>Ga0209023_10003502_pt1 | contig 18707 bp, 12 predicted proteins | sample LakOneMetagenome_FD_187468 | JGI IMG/M metagenome (GOLD analysis project Ga0209023, IMG submission 187468) | Freshwater and sediment microbial communities from Lake Erie, Canada (SPAdes) (version 2) | ecosystem: Environmental > Aquatic > Freshwater > Lentic | place: Lake Erie, Canada...
AAGCGTTGGCGACCGCGTATGGCTCGACAACAACGCTGATGGTGTTCAGGATGCCGGTGAACCAGGCGTTTCAAATGTACTGGTAACATTGTTCAACAGCACCGGAACTGCCATACGCAGCACATATACTGATGTAAACGGTAATTACCTGTTTACTGATGTAACTCCGGGAGCCTACACAGTAGGTGTTAGCCTGCCACCTGCATTTGTATTTACAACAAATACCGGTGCAGTAAGTGTTGCCAACAACAGTGATATCATAGCTGCTACCGGCAGAACCGCTTCCTTTACTGTGAACGCGGGTGACCAGATCACTTATGTGGACGCTGGTATTAAAACACAAGTGTCTACAAACGGAAGTATTGGTGATTATGTATGGAATGATATTAATAAAAATGGTATCCAGGAAGCAGGTGAACCGGGAATTACCGGTGTAACCGTAAGGTTGATCAATGCAACAACCAATACTGTTGTGGCAACCACTGCTACAGATGCCAACGGTAAATATATCTTTAATGACGTACCTGCCGGAAGCTATGCTGTAGAATTTGTAACACCTGCCGGCTATACAGTTACTACTAAATTGGGTACTGATCCGCTGGCTTTAAATACAGACAGCGATCTTGACCCGGTAACAGGCAGATCAGCTACGTTCTCACTTGCTGCAGGCCAGCGTACTGCATTTGTTGATGCAGGTTTATGGTTAACTACATCTCCTGGCCCCGGCAAGATCGGTGACCGTGTATGGCACGATGTGAACCAGAATGGTATCCAGGATGCAGGCGAACCAAGTGTTGGCGGTATTACCGTAACACTTTATAACAGTGCAGGCACTGCTATTAAACTGGCAACTACAGATCAAAATGGTAACTACCTGTTTACAGACCTGGCTGCAGGAAACTATACAGTAGGATTCAGTAATATTCCTCCGGGCTTTACTTTCACCACAGCAGGTGCAGGTACAGCGGCAACAGGAAGTGATGCAAACCCGGGTACAGGAAGAACAGGTACAATAGTACTTGCAGCAGCACAGGTAAATCTTGATGTGGATGCAGGTATCAGGTCTTCACAGGCAGGAACCGCTTCTTTGGGAAATAAAGTTTGGTACGATCTGAACAATAACGGATTACAGGATGCAGGTGAGTTGGGTGTTCAGGGTGTAACCGTAGAACTGCTGGATGCTGCAGGAAACCCAGTCGATAAAGATCCGGTAACTGCAGGTGTACAACCAACCGTTACCATTACAAATGCTTTAGGCGAATACCTGTTCACAGGACTTGGAGCAGGCGATTATAAAGTTCGTTTCAGTACAATGCCTGCAGGTTATAACCCTGTAGCCAAGGGTGCAGGAACAGATCGTAACCTCGACAGTGATGGTAATCCCGTTGCTGCCGGAACATCTACCACAGATGTACTCAGCCTTTCTGCAAATGAAGAGCGTCTTGACATTGACCTGGGATTGTTTAACCCAACAGCGCCACTCGGACAAATCGGCGACCGCGTATGGTTCGATTCCAATAACAATGGCGTTCAGGATGCAGGTGAGCAGGGTGTACCAGGCGTATCTGTGGCTTTATTAAATGCTGCCGGAACTACCATTGCTACAACAGTAACTGATGGCGATGGTATCTATAAATTCGTAAATCTTGCTGATGCCACTTATTCAGTTAAGTTCAGCAATTTACCTGCAGGCTTTACCTTCTCAGGAAAAGACCTTGGTGGCAACGACAATACAGATAGTGATGCAGATCCTTCAACAGGAGCTACAGGTAATTATGTGATCAGCGGAGGTAATTCAAATATGACCGTTGATGCAGGTATCTATTCAACAAAAGCTGCATTGGGCGACTATGCATGGTTTGATGCGAATAGCAATGGTATACAGGATGCTACTGAAAAAGGAATTCCGGGTATCACAGTGATCCTTTATGATGCTGCCGGTGCTGCCGTTACTTCTGCAATAACAGACCAGAACGGAAGGTATTTCTTCAGTAACCTGAATCCGGGAACTTATACCGTTGGTTTTGGAACGATTCCATCTAAACTGGTATTTACATTAAAAGATGTAGTTGCCGCAGGAGATGTTGCTGATAGTGATGTTGATCCTGCTACAGCAAAAACAGACGCTTATACTTTGGTTGCCGGACAGGTGAACCTTACAGTAGATGCGGGGCTTAAACCTTATGTGCCTGCTTCAATCGGAGATTTTGTTTGGTTCGACCTCAACAGGGATGGCATACAGGATGCAGGCGAACCGGGTGTTCCGGGTGTAATTGTTACCCTGTATAATGCAGCCAACCAGGCAATAGGTTCTGCAATTACTGATGGTAATGGCTACTACCTGATCAGCAATGTTCCTCCGGGCACCGGCTACTACGTTGTATTCAGCAACAAACCTGAAGCCATTGCTCCATGGACATTACAGAATGTAGGTGGTGCAGCCGCCAATAATAACAGTAAAGCAAATGCATCTGGTCAAACTGATCCGTTCAGTGTATCAGAAGGACAGAATATCACCAACCTCGATGCAGGTCTTTATAAAATATTCAACTTAAGCGGAAATGTATGGCATGATGTGAATGGTATGAACGATAACCTGGTTAACAATACCGGTCCGTTACAGGTACCACCTGCTGCTGCAATTCCTACCGGCCTCAGGGTATCAAGGGTAGATGCTAATACAGGCATAGTACTCGCTGTAGCACTGGTTCAGGGAAATGGGGCATTTAATTTCCCGAATGTTCCGCCCGGTAATTATATCCTGGTATTAAGTCCTTTACCTGGTATCGTGGGAGCCCAGGCTCCGTTTGCAAGCCTGCCTTCAGGCTGGGTAAATACAGGAGAACATTTAGGCCTTACACCCGGACGTGATGCGGTGATCAATGGAAAATTAAGTTTGAGTCTGACAAACGCAAATGTTACCAATGCCAATTTCGGAATTCAGCTGAATAACGATGATATCGGTATCAATTAATAATAAAAATTGTATTTAGTTAAGAACGTTTAAATAAGAAATCATGAAGTTAAGAAAATCAAAAATTGCTTTAGCTGTTATGTGCTTGATGGCTTTTGCAAACTTTTCTAAAGCCCAGCCGGGTACTTTGGAAATGACGAGTACCGGGAGTAACAATGTAACCTTAGGGCCATCTACTACTCCTGTAACAGTAACATTTAGAGAAGATATCCAAAACCTGGTTTTTGGTACCAACTTTAAATCTTACACACCTGCATTGACAGTAACCCAGTCATTTGCCAACCAGCAGTTCACTACCACTTATGGTAATGTATCTACCGGTATGGTGTTTGGCGGTGGAAATACTGCATCAACCGGAGGTACGGTTCAGCAATCTGCAACCAACCCGATCTACAATGCATTGGGCGCTTCACTGGTTCAACCTCCCCAGAACGGGATGTTTGTTTCAAGTCCAACCGGTTTAACTGCAGCCAACTGGCAGGCAGGTGGAAGGGGTGTAGGCCTCGATCCGGAAGGAACACAAAACGGTATGGATCTGGAGACCAATAGTTTTGATTACAGTTTTGCAACTGCAGTCTTCACTACAGTAGAACCCTTATTTGATGCCAATTTGCCAAAAGACGGCAGGTATTACTATGGCGACCTGGTACTAACCTTCAATCGCCCTGTATTGAATCCTATCGTTCATGTTGGTGGTTTGGGCGGAAGCTATAATTTCCAGCCTTTATCAGGTGGACCAAGACTGATCTCTTATTTCAGTACAGAACTGGAACTGCAGAATCTTGGTGTTACCTCTACTTTCATGAGTGGTAACGAATTCTTCAATATTTCAGGTAACAATATCCTCAATAGCGCAGCAAGGCCAAATGGCGGTTCTTATGATGACGGCGGTACACAAGGTACTTTCCCCACTTATGGAGCTGCTACCGGCAGTGTGCGTGTAAACGGCGTGGTTACCCAATTGGTTTATAAAGTGTATGTAAGGGGTAGTGTGAATTCTGATTTTAATTTCTCTCAGAATGCAGCTGCTATTGCGGGTGCTACACGTGATCCTTTCAATGGTGACCTGTTTTATGTAGCTATCAGTTTGGATAAGCCTACCCAGCAAATTTCCGGTAATGTATTAAATGATGCTGATGGTTTAGTTGATAATAATATCAATCAGTCGGCAGGTTTGCCAAATGCAAAAACCAATGTAGGTAATGCATTAAGAGCAAATCTGATAAACAGTGCTGGTCTCTCCGTGGCATCTGTACCTGTTAGTGCAAGTGGATCATACTTGTTTAATAATGTACCGGTGGGAACTTACACAGTTCAGTTGAGTATTAATGCTGCTACAGGCACTTATGCTACACCGGTAGCTCCTCCTGCAATTGTATTACCGGCAGGTTGGGTAAATACAGGAGAATTTGTGGGTACTACAGCCGGCAATGACGGTTCTGTAAACGGTACTTCAGCCAGCGTGGCAGTTGCAGCAGGCGATATTAAAGTAGAAGTGAATTTCGGTATTGAGCGTTTACCCGAATCTGTACCCTTTACAAGGGTTATCCCAAGGCCGGCTAAGAATTCGACCATTACCCTAAATAATTCTGCTACTTTATTTTTACCGATCTTAACCGGAAGTGATCCTGAAGACATGGCGGTATCTAATGTTCTGACCGGTAAATCGCTTAGGATAACTACATTGCCAACCAATTCTACATTGTTGTATAACAATATACCTGTGATAGCCGGACAGCTGATCACTAATTATACACCTTCTTTGTTGCAGATCAGGTTTGGTAGTACTACAAACGGACTGGATTTTACTCAATTCAATTATGCATATGTAGATGCTGCCGGGTTAGCTGATCCAACACCTGCTTTGTATAGAATACTTTGGGCAGGCGGTCCGGTTGCCATTACCTTGTCAGAGTTTACGGCTACAAAAAACAATTGCACAGCAAGTCTTGCCTGGAAAACAGAAACGGAAGTAAATGCTCAGAAATTTGAGATAGAATACAGTACAGGTAATTCTGGTGTATTTGCACTGGCCGGAACAGTATCTGCCATTGGAAACAGTTCTACCACCAAGTCATACCAGTTCAGCTACGGAATGCAGTCTGGCGTAGTCTATTACTTCAGGCTTAAAATGGTGGATAAAGACGGTACTTTCAGGTACAGCGATATCCGTTCACTGAGCTGCTCAGGTAAGGTTGAAATTATGATCATGCCAAACCCTGTAAAAGACAGGTTCTATATTACCGGAATGGCTAGTGGAATCAATAATATTTCTATCTATTCTGCCAGTGGCCAATTGGTGAAAACCCAGGCTATTCAGCAAACACAGGGATATGTTGATATCAGTAACATGCCTCGTGGTATGTATAACCTGAAGATCACTGCAGCGAGCGGATTTGTAACTGTTGAGAAACTAATAAAAGAATAAAGAAGTCAGATAACCAAGCACAAACAAAAGATGTCCCCCCGCCTTAACCGGGGGGCTCTTTTATTTTATACCCTTAACTTTATGAAAATTCAATCTTTATAAGTTACTGATAAACAGTTGTTTAAAATTAATTTCAAAAAAAAGAAACCAATTGTTTGGAATACTGAGAAAGCTTTCTATATATTTGTATCCCCTAACAATAGTATTTTTACTGTCTTTCACGTGTTTTCTCTCCTTAATTTGAAAAGGTTGGTCGGTGTATTTAGTACGATCAACTAATTATTGCCAAAAGATCATTAATGGTTCAGGCTTAACAGAGGGTTCTGCTTTCTGTATGTTTACCTTAATGCCGTATGGCGAACTTTAAAATTTATCCAATATTCATTTTTTTGAAAAGCCAGATGCTTTAATCAATCCTGGAAACAGGGATTAGTCACTCTGAAAGAAAACAAGAAATGAATAAAAATTCTACCCGTGGTGGTTACACCTATCTGTCTGATGCGGTTCACTTTTTCAATGGCCTGATCCGCCTGTTCATACCACAACCTCTTATTGTTTTCCCAAAGCCAGGATCCCAAAGGAATTTTTCTGAAGCTGTACCTGTAGTCATCTGCAACAGCAAACCTGTCATTTTTACAAATAAAACAGGCCGGACTACCGGTATATAATACGCGTTATAAAAAACGAAGGAAGACAATGAACATGCAGCTTACCACATATAAAAAACAAAATGCCTCCTGCCTTGCGGGACGTTTGTTCTTTATCTGTACCTGCCTGTTCTTATTGGGCCTTTCACAACATGCGGTTGCCCAGCCGGGTAATTCAAATCCAGGATATACACCACCAGAAGGTTATGCAGCGATCGGCGATTATGTTTGGGTAGACGCAAACAACAACGGGCTGCAGGATAAAGATGAACCCGGTGTTGCCAGGATACTTGTGGTATTGTACGACGGGGTGTTGAATGTCATTGCATCAAAATATACAGATGCTTCAGGGCATTATCAGTTCGACAGTATCGTTGTTCCTCCTTCAGGCGATAAATCCTTTATCGTGGGATTTTACAATGTTCCTCCTGATTACAATTATACGCAACAGGCACCTGACAACATTTCTTCGAACGTGAACAGCAAACTGGATCCCATTACCGGAAGAACAAAACCCTTTATGCTGCACTCCGGCCAAATGCGTACAGACATAGATGCAGGAATAAAAAATGCACCCGGCGTGGTATTGCCACTAACCGTTGACCAGTTCCAGGGTAACTACAGCAATGGATTTATTCAACTGATGTGGACAGCCTTTGCAGAACTTAACATCGATCATTTTGACATAGAAAGATGCACAGACGGAACCAATTTCAGGAAAATAGGAACCGTTTCATCTGAAGATTATACCGGAAACAGCATCAGTTTTTCGTACCACGATGTATCTGCAGAAAAGGGCTCGAATTTTTACAGGCTGGTAATGGTAGATAAAGACGGAAACTATACTTACAGCAAGGCCATTACCGTAAGCGTAGATGTTAAAGGCATAAGTGTATCGGTTGTTTATCCCAATCCTTTCAGCAAGCGAGTACAGGTTAAAATAGACTGCAACATCCCCGAACAGATCACGATCAGGGTGATCGATAATGCGGGAACTGTGATCAGAACACAGCTCGCAAATGTAGTAAGGGGAGAGAATAATATTGTAATACAGAATGTTTCAGAACTGCCCGGTGGCGTATATTACCTTGAAGTGATCGCAGACCACCGGACCATGAAAACCAAGTTGATGAAACAATAAATAGTTTAGTTTGGTTCGGTATTAATAAGTTCAAAGTCCTGCCCCGCAGGACTTTTTTTCATTTCCGGTTTACCCGGAAGCAGATTTGCTGCCGAAAATACCGGTCTTACTGGTTAATGCCAGCCCTTAACTCTTCTGCGATCTGTGCAATGTCTTTTTCAAGGCTGAAAAACGAACAAAGCTTTGTGATCACAGCTTCCACGATCGCATCCGGACAACTGGCTCCGCTTGTAAGCAGGATCCTGACCGGCTTTTCAGAAGCAGGAATGAAATCAGGGGTGGTTATTTCTGTCTTCTTGTGAAAATCATAATGCAGGATCTCTGATGAAGAAAGAATCTTCTCTTCTGATGAAATGAAATAAGTAGGTAGCCTGTTCTCACACAGTTCAACCAGGTGAGAAGTATTGCTGCTGTTGTACCCGCCTACTACAATCGCAAACTGCGCTTCTGTTTCCAGCAGACTGTATACTGCAGACTGGTTGTCATTTGTGGCATAGCACAATGTATCACGCGTATCGGCAAAATGTTTTTCCGTATTGATTTCAGTAAGGCCGTATTTTTTTACCATCACCTGCTTCAGGTAATCAGCGATGGCCTGTGTATCGCTTGCCAGCATGGTAGTTTGGTTCACCACGCCAATCTGCCGGAGGTCTTTCTCCACATCAAACCCTGCCGAGTAACGCCCTGTGAAAGCGGTATAAAAATCCTCCATGTTTTTTTCACCGGTAATGAACCTGCCCAGCAGTTGAGCTTCATTGATATCGTTCACTATCAGGGTTGGTGCGGTTTTGGCCGCATGCGAAAAAGTAGCACGGGTCTCTTCATGCGAAGGCTTGCCATGAACGATCACAGTATAATTCTTCCTGGCGATCTGTTCACTGCGGTTCCATACCTTCTCAACGAAAGGGCAGGTGGTATTGTACTTTTGAGTGGGAATCCCGATCGCATTCAGCTTTTCTTCAATATCGAGCGTAGTGCCAAATGCCGGAATGATCACAATATCATCCCTGCTGAGTGTATCAAATGGGATGAGCACTTTTCCGTAAGTATCCTGTAAAAACTGCACGCCCCTTTCCAGGAGGTCGGCATTTACCTGTGGGTTGTGGATCATTTCGCTCAGGAGGAAAATGCGCTTTCCCGGATTCTCATCAATGGTCCTGAATGCGATCTCAATGGCATTTTCAACACCATAGCAAAAACCAAAATGCCGGGCCAGGTATATCTGTAAAGGGCCAAAATCAAGAAGGGTAGGACTGAAATCACGCTTCATTTTGTCCTCCTGCCTGCGTTTGGTCTTTATCAACGCAATGAGCGGACTTCTGTATATGATGGGAACATTAAATTGTTTCATTTGAACCTCGTGTAGCAAAGGTACAACCTTGGCACTGTTTAACATGATGTGACCGATTTCGGTTTTCCCGCCTTATTTTTGGTCTTATTACAAAAGCAAGCATCAATTTTATGAACGGGCATAAAACAGCAGAGTGGATACAAAGCAGCAGTATCTATGAAGTGAACCTTCGCCAATATAGCCGGGAGGGTAGTTTCAAAGCTTTTGAAAAGGAACTTGCAAGACTGAAAGACATGGGGGTGACCACGCTCTGGTTCATGCCACTTACGCCCATCTCCGAAAAAAATAAAAAAGGCAGCCTGGGTAGTTATTATGCCTGCAGCGATTACACATCCGTGAATCCTGAATTTGGCAGTGCCGCTGATCTTAAAAACCTGCTGAAACAGGCCCGTGCAATAGGTTTTAAAATACTCATAGATTGGGTTGCAAATCATACCGGCTGGGATCATGTGTGGACGGTTGAGCACCCCGGGTATTTTCTGAAAGACACTGCCACAGCGGATTTTAAGATGGCCAGCGGCATGGAAGACATCATTGAACTGGATTATAAGAACCCGGCACTGCGAAAGGCAATGATCGATGCCATGGCCTTTTGGATCAATGAATTTGAGATCGATGGTTTTCGGTGCGACCTCGCATTCTGGGTAGAACTCGGTTTCTGGTTGGAGGCGAGGAGGGAACTGGAAAAAATAAAAACCCTTTTCTGGCTCGGCGAATTTGACCCTGTTGACAATCCCGATTATTACCAGGCTTTTGACGCTGCATATACCTGGTCGTGGATGCACAAGACGGAAACATTTTATAAAACGGATCACCAGTTCGGACTTTTACTGCAGGTGTTAAAGCAATACAGATCGGTATGCGCACAGAAATACATACCGGTTTGGTTTACCTCTAACCATGATGAGAACAGTTGGAACGGAACTGAATTCGAAAAGTACGGAGAGATGGCTTCCCTGCTGGCCGTATTCTCTTTTACCTGGAAAGGAATGCCATTGATCTACAGCGGGCAGGAACTGCCCAATAAAAAAAGGCTGCAGTTTTTTGAGAAGGATCCTCTTGAATGGACGGGCAATTGCGAACTACATGATTTTTACAAAACCCTGAATGCACTGAAAAAAAGAAATCCCGCGTTAAGGGCTTCGGACCCCGCTGCAGAGCATATTGAACTTGATTCAAATGCAGAGAATTGCCTTGTTTACCTGCGGAAGAATGGCAAATTTGAAGTGCTGACGGTGCTCAATTTCAGCAATGCCCCTGCTTTTGTGAAAATGGAGGATGCCCTTATCCATGGCCGGTTTGTGAATATATTCAACAGCCTGGAGATGTATCCTGCAGAAGGGGATGGGTTGGAATTGCCACCCTGGGGATGGTTTGTATTTGAAAAAGTTAGTGCATAGAAAAGCCGGATCAGTTGATCCGGCCCTCCTCTTATTTTAAAATCATTTATTCATCACCCAGCGAGATGGGATATTCATAAACCCCGTCGTAACCCGGATAAAAACCACTGATGGTGATCGCTTTGCTTGAGCCGATCGCTTTCTTCATCTCATCCACAGATTTGATATCAGTATCATTCACCTTGATGATCACAAAACCATCTTTCATACGGGTCTGGTCGTTCAGGGCGCCATCATTTATTTTCTTTACCACAACCCCGCCGGTGATTCCGTATTCCCTTGCCTTTTTGGAATCCAGGTTACTGAAGTCGGCACCAAGTGTTTCAAGCACAGCGTCGTTCTTCACCAGGTCGAAATTACCGGATTTGTTCTTGAGCACAACGTTTGCAATGTTCTCATTGCCGTTCCGCAGGTAGGTTACCGCAATCTTGTCGCCCGGTTTGTGCCGGCTGATCAGTTCCTGCATTTCTGCACCACTGTTGATCTCCTGTCCATCAATTTTTTTAAGTACATCACCCTTACGTATACCTGCGGCATATGCGCCTCCGTCGGTGGGCACATCCGATGCATAGATGCCTTCTGCATTGGCGGGTATACCCAGTCTTTTCTTTTCCTCATCCGTATAATCACTTGCATTCACGAATTTAACGCCAAGATAGCCTCTTTGCACGGTGCCGAACTTTATCAGGTCGTCTACTACTTTCTTTACAATGTTTACCGGTATGGCATAAGAGTAACCGGAATAATAACCGGTAGGAGAGGCGATCGCTGAGTTCACACCGATCAGTTTTCCGTCGGTATTGATCAGGGCGCCACCACTGTTGCCCATGTTTACCGCAGCATCTGTCTGGATATATGATTCCACACCGCTGCCCTTTTCACCACTCTTGTCTCTGTTCAATCCCAGGCTCCTGGCTTTGGCGCTGATGATACCGGCAGTTACCGTGGTCTCGAGGTTTAGCGGATAGCCGATCGCCAGTACCCATTGCCCGATCTTTACATCATCCGAGTTTCCGTACAATAAGAAGGGCAGGCCTGTGGCATCGATCTTGATCACCGAAAGATCATAAGAAGGATCGGTGCCGATCAGCTTTGCTTTGTATGTTTTTTTATTGCTGAGGGTAACAGTAAGCTCATCTGCATTCTCAACAACATGGTTATTGGTCACAATGTATCCGTCTTCGCTGATGATGACACCCGAACCGGATGCCCTTTGTTCAGGAATAACATTTGATCTTCCGCCAAACAACTGGTTGAACATATCATTGTCGAACAGGTCGCTGAACGGATTATTGGGCGCTTTACGGGGCAGGTTATTGTTCACCTGCTTTGCATTTGTCTTTGTTTTAATGTGCACCACGGCCGGTGTTGCAGCGGCAGCGGGTGCGGTAAAATCCACAACCCCATTTGGCGGCGTACTGCCATCCAAGAAGCCGGCATATTTATAATTGGAAGGAACAACACCTGCTTCCTGTCCGGCATAAGTATTATTCCTTTTACTAAGGGTACCATACCCCCAAATGATACCGAGGGTGGTTACAGCGCTGATGGCTACGGTGAATAAGACTTGTTTTAGTTTCATGTTTCTCAGGTTTTGCTTTTCAAAAATAATAATAACTGCAATGATCAATTATTGTGCCTTGCGATACAAAATAACGAAGAACTGACAAATTGAGATTTGCCGGCTGACATCTTTAACACTTAATTAGGAAGGGTTTCGTAGATCAGTGCCGGTATTTCATGAAGCCCTTAACCGAATTGGTCCGGGCTATAACCGGTTGCCTGCTCTATAAAGTTAGTAAAAATTGCATGGTATCCACACCATCAGCATAATCCATTAAGCCCGGGCTTTGGGCCTGTCCCGGCCTGGTGCCTCCATAACCGGCGATACACTGGATATCGGGATCCTGCTTCAGTTCAGCCAATAGTTTTTCAGGGTTGTTGTAAAAGCTGTAATGGAGCTGACTGATGGCTGAAAAAATGGCATCATTTTCAATCAGCAATGTGGTGCCGTTGGTCATGTAATAAACATTGTTGAGCAAAGCGATCGAGAGCTGGTAATCGTAATTGTTCTTGTATTTGTTGTGGTCGGCCAGGTATTTGTATTTGTCGAAGGCCGCCAGCAGGGGAACAAAATCGTAACCCTCCGGAACAAATATCTTTGTGGTATTCCGGCAACCCAGGCCAAAGTAAAGGTGCACATCATCCGATAAACCATTCAGTTCTTCTTCAGTTTCCGATCCGGTCAGCACGGCCACTGAAGTACGGTTGCGGCGGATGATATTCGGGTATTTTGAAAAGTACTGGTTGAAATAGAGCGCCGAATTGTTGCTTCCTGTGGCAATATAGGCATCACAGCCCTTCAGCATCTCAGAGAAGGAAACAAGCCCTGAAAAGGACTCTTCCCATTCATTGAGTTTTTGTGCCATGTGTTTCAGCAGGATATTGTCTTTGGAAGAAAGCTTGATGGTCTGCCTGTGTCCGCTGATGAAAATGCACAAAAAATCATGGAATCCCACCAGGGGGATATTCCCGGCCATCACCAGTCCTACGTTCCTGCCGCCTACATTGTCGTCGAGGTGGTAGTGCCTTGTCCAGTCCTGAAGTTTTGATTCGTCTAAAAAAGAAGAAATGATATTTTTTACAGACAGGTCAATGAACCCGGGTATGAACCAGCCATTTTGTGCTGCAGCCCTGTTTTTTACATCCTGCCATTCTTCGCCGTTTTCTTCCAGATATTTTGCCAATTGAACCAATAAATCAATTCGTTTTTGTAAATTCATGTTGTTATTATTAAATTGCACTTGCCTGATTTTGGGCTGATAAAAAACAAAATTACGATAGATGGCTATAAAGATCACAGAAGAATGTATCAACTGCGGTGCCTGCGAACCCGAATGTCCTAATAATGCAATTTATGAAGGAGGAGTAGAGTGGGCTGTTTCTGATGGTACAACCGTTAAAGGGATGTACAAACTCATGGATGGATCCGAAGTGGATGCCGACAAACGCAATGCTCCTGGGAGCATGGATGTTTATTACATTACACCCAACAAATGCACAGAGTGCCAGGGTTTTCATGAAGAGCCCCAATGTGCTGCAGTTTGCCCGGTAGACTGCTGCGTACCGGATGATATGTACAAAGAAACTGTAGACGAACTCCTGGCCAAGAAAGACAGGATGCACATTTAAGGCAGGTGAAAATATTTTTGATCCGCCCCCGGCGGATATAACAGGCAGGTGATATTTCCTGCTGCAGTGGCGAGGGTATTTCATAAATACTTTCGCCTTTTTGCATCACTTAACCTGCTGTACTGTTGGAAAAAAGGTTCCAATCAAAAACCTTTTTCGTCTATCTTTCTACACGCTTACCATGACAAAAAACTGTCAGTCTGAGCTTGTCGAAGACGTTTTCTGAAACGGGTTTTACATACTAATAGCGTATACATCATTATCTATTAATCATTATATTGAGGTATGAAGAAAATTTTACTTTTCAACACCTTGTTGCTGTCCCTCTCTTCCTGCATTTTTTTTGAACGAAAGAAAAAGCTGGGTACCCTCGATGATAAGATGAGCATGATGGATACTGACCGCAATTTTTCGAAACTGAGTGAAGAAAAGGGAATGAAGAATGCCTTCCTTGATTATATCGACAGCAATGGTGTTCTCCTCCGGCCAAACCACCTGCCCCTCCTGGGTGCAGATGCGATTGATTACCTGATCCAACAAAACGACAGTGCCTATTCCCTGAAGTGGGAACCCAAGAACGGGGCAGTAGCCGCATCCGGCGAATTGGGTTATACATACGGTGTATATGTGTTAAAACCCAGTATGAAAGACACACTGATATTCGGTACCTATGTGAGCGTGTGGAGAAAAGGGGCCGACGGGCATTGGAAATTTGTGCTCGACTCGGGCAATGAAGGGATAGAGGAACAGCAATAACCGGAGGGTAAAGAATGCCCCCACATCAATAAAGATTGTTAATTTTTCACAATTGCGGCAACTGCAGCCCATAATGGCAGATCAGCAAACTATTTTTCGTTTCTTTGCGCAAACAATCCTTCTTACCGAATGAAGAAAAAAATTGCCCTGGTTACCGGTGGTTATTCCGGCGAAGCCGTGATCTCTTACAAAACAGCCATTGCCATTGAGAAGAATATTGACAACAACAAATGGGAGGTTTATAAAATAGACATCAACCCGGAAGGCTGGTATTACCTTAGCCCTGGCGGTGAAAGGTTCCCGGTTGATAAGAATGATTTTTCAACAACAGTTAACGGGCAGAAGATAAATTTTGACGCGGTACTGGTTGCCCTTCACGGCACACCCGGGGAAGACGGAAAACTGCAGGGCTATTTCGACTGCCTGCATATTCCTTATACGTCATGCGACGCTGCCACATCGGCGCTCACTTTCAACAAACGGTATACAGTAGCCGTAGCGTCTTTTGCAGGTATGCATGTGGCCAAGTCTCTGCATCTTTTTAAAAATATGCCACTCAGCCCCGCAGCCATACTCGGTCAATTGAAACTTCCTGTTTTTGTAAAACCAAATAACGGGGGCAGCAGTATTGGCATGAGCAAGGTGAACGAAGCCGGGGATCTGCAGGCTGCGTTGGAAAAGGCATTCAAAGAAGATGACCAGGTGCTGGTGGAAGAATTCATCAGCGGCAGGGAATTCACCATCGGGGTATTCAGGTCGAAAGGCAGGATCATCGCATTGCCCATTACCGAGATCATCAGCAAAAAAGAATTCTTTGATTTTGAAGCTAAATACGAAGGTGCCAGCGATGAAATAACCCCGGCTGATGTGGAAGAGCCGGTAGCAGAGAAGATCAGGGCCGCAGCCATTTATGCATATACCATCTTTAATTGTAACGGAATTGTGCGAATGGATTATATTTATGATGAAGCAAAGGCCGAACCTTTTCTGCTGGAGATCAATACCGTGCCCGGGCAAACCGATGCCAGCCTTGTACCCCAGCAGGTGCGGGCAATGGGCTGGTCACTGAAAGAATTCTATACAGCGCTGATCGAAGAATGTTTTATATAACGAAAACATCCTCCGCTCTCCAAGGAGAGCACCGGCAGTTACCGGGGGATGACGTAAAAAAAAATACATGCTCAAATTCATAACCGGACGGCCCTTCTGGGTTAATTTACTGGCAGCGGGAGCCCTGGCATTCCTGCTGATCTTTCTTTTTTTACAGATGCTCAGCCTGATCACAAAACATGGTGAATTCCTTACTGTTCCTTCTGTGCTGGGTAAAAAGACCGAAGAAGCCGTTGTGTTCCTTAAGAAGAAGGGCTTTGATGTGCAGATACAGGATTCTGTTTATACCGATACTGCTGCGCGGGGTATCGTGTTGAAACAATTGCCCGATCCCAATGCAACAGTAAAGGTTAACCGCACTATTTTCCTTACGGTCAACCGTGTGATACCTCCCATGATCGATATGCCCAAACTTGAAGGACAGAGCCTTAGGTTCGCCCTCGAGATCCTGGCAAGGAACCACCTTAAACTTGCCGACACCATCTACAAACCCGATTTCATGATGGGGTCGGTGCTTGAACAACAATACAACGGCGTACGCATTCCTGAAAAGGCCAAGATACAATGGGGAAGCAGTATTACACTTATCATCGGGGGCGGGTTGGAAGACCGCCAGATGCTTGTACCTTCTTTATTGGGTATGACCTTCGGCGAAGCCAAAGCCTATCTTACCGAGAACGGTATCGGTATCGGGGCGATCATTGCGAACAGTCCGATAAAGGATACCAACAGCGCATTTATATACCAGCAGAATCCCGACAGGTTTGATGAAGACCATATACCCAGGTATATCCAGGCCGGGCAGGTGATGGACCTTTACCTGTCGCCCGTAATGATCACACCGAAAGATTCTGTAGATAAAAAACCCAAAAACAAACTGCCATGATACCCATAAATGCAGAAGAAGTAAAAGCAAGGCTGGATGCCGGCGAAGACCTGCACCTGGTTGACGTACGCGAGCCTTTTGAACACCAGGAATTCAATATAGGCGGCACCCTGCTGCCCCTGGGGAAGATACTGGCCATGCAGACAGAAGACATTGAAGACTGGAAGAATGCGGAAGTGATCTGTTACTGCCGCAGCGGGCAACGCAGCATGCAGGCCAGCCTGATGCTTGAAACATTCGGGTTCACCGATGTAAAAAACCTTACCGGCGGCATGCTTGGGTGGAAAGAGAAATTTGGGGGATGATCTTATTTAAGACTTCCGAAGTTTTTAAAACTTCGGAAGTCTTGTGAAGTATAGGTTTCAGGATCCGTTGCTGCCCCCAATCCCCAAAGGGGTGATATGAACTTCTCGTATCCAGCATCCAGTATCCAGCATCCAGTATCCAGCATCCAGCATCCAGTATCCAGCATCCTGCATCCGGCATCAAAACCTCACATTCAGTCCCACCATCCAGTTGAATCCCGCCATCGGGAAATAAAAATTCTCCGTTGTTAAACTGTTTCCGTAAATATAGCTGAAGCTGTACCCGTTGGGTTCATATTTTTTATTGAACACATTGTTCAGTTGCACAATGAGCCGCGTTGCTTTTATGAATTTATTTTCGAAAAGGTAACTCATGCGGATGTCTTGCAAAAAATATGGATTCAGGCTCCTGGATCTTTGGGCGGTATTGTCGAGATACTGTCTTCCCACATATTTGCCTGTAAGACCGATCTCTGCGTTTTTAACCGGCTCCAGGTTCAGTGAAGCACTGCCCACAACAGATGGCGAGAAAGCGATATCTGTTTTGGAATAAAATTTCGTTTGCTGCCCGCCGTTATCATAATCATCCAGGTATTCTGTAAAATTCAGGATCTTGTTCTCACTCACAGAAAGGTTGGCTGCAAAATTCAGCATTTTGCTGATCCTCGCCTTTCCTTCCAGTTCTATTCCCAGCCTGTAGCTGTTCGGAATATTTGTTCTTGTGTATGCACCCACATCATTGATCTTGCCTGTGAGCACGAGTTGGTTTCGGTACCTCATGTAATAAAACCCGGCGCCAAGCTGGTAGCCGGCTTTCTTTTTTTCTATACCCAGTTCAAGGTCGGTCAGTTTTTCGGCAAGGGGTTGCTGCGTGGTACCCGCTTCAAAATCGTCCCGAATGGGCTCTTTTGCTGCCAGGGCCAGTGAGGCATAAGCCTTTAAGCTATTATGCGTGTACGTTATACCGAGTTTGGGATTGAAGAAGGAATAGTTCTTATCGATGGTAAGTGTGGGGTTATCCCTGAATCCGTGGATGGTATAAGGCACGTTCCTGTACTGGATGTCTGCAAAGCCCTGCCAGCGGTTGCTCAGCTGTCTTGTTAGCTTCCCGTAAACCGAAAGGTCTTTTTTATATGCAGTAAGGTCGTACCAATGGTAATTGGCAGGAACTGAGCCGGTTTCTTTGGTCCAGGTCACTTCTCCGTAATGCTTTCCGTCATACCCGTTCCACCCGCCACCCAATGTGAACTGTGTTTGTTTGTGGTGGTACTGGATCGAAAAAACAGTGCCGTAAAAATCATTATCGAGCCATAACCTTCTTACCAGGTCGGTCTTTTTGATCAGGGTGTTCCCGTTGTTGAAATCGGGCAGGCCATAATCAGCCAGTTTCTGGGCGGCTTTGTATTGTTCATAATAGCCACGGCCTTTGGTAAAGAAAAAGGCGAGGTTAGCTTTCCAGTTATTATTGAATTTGTGATTGTAAAACAACTGGTAATGGGTTTGAATGTAGTTGTCGGTCTCGTTCTCATAGGGCTCGCCCGGTTTTGCGGTTCCGCCCGAATTGTAAGTACGCATACTGTCGAGCAGGTATTCGGGTACCCCATTCCATGCCTGGTATGTTTTTTCTTTCCCGGAGAATATGTTCAGCCGCAATGAATTTTTGCTGTCGATATAAGCTCCGCTGATGAAACCTGATCTTAGATTGCTTTTGGCCCTGTCAATATAGCCATCGCTGCGGATGCTGCTGAGCCTGCCATCAATGGTAAAATGGCGGCCAACGATGCCGCTGCCAAACTGGAGGTTGTTCTTCAGGGTATTGAAAGAACCATAGCTGTTGTTGAGTGACAGGTAAGAAAGATTGTTCACCTCGTTGGTCATCAGGTTGATCGAACTTCCAAATGCACCTGCACCGTTGGAGGAAGTTCCCACACCCCTTTGTATTTGTACGCTGTTGGCAGAAGAACTGATATCCGGGAGGTCTACAAAAAAAGTACCCTGGCTTTCTGCATCATTGTAGGGGATGCCGTTGAGGGTAACATTTATCCTGGTGGCATCAATACCCCGGATGCGGATACCGGTATACCCCACGCCATTGCCTGCATCTGAGTTCACCACCACGGCCGGGGCCTGGTTCAGCAGGAAGGGTAGGTCCTGCCCGGTATTGTTCTTTTCCAGATCCTTTTTGTTCAGGTCTGTTTTGGCAAAGGGCGACTTGTCGGCAGCCCGTATGGCCAGCACTTCTACCGGTTGCAGGTATGCGGTATCATTGAATTTGCTGCCCTTTTGTGCAAGAATGTTCTTGCTGGTGATGCACAGCAGGATGCAAAAAAATACTTTTTTCATGAGAAATTATTTTGCCGGAAATACGGGGCAGAACGGAACAGCTAAAAGATCCCCAAAGCGGGGCAGGAGGAGTTGTATTTCTCCCTTCGCAGGCATTATCCTGATCAGGTTAGCGGGTTTATTCTCAGCCTCTTTTGGGAAGCACCCCGGAAATTCAGACGGTTTATAAGAGCT
>Ga0209023_10003503_pt1 | contig 18699 bp, 19 predicted proteins | sample LakOneMetagenome_FD_187468 | JGI IMG/M metagenome (GOLD analysis project Ga0209023, IMG submission 187468) | Freshwater and sediment microbial communities from Lake Erie, Canada (SPAdes) (version 2) | ecosystem: Environmental > Aquatic > Freshwater > Lentic | place: Lake Erie, Canada...
AGCAGACCATCCAAAACCGCCGCTTGAACCATCAGCGTCAAGCAGCATAACCTGAACCCGATGAGCCCGAGCTCTCCGCTCCAAAATTAGCCCACCTGTTCCAAAGCATTCGACGACGGACACGCGATGGCGGTCCCGATGATCCCGGCCCCGACGACAACAGTCGTCATGACCATATTCCCAGAAGCGCGACCCCCATCATGACTCAGGCCCAGTTCAGGAGCGGCTGCATCGCCGCAGCGAAGTCGGCCTTTTCCGCCTCGGTCAGGGGGCCAAAAGGTAGCCGGCACTCGCCAACCGGATTGCCCTGCAACTCGCAGCCATATTTCAGCTTCTGCACGAACTTGCCGGACTCCAGCACATTCATCGCCGGCCAGACGGCCTTCATAATCGCCTTGGCGCGGGCGTGGTCGCCCCGGCGGAAAGCGGCATCCATCTCGCAGACCGGTTTGGCCATGCAGTTGGCCGGCCCGCAGATCCAGCTGTCGGCACCCCAATGCATGAAGTCCCATGCGATGTCGTCCGAACCCGAAACCAGCTGGATGCGCCCCGCGTAGCGCGTCGAGATTCCGATGGCGCGCTGCAGGATACCCGAGCTTTCCTTGATCGCGATGATACGAGGATTGTCCGCAAGCGCATCCAGCGCCTCGTAGCCGATCTCGACGCCGTCCTTACCGGGGTAGGAGTAAAGGACGACGTCCATGTCCGTCGCCTCGGTCACCACAGTGAAATGGCGAATGATCTCGGCTTGGGTAGGCTTGGTGTAGAAGGGTACGGCCAGAAGTACGGCGTGATAGCCCATCGCCTTGGCGCGAAGCGTATTGGCTATGACCCCGGCGGTGGAGGGCGCGTTAGTGCCGGCGATCAGGGTCTCGCCAGGCCGTGCGAAGTCCTTCACGAAGCGCAGGACTTGGTCGCGCTCCTCGTCGGTCATCAGGTTGTATTCGCCCGAGGACCCGCAAGGCACCCAGCCTGACACGCCCGCTGCGCGCATGGCGCCAAGATGCCGGGCGAAGGCGGTGAAGTCGATTTGACCCGCCGCATCAAACGGGGTGACCAGCGCAGGCAACACGCCTTGAAGTTTCTGCATCTCGGACCTCTCGGGAATCTCCTGCATCATCATGCCGACACTCAGCCGACACGTCAAACGAAAATGCAGCGTGTCGACATATCGGGCTGAGTACGGTAACGAAGAGGGGACACGGAGGGAAGATGGCGATGGCATCGGATATGGATCAGAGGCGCACCAAGGGCAGCGGCGTGAAGTTCGTCTATGCGACGCTCCGAGAAGAGATCCTGTCGCTCGCCCTCGCGCCCGGTGCACTTCTGGACGAAACCACACTGGCGGAGCGTTTCGGCATGTCCCGTTCGCCCGTCCGCGAGGCGCTGATCCGTCTGGCAGGGGACGAGTTGGTGGTGACACTGGCAAACCGGTCAACCGTCGTGGCTCCAATCGACGTCCAGAGCTTTCCCCAATATATTGAGGCCTTGGACATCGCTCAGCGGATGAACACCCGGCTTGCGGCCGCGCTGCGCACCGAAGCTGACCTGGAAGAGATCGCCGGGCGCCAGGCAGATTTCGTGGCGGCAGTTCGGACTGGCGACCATCTCGCCATGTCGGAGGCGAACAAGGTGTTCCATATGGCGATTGCGGCGGCGGGGCGGAACCCGTTCCTGTCGGCATTCTACGACCGCCTGCTGAACCGAGGTCAGCGGATGCTGCACCTGCACTTCGAATTCATCGAGCAGGGCCAGGGCGGCTACCTTCTGACCGACGAGCATGACGCAATGCTGGAGGCGATTGCTGAAAAGGACGCCGAGCGCGCCGATGCGCTTGCCCATGACCACACGCGCCAGTTCCGCGATAGCTTCATCGACTTTCTAAAGGTGAACCACCTCGGTAACGCCCGGATGCAGGGATCCGCATCGTAACAGCTCTATGGCTTCGAGCCGCCGAGCCGCGCTACCTTCCGAACCACACTAGGGGCCAATACAAACTACAGACTTGCCCACAAACTTCTTGCGCCGTCCGATTCCAGAAATGACCCAAATTTAGCTCGTCGCACCCCCGCGCAGCTCGTCGAATAAAGATAGGGGGTATTTTGGCGGGCAGGCAAGCATTTTTTTAAAAATATGTAATAGTATCAAATGGATATGGCGGAGGAAGCGCGACTGACGTCGAACCTTCTCCACCTTGTAAGCTATTGATTTTATTATAATAGAAAGTGGTTTTATATCCCTTCTGGTGCAAAAGTGACTGAAAACCAATTGGGGGTTCTGCCCACAAACATCGCGGCATCTAATGGCTGATTTCAATGCCGCGCTCTTGGAGCAGGTCCTCGACGTTGCGAAGTGACAACGGGTACCTGACATACATCATCACGGCCAACCGGATGATCTCAGGACTCGTTTTGAAATAGCGAATGGGCGAAGGTTTTGTCATCTGCACATGCTAAGGTCATGCCCTAGATGCCTCAAGCCAGTTTGCTCTGACACTGCCCCATAGTGCCTCCTTCCATTCCTGCGAAACGATCACACTATCAAACCGTGGGATCAAACACCTAGTCTGCTCTGCTCAACCAATCACGAAACTCCTTAACCACAACCGCCTCGCAATCAACCAAGTGCTGCGGCGCCGGATAGTCGCCGTCATGGACCTCCGACACAAAGCGCTGCATCGCTTCAACACGTAGTTCCTGCAGACGGTCGTACTCGGCTGCCAGATTGGCGTACACCTTGGCGTGACGAGGAACCCTTCCCCGATTTTGCCCAAGGACGTCGTCACTGAAGAGATATTGTGCATGCCCCGCCGACCCGGCGCCCATCGAAATGAGAAACAGGGAAGTACGCTCGGCAATAGCTGCGGTGATTGAATGTGGCACCACCTCGATTTCCGCAGCAAACGCCCCGGCTGACTCCAGCGCCTTGCACTGCCGCCAGACAAGCTTCGCAGTTTCCAGCGTCTTACCGACAGATTTAAAGCCACCTGTCCAAGTTCTTTTGGAGGGGATCAGGCCGACATGGCCGCAGACCGGCAATGCGTGGTCGGCCATGACGCGGACCGTTGCAATTGATCCCGAACAGTAGAATCCGTCGGCCCCATGCTTGAAGAGCGGAAAAGCCCATTTCAAGAAATCGTCGGTTCCGCCGATCTCATAGAAATTGTCGCCCGGAAAAGCAAAACACTCCGGGGCAGCCTCACGGAACCGACCGTCGAGTATCATCGCGGGTGGAACAGACAGAAGCTCGACACCAGCCCGAGCTGCCGCTTCTGCCTCTTCAAGCGTTTCCACCCTTAGCATTGCAAATTGATGCTTTCCCCGCGCGTCGAGGAGGTCCCGGACCGTCAGACGCGCCATTACTCTACCTCAACGAAAACGCGATCGCCCTCCACCTTTACCGGGAAGGTCCGAAGATTGACGCAGACCGGCGCACGTTTCGCCTCGCCTGTGCGATAGTCGAATTGGCCGTTGTGCTTCGGGCACTCGATCAGGTGGCCCAGGACCAGCCCCTCGCACAAATGGACGTTTTCATGCGTGCAGAGCCCGGCAGTGGCAAAGAACTCTCCATCTGGCGAGTGATAGATGGCAAAGGTCTTGGTTTCATGATCCCATCGGATCAGGTCTTCTTCGTCGATGTCAGTTGTCGAGCAGGCCTCGATCCAGGGCATTTTGTCACCTCATTCTGCGGCGCGGGGTTGCATCATCCCCGGCACGTATTGATGGAAGTCCTCGCGATAAGGCTTTGCCGTCGGCGGCAATTCGCGTTTGAGGAAATAGTCGTCGTTCAGGACCTGACGCTTTATCGCGGGCCACATTTCGCGGAAGGCTTCGCCAATTGAGCGGTTGGGCGGCGGCAGATCATTTTTGATCGTTTCGTGCAGACGCGGCAGCGCGTGATACGGCACCATCGGAAACATATGATGTTCAACGTGATAGTTCATGTTCCAGTAGATGAACCTGCTGAAGGGGTTCATGTGTACCGTCCGGCTGTTCAATCGATGATCAATGACATTGTCCGCCAAGCCACCATGTTGCAGAAGGCCGGTCATGACGTGATGCCATGCGCCATACATGCGCGGCAGACCGATTATCATCAGCGGCAATACTGATGCCAAAGCCAAAGCCGTGCCGATCGTGGCCGCATAGATCGCGACGTAGATTATTGCGACCTTCTGCACCTTGCCCCACTCGCTTGCAGGAACGAATGTCTTCTCTGCGGGAGTAGGTCCGGAAACTGCATTGCGGATGATGTTGGGGAAGAATTTCAGCACATCGATGATGCCAAAGAAATTTAGGATCAGCTTGGCAACCTCCGGCGGCCGCATCACTGCAATTTCAGGGTCACGGCCAACAAGGTAGGTTTCTGAATGGTGCCGGGCGTGGCTCCAACGCCATGTTGCGGAGTTCCGCATGATCATGAAGCTGGCGATCTGATAGACGACATTGTTCATCCAGGGCGTCTTGAACGCCGTGCCGTGGCTGCATTCATGCCAACGCGAATCGGAGGCAGAGCCGTACAGAACACCATAAGCCAGCCAGAAGGGAGCGGACCACCAGCTTGGCCACAGCGCCACGCCGACGCCCGCAAACAAGATCATGCTGCCGAAAAGGATGATTGTGTCACGAATGGCCGGAGAGTCGCTTCTCGCCATTAGTTCCTTCATCACCTTCCGCGGGACTTCGGTGTGGTACCACTCCGCAGCAGTGAGCCCGCTTTCAACCGCGCGCTTTGCGTCGGCTCCAAACGGGCTGTAGTCGCGCTTACCCATGGCCTTCCTCCCGATTCACGACGCTGATCACGTCCACGCCTCTGGATAGGGGTGCATATCCGGAATCGCCAATACCATGACTTGCAGGTTTCGTCACAATACATCATTGTTCTCAGCATTAATGATGTAATTTCATCAAGGAAAAAATGGCAAACCGACCTACGATACATGATGTGGCCCGCCAGGCGGGCGTTTCATCAGCCACTGTGGACCGCGTCCTGAATGGGCGTGAAAAGGTCCGCGAGGAAACGGCGCGTCTGGTTTATGACGCTGCGCGGAAGGTCGGGTATCATGCGGCTTCACTCATTGGGCAGAGATTGCATCCGGATCAGCCGCGTTTGCGTATCGGGTTGGTTCTGCACAAAGAACGGCAGTCTTTTTATCAGCAGTTCAAGGTCGAAGCCGAACGAGCCGTAGCACGAGCCACCGGTGTTCGCGCAACCGTGCAAGTCGAGTTTGCCGCATCACAATCACCGCGCGATTTCACTACTCTTATGGATGGCCTGGCCGGGCGGGTTGACGTCATCGCGGCTACTGCCGTCACACATCCGGATGTCACAGATGCGGTAACGAGGCTGAATGAGAAGGGCATCCCGTGCTTTGCGCTCCTGAACGATTTCGGTCAGGGCGTTCGTCAAAACTACTTGGGTCTCAATAACTTGAAAGTAGGCCGCATTGCCGCGCACATGATAGCCACTGCCGCGCATGAAGCAGGAAAGATCGCAGTTTTCGTCGGCGGATACCGTTGGCATGGGCATGAATTGCGAGAAACCGGTTTTCGTAGCTACTTCCGTGAATATGCGCCCTCGTTTCAAATTCTTGACACCCTGGTAAACCTTGAAACCCGCCAATTGACCTACGAAGCCACGCTGGATCTGATGGGCAGACACCCGGACCTTCGGGGGATCTATTGCGCTGGCGGCGGCATGGAAGGTGCAATTGCGGCAGTAAGTGAAGTGCGGCAGCCAGGTGAGATCGCATTGGTCGTGAATGAGCTAACACAAGAGAGTCGCGCGGCGCTTATCAGTCGCTATGTAACAATGGTGATCAGCACCCCCCTTCATCGCCTCTGCGATGACCTCGTCCGCCTCGCGACTGAAGCGCTCGTTGATGGAATTCCGCCAGTCCAGGGCCAACATTTCCTACCACCTGATCTCTATCTCCCCGAATCTGTCTGACGATATTTCGTCATTTCACTTGGCGTCATATCGTCACAGATGATGCGTTCCCGGCGCGACCGATTGACGCAAAGCCGCGTGATGAAGAATGTCTGGCGCACTGCTTTGACAGCCGGGAGTCGAAATTGGTTGGGTTCGCACTAAACCATATGACAGTAGCGCGGGCTTCGTTCCGTGAGCTTGTTGCCCTGTCAGCCACTCTGGGCTGCGTAGGGATAGAGGTCAGGAACGATCTTGCTCAATCGCTGTTTGACGGCCTTGACCCCGTTGAAGCCGGGAACCTGGTTCATGCCAATGGCCTGCGCCTTCTCGCTGTTGCCGAAGTCAAACGGTTCAACGACTGGTCAAACAGCAAGGCGAGCGAAGCACTTGCACTTATGCAGATTGCGAGCGCAGCCGGGGCGGAGGCAATTAGCCTGATACCCCGTAACGACAATCTCGGCATGGGAAATGGCGAGCGTCAGGCCACGCTGCGTGTTGCACTTAAAGCGCTGAAGCCGATGCTGAACGATCATGGCCTGATAGGAATGATAGAACCTTTGGGATTCGAGGCCTGTGCGCTCCGCTACAAGTCAGAGGCCGTGGAAGCGATCGAGGCTGTGGGCGGCGGCAGCCAATTCAAGTTGGTTCATGATACATTCCACCACACACTCGCTCACGGTGGCCCACTTTTTCCACAGCACACCGGCATCGTGCACATCTCGGGTGTTGTTGACCAAAGCGTCAGAGTGGCGGACATGCGCGACCCTCACCGGGTGCTGGTCGATCCGAGGGACCGATTGGGAAATGTCGAACAGATCGCCGCCCTGATCGGGGCGGGATGGGATGGTCCGGTAAGCATGGAGAGTTTCGCCACCGAAGTTCACGCTTTGGCCGATCCTGCTGCCGCACTGGCACGTTCCTTTACCTTCATCCGCGAGGGTCTCGCCGCCCGGGCGGCCTGACAGCAACGAATTCGGCTCCCCTGGCAAAGGGGTGCTTCTCCGGACAAATCACGGATGCACCGGACATCCACAAAAGGGAGAGAAAGATGAGAAAGACACTTCTGATAGCGGGTATTGCATCGCTACTGAGCACCACCGCAATGGCAGAGGGAATCGGCGTATCGATGGCGCTTTTCGATGACAACTTCCTCACCGTTCTGCGCAACGGCATTCAATCCCAGGCGGACTCATCCGGTCTGAAGGTCCAGATCGAAGACGCTCAGAACGACGTTGCCAAGCAACTCGACCAGATCAACAACTTCATCGCGTCGGGTGTCGATGCGATCATCGTCAACCCCGTCGATACCTCGGCCACGCAAGCCATGTCTGACGCGGCCGCGGCCGCAAATATTCCGCTGGTCTACGTGAACCGCCAGCCGGTCAACGTGGACACTCTGCCCGACAATCAGGCTTTCGTGGCCTCGAACGAGGTAGAATCTGGCACACTGGAAACCATTCAGCTCTGCGACAACTGGGCGGCCGAAGGCAAGACCGACGTCAATGTCTATGTGATGCAAGGCGAACTGTCGAACCAGGCAGCAGTCCAGCGTACCCAGGACATCTACGACGTGATTGAAGCTGGCAAGTGCAAGGTCAAGGTCAATGTGATCGACCAACAGACTGCCAATTGGTCACGCGACCAGGCTCAAACCCTGATGACCAACTGGCTTTCGACCGGTACTGCATTTGATGGCGTCATCGCTAACAATGACGAGATGGCCATCGGCGCAATTCAGTCGATGAAAGCTGCTGGAATTGACATGGCGAAGGTGCAGGTCGGCGGTGTCGACGCCACCCAAGACGCCCTCGCTGCAATGCAGGCGGGAGATCTGGACGTGACAGTATTCCAGAACGCTGCAGCGCAGGGCGGAGGGGCGCTCGATGCTGCGGTCAAACTGGCCAAGGGTGAGGCTGTTGACCAGAAGGTCTATGTCCCGTTTGAACTGGTGACGCCGACCAACGTCGCCGACTACGCTTCGAAAAACTAAGCACTTATCGAGCGAAAGGGGCGACTGGCACCAGCCGCCCCACTTTTTGCGGCGCTGATGGGAGAGCATCAGCCTATGTCTTATTTGATCGCAACCTAGGGGAGGAGGGCGAGTTGGCTGAATCGACACATGGCCTTGGCGGCTTGAAGTATGATCCCGCAAAGCGCAACCGCGCACCCGAGTGGAACGTGTTCGGCGCCCTCGTGCTGATCGTGCTGATTTTTGAGATCCTGAACCGGCTACAAGGCGGTTCATTCCTGTTCAACACGCGCGATAGTGTGGACGCGATCTTCAACCAGCAACGGTTGGACATCATGATCCTGCAGGTGGCAATTATCGGGATCATCGCACTTGGCGTGACCCAAGTCATCATTATCGGCGGAATTGACCTGTCTTCTGGATCGGTCGTCGGCTTGACCGCAATGGTGGTAATGAGTTTCGCCCAAACTGCGCTGGTGAACGGAAACCCGAACCCAAAAGCAATATTTGGCGACTGGGCAATGGACCTGCCTGTGATCCTGCCCATTCTGGTCGGCCTGGCTTGCGGCCTGCTCGCTGGCCTCGTGAACGGGCTTCTCATCGCTTACACGAGGATTCCTCCCTTCATTGCAACGCTTGGCATGATGGTCTCGGCGCGAGGCGCGGCTCGTTGGTGGTCGAACGGGCAGCCGGTCAGTTTTCCGACCGACACCTACGGAACCTTGGCAAACGGCGATCTCCTCGGCAACATGACCTTTGGCCTCCTGTCCTGGCCTGGTCAGAATCCGGCCGTGGTCTTTGTTTTTCTGGCGATCATCTTTCACGTCATCATGAATTACACGCTCTACGGCAAGCATAGCTACGCTATTGGCTCCAATGAGGCGGCAGCGCGGATGTCTGGTATCAACACTGATCGCCACAAGGTTTTGGTCTATGCGATTGCAGGCTTGCTTGCCGCAGTTGCGGCCGTGCTTCTGACTTCGAAGAATCTGACCGCACAAGCAGGCATGGGCGTGATGTACGAGCTTGACGCAATCGCAATGGCCGTCATCGGCGGCATTAGTCTTGCCGGGGGCCGCGGCTCGATTATCGGCACCGTGCTGGGCGCGATGATCTTCTCGACCATTATCTCCGGCTTCACCTCGATCAAGCTCGACGCCTACTACCAAGAGATGGTCAAGGGCGCGATCATCGTCGGAGCAGTCGTGTTGGACCAGTGGCGTCAACGCAAACGGACGAGAGGGTAAGGTCATGTCGAAGATCATTCTGGAAACTCGCGGACTTACAAAGCACTACGGTGGCGTGCATGCGCTGGAGGATGCCAACTTCGTGCTGCACGCGGGCGAGCATGTCGCCGTGGTCGGCGACAACGGAGCGGGTAAGTCCACATTCGTCCGACAGGTCACGGCAGTCGAGCAGCGCTCGGGCGGCGACGTCATATTCGACGGCCAGCCGGTGCATTTCACCGGCCCCCTTGAGGCGCGGCAAGCGGGGATCGAGACGGTTTTTCAGACACTGGCTCTTGCTGACGATCTCGATGTGCCTTCGAACCTTTTCTTGGGCCGCGAGCTTTTCAAGTTCAAGCTGGGGCCATTCTCGTGGTTAGATCGCAAGACCATGCGCGAGCGCACGATGGAGGCGCTCAAGACCACTGCCGTAAAGATTCCCAACGTCGACAACCCGATACGTAACATGTCGGGCGGACAACGGCAGTGCGTATCGATAGCCCGAACGGCTGCGTTCGCCTCCAAACTTGTCATAATGGACGAGCCAACCGCAGCTTTGGGCGTGCAGGAAACGGCGCAGGTGGAAAACATCATCCGCGGCCTGAAAGAGCGGGGCATCCCGATGATTTTGATCAGTCACAACCTGCGTCAGGTCTTTGATCTGGTCGACAGGATCGTCGTTTTTCGAAGGGGGCGAATTGTGGCAAGCCTGCGGAAAGACGAAACCGACGGGAATGACATCGTCAGCTATATCACTGGCGTAAAGGGCAGCACCGACGCCTTTGTCTGATCACGCCTGGAAGGGCAAGGCGGCCGGTCGTTGGCGCCTTGCCCGAGCTGCGATAATGCAGAAAGTCGTTGCAGCCCCTCCCCCTGAGAACGCATTGCATTCCACCACCCGAGGATTGGCAGACGAATACGACCTCGTCTTGCCTCCGCTTCCGCTCGGCCTCACGCGATAGGCGTGCCGTGCCACACTCTCGGATCGGGCTTGTGCTTTTCCAGCATGGAAAAGCTATATACCCCCTGCCCGCGCCAACTTAGTTCATCTGGCAAGACATCTTTGGGAATTCCTTCGCAGGCTTATAGGTTTTCTCGGGTGAAGAGATCGAAGGGTACAATGCGCGTCCGGTTACCGCCGCCGTCAGTTGACGAACAGGCTGAAACCATGCCGTCGATGGCTTCCCGTGCCAGCCGTTCAAGCGGATGCGATATGACAAGCGTCATGCTGCCATCCAGCAGCGCGGCACGGGTGACGTCCATCAGGTCGTAGCCCACCACGACGATGCGCCCTGCTCTACCCTGACTCCTCAGAGCGGCCAGAACGCCGCTGATCCCCCCGCCCGAGACATATATCCCCGCCATCTCTGCGTGGTCCGCCAAAAGCCGTTCCGTCATTTCCTGCGCGACGGCCGAGGACTCATAGGTCGGGAGCGGTTCGAGCAAATTGAAGTCCTGGGCGAACTCACGGAAATAGGAGCGGAAGCCGGCTTCGTTCATTTCCTGGTTTCTGTAACGCGGGTTTCCCATCAAGATGCCAATCTTTCCAGGCGTCTTGCAAACGTGCGCAAATGCCCAGGCCGCAGTGCGCCCCACCTTCCAATTATCCAACCCAACGTAATGGAATTCACCCGTCGCGGAGAGTTGCCCGATAAGCGCAAAGACATGGACGCCGTTGCTCTGGATTTGTGCGACTGCTTCGGTCACTACCGGATGAACCGCAGAAATTATCCCGATTGCCTGGCAGTTTTCTGCCAAAACCCGCGCCCGGTTGGCGGTGTTTTGCGGCGACAGATCATCAAGGAATTCTATCCGCAGATCCACCTCCGCCCCAACCGTTTCGGCGGCGGCACGGCGAAGTGCGGCGGCAACGTTTTGGTAGAATGGTCGGTGCGACTGCAAGAGAAGTGTGCCGAGGCGGTACTTGGGACGACTGGCGGCAACACGGTTCTGAATTGCCCCGAGTCCATAGAAGCCGATTCTTTCTGCGGCGTCCTGAATGAGTGCCCTTGTTGGGCTCCGGACGTTCGCTGCCCCGGCAAGGACTCGATTGACGGTTGCCACGGACACCCCAGCAGCATCGGCAAGTTCACGAATGGTTGCGCGCCTCATGGAGGAGTTCACCTCAAAAAATGTCATTCTTGACCCAAAATGATACATTTGAGACAAAATAAAGCAATCGTTAGTTCCGTTCTTGATTGAAAATGAATTTGGACGTCTATCGTCTATCAGATCGCAGAAACGGCCCCGCCTCAGCCACGGGGAAGCGCCTGCGCCGGGGAGAAGTTCACAACTACGCCTGCCACTTGGCCGCGACGCTCCCATTCTGATGGGCAGCGCACGGATGTGGCTTGCCGCAGGAAGCATCTCTTTCGGACAGACGGCTGGATGGGAGATGAGGATGGATGACCTGAAATTTGGCAACCGCAACAAGCGCGGCGACTGGGCCCCTACAGCCCTGCTGGAAGTCGCGCCGTACTGGCACCGCCCGTTCAGCCTGCCCAAGCTCCTTGCCTGGATTCCAGAATATCTCTGGCCCTGGAACGCATTCCACATGGCAACCGCCTTGCTTTGGTGGATCTACGTCGTGCCCGATATCGAGTCGCTGAAGACACTCTCATGGGGTTGGGCGCTGTGGCTCTACGTCGTGAATGCCGCCGCCATCTTTGCCTTTTATGGTTCGGTCGAGCTCTTCTGGTACGTCAAACGCAAGCAGGGAACCCGTTTTAAGTACAACGCAAAGTTTCCCTCCGAACAGCCCTCAGACGTCTTCTGGTTCAAGAGCCAGAACATCGATAACTTCTTGCGCAGCTTCTTCATCTCGATCCCGCTCTGGACATTTGTCGAGGTTTTGACGCTGTGGTGCTTTGCCAACGGTTACGTGCCGTGGCTGTCATGGTCGGACAATTGGGTTTGGCTTGTGGTCCTGACCCTGATTGCACCAGCGATCCACGAGGTCCACTTTTTCTGCATACATCGGCTGATCCACACACCCTTGCTCTACAAATGGATCCACTCCGTTCACCACAATTCGGTCAACCCGAGCCCGTGGTCGAGCCTGTCGATGCATCCGGTCGAAGCTTTCCTCTATCATGCAGTTGTCTTCTGGCACCTGATCATTCCGTCGAACCCGATTGTTGCGCTCTTTCAGCTTCATGGAGCAGGCTTCGGCGCAGTGAATGGTCATATCGGTTTCGACAAACTCGAACTGTCCGAAGACAACACGCTCGATAGCCATGCCTACGCTCACTACCTTCACCACAAATATTTCGAGGTAAACTACGGGGGCGATGGACTGATCCCGTTGGATAAGTGGTTCGGCTCCTGGCACGACGGCAGCAAGGCTGGCGACGCACAGATGCAAGCCCGGTTCGAGAAGAAGAAAGCGCGGCTTAACGCCAAGGCGAAAAGCGCCTGATCCCACCACCGAAGCTCGGACTAGCCCCATGAGGAGCCGGGGCACGAGCTTGCCTATCTGCAAACGCAAACCCGTCGGGAGAGACGGATAACGGGAGGAAATCTACATGAAACTGGCAAAAACTCTAGCCAATGCCCTGCTCACGACGGCCTTGGTGGCTTCAGCAACCATGGCATCGGCGGCAAATATTGCAGTCATCGGCGGCTCGAACGACGATGCCTTCTGGAACATCATCAAGAAGGGCATCGATGATGCGACACCAGCCGTTGTCGCCAACGGCGGTTCAGTTAACTACCTGCGCCTTGTCAACTACGACAACTTCGCGCCTGACGTCGTGCAACTGATCCGTACAGCGATCAGTCAGGAAGTGGACGGTCTGGTTATCCCCGATTGGGTCACCGAAGCCGAAGATCCTGCCATCAAGGAAGCAGTCGCTGCTGGGATCAAAGTTATCTTGATGAACGCTGGCGGCGCAGAAAAAGCCAAGGAGCTGGGCGCGATCAACTATGTCGGATCGGATGAATATGTCGCGGGCACCGCTGGAGGTTCCTACTTCGGTTCCCACGGCCAAAAGAACGTTCTGTGCGTCAACACCCTGCCAGGCGCCGCCAATATCGAGGCACGTTGCAAAGGCGTCATTGACGGAATCACCGCTGCCGGAGGCAAGGGCGCGCAACTACCGCTTCCATCCACCTCATTCGGAGACGCGACCGCAGTGGCTGAAGCTATCAAGGCGGAACTCCTGAAAGACGAGAGCATCGACGGTGTGATCACCATCTCGGCGGGCGATGCGGACAGCGCGGCCATCGCTGTAGATCAAGCGAGCAAGACCGGCAAAACCATGCTTGGCACGTTCGACCTCAATCAGGCGGGATTGGACCGCATCAAAGGTGGAACGCAGATGTTCGCGATTGACCAGCAGCCCTATCTGCAATCCTACCTTGCAGTCAGCCTACTCGCGGCCGCCATCGACTTCGGAACTGATCTGCCGACCTTCCCGGTTTTGACAGGCCCGGGCATCGTTGACTCTTCGAACATCGACGCCACGCTGGCAGGCGTTGCCAAGGGCGCTCGATAAGGCACCGAGTGAACAAGTTCCGGTCCAGATGCAAACCACTACTGGACCGGGAACGATTGAGGACCACGGTCGACACCTGGTCAGCGACAGTTACTCAAAAACCCATCGAAAACTTAACCGGGGGAAGCCCATGATAAGCAATTCCTCACTCAGCGGCCTCTTGCGCCGCCCGGAAGCAGGGGCCTTCCTCGGCCTTGTCGCAGTTCTGATCTTCTTTGCCGTATTCGGCGGTTTCACCTTTCTGAAACCTGCCGGAATGTCTAGCTGGCTCAACGTTGCGGCGAACCTTGGTCTCATCGCCATTCCCGTCGGCCTGCTGATGATTGCAGGTGAACTCGACATCTCTGTCGGCGCGATGGTGCCATTCGGGGCGATGACAGTGGCCGTCATTTCAGGCCACTATGGCATGTCGGTCTGGCTGGGTATGGCCGTCGCCCTTTCGTTCGGAGTCCTCATAGGGTTCGTCAACGGTTTGATGGTCGTTCGCACCGCCGTGCCTTCCCTTATCGTTACTTTGGGAAGCCTGTTTGCCGTGCAGGGCATCGTACTGGGCCTGACGGTGCTGATCACCAAGTCCACCAGCGTCGCGCTGAAAACCGAGGGCGTTGCCAAGGCCATGTTTGGCGACTTTGTCTTTGGAGGCCAGATGCAGGTCATGGTGATCTGGTGGGTTCTCGCAACCGCAGCCTACATTTTCTTTGTTCACTTCTCACGGTTCGGAAATTGGATCTTCGCGATGGGCGGGGACAAGGTTTCGGCCCGCAATGCCGGTATTCCGACGGAACGCATGACAATCCTTCTCTTCGTATTGTCTGCGACCTCTGCCGCCTTCGTTGGGATGTGCCAGGCGATCCTTTATAACTCTGCGCAAGTCGCGGGCGGCCAGTCCTTCATCTTCAATGCCATCATCTCGGTCGTCGTGGGCGGCGTACTGCTAACCGGCGGCTTCGGCTCCATCGTTGGCATCTTCTTCGGCACCATCACCTTCGCAATCGTGACTCAGGGGATCTACTACACGGATTTCGATCGCAACTGGTCGTCCCTGATCATCGGTGTGCTGCTCCTGCTGGCCGTCTTGATGAACAACACTTTCCGCAAGATGGCGCTGTCATACGCGCCCAAAAAGAAAGAGGCCAAGTGATGTCAGCACCCATCCTCAAACTGACGAATGTCAACAAGAGCTTTGGCCCTATTGACGTCTTGCATGACATCAACCTTGAAGTCCGCGCAGGAGAGGTGCTCTGCCTTCTGGGCGACAACGGCGCTGGGAAGTCTACGGTAATTCGGTTGCTATCCGGGGTTCACAAGCCAAGTTCCGGAACCGTCGAGATGTTGGGCAAGCCTGTTACATTCCAGAGCCCCCGCGAGGCGTCGGAGCATGGAATTGCAACAGTTCACCAATTCGGCGGAACATTCCCGCTGATGTCGATCGGGCGGTCCTTTTTCGTCGGTGTCGAGCCCACAAAGGGTTGGGGTCCCTTCAAGGTCTATGATCGCAAGCGCGCCAATTCGATTGCCGTAAAGGCGGTGCAGGACTTTGGCATCACCCGGATTGACGACGGCGACCGGCTGGTGGGAGGTCTGTCGGGTGGCGAGCGGCAGGCACTGGCGATTGCCCGCGCCGTGCACTTCGGCGCGCGGGTACTGATCCTTGATGAGCCCACCGCGGCTCTTGGCGTGAAGCAGGCGACGCACGTCCTGCGGATCGTCAACGAAGCCAAGCGGCGCGGGCTGGCAGTGATCTTCATCACCCATCAAGTGATGCACGCGATGGCGGTCGGTGACCATTTCGCCGTACTTATCCGCGGCGCCGTCGCAGCCGATTTCCGCAAGGGCGAACGGTCGCGCGAGGAGATTACCGACCTGATGGCCGGAGGAGAAACGATGGCAGATCTCGAGGCTCAGATCGACAGCTACCAAGAGACGCATGACGGCCATCCGCCAAAAATGGCCTGACCTTTGCTTTGCCTGCATCAGACGCTGGGACCATTGGACTGCAGGACTTGCCCTGCACTTCGGCCCGATATCTGAGACACGCCTATGTTCAATCAAGACACTACAGGACAGAAGAAATGCCAAACTGGGTCCGCGCTTGCGCCACCGACGATATCGAGCCTGACGACCTGATCCGTTTTGATCATGGGTCACTGACCTTCGTCATCGTACGCAGCCCCGACGAAGACTACTTCGCGATGGATGGAATCTGCAGCCATGAGCACGTCCATCTTTGCGACGGGCTGGTGATGGACGGCGTCGTCGAATGCCCCAAGCACAACGCCACGTTTGACTATCGCAATGGCGAAGCCAAGCGCGCGCCGGCCTGCATCAACCTGAAATCCTTCCCCGTCCGCGTTCAGGACGGTGAAGTCTGGATAGAGATCTGACATGACCTTCCAACTCGCTGCCTGCGCCGAAATGTTGTGGCGCGACAAACCAATCGACTGGCGTGCCGCGCGTCTGAAGGAGCTGGGCTTCGGCGTGGGCCTGTGGAACTGGCCTGCCCATGACCTGAGCGCGCTGGAACGCACGGGGGCCACATTCACGATCATGAACGGCTATCTCGAAGGAAGACTGGCCGACAAGGAAGGCGCCGACATCTTGCTCGCTTCGGCGCGTGAAACCGCAGAAGTAGGCAAGAGGCTTGGCGTCCACCGGCTGAACCTGCATGGAACCGGTCTTGGCGATGGCGGCATACCGATCCGGCAGACGCAGGTCGTCACTGGCGCGATGCGGCTCAGGGCGCGCGACACGCTCAATCGCATCTGCGATCTGGGTTCGGAACTGGGCGTCATTTTCACGCTGGAAAACCTCAACCGCCTCGACCACCCGGGCTGCCCGTTCGGCTCAACGGCGGATGTGCTTGAGCTGGTTTCCTCCGTCGATCGACCTGAACTTCGGATCAACCTCGACCTTTACCACACGCAGATCGGTGAAGGTGACCTGATCCGCTGGTGCGAAAAATGCCTGCCCTGGATCGGCGAGGTGCAAATAGCCGACAACCCTGGCCGCTGCGAGCCGGGCACCGGTGAAATCAACTATCAAGGCGTCGCCAAGGCATTGAAAGCACTAGGCTACGCTGGGCCGGTCGGCCTTGAATCCTTTGCGGCGGAAGACGCCGAAACTGCGCTTTCCGCCTTCCGCAGCGCGTTCACGGTGTAACTATGGTCAACAAGAATAGCCGCCCAACCGTCCACGACATGCGCGCGATGAAGGCCGCTGGCGAAAAGATTTCGATGCTCTACGTCACTACGCTGGAGGAAGCGGCAGCGGCAGATGCGGCGGGCATCCACATGCTGTCGATCGAAAGCCGCTTCTTCTCACCGCAGATGCGCGAGGCAGCAGGGCGGTGCTTTGTCCAGGTAGGTTTGCCCTTCGGCCCCTACGGCAGTCTCGCCACCGCCGAGGATTACCTGCGGGCCGCGTTCAAATTTACAGCTATGGGCGGGGACTGCTTTTACTGTTCCGCCAGCCTCGAAATCCAGAAGGCACTGTGCGACAATCACATACCAGTCGTGGCCCATGTCGGCCTGATCCCGAGCTACATCACTTGGACCGGCTGGCGCGCCGTCGGCAAGACAGCAACCGAGGCGCGTGCGGTGTGGGATCACGTAAAGCAACTGGAGGCGATCGGCTGCTTTGGTGCCGAGCTTGAGGTGGTGCCAGATAGGCTTGGCGCATTTATCAGCCAAAACACCCCGATGATCATGCTGGGCATGGGAGCCGGACCGGGAGCCGATGCCCAGTATTTGTTTGCCGAGGATGTGCTGGGGTGCACGGACGGCCATAAGCCGAGACATGCAAAGACCTATCGCAACTTCGCTGCGGAGTATGCACGTCTGCAAAACGAACGTATCGCCGCATTCCGTGAGTTCATCGCGGATGTGAATAGGGGAAGCTATCCTGACGTGCAGCACAATATTGCGATGTCCGATGGCGATTTCAACGCTTTCAAGGCCGGATTGAGCCTCTAACTTCAAAGGACCGACAATGCTGAACGTAGCACTTCTGGGCGCCGGACGGATCGCGGGTGTCCATGCCGCTGCCATTTCCACTAACCCTGGCTCACGTCTGATAGCGGTGTCTGACATCAATGCGGAAGCAGCGGCCAAACTCGCCGGCCAGTATGCTGCCAAAGCGATGCCGACTGATGCGATTTTGGCCGACAGGTCCATCGATGCGGTCCTGATTGCCACATCAACCGATACCCACTCCGATCTGATCGAACGCGCCACCGCCGCGGGCAAGGCAGTGCTGTGCGAGAAACCTGTCGATCTTTCGCTGGAACGCGCCCTAAAGTGCCAGATGGCCGTTGCAGCACATGGCCGCCCGGTGATGATTGGCTTCAATCGCCGCTTCGATCCGAATTTTTCGGCCTTGAAGATCGCACTCGACAAGGGCGAAATCGGCAAGGCCGAACTTCTGTCCATCACGTCCTTCGACCCGGCACCGCCTCCGGTGGCCTACATCAAGGTGTCAGGCGGCCTGTTCCGCGACATGATGATCCACGACTTCGACATGGCCAATTTCATCATGGGCACGGCGCCAATCACAGTTTCTGCTGTCGGCACATCTATCGTTGATCCCGCGATTGGCGCTGCGGGCGATGTGGATACTGCTGTTGTCACTTTGACATACGCTGATGGCCGAATCGCTGTGATCAAAAACAGCCGCCGCGCGGTATATGGATATGATCAACGGGTAGAACTTCTGGGGTCTGAAGGTCTGTTGCAGGCGCAGAATATGCTGGAAAACACGCTGGTCAAATCTACCACGGCTGGAGTTACAGGGGCAAAGCCCACCTACTTTTTCCTTGAGCGCTATATGCCTGCCTACGCTGCGGAATGGGCAGCCTTTGTCGACGCCGTGAATTCGGGAGGTCAGGTTCCGGTCACATTGACGGATGGAATTGCGGCACTTGCGATGGCGGAGGCTGCGACACAATCAGCCAAGTCTGGCTTGCCGGTGATGCTAAAGAGCCCGGTGAACTGAAAGGCCAGAGTTTTAGCTAAACCAGTCTAGAATAGTCGCTGAGCCCTTGATCCTAAAGTGGGTCAAGCAGCAAGGAGGGCGTTATCAG
>Ga0209023_10003504_pt1 | contig 18699 bp, 17 predicted proteins | sample LakOneMetagenome_FD_187468 | JGI IMG/M metagenome (GOLD analysis project Ga0209023, IMG submission 187468) | Freshwater and sediment microbial communities from Lake Erie, Canada (SPAdes) (version 2) | ecosystem: Environmental > Aquatic > Freshwater > Lentic | place: Lake Erie, Canada...
GTCGGGCTGACAGGATTTGAACCTGCGACCCCTTGACCCCCAGTCAAGTGCGCTACCAAACTGCGCCACAGCCCGATGGTCTCCGGACAACGCCGTTTCAGACCGGAGTGAACCCTACCGCAGGGGCCCCGTCGGGCCCCAACCGGGACACGCTAGCGACGCTTGCGCTTCTCGCGGACCCGCTGTTGGAGCACGATCGGCGTCCCGACGAAGCCGTACTCCTCCCGCAGCCGTCGCTCGATGTAGCGCTCATAGCTGGCGTCGAGCTTGCCGCTGGTGAACAGGATGATCACCGGCGGCGCCGTGGACGCCTGGGTGCCGAAGAGGACCTTGGGCTGCTTGCCGCTGCGCACCGGGTGGGGGTGCTCGGCCACCAGGCGGCCGAGGAACGCGTTGAGCGCGCCGGTCGAGACGCGGGTCTCCCAGCCCTCCAGGGCCTTCTCCAGCGCGGGGACCAGGCGGTCGATGTGCCAGCCGGTGCGGGCCGTGAGGTTGATCCGCGGCGCCCACTGGACCTGCACGAGGTCCAGCTCGATCTCGCGGTCGAGGTAGTAGCGGCGCTCCTCGTCGACGAGGTCCCACTTGTTGAACGCGATGACCAGGGCTCGGCCTGCCTCGCGGACGGTCTGCAGGATGCGGACATCCTGCTCGCTGATGCTCTGGCCGCCGTCGAGCACGAGTACGGCGACCTCGGCACGGTCGATCGCGGTGGTGGTGCGCAGCGAGGCGTAGTACTCGTGGCCCGAGGCCTCCTTGACCCGTTTGCGGATGCCTGCGGTGTCGATGAAGCGCCAGGTCCGGCCGCCGAGCTCGATCAGCTCGTCGACCGGGTCGACGGTCGTGCCGGCGACGGAGTCCACCACGACCCGCTCCTCGCCGGCCAGCTTGTTGAGCAGCGACGACTTGCCGACGTTGGGCTTGCCCACGATGGCCACCCGCCGAGGTCCGCCCACCGTGGGGGGCGACAGCGGCGGCGGCTCGGGCAGGGCGGCGAGGATCGCGTCGAGCATGTCGCCCGAGCCCCGGCCGTGGAGTGCCGAGACCGGCCAGGGCTCACCCAGACCCAGGTTCCACAGCCCGAACGCCTCGGCCTCGGTCCGGGCGTCGTCGACCTTGTTGGCGGCGAGGACGACCGGCTTCCCGGACTTGCGCAGGACGCGGACGACGGCCTCGTCGGCGTCGGTGATCCCGACCGTGGCGTCCACGACGAAGAGGACGGCGTCGGCCAGCGTCACCGCGATCTCTGCCTGGGCCTTGATCCGCTCGGCCAGCCCGCGGGCGTCGGGGTCCCAGCCTCCGGTGTCGACGACGGTGAACGCACGGCCGTTCCACTCCGCGTCATAGGAGACGCGATCGCGGGTGACCCCGGGGACGTCCTCGACCACGGCCTCACGACGTCCGATGATGCGGTTGACCAGGGTGGACTTCCCGACGTTGGGGCGGCCGACCACGGCCAGCACCGGTGTCGGCCCGATCGGCTCACCGGGCTCGCCCGAACCCTCGAGGCCGAGCCCGTCCAGGCCGGTGTCGTCGAACGAGTCGTCAGTCATGGGTCTCCCACTTCGAGGTCTGGCCGGTCACGGCGTACTCCTTGTCACCCGCGGGAAGCGGGCCCGGCATGCTGCGTCCGGTGAGCCTCTGTGCGTCCGCGCTGGCCGCCAGCAGGTGCTCGCGCAGCGAGTCGGACGCCTCCCGCACCCGCGCACGCGTGCGCGGCCACGGTGTTGGGTCGACCCGCCACGGTTCACCGTAGACCAGGTCGACCACCCCGAAGCGCGGCGGCAGCGCGCTGCTGGACGCACCGGGCGCTCGGGTGCCGAGCATGATCACGGGAACGACGGGCGAGCCCGTCACGAGGGCGAGGTAGGCCGCCCCGTGGTTGAACCGGCTGAGGTCACCGGCACCGCGCGTGCCTTCGGGGAAGATACCCACCGCTCCCCCGTCGCGGAGCACCCTCACGCAGGTCTTGATCGCCCGCGGGTCCGGGTGGAAGCGGTCGAGCTCGATCTGCCCGGCCCAGTCCAGGAAACCGCCCATTCGACCGGCGTACATCTCCGCCTTGGTGAGGGCGTGCACGGGCCGCGGGGCGAAGATCGCCAGCAGCGGCCCGTCCGCCCAGCCGATGTGGGTGGGCGCGAAGATGACCGGGCCCGTGCCCGGCACCCGCTCGGTGAAGTGGCTGTGCACGCGCAGGTAGGCGCGGACCAGGGCGCGCGCAGGCGGCCGCAACGTGTGGAGGGCGCCGCGCCGAGGGTGCTCGACCTGGTCACTGCCGAGCAGGTCCCGGTGGCGCGTCGCCTCCGGTCCGCTCACGCGTGTTCCTCGGCGAGCGCCACGAGCTCGACGACCTGGTCGATGACCTCGTCGAGCGTGAACGGCGTCGTGTCGAGATGGACCGCACCGTCGGCCATCACCAGCGGTGCCGTCGCGCGGCCGGAGTCGATCCGGTCCCGGTTGAGCAGCGACTCCTCGGTGACGGTCAGGTCGGAGCCGCCCTCCTCGAGGGCACGGCGCTCGGCGCGGGCCGTCGGGTCGGCGGTGAGATAGAGCTTGACCTCGGCGTTCGGAGCGACGACGGAGCCGATGTCACGGCCCTCGACGACGATTCCCCCGGTCCCGATCACGGCCCGCTGGAGCTCGAGCAGGCGCGCGCGGACCTCGGGCACGGCGCTGACCAGGCTGACGGCGGCGTTGACGGCGTCGCTCCGGATCGCGACGGACACGTCGACTCCGTCGACGGTGATCGTCGGGGCCGACGGGTCGGTGCCCGAGACGAGCACCGGGTCGCCGGCGCGCGCGGCAACGGAGGCGGGGTCCTCGACGTCGATGCCGTGGTCGAGCATCCACCAGGTCACGGCGCGGAACATCGCCCCGGTGTCCAGATAGCGCAGTCCCAGGCGCGCAGCGACGCCGCGGGAGGTGCTGGACTTGCCGGAGCCGGAGGTGCCGTCGATGGCGACCACGGGCCCTGCGCTGGGGGTGCTGCTCACGCAGGACAGACTAACGGTGAGCCTGCCACCCGCCCGATTCGAGAGCGCTGCGCAGCTCGTCGGCCCGCTGCTCGTCGACGACCAGCTCCACCTGCCCCATCGGGCGGCCCGGGTCGTGGTCGATCCGGACGTCCTCGATGTTCACGCCGCTGTCCCCCGCGTCCGCGAACAGCCTGGCCAGCTCGCCGGGGTGGTCGGGGACGGCGACATAGACGGTGGCCGTCGGCCGCGCCGGGCCGCCGTGCTTGCCGGGGATCGCACGCGTGCCGGCCACGCCTTGGGCCAGCAGCGCCCCGAGGGCCTCTCGCTCCGGCGAGCGCACCGCGGCGATCATCGCGTCGAGCTCGGATCGGACCTCGCTCAGCACGTCCAGCACGGCCTCGGCGTTGGCACCGATGATCTGTTGCCACATCGCGGGGTCGCTGCCGGCGATCCGGGTCACGTCGCGCACTCCCTGGCCCGACAGCACCAGGTGCTCGGGCGGGGCACCCGCGAGCCGGCCGGCGACCAGCGCCGAGACCAGCTGCGGCAGGTGGGAGGTGCGCGCCACCGCCCGGTCGTGCTCCTCCGGGGACAGGACGACCGGGACCGCGCCGCACAGGCGGGCCAGCTCGAGGACGAGCGCGGTCGCCGCCTCGTCGGTCGTCGGGTGCGGCGTGACCGCCCACGGGCGGCCGTCGAACAGCGAGGCGCTCGCCGCCAGCGGGCCGCTCCGTTCGCTGCCGGCCATCGGGTGGCCGCCGACATAGCGGCGCAGCTGGTCGGGCGTCGCCGAGGAGGCGACCTCCCTCAGCGGGCCGCTCTTGACGCTGCCGACGTCGGTGACGAACGCCTGGGTCGTCTCGAGCTGCGCCAGCAGGGTCGCCCCCAGGTGGTCGGGTGGTACGGCGACCACGACGAGCTGGGGGCTCTCACCACCCGTCACCGGGCGACCGGCACCGAGGCCGCTCGCCGTACGCAGGTGCTTGGAGGAGGTGTCGCTCAGCAGGACCTCGATCCCGGCCCGGCGGCAGGCCAGGCCGAGCGAGGTGCCAAGGAGACCCGTGCCGACGACGAGGACCGGCCCGGTGAGGGTCACTCCTGGCCCTCGTCGGGCATCTCGTGCACGCGGTTGAGGTCGCGGCGCAACGCGGCCGCCCCGTGCAGGTAGGAGTGGGTGATGTCGGAGCGGGGCAGGTCGGTCTCGATATGGGCCATCATCCGGACCACCCGCGGCATCGAGCCCTGGATCTCGAGCTCCTTGGCGCAGATGAGCGGCACGTCGGTGAACCCGAGCCGTCGCGCGGCATAGGCAGGGAACTCCGAGACCAGGTCGGCCGTCGAGGTGAAGATGATCGAGATGAAGTCGTCGACCTCCAACCCGTTGGACGTCATCACGTCGACCACCATCTCGGCGACCCGGTCGAGCATGTGCTCCCGGTCGTCGGAATCCAGCTGGGTCGCTCCCCGCACCGCGCGTACTGCCACGGGCAAAGCCTAGGGGTTGGCCGGGGTCACAGGCCGACGCTGTCCAGCAGCGCGCCGAGCTCGTCGGAGGTGAGGTCGCGCACGTCACCCGAGCGGAGGTTGCCCAGCCGGACCGGGCCGACGGCGGTGCGGCTCAGCGTGCGGACCGGGTGGCCCACGTGGTCGAGCAGCCGGCGCACGATCCGGTTGCGTCCCTCGTGGATCACCAGCTCGACGATCGAACGGCCCGAGGCGCCGCCCTGGCCCTTGGTGACCAGCCTGACCGACGAGACGGCGATGGGGCCGTCGTCCAGGGTGACGCCGTCGCGGAGCTGCTGAAGCGTCGCCGTCGTGGGGACGCCGTCGACCTCGGCGACATAGGTCTTGTCGACCTCGAACGACGGGTGCGCCAGCTTGTGGGCGAAGTCGCCGTCGTTGGTCAGCAGGATCAGCCCGGAGGTGTCGGTGTCGAGCCGGCCCACGTGGAACAGTCGCTCGGGCCGGTCGGCGACGAGGTCCTGGAGGGTGCGGCGACCCTCGGGGTCCGACATCGTCGAGACGACCCCGCGCGGCTTGTTGGTGGCGAGGTAGACGTGGGCCGAGACCGGTGGGAGCCGCTTGCCGTCGACGCGGATGACCGCGGTCGTCGGGTCGACCTTGGTACCGAGCCGGGTCACGATCTCACCGTCGACCTCGACCAGGCCGTCGAGCATCAGCTCCTCGCAGCGCCGGCGCGAGGCGACCCCCGACTGCGCGAGCAGCTTCTGGAGGCGGATCAGGCCGTCGGCATCCGTGGCGATGCGCGGCTCGGCGCCGTCGCCGGTCACGCGCCGCCGTCCCCGGCGTCGGTGCCGCCGTCGATGAGGGCGGCCAGGTCGTCCTCGAGGTCGTCCATCGCAGGGAGGTAGGGCGCCAGCTCGGGCAGCTGGTCCAGTGAGGTGATCCCGATCCGCTCCAGGAAGTAGGCGGAGGTGCGATAGAGGGTCGCGCCGTGCTCGCCGTCGTGGCCGGCCTCCTCCACGAGCCCGCGGGTGAGCAGGGTTCGCATGACGCCATCGACGTTGACCCCGCGGATCGCGGAGACCCGGGCGCGGGACACCGGCTGCTTGTAGGCCACCACGGCCAGCGTCTCGAGCGCCGCCTGGGTCAGCCTGGCCTGCTGGCCGTCGAGGACGAACGCCTCCACCACGGGCGCGAACTCCTCGCGCGTGTAGTAACGCCATCCGCCCGCGACGTTGCGCAGCTCGAAGCCGCGGCCCTGCTCGGCGTACTCGGCGGCGAGAGCGGTGAGGGCCTCGGTGACATTCCCGACCGGATAGCCGACCGCCGAGGCCAGCGAGACCTCGTCGAGCGGCTCGTCGGCCACCATCAGGATGGCCTCCAGGGACGGACGCAGCTCGGCCACCGGGACGGCGAGGGTCTCCTCGTCGGGGGTGGACGCTTGCTCGGTCACGGGTGCTCCTCGTCGTTGTCGGCTGTCTCGGGCATGGCGTCGGTCGCCTCGTCGGGCGGCAGGCCCTCGAACTCGTCGACGATCTCGATCTCGCCGTCCTCGGCCCCGGTCCACCGGACGGTGAGCTCTCCGAGCGGGGTCAGCTGCTCGAAGGAGACCGCGCCCTCGCGGAAGAGCTCGAGCAGCGCGAGAAACCGCGCCACCGTCGTCAGGGTGTCCGGGGAGTCGCCGCACAGCGCCCGGAAGGTCATCGTGGGTGTACGCCGCAGCCGGTCGACGACCAGCGCGGCCTGCTCGCGAACACTGACCCTGGGTGCGTGGATGTGCTGGAGAGACACCTCCGGGACCGGCTTGGGCTCGAGCGCCCGCGCCGCCAGCGCCGCGAAGGCCTCCAGGCCGATGCCGATGAGCACCTCGGGCAGCAGCGAGGCGAAGCGAGGCTCGAGCCCCACCGACCTCGGATGGCGCTTGGACTCCCCCGCGAGGCGCGCGGCGAACACGCCGGCCACCTGCTTGAAGGCGCGGTACTGGAGCAGCCGCGCGAACAGCAGGTCGCGGGCCTCGAGGAGCGCCAGGTCGTCCTCGTCCTCGACGTCGCCCTGCGGGAGCAGCCGGGCCGCCTTGAGGTCCAGCAGCGTCGCCGCGACGAGGAGGAACGACGTCGTCTGCTCCAGGTCCCAGACCTCGCCGCCCGCCTTGACGTGGGCGATGAACTCGTCGGTCACCCGCGAGAGCGAGACCTCGGTGATGTCGAGCTTGTGCTTGGCGATCAGCTGGAGCAGGAGGTCGAATGGGCCCTCGAAGTTGTCCAGCCGCACCGCGAAGGCGGGTGTCTCGCCCGCGTCGACCCCAGCCCCGGTGGCCCCGTCCTCGATGGTCAGGCCCGTCATTCCTCGGTCAACCGTCGCACGAGCGCGCTCTCGTCGCCGTGTGCCTCGAACTCCTCGAGGACGAGAGCGAGGGCCTCACGCACCAACCGGCCCCGGTCGACCGCCAGGCCGTGCTGGGCGCGGAGCGAGAGCCGCGTCTGCTCCAGGTGGAGAAGCTCGGCCGCGGTGACATAGACCGTCATCTTCTCGTCGTGCCGCACCCGCCCGCTGGGCCGGCGCCGCCCCGACTCGTCGACCTCCGGCTCGGCCGTGTCGGCCGCACGGTCGGGGACGGCGCGTACGGGTTTGGCGGGCTCGTCGGTCGGGCGGAAGAGGTCGTCCGCCGCGGGCAGGCTCACCCGTCGAGACACCGGACCCCCACCTCCTTGGCGAGCTGGCGATAGGCCTCGGCCCCGGTGGAGTCGCCGGCGTAGGTGGTGATCGGCTCACCGGCCACGGTCGAGTCGGAGAACTTCACGGTCCGCCGGATCACCGTGTGGAAGACCTTGTCGCCCCACGCCTCGACGAGCCGCTGGAGCACCTCACGGCCGTGCAGCGTGCGGCCGTCGTACATCGTGCCGAGGACGCCGTCGATCTGGAGGCGCGGGTTGAGCCGCTCGCGGACCTTGTCGATGGTGTTCTTGAGCAGCGCGACGCCGCGCAGGGCGAAGTACTCGCACTCGAGGGGGACGATCACGCCGTCGGAGGCGGTCAGCGCATTGACCGTCAGCAGGCCGAGCGAGGGCTGGCAGTCGATGATGATCACGTCGTAGGCGGCGATCGCCGGGGCGAGCACGCGCGACAGCGTCTGCTCCCGTGCGACCTCGTGGACCAGCTGAACCTCCGCGGCCGACAGGTCGATGTTGGAGGGGAGCAGGTCCATGTCGGGCACGCCGCTCGCGACGACGACGTCGTCGAGCCGGACGTCGCGGTCCATGAGCAGGTTGTAGATGGTGTGGTCCATCTCGTGGGGGTTGAGCCCGAGCCCGACCGACAGCGACCCCTGCGGGTCGAAGTCGACGAGCAGCACCCGACGGCCCGTCTCCGCGAGAGCAGCCCCCAGGTTGATCGTCGAGGTGGTCTTGCCGACGCCGCCCTTCTGGTTGCACATCGAGATGACCCTGGCCGGCCCGTGCTCGGTCACCGGCCGGAGCTCCGGCAGGTTCGGCATGGGGCGACCCGTGGGCCCGATCTCGGGCTCGGGGAAGGGGATCGGCTCACTCATCGGGGTCTCGTCTCCAGGGGAAGTGGGAGGGAGGATCGGGGCGGTCAGCGGCGGCATCTCGGGTGCGGCGGCCCCCGACGGAGGCAGATAGCGTGGGTACCCGGCGCCACTGTTCATGGGCTCTCCAATCTGCGGCGGGCGGGCCCACCTCTTCTGGCCCGCCCTTTTGTCGACACGGCGACAAACGCGCCGTTGCTCTGCAGGCTAGGTCGCCACCGGGACGGGCCACAACACGACGCGCGGTTACCCCCAGGGTCCATCCAAATCTGTGGATGGGGTGTGTACGACGCCCCGCTCCCCTGCACAGGCCGGACCGCCCTGTGGACGGTCTGTGGACGGTTCTGTGGAGGAGCTTCCGGCCAGGGCGCGGGTCAGAGGAGGGCGGCGACCGCATCGACGAAGGCACGCTGGTCGCGGGTCTCCGGCACGCGGAACCCGCGAGCCTGCGAGATCGCCCCCACCGCCTCGTCCGGGGTCAGCCCCAGGGCACACAGGGTCAGCGCGGCCGCCACCGACGACCGCCCGATCCCGGCCCGGCAGTGGACGGCCACGTGCTCGCCCGCCCGCAGCCGGTCGGCCAGGTCCACCGCCATCGCGGCCGCGGCGGCGCGGTCGGGCACCGACATGTCCGGGGCGGGCAGGCGCAGGAACGCGAGCCCGGACTCCCCCGCCAGCCGCTCCTCCTCCGCTACGCCGAGGAGGCCCTCCTCCTCGGGCATCAGCAGGCTCAGGACGACGTCGACCCCCGACAGCCGCAGCAGGGCCAGCTCCCGCCCCAGCGCCGCCTCCCCCGCCGGGCAGGCCATCGTGCTGAGCGTCCCCGGCGACCCGCCGGGGTGCATGACGGTGAACAGCTCGGGCCCCATGGAGCCATCCTGCCCCCTCGGGCCCGCGCCGGGTCGTCGCGATAGGTTCCGCGGGTGACGACGTTCGGTGTCCGCTCGATGACCGCCCCGCTCCGCAGGGTCGCCGTACGCGCGCTCCCGTCTGCGGCCGACTACGCGGCCGCGGGCTGGCACGCTGCCCCCGACCCGGCCAGGGCCGCCGACGAGCATGCCGCTTTCGTCGCCGTACTCGAGGCTGCCGGAGCGCAGGTCGACGTGCTCCCGCCCGTGGAGGGGCTGGCCGACGCGTGCTTCACCTATGACCCGGTCTTCGTCGCCGGCGACGGCATGATCGTGCTCCAGCAGGCCAAGCCGGCCCGGGCGGGCGAGCCACCGGTGCTGGCCGCCGAGCTGGCCGGTCTCGGCGTCCGCGAGCTGGGGCGGCTGACCGGCGACGCACGCGCCGACGGTGGCGACCTCTACTGGCTCGACGAGCAGACCCTGGCCGCCGGCCGCGGCTACCGCACCAACGCGCAGGCCCACCACCAGCTGCGCGACCTCCTGACGCCCCAGGGCATCCAGCTGGTGCCCTTCGACCTGCCCCACGACCAGGGCCCCGACATGGTGCTGCACCTGATGTCGTTCGTGTCGGCCGTCTCCGACGACCTCGCCGTCGTCTATGAGCCGCTGGCCCCGGTCGCACTGCTCGAGGCACTCGCCGAGCGCGGCGTACGACGCATCCCGGTGTCCCGCGAGGAGTACGACGCCCTCGGCTCCAACGTGCTCGCCGTCGCCCCCGGCCACGTGATCCTCTTCGGAGGAGCACCCACGCTCACCGCCGACCTCCGCGCCGCCGGGGTCGAGGTCACCCTGGTCGACTGCTCCCAGTTCGCGCTCGGTGACGGCGGTCCGACCTGCCTGACCCGCCCCCTCCTCCGGGCCTGACCTGTGGACAACTTTGGTTAGTACGGAAGGTTCCGACCGCCGAACCTTCCGTACTAACTCCGACCTGTGGACAACTTCCGTCAGTACGGAGGGCTCCGACCGCCGAACCTTCCGTACTAACTCCGACCTGTGGACAAGCGGGTCGGTGACGAGGCACCGCAGCGGCGCATGGCCAAGACGGTGAGGCTACGGGCGATGGCGATCGCCTCCCCTAGGTCGACCTGCTCGCGGGGGGCGTGGGCGAAGGTGACGTCGCCGGGGCCGTACTGGAGGGTCGGGATGCCGCCGATGCCGACCATCAGCCGGAGATCACTCCCGTAGGGTGCGGCTCCGGGCCTCGGGCGCCGCCCATGGACGTCGGTGACCGCGTCTGCCACGTCGGCGATCAGCGGGTCGTCGTCGTCGAGCCGGCCCGAGGCGAACTGGCCGCCCGGCCAGGTCACGACGGGCGGGTGCTCGCGCAGCCAGGCGTCGCTCAGCGCCTCCTCGGCCACGGCGCGCTCGAGAGCCGCCCGCGCGGACTCCGGTGCCTCGCCGAGGATCACACCGAGGCGCCCCTCGGCGACCAGCTTGTCGGGCACGCTCGAGGCCCAGTCCCCCGTCCGGACGATGCCGACGCTGAGGCCGTAGGGCAGCGGGTTGGCCCCGAACAGCGGGTCCACCACCCTGTTGCGCTCCCGTTCGAGCTCGTGGAGGGCGGCATAGAGGGGGAAGAACGCGTCGAGGGCACTGTGCCCCGACAGCCGTGTCGAGCCATGGGCCGCCCGGCCGTCGACCTCGATCCGGAAGGTCAGCGCGCCGGCATTGGCCGTCACCATTCGCCCGCTGGTCGGCTCGGTGATCACGGCCGCATCGCCGCCGTGTCCGCGCACGAGCGTCGCGAATGCACCCAGGCCGCCGTCCTCCTCGCTCACGACCGAGTGGATCGCCAGTGGACGCTCCAGACGTACGCCGGCCACCCGCAGCGTGCGCAGGACGGCATTGTTGACCGCGACGCCCGCCTTCATGTCACAGGCCCCGCGGCCGTGCAGGATGCCCTTGCCGGGACCGTCGATCCTGGCCGACCACGGGTCTGCGCCGACCCACTTGTCGAGATCCCCGGTCGGTACGACGTCGACGTGCCCCTGCAGCACCAGGGCCGGCCGGCCGGGAGCCGTCTGGGCGACCAGGCCATGGCCCTCGAGCCGCGGCGCCTCGGTGCCGGGAAAGCGCGGGTCCGCCTCGAGGGTGGCCAGGTCGAGCTTCCAGGCGTCGACGTCGAGCCCCCACGAGGCGTAGCGCTCGGCGTAGCGATGCTGGAGCTCGGCCTCCGCGTCGGTTCCGGTGACGCTCGGCGTGCGCACCAGCTCGACCAGGTCGTCGACCAGAGCACGCTCGTCGAGCGTGGCGATCACCTCGGACTCGCGAGGTGTGAGCCCCGACGGCGGGCGCACGGGACTGCTCACCGCAGCTCTCGCAGGGCCGTGCAGGTCATCACCAGGTCGCCGGTCTCGTCGGACGCGGCGCAGTCGACGGTCGCCTCGATCACCCAGTCATGGTGCCCTGCCGGGTCGGCGAGGGTCTGGGTGACCCTCCGGATGCGGCGCCCGTCGGCCGTCGTCTCCTCGCCGAGGTGGAAGTACGCCGGACCGTGCGCGTCCGGGTCCGTGGCGATCGCATCGTGCTCGGCGTAGTAGAGCTCGAGGGCGGCATCCCAGGCCGACCGGGTCATCACGACCTCGAGCGGCGGGTCGACCCGAGCCGCGTTGGTCAGCTCGAGCCGGACCAGCCCGTCGAGGTCGTCGCGGGCACAGAGCTCGACGCGGGCGAAGACGGCGTTGCGAATCATCCGGGTGAAGGCGCGCGCCTGCTGGGACAGGGGTCGGGGCGGCGGTGGGGAGTCGCCCCGTTCGAGCGCGTGGTCGGGGTCGGTCAGCGCCTCCCACTCGTCGAGCAGCGAGGAGTCGGTCTGGCGAACGGTCTCACCGAGCCATTCCACGAGCTCCTCGAGGTCGGGCGAGCGGTGCGCGTCGGGGACGGTCTGACGAAGGGTGCGGTAGGCGTCGCTGAGGTAGCGCAGCACCAGCCCCTCCGACCGGGCGAGCTGGTAGCGGGCGACGACGTCGGTGAACCCCATGCCCAGCTCCCACATCTCGCGCACCACCGACTTGGGCCCCAGGGCATCCTCGGGAAGCCACGGGTGGGTCTGGCGATAGATCGCATAGGTCGGCTCGAGCAGCTCGGCGAGCGGCTGGGGCCAGGTGACGTCCTCCAGCAGCCGCATCCGCTCGTCGTACTCGATGCCGTCGGCCTTCATCCGCTCGACGGCCTCGCCGCGGGCGGCGAACTGCTGGGCCATGAGCACCTGACGCGGCGCCTCGAGGACCGACTCGATCACCGACACCACGTCGAGGGGGTAGGTCGGCGCCTCCACATCGAGGACGTCGAGGGCCGCAAGGGCGAAGTGGGCCAGGGGCTGGTTGAGCGCGAAGTCGTCGGGGAGGTCGACGGTGAGGACGTAGCGGCGACCGTGCTCGTCGGGCTGGTCGAGCCGGGTGACGACCCCGCTGCGGACGAGGCTGCGCATCAGCCGCAGCGCCCGGCGGGCCAGCCGCAGCTGGTTGCGCCGTGACTCGTGGTTGTCCATCAGCAGGCGACGCAGGATGGGGAAGGCGTCCTCCTCGCGGGCGAGGACGTTGACGAGCATCGCGTTGTCGACCTTCATCCGCGACGGCAGCGGCTCCGGGACGCCGCCGACGAGCTTGTCGAAGGTCTGCTCGCTCCACACCACCGACCCCTCGGGTGGCTTCCGGAGATGGGGCTTGGACTTCTTCTTGGCGTTGGCGAGGTTCTTGGCGTCGGACTTGGCGCGAGCCTTCTCGTTCTCGATGATGTGCTCGGGCGCCTGGACGACGACGTAGCCCGCGGTGTCGAAGCCGGCCCGGCCCGCGCGGCCGGCGATCTGGTGGAACTCCCGTGCGCGCAGGACCCGCTGGCGGTTGCCGTCGAACTTGGCGAGTCCGGTGAACAGCACCGTGCGGATCGGCACGTTGATCCCGACGCCGAGGGTGTCGGTGCCGCAGATGACCTCCAGCAACCCCTTCTGGGCGAGCGTCTCGACGAGGCGTCGGTACTTCGGCAGCATGCCCGCGTGGTGGACCCCGATGCCCGCCTTGACGAGCTTGGTCAGCGTGCGCCCGAACCCTGGGCCGAACCGGAAGCCGGCGATGGCGGCCACCCGCTCCTGGTGCCGGCCTGCTCGCCGGGCTCGCTCCTCGACCGGTGAGCGTGCCGTCGCCAGCAGCGACGTCGCGTGCTCCACCGCGGCGGCCTGGGTGAAGTGAACCACGTAGACCGGTCCTTGGCCGGTCGAGACGAGCTCGTCGAGGGTCTCCCCCATCGGCTCGACCGACCAGGCGAAGGACAGCGGAACGGGCCGCTCGGCGTCGTCGATGACGGCGGTGGTGCGGCCGTTGCGTCGACTGAGGTCGGCGGACAGGTCCGTCACGTCGCCCAGCGTCGCCGACATGAGCAGCCACTGCGCCTTCGGCAGCTCCAGGAGCGGAACCTGCCAGGCCCAGCCACGGTCGGGCTCGGCATAGAAGTGGAACTCGTCCATGACGACCAGGCCGGCATCGGCGCGGGCGCCCTCGCGCAGGGCGATGTTGGCCAGCACCTCGGCGGTGCAGGTGATGATCGGGGCGTCCGCGTTGACCGATGCGTCGCCGGTGAGCATGCCGACGTTGTCGGCACCGAAGACGGCACACAGGTCGAAGAACTTCTCGCTGACCAGCGCCTTGATGGGCGCGGTGTACCAGGCCCGGCGTTCCTCGGTCAGCGCTCCGAGGATGGCGCCGGTGGCCACCAGCGACTTCCCGGAGCCGGTCGGGGTCGCGAGGATGACGTTGCCGCCGCCCAGCAGCTCGACCACGGCCTCGTCCTGGTGGGGGTAGAGGTCCAGGCCTTGCCCGGTCACCCAGCGCGTGAAGGCGTCGTACGCCGCGTCGGCCGACGGCTGGTGGGGAACCTGGAGCCGTCCTGTGCTCACTCGCGGGCCCGCGGATGCGCGGTCGCGAAGACCTCGCGCAGGTTGTCCACGGTGACGAGGGTATAGACCTGCGTCGTGGTGACGGACGCATGCCCCAACAGCTCCTGGACGACGCGGACGTCGGCGCCCCCGTCGAGCAGGTGGGTGGCGAACGAGTGCCGCAGGGTGTGGGGAGAGACCGTCTGGGTCACCCCGGCCCGCTCGGCGGCCCGCTGGAGCACGGTCCACGCCGACTGGCGCGAGAGTCGACCGCCCCGGGCGTTGAGGAACAGCCCCGGGGTCCCTCGACCGGCGGCCACGAGCTCGGGGCGTCCACGCACCAGGTAGGCGGTCACCGATTCGCGGGCGAACGACCCCACGGGCACGAGCCGCTCCTTGCCGCCCTTGCCACGCAGCAGCACGGTGCCGTCCTCCAGGTCGAGGTCGTCGACGTCGAGGCCGACCGCCTCGGAGATGCGGGCCCCGGTGCCATAGAGGACCTCGAGCAGCGCCCGGTCACGCAGCGCCAGGGTCGTCCCGGCCGCCCCGGCGGCCTCGAGGACCGCCTCGACGTCCGACAGCGGCAGCGCCTTGGGCAGCCGCTTGGCCGGCGCCGGTGGGCGAACCGCCGCTGCCGGGTCCAGGGTCGCCAGTCCGTCCCGGACCGCGAACTTGTGGAAACCTCGCACCGCGACGACCGTGCGCGCTGCCGAGGCGGCGCTGAGCGGGGGGTGTTCGCCGCTGCCCTCGCGTAGCCGCATCAGGAAGGACGACACCGTCGCCTCGTCGACCTCGTCGAGGTCGTGCACCCCCTCGGAGTCCAGGTGCTCGAGGTAGCGACGCAGGTCGCGGCGGTAGGAGGCCAGGGTGTTGGCCGCCAGCCCCCGCTCGACCGACAGGTGGTCGAGATAGGTGCGCACCGCCCGGTCGAGCGGGTCTGCGACGGGCGTGGTGACCACCGGCTGTGTCGGCCTCAGCCGAGGACGGCGTCCGGCGCGACCGCCGCCATGCCGTGGGCCTCACCCACGGGCAGGTTGGTGAGCTGACCGGCATGGGTGTTGAGCCCCAGCGCCAGCGCGTGGTCGTCGCGACAGGCCTGGGCCCAGCCCTTGTCGGCGAGGGCCACCGCGAACGGCAGCGTCGCGTTGGTCAGCGCATAGGTCGAGGTGTTGGGGACCGCGCCGGGCATGTTGGCCACGCAGTAGAAGATCGAGTTGTGCACCGCGAACGTCGGGTCGGCGTGGGTGGTCGGGTGGGTGTCCTCGAAGCAGCCACCCTGGTCGACGGCGATGTCGACGAGCACCGAGCCCGGCTTCATCTGGGCGACCAGGTCGTTGCTGACCAGCTTGGGTGCCTTGGCGCCGGGGATCAGCACCGCGCCGATCACCATGTCGGCCTCCATCACCTGCTGCTGAATGGCCAGCTGGGAGGAGGCAAGACCGTGGACTCGGTTGTTGTAACGCCAAAACGACATCCGCAGCTTGTCGAGGTCGTTGTCGAGCAAGGTGACGTCGGCGCCCATTCCGAGGGCGATGTTGGCGGCGTTCTGCCCCGAGACGCCGGCCCCGATGATGACGACCTTGGCGTTGGCCACGCCACCGACGCCGCCCATCAGCACCCCGCGGCCGCCCTGGGCCCTCATCAGCGAGTGAGCGCCCACCTGGGGCGCCAGGCAGCCGGCGACCTCCGACATCGGGTAGAGCAAGGGCAGCCCCCCGGACGGCAGCTGCACCGTCTCATAGGCGATGCCGGTCACCTTGCGGCTGATCAGCTCCTCGGTCAGCGGCTGGTCAGCGGCCAGGTGGAGGTAGGTGAACAGCAGGAGACCCTCGCGCATGCGGTGGTACTCCTCCGCGATGGGCTCCTTGACCTTGAGCACCATGTCGGCGATGCCCCAGACCTCGTCGGGGCCGTCGAGGATCTTGGCGCCCGCGGCGACGTACTCACCGTCGGTGATCTGTGAGCCGAGGCCCGCGCCCTTCTCGACGAACACCTCGTGACCGTGCTGGGTCAGCTCGTGCGCTCCCACGGGGGTGAGGGCCACCCGGTACTCGTGGTTCTTGACTTCCTTCGGAACGCCGATCTTCAACGCATCGCTCCCTGTCTCACGGCCGCCACACCGTTGTGCCGACCTCGAAAACGCCCTGCCAACCTACTTGATGCGGTCGCCGTTCGGGACCAGTCCCCGAGCCTCGCACGCCAGCACCGCGAGCGCCACCAGGGCGTGTGCGACACGCCCGGCGAGGACGGCGGAGCGCAGGTCGACGAACGGCACCCAGAAGGTCTCCATCTCGGCCTCCTCGTGCTCTGGGATGAAGTCACCGCGGCCCACGTGCCGCAGCCCGCGAGCGACGTAGATGTGCACCTGCTCGTTGGAGATGCCCGGCGAGGGGTACGTCGACAGCAGGTGCGTCCACTCGTCCGCGGCGAGCTCGCCCTCCTCCCGCAGCTCCCGCCGGGCCACCTCCACGGGGTCCTCCCCCGGGACGTCGCACAGCCCTGCCGGCAGCTCGACCAGGCGCTGTTGCGCAGCGTGGCGGTACTGGGTGATGCAGAAGACCCGGTCCTCCTCGTCGAGGGCCAGCACGACCGAGGCGCCGGGGTGCTCGAGCACGATGCGGTGGAACGCACCGGCCTGCTCGTGGCCGGGCCGGTGGACCCGGTCGGAGCGCAGTGCCACCACCCACTCGTCGCGGTGACGGTCCTCCGAGCCCTGGACGGGCCAGGACTCCGGACGGTCACCGAGGGGCGCGGGGCTCACCCTGCGGACGCTACCGTCACCCCATGACTGCAGCAGCCCCGACCCACCCCGCCAGCCTCACCCAGCAGGAGGCCGAGGAGCGCGCCGCGCTCGTCCAGGTCCGTCGCTACGACATCGCCGTCGACCTGACCGGACTGCTCGAGGGTGACACCGTCGAGTCGGTCTCGACGATCGCCTTCGCCTGCTCGAGCCCCGGTGCCTCGACGTTCGTCGACTGCGTCGCCGAGGTGCGACAAGCGACCCTCAACGGGCAGCCGCTCGACCTCGCCACCGTCGCGGACGGCCGCATCCCGCTGACCGGTCTGGCCGCGGAGAACGTCCTGGTCGTCGCCAGCGCCCAGTCCGACACCCGCAGCAGCGCCGGGATCCTGCGCACGGTCGACCCCAGCGACAAGCTCGTCTATGTCTGGATGTCCTTCGAGGCCGACGACGCGCGCCGCGTGTGGGCCTGCTTCGACCAGCCGGACCTGAAGGCGCCCCACGCCTTCACGGTCACCGCCCCCGAGTCCTGGACGGTCACCTCCAACGCCGGCCCCGACGACGTCTCCCCCGCCAACGACGAGGCGGCGCGGGTCTGGACGTTCCCCGACACACCGCCGCTGTCGACGTACGTCGTGGTGATCAACGCCGGGCCCTTCTATGAGCTGCGCCGTGAGATCGGCGGCTACAGCCTCGGGCTCTACAGCCGGCAGTCGACGCGCGCGTTCCTCGACCGGGACGCCGACGAGCTCTTCGACCTGACCGCGCGCGGCCTCGCGTTCTTCGGGGAGCGGTTCGGACAGCGGTTCCCCCAGGAGCGCTACGACCAGGTGTTCGTGCCCAACATGGGTGGCGCGATGGAGAACTGGGGCTGCGTCACGTGGACCGACGCCGTCCTCTTCCGCACCGCACCGACCTATGCCGAGCGCGCGATGCGGGGCGAGGTGCTGCTGCACGAGATGGCGCACATGTGGTTCGGCGATCTGGTCACGATGCGCTGGTGGGACGACCTGTGGCTCAACGAGGCGTTCGCCTCATGGGCGGCCACCTGGGCCAGCGTCAACGCCACCGAGTTCGTCGATGGCTGGGCGACGTTCCTGGCGCGGCTCGAGCTCGAGGGCTACCGGATGGACATGGGACCGGCCAGCCACCCGATCCGCGGCGTCGTGCCGGACGTGTCGGTCGCGATGGCCAACTTCGACGCGATCACCTATCAGAAGGGCGAGAGCGTCCTGCGCCAGCTGGTCGCCCACGTCGGGGAGGACGCGTTCGTCGAAGGGCTGCGCGCCTACTTCCGCGACCATGCCTGGGGCAACACCCGACTCGCCGACCTCATGGGCGCCGTGGGGTCGGCCGCCGGGCGCGACCTGAGCGAGTGGACGCGGTTGTGGTTCGACCAGGCCGGCACCGACACCATCCGGCTGGAGCTGGGCGACAGCGAGGCACGGCTCGATGTCGCTGCGCCCCACGGGGACCCGCGGCCACACACGCTCCTGGTCGGCTCCTACGCCCTCCGGGGCGAGGCCTTGGAGCTGGTCGAGCGCACCCGCGTGGACACCGTGGGCGCGGCGACCCCCGTGTCGCTCCCGAGTGGCGACCTCCACCTGCTCAACGACGAGGACCACACCTTCGCCTCGGTCCGCACCGACCCCGCGTCGCTCGACGTCCTGCTGGGCCACTCCGGCGGCCTCCCGACGCCGCTGGGCCGGGCGGTCGCCGTGGGGACCACCTGGGACATGCTGCAGAAGGGCGAGCTGCCACCGGCCGACTTCCTCACCAGCGTGCTCGGCGTGCTGAGCACCGAGCGGACGCCCGGCGTGGTCGGGCCGTTCCTGGGACTCGCCGTGGCCGTGGCCGAGGAGTGGAGCCCCGCCGACGAGGTCGACGCCGGGCGGGCCGCCCTGGCCGACGTCGCGCTGGCGCTCGCGCAGGACCCCGACCTGCGCACCCAGGCGCTCCAGGTCGTCGCCGGCGCTGCGAGCACCGATGCTCACTGGGCGGCGCTGGACACCGCCTCCGACGACCCCGACGTCGCCTGGCGGGTGCTCGTCCGCCGGGCCGAGCTCGGCGACCACGATGCCGCAGCGGTGGCCGCGCTCGTGGACCGCGACCCCGACCCCGAGGCCGCGACCCGGGCACTCACCGTGCGTGCCGCCGTACCCGATGCCGCGGCCAAGGAGGAGGTATGGCAGGCCGTCTTC
>Ga0209023_10003505_pt1 | contig 18697 bp, 19 predicted proteins | sample LakOneMetagenome_FD_187468 | JGI IMG/M metagenome (GOLD analysis project Ga0209023, IMG submission 187468) | Freshwater and sediment microbial communities from Lake Erie, Canada (SPAdes) (version 2) | ecosystem: Environmental > Aquatic > Freshwater > Lentic | place: Lake Erie, Canada...
CAACGAGCTGCCGCTCTGGATCGACCTGGCCCGGCAGCTCGAAGCCGCCAAGTTCGACGCGATCTTCTTCGCCGACGTCGTCGGGCTCTATGGGGACCACGATGGCGGCTGGGCCAGCCACGTCGAACGCGGGCTGCAGGTGCCGGCGAACGATCCGCTCATCCTCCTCGGTGCGCTGGCCGCGGTGACCAAAGATATCGGCCTCGCGGCGACAAGTTCGGTGGTGCAGTCACATCCCTTCCAGTTCGCCCGCCAAATGTCCACCCTGGACCACATCAGCAACGGCCGTGCGGCATGGAACATCGTCACCAGTGCGCTCGAGAACGCGCACCGCAACTTCGGCTCCGACGGGCTGGCCGCGCACTCCGACCGCTACGACTGGGCGGACGAGTACGTCGATGCGGTCTACAAGCTGTGGGAAGGATCCTGGGATGAGGGCGCCCTCGTTCAGGACAAGCACGCCGGGATTCACGCCGACCCCTCAAAGGTGCACAAGATCTACCATCGCGGTGAACGGTACTCGATCGACGGCCCGCACTTGGTGGCGCCGTCGCCCCAACGCACACCGGTGCTCTTCCAGGCCGGCAGCTCGGGACGCGGTCAGCAGTTCTCGGCCGCCAATGCTGAAGCCACGTTCCTGTTCGCGCCGAACACCGAGTACGCGGCCCGGGTATCGGCCGCCGTGCGCGCGCAAGCCGTGCAGGCTGGACGCCGGGCGGATGACATCAAGCTGTTCACCGGGCTCTCCTTCATCGTCGGCAGCACCGAGGCGGAGGTCGCCGCGAAGAAGGCCGACTTCGAGAAGTACCTCGACCTCGACGCCCTGATCGCACACGTCGGCGGCGGTCTGGGTCTGGACCTGGGCGGGCTGCCGCTGGACACCCCGCTCGGCGACGTCGAGACGGAGGGTGGACAGGGCCTGCTGCAGGCCATCATCGACTCCACCCCCGGCGGCAATCCCACGCTCGCCGACGTCGCCCACTATCGGGCGAAGGCCCAGCAGATCAGCGGCACCCCCGAGCAGATCGTCGACGAGCTTGAGCGCTGGCAGGACGCGGGGATCGACGGTATCAACATCATCAACCAGGCGCTCCCGGGCTCATACACCGATTTCATCGAGGGCGTGCTGCCCGAGCTGCACAAACGCGGACTCGCCCAGACCGAGTACTCCCCCGGTACTTTGCGCGAAAAGGTCTTCGGCAGCGGACCTCATTTGCCCGATACCCATCCGGCATCGGCCTACCGGGGGGCCTTCACCGCGTCGTCCGCGGCCGCCGAACGTCGCCGGCCCGTGTCCCGATGACCCTGAGCGTCCTTCTCCTCCGCGCCAGGACCAACTCATGCGCATACACAAACAGGCTGGTCGTCGGCCACGACGCGGCGGCGAAGCCGCAACCTGGCCGACGCTGCCCGGTTATGGAAGGATGTGCCCGGCGGTCGTGAAGAGGCGGTACCACTCTTCACGGCTCAGCGGGATCTCGGAGCCTGCGGCGGATTCAATCACGCGTGCAGGTTTGGTCGTACCAAGAACCACCTGCATGTTGGCCGGGTGCCTGGTGATCCAGGCCACCGCGATTCCTGTCGGTGTGACACCGTGGGCGGCGGCGATCTCGTCCAGCGCGTCATTGAGCGGGCCGTAGTTCTCCCGGTCGCCGATGAACACGCCGTCGAAGAAGCCCTTCTGGAACGGCGACCACGCCTGCAGGGTGATGTCGTTCAGCCTGCTGTAGTTCAGGAGCCCGTTGTTCCGGTCGATGGACTGGTCGAGCCCCGCCATGTTGAGGGCTATTCCCTGGGCGATCAACGGCGCATGCGTGATGCTCAGTTGCACTTGGTTGAAGGCGAGCGGCTGGTTGACCGAACGCTTCAGCAGCTCGATGAGCCCTGGCTCCTGGTTGGAGACGCCGAAGTTGCGCACTTTACCCGAGGAGTGCAGAACGTCGAACGCCGCAGCGACCTCGTCAGGCTCGACCAGGGTATCGGGGCGGTGCAGCAGCAGGATGTCCATGTAGTCGGTATTCAGCGCCGAGAGGGACTCGTCGACCGAGCGCAGGATGTGCTCCTTCGAGAAGTCGAAGAAGCCCTCGCGGATGCCGACCTTCGACTGGATGATGACCGACTCGCGCTCAGCGGCCGTGAGCGTGACCGCGTCACCGAACCGTTTCTCGCATCCGTGCGCCCCGCCGTAGACGTCGGCGTGGTCGAAGAAGTTGATGCCTGCATCCCTGGCGGTGCCGACGAGCGTGCGGATATCCTCCTCGTCCATGTCCGAGATCCTCATCAATCCGAGGATGACGTTGGATGCCCGCAGATTCGTATGTGGGGGTGTGAATGTCTTCATTGATCCAGTCTGCCCCATCATGTGTCGTCACTCGGCGCTGTGATTGCCCGCTGATTCGAACCATGAACGTCGGCGAGTGGTTGAGCTGGCGTGATGCATGAGAAGCCGCCATGGCTGTGCGGCAAGCAGGAAAGCGATGAGACCGACGAGCAGGCAGACCCAGCCGGAGCCGATCGAGAGGCTGAACCCGTCAGCGGTCGGGCTATACGTGAGGCTCGACCCGGGGAAGAAGGTCATGGCCCCGGCAACCCGGCTGTCGGGGGCGGCGGCCATTGCGCCATCAAGCCAGCTCAGCGCAGCGAGCAGCTCGGCGATCAGTGAGAGTCCGAGGAGACTGATGCCGACCGCGAAGCCGACGGTCCACCGCGGGCGCGTGGGATCTGGGACGCTGGCCGCTGCGGCCATCTGGCGTGTGCTGCCCAGACCTCGGATGGCATTGCGTGATCCGACGAGTGCGGTCGCGTCCCCCAGGTTCGCCCTGAGCTCCCGTCTCAGATCGCGCCGTTTCCTTCCGGGAACACCGGCGAAGTCAAGCCATAGGTCATAGCTCAGGGTGGCGCCTGCGATGCGGGCGCGGTCGAGGACATTCATGACGGGTTCCTTGTCTTCAGGACATGATCGACGTTGGCGGTGAGTGCGGTCCATGCTTCGAGTGCGCGAGCTGCTTCTGCTTGGCCGTCCGCGGTGAGGACGTAGTACTTTCGCGCCGGTCCCGAGGCCGAGCGCACGAGGCGAGACGTGAGCAGGCCGGCCGACTCCAGGCGAGTCAATGCGGGATACACGCTGCCTTCCGTCAGCTCCGTGAACCCGGCCTCACGGAGGCGAACCACGAGAGCGTATCCGTAGTCGTCCTGGTTGCCGACGAGACGCAGGAGAAGGAGGGAGAGAACTCCCTTGAGCATCTGCGGGTCGTGTGCCATTCTGCCAGTATATGACCTAGTACTAGGTATACACAAGTATTGCCGGGGAGAGTGAGCCGCGACGTGAAATGCGCTGTGGGTGTGGGGCTCGAGAATGATCCGCAGGCGCCGGTCAGCAGCGACGTGACGGCAGTAATGCCGAGCAGGACGACAGTCGGTTGCGGTCTGGTGGGCTTCCGACCGGACTGGCAGGGATAATGACGGCATGAACAAACACTGGACCCCGCTCGCTCTCGTCTACCTGCTGCTCAGCGTCACTGGACTTGCCGGGACCTGGACCTATAACATTCTCGCTATCGTGCACCTGCGCAACTTCATCGGCGATGTCCTGAACAGCGGGCCAGCGGTGTCGTCGCTCACTGTCGACCTGCTCATCGCCGCCGTAGCCGGCAGCATCCTGATCATCGTGGAGGCGCGACGACTCGGAATGAAGCGGGCCTGGCTCTATGTGGCGCTCTCGGGGCTCACCGCATTCGCCTTCACGTTCCCCCTGTTCCTCGCGATGCGTGAGCGCCATCTGGAGGCGGCCCGGGCAGCGGTCCTGGAATAGAACGGCCCGTCACCTGCTCGGTGCCTGCTCGTCGGTGTCAGCTCGTCGGTGTCAGCTAGTCGGTGTCAGCGCTCGTCTCCCCGACCGCTGGCCCCTGAGGCATGACGTGCTCTGTGGTGATGCCGTCGAAGGCCTCTGCTGAGGACTGAGCGTCCTGCCTTGTGACGTGAACTGCGCCGTCGGCGTGCTGCGGCGGACCGTACACGGTGGCGAGCCTGAGCTTTCTGTTGCCGGTGTTCAGCACATTGTGACGCGCCCCAGCCGGAACGAGCATGCACATGCCCCGGTGAATTTTCGTCGTGGTGCCGTCAATCCAGATCTCACCCTTGCCTTTCTCGACGAGGAAGAACTGGTCCCGGTCGTCGTGAACCTCCTCGCCGATGTCTTCGTCGGACTTGAGGGACATCAGCACCAGCTGCAGTCCGCTGCCGGTGTACAGAACCCGACGGAATTTCGAATTCTGGCTCGCAAGGACCTTGATGTCCTGCACAAAACCCTTCATGGCTGACCTCCTTGTTTGAACGCACGATAGTCGCCGAACCAACACCTTTCAACACTCCATCGCCAACATTGGGAAATCGGCGAGGCAGGCGCACCCACAGCAGTTCACGCGCCTGCTGCACAAGCTGCCCGGCTGAAGGGGGCATGAATTCGTCATGGCCATCAGATGGCCCCGAGGTCTGTCGTACCGACCGGCTGTTACGTTTTCAGGACCGGCATCCTTGAGCCGCTCAAGCGTGCCGGTGATGGCCGGACTGATCGTTGCGGCCGTCGGCGGCATCGTTGCCGGCAGTCTGGGCGGTTCCCCGCTGCAAGTGAGCGGGCCGGCTGCCGGTCTGACCGTGATCGTTGCCGGGTTGATCGACCAATTCGGATGGCAGGCCACGTGTGCGATAACGATCGCGGCCGGATTACTGCAAATACTATGCGGCTCGTTCCGAATCGGCCGGGCCGAGCCGGCAGGCGCACCACACCGGGCATCCGTTCGGCGAAGCGGCGAAGCGGCGAAGCGGCGAAACAGGCTGGCTTCAGTGAGGTCGATCAACTGGGAATGGTGAACGTCGCCATGCAGCTGGAGAATTTGGAGCGGCATCCCCGCGTCGGACCCGCCGTCGCCGCGGGACGTGTTCACCTCGCCGGCGTGTTCTATGACCTCGCCACCGCCCGGGTTATTTGGATCACCGCTGACGGAATCGACCATATGTCACAGACCGAAATTCTGGAAGCGGACAAGACAGGGCTGGGGACTTCCGCTCGTGCGGCGATGTGACCTGCCGGAGCGCTGACTAGCCTCAGACCGAGAGTCAGCTCTCCCGCCCTGCCGAACGGACGGTGGCCGCGAGAAGGTCCGCACCGACTCGCGACGGGTGGATGTCGCAGGTCGTGGCAGAAAAACGGATCAGCAGCCCAGCGGCGCAGGTGTCGCCGCCATAGGCAAGTGCTGCAGTCTGGAACGCGCCGAAGCCGTCAGCGACGTGACCGCCGAAAGACGTCGTCACCCCGGCAAGGACGGCGTTGACAGCGGCAATCGACTGCGTGGTGAGCGGATTGCGGTAGTCGGTCGAGTAATAGCTGACAGCCACAAAGTCACCACGGTAGCCCTGCTGTCGCAGTCCGCCGTAGATGGTGGTGAGGTTGGCTTGGAGGGTACCCAGAACGGCGGGCAATCCCGTCCCGATGCACGTCGCAATGTCGCCTGGCGCGCTGAGGCAGGCGCCCTGCAGCTTCAGCAGGTCATTCGCACCGATCATCACCGTGACGGACTTCGTGCGGGGGTGTGCGGCAAGGTAGCTCTTCGCGTAGGCCAACTGGGTGCCACCGTATTGCACGTGCACCCCGCCGCTGGCCTGGCGGTAAAGTTGGCAACCGTTGTCATCGGCCGCATTGCCGGTGATCAGGCTGGTGCTCGTCTCCCCGGGGCAGCTGGCGTTCACCACGTTCAGATTCGGCCGGGGCGCTGCATCCCACACCTCCGGGAACCCGATGTATGCGCTGGGGGTGAGAACGCCGGCGGCGAGGAGCAACGGGTTGAAGCCGAACGGAACCGAGTCGCCCAGCACCAGGTAGTTCTTGGCAGGAGGGGACTCCCGCTCGGTGTGCGCCGAGGCCGGCATCATAGGAACCAGCGCCAGCGCGCAGGCGAGCGCTGAGCCGATTGCCGCAAGTCGAATTCTCGAGAGACGCCGCATCTGAACCTCCGTTTGATCCCCCGGGAAGAACGACCCGCCACACGCGTGGTCCCCTCGCGCTTGCAGTCGCAGGTGCACCGGAGTGGGGTGTCTCTGATCATCCACGGAGACGCTGACGGCGTCAATAACCCCGACGTGGTTATTCTGGGGCCGGCACGGAGTCAGGTCGATCGAAGAGATCGATTAGAGCGACACCTTATTCGGCCAACAGCCGCAGCGCCTCGCCGCTTGACGGGACATCGACCGGGTCGAGACGCGTCAGCAGTTCATGCCAACTCGAATCGCTGGCGATCGATGCGCGCAGCATCGCGAGCCCTCGTCGCGGCACGCCGGCGCCGATCAGCCCCAGCCCGGCCCAGAACCGGAGTTCATCGTTGTCGGGAGCGATCTCGTTCGCCGCAATATACCGGCCGGCGGCGGTGGCGAAGTCGCCGCGAGCCACGAAGTCGTCGCCGTCATCGGCTAGACGATACGCGCCACCGAGGGTGACCAGGCGTCGAAGTTCGACGAGTGGGGCGGAGCTGTCTTCGACGCGCAGGTCGACGACCGTGTCGGCCGGCGTTCCGGTCGCCGGAACGATGAGGATGGCCGCAGACTGCTGCCCCCGGAGATCACCGCCGACGCCCTGCGCCGCATCGAGGGCCGCGAGCAGGCGCAAGGACAGCGGGCCGCCGGCCTGCTCGAAGGCGCGAGCCATGGTCGCCCAGACCGTGTCATTGCGCATCATGTTCGCCTGGCAGGTATAGCCGTCTCCGCTGTACTGCCCGGCCTCCCCCATACAGGCGCTACCGGTGAAAGCAACCGCACCGCCGTTGGCGTCCACGATCGCAAACTGCCGATGCTCAATCGCGGCATCATCCTCGCGCAGGGACCGGGAGACCTCGGCGGCAGTCATCCCGTCGCGCAGCATCTCCAGACCACGGTGTTTGAAGCTCAGATTCGGGCTCGCCTGCGTAGCGATGGCGCCCACCCCGGCCAGAGCGCTCACAACCACCGAACCGACGGAGAACCAATGGGACTGCACGGCAACGCCCAGCTCACCCGTCACCGAGTCTCTTGCGACAATCGAATACGTCATAGCCACAGTATGGCGGGCTGCCGGATGACGACCTGACCATGCTTCGACAAGGAGTCTGGATACTTCTTGTCCTTCGTGTCGTCCACGATTCCACCGATGAGGCCACCGATGGCCTCGCCGATACCAGCGAAGCTCGAGCCGGAGCTCACCCTGGCAATCGTGACCGTCGTCGATCCTCCAGGATTCGCCGAGATCTCGTGTCGTCGTATGACGGCTCATCAGCCGTGCCCCAGCTCCAATGTCCTATCGTTTAGCTCCTCCGGCATATACGCATGAAAGGCACCATCATGACGACCACGAGCATCAGCGAACAAGTAGGCGAATTCAACAAGGGCTTCACCGCCCAGATCGGCCCCGATCTCTCCGCCGTGTTCGACCAGGAGCAGAACGAGCTCACGCACGGCGGGGTGCCCGCTGATGCCGTTGCGCTCGGTGACGTGGTCGCCGACGCCGAGCTGGTCGGTTTGGACGGACAGTCCGTGAAACTGTTCACCATCACGGCCGGCCGGCCCGCCGTGCTGGTGTTCTATCGTGGTGCCTGGTGCCCCTACTGCAACATCACGCTGCGGACCTACGAGCGCGACCTTCGGCCGAAACTGGACGAACTCGGTGTTGCATTGGTCGCCATCAGCCCACAGACACCGGATGGCTCGACGGCCGCGATCCAGGGCGGCGAACTTCACTTCCCCGTGTTGTCCGATCCATCCAACGCCTTCGCTCGAGCGCTGGGAATCGTCACCGAGCCCAGTGCTGCGGCTCGGCTGGCGCACACCGAGCTGGGCTTCGACGTGGCCGACAGCAACGCAGATTCCACCGCCGGAATCCCGTTCCCGACGGTGCTCATCATCGACGCCGACAGCACCGTGCGCTTCGCCGACGTGCACGTGGACTACACCACGCGCACGGAGGTTCCGGAGATCCTTCAGGCCCTGTCCTTCTTTTCCTGAGGCACGGCGGTTCTGAAGCCCGGCCGCGCATCCGCCGACGCGGCTGCCCCTCGCGAGCCCGCGAGAAGTGACCTGCCCAGTGCGCCATGCCCAGGCGGATGCGCGAGACTGGTTGTATGTCCGACCTCACTTTGCACGGCGGCCTCGGCAGCCGCGTCGACGCTGAGATCGACGTGAAACGATCCAGATTTCTCTGTCGTTTGGTCAGAACCGACACCGAAGAGGCCGCGCGCGCTGCCGTCGAGGACGCACGCAAGGAACACTGGGGCGCTCGTCACCACTGCTCCGCATTCGTGCTCGGTCCGAGCGGCGCCCCCGATCAAGTTCGTCGTTCGAATGACGACGGTGAACCGTCGGGAACTGCCGGTCGCCCCATGCTGGAAGCATTGGCCGGGCGCGGTTTCGTCGACTGCGTTGCCGTGGTCACCCGATACTTCGGCGGCACGCTACTGGGAGCGGGCGGCCTGGTACGCGCCTACTCAGATGCTGTCCTGACAACGATCGACCACGCCGTGTCGCTCGGGCTGGTCGTGGAACGGGAACGACGTGAACTGTTCACACTGGCGCTGTCGCACGCGGATGCCGGTCGGATCGAAGCCGAGTTGCGTCAGCGCGGAGTACTCGTGCTCGGCACGGACTACGGGCAGGACGCTGTGCTGCGCATCGCCGATGACGACGCCGCCCGACTCGCCTCGATCGTTGCGGCCGTCACAGCCGGCCGTGCGGAGCTGAAGGGCCTCGGCCACGAATGGGTCGACGTCGAAAGGTGATCCGATCGGGCCACGGTCGAAAGTAGTTTCGCTGTTCATCTGGAATTCCGCTGATGATCGTCCCGGGGTTTGTCGGGGCTCCTAGCGTTCAGACGTGATGATAAAAACATACGCAACACCACTCGGCATCCTCGCCTTGGCCCTGGCCGGTGGGATTGCCGCCGCCGCCATCGTGCCCACCCTCGCCGGCCCGCATCCGGATGGCACCGCCACGACCCCGGTCGGTCAGCGGGTCACGCCGACCGGCGTGCAAACCCAGCTGGGCGACTTGCCCTTGAATTCCGCACTCTCCCCCGACGGCACGCAGCTGCTCGTGACCAACAACGGCCAGGGCACGCAATCGCTGCAGCTGATCAACGTTTCCGACCACAGCGTAGAGCAAACACTGTCCTATAAGTCCCCCGAGTCGCTCTACATGGGCCTGGCCTGGAGCGCCGACGGCACGCATGCCTACGCCAGCGCTGCCGCCAACGCGAAGATCCGCGTCTATACCTACAGCGAGGGGAAGCTGACTGAAGGCACGGCCATCCAGCTCCCGGACAAGAACCCGGATGGGCTGGCGCTGACGCTGTTCCCGGCGGGGCTGGCGCTGACACCGGACGGCAAGCGACTGGTCGTCGCTGACCAGCTGGCGGATGCCGTGTCGGTGGTCGATCTCGCCACCGGCGCCGTCAACACGACCGCGGTGGGCCATCGCCCCCTGTCGGTCACCATGGCCCAGGACGGCCAGGTGGCCTACGTGACGAACCAGGGCGCTTCCACAGTCTCCGCAGTTGACATCAGCGGAGTAGCGCCGGCCGTGACACGCACGCTCACGACGGGCCTGCACCCGAACAAGGCCGTGCTGTCCAAGGACGCGCACACCCTTTACGTGGCCAACGGCGACGCCGACTCGGTGTCGGTTCTGGACTTGGCCGCAGGCACGTCGTCGGCCATCAGCCTGGCCCCGTCCAAAGATGCACCGATCGGATCGAATCCCACGGGTCTGGCCCTGGATGACACGGACCGCCGGCTCTTCGTGAGCAACTCCGGCAACAACGACGTCGCCGTGATCGACCTCAACAGACGCGCGGTTGAGGGCGTCATACCTGTTGGCTGGTATCCCACGTCGCTGGCCTTCACAGCCGGTGCCCTGCAGGTTACGAACGCCAAGGGACTCGGAGCCGGTCCGAACAACGGGCCAGGCCGACCTAACCCCGAATCGACGACCCCGACCGCCGAGGACCAGTACAGCGGCTCCATGATCACCGGCACATTGAGCAGCTTTGTCGTGCCGACAGGACAGAAGTTGCGCAGAGCCACCGCCCAGGTGGAGAGCAACAACCGTTCAAGCGCCGCCTCGGAAGAGGTCATTCCGCGCAGCCCGGGCAAAGCGAGCCCGATCAAGCACATCATCTACGTTGTGAAAGAGAACCGAACCTACGACCAGGTGCTCGGCAGTCTCGACCGAGGCAACGGAGATCCGTCCCTGAATCTGTTCGGCGATGAATCCGCACCGAATTTTCGCCAGCTCTCGAAGCAGTTCACCACCATCGATAACTTTTACGCCGACGCCGAAGTCAGCGCCAACGGCTGGAATTGGGTGGCCTCCGCCAACTCGAATCCGTACGCGGAGCAGATGTGGCCCGCGAACTACTCCGGGCGCAAGGCACCGTACCCGAGCGAGAATGCCGCCCCGGAAAATGCCGCACAGGAACCGGACAACACCTACGTCTGGCAGCGCCTGGCCAAGGCCGGCGTCAGCTTCCGCAACTACGGCTTCTTCGTGGACGACAACGACGGCACGTTCTCGGCGGCGGATCCAGTGCTTGATGCACAGACCGCGCATCAATACCGCGGGTTCGATATGAACTGCCCCGACTCTTCGGACACGTTCGTTCCGCTGGCGACCGATTGTGGCACCCCGCGGGTCGACGAGTGGATCAAGGACTTCTCGGCTCAGGAATCGGCAGGCACGGTCCCCTCCGTGCAGTTCGTTCGGCTGCCGAGCGACCACACCCAGGCCACGAAACCGGGAACGCCGACACCGGCAGCCTACGTCTCGGACAACGACTACGCCCTGGGCCGGTTGGTCGATACGGTGTCGCACTCCGAAATCTGGAAGGACACAGCGATCTTCGTCACCGAGGATGACGCGCAGAACGGTCCGGACCACGTCGACGCCCACCGTACCCTGGCCCTGGCGATCAGCCCTTACACCCAGACCGGCAAGGTCGACTCCACGTTCTACAGCACGGCATCGATGCTTCGGACCATCGGACTCCTCGCGGGTATCCAGCCGCTCACCCAGTTCGATGCCTTCGCCACCCCGATGAGCGCATCGTTCACCCACACGGCCAACCCCGCCCCGTATTCAGCGCTCAAACCGACGTACGACATGACCGCCCTGAACGGTCGGGCTGCCCCGCTGGCTGATCAATCAGGCGGCCAGGACACGACGAAGGAAGACAAGATCGACGAGCAGGTGTTCAACGAGGCCATCTGGAAATCGGTTCGCGGCGACAATTCCGTTATGCCTGCGCCCCGCCATGACGTCATCGGCTCAGGCACCGTGCCGACGCCGGCAGACCCGGACGAAGAATAGGGCCCAACCCGGCTGATGTTTGATCGTCAGCCGGGCGATCAGCACCACAGAGGCGGGGCCGCACGTCAGCGGCCCCGCCTTCCGGCTTTCCTGTTTTCTTGTTGTTCCGCTGCCGTTCCGACCTCCAGCTCGGTGTCACGTCCCGTAACGGAGTAATCGGTCCGAACCAGCGGGACGGCTGGACGGTGTGGTTGAGTGAGCCATGGGGAAAATGCGAAGGACCGGGATACACGTCACAATCACGCTGATGACTGCCGTATTGGTGGGATGCGCGGGAACCGCGGGCAACCCATCAGGTGAAACGCCATCCGGCAGAACCGCAGCTGGCCCCACGCCGACGCCGACGATCTCAGCCCCAGCCGTCATGACAAGGCCGTCCACCCCGCCAACCGCCACTCCCAGTCCACCCCGACAAACCGAAGCAAGCGCCGAGTGCACTGCCGGGCAGCTCGAATCGGCCCTCGAATCGCGTCCCATGGACAGCGGCATGAGTCAGTTCTATTGGAACCTGCAGATGACCAACACCAGCGACACAGCGTGCACCCTGACGGGATATCCGGAGGTCATGCTCGTGAACACCGTCACGGGTGAGGGCATCGGCGCCCCAGCCGGCAGAGAGCCGGGTCAGACGCCGACACACGATGTCGTGGCCCTGCTGCCCGGGGCATCCGCATATAGTTTGTTGCACTTGGCCCAGGCCGGCGTATACGACTGCTTGATCGTTCCCGTCACCGAAATCGCGGTCACCCCGCCGAACGGACTCAGCTCACGATCAGCGGCCACTCCGAATCAGATCGAGGGATGCGACGACCGAACGACCGAACTCGTGCGCGCGGGCCCGCTCACCACGGCGCCCCCCGCCTGAACCACACAGCATGTCGGCAGGTACCTTTCAATTGCCTGCAAAGAACTCTTCACGGCGGGTCTTCCCTCCGAAAGCCGCAAATTGTGCTTATAACCGCATAGAATCTGTCCATGCCCCCGAGCCCACGCCGCGCTGATGGCTCATCCGGGATGCTCTCACCGGAACGTGTGCCACAGACCACGTTCCGCTCGAACAGCATCACTGCTGAGGCGGCGCGAACACGTCGACGCGGCCGTGATTTTAACTTTCGACCCGGCATGTTCAACTCGGCTTCCAGCGTGGGGACCCTGCTCGGCTGGGTGATACTTTCTTTCGGCACCCCCCTCGCGGCCTATGCCCTGCTGGCCCCTGAAGGTCAGGGTGGGAGCTACATTCTGGGGATCTTCGCTGCGCTGCTGATCGGCAGCGGTATCAGCGTGCTGATCTGGCGACGCCATGTCACCGTCCCTGTGCGGCACTTCCTGTTGTGCTGGTTGGGCGTGGTGATTCTCACCGGTGTATGGGTGACCCGCGGAGAGTCGATCACACACAGTCTTGCCGCGTCGGTGTCAGCCGTTGTGCTGCTCGCCTTCGCGATCATCCCCTCGCGGATGGCCTTCTGGTATCCGGCGGTACTGATTCCTGCAGCTGTCCTCGCCTTGGCCCTCCAGCCCGGCATGAACCGGGACACCGTCGCCATGAGCGCTCTCCTGGCCCTGGGTACCGGATTGGGAGTCTCCTGGTTCGCCCGCAGCGCCATCACGGCCGAGACCGATTGGCTGACCGGAGTACTGAACTCCGCCGGCTTCGAGCGTGCCCTGCGTATGGTGGTGCGCGAGACACAGCCGGGGGAACCCGTGACTTTGTGCCGCATCGACGTGGACGGTTTCGCTTTCGTCAACCAGAGCCACGGCCAGGCCGCCGGCGATGCAGCCCTCATCGGTTTCACCGCGCAGCTTCGCACACTGCTGCCGCCGACAGTCGTTCTCGGGCGGATCGAGGGAGACGCCTTCGCTCTTGCCTTCCCGGGTACGACAGCCGTTCAGGCACGGGAAATGCTTGAGGCCTTGCGCCCGGACGTGCTGGGCTTCTCGGCAGGGATTGCCAGTCACGACGCCGAAGAGTCGTCGTCGGAACTGTTCGGACGGGCGGGAATCGCCCTCTACGACGCCAAGCGCGACGGCTTAGGCCAGATGAGCACTCACGGCGGCTATTACGCATCGGTCTCCGCGGTCCGACAGGGCATCACCAACGGTGAATTCCACATTCTGTACCAACCGTGCGTGGACATGCGCACCGGTCGCGCAGTCAGCGCGGAGGCACTCGTCCGCTGGAACCATCCCACTCGCGGCTCGATCTCCCCCATCGAATTCATCCCTCTCTGCGAGGCCAGCGGTTCTATCCATGCCCTCGGGCACTGGGTACTCCAACAAGCCGTCCTGGCCGCCTCCCAGTGGAACAACACCCAACCCGACGGGCACCACAACATCGGCGTCGCCGTCAACGCCTCTGCCCGAGAACTGATGAACCCCGACTACGCCGACCGAGCAATCGCCCTCTGCGCGGCATCCGGGCTCACCCTGTCAGATCTGGGCATCGAAGCCACCGAAACAGACTTCGGCACAGCCTCGGCGAACGTGACAGTCAACACCGAAAAACTACGCACCGCCGGCGTGACGATACTGATGGACGATTTCGGCACCGGCTTCTCCAATCTCGAACGTCTCACCAGGATGCGGGTCGACGTCATGAAAATCGACCGCGGCTTCATCAAGACCATCGGCTCCCGCAGCGACGACGGCCCCATTGCCGATCTGGCCATCAAACTCGGCACTGCGATGTCCCTCGGCGTCATCGCCGAAGGCGTGGAAACGCCTGAGCAGGCCGACTGGCTCATCGAGCGCGGCTGCTTCCTGGCACAGGGCTACCTCTACGCGCCTCCCCTCCCCTTGATTGATTTCGTCCATGACTGGGTCGATGTCGAACCCGAATCCACGTGGTGGTTCAACACCGCACCAGCCCGGCCCCACACCTGAACCACAGTCGGTAGCACAGCAACCCAGCTTCACCTGGCGATGAATGTAATTGCCCACAACCGAATTGTTTACAACTGTGATAGCTTGAAAAATGTGAACGCGTCGACGCCCTCCCTCCCCGTGCTCGATGAGCAAATCTGCTTCGCGCTCTACAGTGCATCGCGCGCGATCACGGCACGCTATCGTGATCTTCTCGATCCCCTCGGACTGACCTATCCGCAGTATTTGACGCTGCTCGTACTCTGGGAGTCGGGACCGATCACCGTGACCGGGCTCGGCGCTCGGTTGAGCCTTGACTCGGGGACGTTGTCACCTCTGCTTCGCCGGATGGAGGCAGCCGGTTTGATCATCCGAAATCGGCAGTCCACGGACGAGCGACGCGTGGAGGTTTCGCTGACCGACCGCGGGAGTGCCCTGCGTCATTATGCAACAAACGTCAACGACGTCGTCTGCGCCGCCACCGGGCTCGAACTCGACGACCTCAGCTCGCTCCGTGAGCAGATCACCCTGCTCGCCGAACACGTGCGAGCCTCCCACTAAACCTCATTCTTTCTTCGCCAGCGGCCGGAAGCTCCGGCTCAACCCACAGATAGGAAACACCACTATGCCCACTCGTACCGCACGCACCGCATGGAACGGCAGCCTTGAGACCGGAGAGGGCCAGGTCGAACTGACCAGCTCACAGCTCGGCACCTACGACGTTTCCTTCCCGAAGCGCAGCTCCGACACCGCCAACGGCTTCACCAGCCCCGAGGAACTCCTCGCCGCCGCGCACTCCGCCTGCTATTCCATGCAGCTGTCCGCCGTGCTCACCGCTGCCGGTGGCACTGTTGAAGCCCTCGACGTGAAGGCTGATGTCTCGCTCGGCGCGGACCCGACGGGCGGATTCATGCTCACCGGCATCCTGCTCACCGTCCGCGGCGAAGTGACCGGCATCGACAGCGATGCGTTCCTCGCCGCTGCAACGGAAGCCAAGTCCGGTTGCCCGCTCAGCAAGGCGCTGACCGGCGTGGAGATCACCCTCGACGCCCAGCTCGAGGTCTAACTCCCCCCGCTTTTCCCGGCACGATGACAGCGGAGGTGGGGCTCGGACTCAGGTTCGGGCACCACCTCCGTTTTCTGCAGCCGGGCCTTTCGCCTGCGACCTCGGCGTTCAGGTACCGGCCGCACTCGTTTGAGAGCACGGCACTCGTCTAAAGGCATGCCACCCTGCCAAACACGTGCCGCGAGCGTTACTGCCGGGATCACGCGCCTAGACGAGGGCCTGCTCGAGGTACTGCTCCGAGTCGCTGACGACGAGCCGTCCCCAGGCGCCGTTCACGATCGGGAGTTGCGGCGGCACGTGGCCGCATTCCACGTCGGCGATGATGGGCACGCCAAGGACGGCAAGGGCATCCAGCACCGCCTCGGCCTGGCTGAGCGTAGGCGAGTTCGGGGCTCCGGTCCTGCCGACCAGAATGGCACCAGCCCCCTCGAAGAAACCGGCCAGGCGCATCCCATGCAGATTGCGGCATATGGTAGCCGCATCATCACCCGACGCCTCCACGTATACGATCAAGCCCGTGTCCGACCCGCTGCGCAGCCGGCTCGTGTCGCCGTAGCGACTGCCGGCCACGTTCGCCAGAGTCTCGATGCACCCTCCGATCAGCCGACCGGACACATCCACCGCCGCGGTTCCGGCGTCGAGGCGCGTCCAGATGCCATCGCCATTCCACGCATGACGCGAGACGGCCGGATCGGCCTCCCAGTCATCCCAGTCGTGGAGTCGGTGCACTCCCGGAGAAGACTGACGGAAGGCGGCCCCGGCCGTCAACGCGACGATATCGGTCCAGGGCAGCAGGGGTGCCGGCACGTAATACGGGGTGTCCATCAGGTTGCTGCCGTGAACGGTGGCGATGCCGGTCAGCAAGGTCAGAGGCGTCAACAGCGTGGAGATGTCGGAGTAGCCCACGACCCAGGTCGGTTCGGCGCGGGAGATGGCATCGAAGTCGAGGTGCGGCAGCAGATCGATGGCCGTTTCTCCGCCCCACGGCGGCACGATCGCGCGAATCCGGGGGTCGATCAGCATCCGCATGAGTTCAGCGGCCCGTTGGGCGACCGGGGCGCTCACGTGAGTCGTGCCATCCATGCAGTCGCCGACCTGCACGGCGAAGCCGCGCTCGCACAGCACCTCGAGGGAACGTGCGAGCCGCCCACGTTCCTTCGCGCCCACCCCGCTCGAGGGCGAGGTCACACCGATCACGTCACCGGCGCGGAGCGGCTGCGGATAGCGAATGTCCATGCCCCATGCTTGCACACGGCTCCTCGCATCCGGGCTCGCTTCAGGTCGCGGGAACCGCAGCAACGGATGCGGACAGCAGCGCCACGATGACCGTGTCGTTCTTCGTGGCCAGCTGTCCGATCTCGGTGAATCCCAGTCGCGTGTGGAACGCGAGCGACCGCGGGTTCGGCGGCGAGGTGTTCACCTCGCAGAAGACTTCGGCGACTGCCGAGTCGCGTGCTTCGTCGAAGACCGAATCGTAGAGCACCGCCCCGAGCTTCTGGCTTCGGGATTCCGCACCGACCACGATGCGGTCGACGTAGAGGAAGCTGCCCGACCGTGCCGAGAACCACCGATAGTTCTCACTGGCATAGTCCGCGTCCGGCGCGAAAGCGATGACAAACCCGAGCACCACCTGCGGAGCGGCATCCGCTGCAACGACGGCCGTGTACGACGACGCGGCGACCAACGCTGTGAGGCTCTCGGGGTCGTGCTCGTTGACGGCCGGCACGGCCGCATTGTTGAGCGCGAGGATTTGCGGGAGGTCGAGCGGATCAATGGGACGGATCGAATGTGACATGACGTCCACGATACCCACTCAGTCCCGAAGCGCCGCCAAGACGTGCGCCTCGCGTTCGTAGTACTCGGCCTCGTCAAGCAATCGCGGCTTCGCCAGCTCCACAGCCTTGTCCCTCGACATCTCCGCCAGATCGTGAAGCCGAATGACCGCTAAGCGGATGACATCGTTCCAGGTGGCCGCCGATCCGTATGCCGTCAGAAGAAGATCGACGCGTCGGCGGGCCTCGTGCATGCCGGGCGCATTGTCCGGTGTCTCACCCGTGAGCGGCACTGCCCGCGTCGCGAAGTAGGCGATGTCCCACAGTCGCGGCCCGGGCGAACACATGTCGAAATCGATGGCTCCGACAATCGCGCCGTCGACAAACGCGAGGTTGTGCGGGGAGAAGTCGTTGTGGCAGATCACCTCGCTCGGTACCTTGGCGCGCGACTGCCAGATGGCCCCGTCGAGGGCGAAGCCGATGCTCGCGTCGTGCAGCTGACGTAACCGCCGGGCACCGTCTTCGAGCACGCTGTCACTCCAGACGTAGTCCGGCAGCGGATAGAGGGGTACATCGCCGTCGATGAAGGAGAGGCGCTCCCGATCGCCCTCGATGCCGATCGGATGCGGAGCCCACGTCACTCCCGCCATCTGGAGGTACTCGAGGTACCGGTGCACCGTCGGCGTCCAGGGCCCGGCGTTTCGCAAAACAGTGTCGCCGGAGCGTTCGACGGCGTTCATGTTGCCGCCCTTGAGTAGTCCATCCATCGGATCAGCCTAGCGACGTGCCGAGCACTCAGTCGTGCAGGATCTTCTGGAACAGTTTGTGGTCCTGCCATTCGCCGGCGATACGGAGATAGCGCGAGGCGAGGCCGATGCACTCGAATCCGGCCTTCTGCAGCACCCGCTGGGAAGCAGGGTTGTGGAGCAGGGTTTCCGCCTGCAGGCGATGCAGGCCGAGGTCATCCCGGGCGATGTCCACGACGCGATCAACGGCCGCGGAGGCGAGTTGCCGGCCGGTGAAATCCTGGTCGATCCAATAGCCGAGGCTCGCACTCTCGAAGGCCCCGCGAACGATTCCGGACAGGGTGATCCGCCCCACGATTGCCCCTTCGGTAGCCAATACCAGGGGCAGCGACGCTCCGGCGCCATGACCGGCGAGCTGTTGAGCGGTGATGCCTTCCTGCCACGGCGTGGTGAAGAACCCTTCGGACCGCTCAGGATCCCATGGCGACAGGTGGTCGCGATTCTTCACATAGGCCGAGGCAAGCAACCCGGCGTCATCGCGCGCAAGCAGCCGGAGCTCGACACCCGGGGACAGTTGAATAGCCTTGATCATCTGCTTCAGCCTAACGCAGCGTCATCACAGGAGACATGGACAGGTCACCGGCCCGCGCTATGAGTGCGCCTTCCACTCTTACGGGCGAAGGCGTCGGAATGGAAAACGACGAGATCGCCGGATGCCTGGGCATCCGACGATCTCGTCGTTCTAGGGTTCCGTCGGCTCCGTGTCGGTGTGACGCGTTCCATCGGGATTCAGCCGGATCTCGCGCGGCTGGGCTGCGCGCATCCGCTCGTCGGTCCAGCCCTCGTCGTCGGGAGTCAGGTGCTGGCTCTCGACC
>Ga0209023_10003506_pt1 | contig 18689 bp, 10 predicted proteins | sample LakOneMetagenome_FD_187468 | JGI IMG/M metagenome (GOLD analysis project Ga0209023, IMG submission 187468) | Freshwater and sediment microbial communities from Lake Erie, Canada (SPAdes) (version 2) | ecosystem: Environmental > Aquatic > Freshwater > Lentic | place: Lake Erie, Canada...
AATGTGAGCGATAAGACGCGTGGTAGTCGTTTTGCCGTTTGTTCCGGTGATCGAAAAGATCGGTATGCGGGCCGGAGTTCCTGGCGGGAATAGCATATCGATGACGTGTTCAGCTACATTTCGGCCAATACCCTCGCTCGGAGAAAGATGCATACGGAATCCGGGAGCCGCGTTTACCTCGATAATTCCGCCTCCGTTTTCGCTCAGTGGTTCACTCACGTTCGGAGCGATAACATCAACACCTGCAACATCTAGCCCTATTATCTTCGCAATTCGCTCGAACAAAAATACGTTTTCCGGATGGACCTCGTCCGTGCGGTCGATCGCCGTACCACCCGTCGAAATATTCGCCGTAGTTTTGAGCAAAAGCCTCTCGCCCTTCTTCAAAACGCTTTCAATTTCGTAACCGGCTTTCTTTATGCACCGCAACGTTTGATTGTCGATATCGATCTGCGTCAATACATTCTCATGTCCGTAACCGCGACGCGGATCTTCGTTGGTTTTGTCGATCAGCTTTTGGATCGAGCTTTTACCGTCTCCGACCACATGTGCCGGAACGCGTTCAGCAACCGCGATCAACCGGTTATTGACAACCAAAGCCCGGAAATCCTCGCCTACCAGTTGTTTTTCGACAATAATATAGCGCGAGTATTCTTGGGCCTTTTCAAACGCGATTTTAGCGTCTTCGAGAGTCTTGATTCCGACCGTCGCCCCCTTTCCATGATTGCCGTCAAGTGGTTTAATTACAACAGGATAGCCAACATTACTTATGGTATCTTCGAGGTCTTTGATGTCGCGTATCCGATAGCCTTTCGGCACCGGCACGCCCATATCACCGAGCAGCTTTTTGGTCGCGTGCTTGTTCCCGGCGATATCGACCGAGATCATATTCGTATTGACCGTCGTTGTCGCCTGTATGCGTTTTTGATGCACGCCATAACCAAGTTGCACGAGCGACTGCTCATTGAGCCGGATAAACGGAATATCGCGGTTATCCGCTTCCTCGACCAACGAACCTGTCGACGGCCCGAACCGGACGTTCTCTCGGATCTCCCGCATTTCCTGAATGTCGCGGGCAATGCCTTCTTTGATCTCACCGAGATCTTTCCCTTCGGCGAGATCAAGCCACAAACGCACTGCAGTTCGCCCGGCGAACCGTCCGACTTCTTCTTCCAAATAGCTGTAAACGACGTTATAAATCCCCTTCTCGCCGGTCTCTCGAGTACGGCCATAGCCTGTGTCCATACCAGCCAGCGTTTGCAGTTCCAACGCAAAATGCTCGATCGCATGCCCCGCCCATGTGCCTTCGACAACGCGTTTGAGAAATCCGCCTTCTTCGCCGTAGCTACAGCCATGCGACAGCAGCGTCGGCATCACATCGAGCATCCGTTCATAAAACCCCTTGATCTTATTCGTCGGTTTTTTCTCATACACCCCGATATCGAGCCGCATGATGATCAGCTTTTTCCAATAACCGCTCCAATAATTAGGGCCGCGAAGCGTCCGAGTCTCTAAGATTTCCATAAGTTTGTTTGCGAAAGATTAACACGAAAATACTCGGATATTCTAACTTTTGACGTCGATTTATGATCTATTTGAATTACCAACCTATGACACATAATGCTTAACCCAGATCCGGTAATAAGAACTCGTTCGGCGGCTGTATCGGAGTGCGGTCAATGTAGTTGTAGACCAGGCCTTCACGTAAAACATGAAACTGGACCCCGCAGATACTAAACGCTTCATTATCATCAACTTCCGCGATCTCATTGAAAGTGATCTGTGAACCGTCGATGATCGTTGTAGAGCCTTGACCGTAAACTTCAAGTTGCCCTTTACTGTCCAAGATTATCGCGGTATTCTCGTCAATTCCGATACCTAAATTGTACGGATTGAATGATACGGCGGTTATCAGCCGGCTGATTCGTCCGCGTTCGGAGAAGTGTTGGTCGATGATGATGTTCTTTAGAAATCCCAGTCCAGGCGACAAACGCACCGCATTCTTGTGCGGATGCGAGGTTGGCTCACCGCGAACGATCATGGACGTGCTCATCGCGGCCGCTCCGGCGCTCGTTCCGGCGAGAACGATACTGGTTTCGCGTACCAGTTTGCGTATCTTTTCAGCAAGTTTTGTCCCGCCAAGCAACGATACTAGCCGCATCTGGTCGCCGCCAGTCATAATGATGCCGGTAACGCCTTCGCACAGTTTTTCCACATCCGCATTGACCACATCCTGACGTGATGTCGCCCTTAAAACCCGCGGGTTCGCGATACCAAGATTGCGAAAAGCCTGTGTATACACGTCCGCCGCGAACTCGGGGTAGTCCGAAGCCACCGGAACGATCAAAACCTCTGCCTTGTTACCACCGGCCAGTTCGAGAAACTTTTTCAAGATCCGCCGCTCGTTATATTTATCCTCTGCCCCGCCAATGACAAGCAGATGCCCGCCAATGATCTCGCGGTCATGCGATTCACTCATTTATTGTTTTGTAGATACTAAATTAAAGAAAACTTAACACTAAGTTAGTGCAAAGTCGGATGCGGGTCAAGAAATGCGAATGAAATAAAGACCTTAGCGACTCGTTATCGCTCAAGCGACATCCTGATAGTGATCGTTTTGCTCTCTTGATCGGATTCATTGTGGAATAAAAACACGTAATCGCCCGGATCGAGTTCTTTCAAAACAGAACCCGAATATATGGTTCCTCGCGGGTTTACTGATCTGTAGTTGTAACTTCCGGTGTTTTTCTCCTTTAGCGTCACCGCGCTGGCCGGATCTGTTACATAGAACATTACCGGGTAACTCTTATCGGTTCCCGTATCAAAACTGCCGTTCACACGAGAACCTTTCTCGGTTACCTTGAACGGGAACGTACTCCATTCCCCCGGAGCCATCGTAACCTTTTCGCTTAAAATTGACTCTTTTACCTTATATTCCTTTTGAGTCTCATTTTCCGTGCACGCGAAAGCTGTAGCGAATAGAACAATGAATGGTAGCAGCAGTTTCATAGTTTTCATTGAGACGGCGTGCTCGTCTTTGAAGCGGAGTGGATCTCCTGCAAACTCCGCACTGTCACACTCTTCTCGGAGATCTTCGCTCCGATCGCTTCGACGAGAGCTTCGGCACCAGTCATCGTCGTTACACACGGCACGTTAAACTGCAATGCGGCCTTTCTGATGGCTTTTTCGTCGTAGAATGATGTCTTTCCGAGCGGCGTGTTGATGATGAGGGCAATTTCGCCTTGTTTGATCAGATCGGCGATATTCGGACGGCCTTCGTTGACCTTAAAGACCGACTCGCACTCAAGCCCGACCTCGCGAAGCCTGTTTGTAGTACCGTACGTCGCTACAAGGCCAAAACCCAACTTGCTCAACCGCCTCGCGAGCACGACCGCCTGACCTTTGTCCGAGTTGTTTACCGAGATAAATGCCTTCCCTGTCAGCGGCAACGTCAACCCTGCACCTTCCATCGCCTTACCGTAGGCCTCACCGAACGTTGAGCCAACTCCCATAACTTCGCCCGTCGAATGCATCTCGGGTCCGAGGATCGGATCGACACCTGCAAATTTCTTGAACGGAAACACCGGTGATTTTACGAATATCTTCGGCACCGGCAATACGTCGGGAAGGTTAAAATCGGCCAATGTCTTATGCCCTGCCATCACCAGCGAAGCGATCTTGGCGATAGGAATACCCGTCGCCTTCGCCACAAACGGCACTGTTCTCGACGCACGCGGATTGACCTCAATAACAAAAACGCGGTCGTCCTGGATCGCGAACTGAATGTTCATCAACCCGACAACCTTAAGCGATCTGGCCAACAGGCGCGTGTAGTGCTGTATCGTTTCGAGATGCTCAGGAGCGATCTTTTGGGCGGGCAATACGCTCGACGAATCGCCGGAGTGAATCCCCGCTTCCTCGATATGGCCCTGTATCCCGGCAATGACGATAGTCTCGGCATCCGCCAGAGCATCCACATCGATCTCCGACGCTCTTTCGAGAAACTTGTCGATAAGGATAGGTTTTTCCGGCGACGCATCGACCGCGTTTCGCATATATTCGTCGAGCGATTCGTCATCATAGACTATCGCCATCGCGCGCCCGCCAAGAACGAAACTCGGTCGCACAACGATCGGATAACCTATTTTATTTGCAACAGTTTTCGCCTCATCGGCTGATGTAACACTCGAATTCTCAGGACATGGAATTTTTAGCTCATCGAGCAACGCACCAAACCGTTTTCGATCCTCGGCAAGGTCGATCGAATCCGGCGAAGTTCCGATTATCGGCACTCCGGCCGCGTGCAAACGATCGGCCAGATTCAATGGTGTCTGCCCACCAAACTGCACGATCACGCCGTCAGGCTGTTCGACATCGACGATGTTCATCACATCTTCAAATGTTAGCGGTTCAAAATACAGACGATCCGATGTGTCATAATCCGTCGAAACCGTCTCCGGATTGCAGTTGACCATGATCGTCTCAAAATCAGCATCATGCAACGCAAAGCTCGCGTGACAGCAACAGTAGTCAAACTCAATTCCCTGCCCTATCCGGTTGGGGCCTGACCCTAAGATCATTATTTTCTTGCGGTTAGATGGCTCAGCCTCACACTCTTGTTCATATGTTGAATAGAGATATGGAGTGAATGACTCGAACTCCGCCCCACACGTATCAACCCGCTTATAAACCGGAACAATGCCGTGTGATTTACGATAGGCTCGAACCTCATTTTCTGATATGCCTGTCAAATAGAATAGACGCCGGTCGGAGAGCCCAAGCTCTTTTGCTGCACGTAGCGTGTCGAGGGAAATGTCAGCGAGCGGCCGAGATTCTATTTCGGCCTGCAATTCCATTACCTGCGACAACTGATCTAGGAACCAAGGGTCGATCTTGCTTAGTCGATGGATCTCTTCGATCGACTTCCCGTTCTCCAGCGCGTAGGTAATGTATGAGAAACGCTGAGAATTTGGTCGGGCTAATTTTCTTTCTAATTCTGCATCGCTAATATCCTGCAAACGCAATGGTTTAACCGCTTCGAGTGAACGTAATCCTTTAAACAATGATTCCTTAAATGTTCGCCCAATCGCCATCACTTCGCCGACCGATTTCATCTGGGTTCCTAGCACATCCTCCGCACCGGGAAATTTTTCGAATGCCCATTTCGGTATTTTCGTAACGACATAATCGATCGTCGGTTCAAATGACGCCGGAGTCATTTTTGTGATGTCGTTTGGGATCTCGTCGAGCGTGTAGCCGACCGCGAGCTTTGCGGCGATCTTGGCGATCGGAAACCCTGTCGCTTTCGAAGCAAGCGCCGACGAGCGTGAGACGCGCGGGTTCATCTCTATTATCCGCACATCGCCGTTCGCCGGATTCACGGCGAACTGAATATTCGATCCACCCGTCTCTACACCTACCTTTCGTATACAAGCCTTCGACATGTCGCGGAGGTTTTGATATTCGCGGTCGGTCAAGGTTTGGGCCGGAGCGACGGTTATCGAATCTCCCGTATGCACGCCCATCGGGTCAAAATTCTCAATAGAGCAGATGATTACGACATTGTCGTTGAGGTCGCGCATGACCTCGAGTTCGTATTCTTTCCAGCCCAGTATCGATTCTTCGACCAATATCTGTGAATTCGGCGACGCCGCGAGGCCGCCCCGGGCGATCTCTTCGAATTCCTCGGGATTGTAGGCCGTGCCGCCGCCGGTTCCTCCAAGTGTAAAACTTGGCCGGACAATCGCCGGATAACCGGTCGTTTCAACGATCGTTTTAGCCTCTTCCCAGGTGTGTGCAAAACCGCCGACGCAGCTCTGAATACCGATCTCGTCCATCGCGGCTTTGAACAATTCGCGATCCTCGCCGACCTTGATGGCGTTGATATTTGCGCCGATCAGCGTAACGCCAAATTTATCGAGAATTCCCTGCTCGTGCAGTTCTACCGATAGGTTCAGTCCCGTTTGACCGCCAACAGTCGGCAGTAATGCATCAGGGCGTTCTTTTTCGATAATTGCGGTAACGGTTTCTAGGGTCAGCGGCTCGATGTATGTTCGGTCGGCGATCTCCGGGTCGGTCATGATCGTCGCGGGGTTCGAATTGACCAGCACGACATCGTAGCCCTCTTGCTTAAGAGCACGGCATGCCTGAGTTCCCGAATAATCGAATTCGCAACCCTGGCCAATAACGATCGGGCCTGAGCCAATGATAAGTATCTTGTGTATATCGTTACGTCTAGGCATTGGTTAACCGCTAATTATACAAGACCAGTAACGCTCGCATAAACGGCATTCCCCTCTTTTTTCATTTTTTTTCATTTTCTTTGTAAGATTTCACCCTCAAAACTCATTAATAAGTAGAAAGATAATTTTTCGCCCGCAGACGTTAGCAAAGTCTCTACCACCAGGAGAGGTTCCATCCGATTAGAACGTCGAACGCGGACGGTTAGGGTCAGTTCAACAATAGGAGGATATTTTTATGAAGAAAATGTTTTATTTAGTTTTGGTCTTTCTTACGGTCTCTTACGGCAACCGCTCGCACGCTGCCGATTTGATCGTTAATGGAAGTTTTGAGACAGGAAATTTTACGGGCTGGACGGCAACCAATCCTGCTTCCGCTTGGCGTTTATGGGCGGTCAGCGCCAGCGGCGCTGGGGGAGACGACGGTTCGGGCTATACGCCCGTCCCAACCGCGACAGTAGTCCAACACGGTACCCGTAGTGCGTGGAACGGAGTTACGGCCGGAGCGAATACGTCATTCGTCCTTTCCCAGGATGTGACTATTCCCGCCGGTCAAACCGCATCGGTCCAATGGGTCGACAGGTATCAACTCAACTACACCCAATTCTGTGGGTCGGGCGCCAATCCGTGCGGTACGGGCGATTATTTTGTCGAGATTCTGAATACGTCCAATGTATTACAAAGGACGCTCTACACCGTCCATACAGCCAACAATACGAATTCGAACACGGGCTACGTCACCCATTATGTACTTCTCGGCACCGCGTTTGCCGGCCAAACAATACGGCTTCGTTTTAGGACACTCGTATCGAACACCCTGGAAGGGCCGGGTCAGGTCGAGATCGATAACGTCCGGCTAAACGCTCCGGCGGTCCTCAATCCATCCGCAGCCGGCGTGATGGTAGATGGCCGTATTTTATCGAATGACGGACGAGGAATAGCGGGAACGGCGGTTTCGTTAACGGCGGCGAATGGCACACGTCGAAATGCGATAACCAGCTCGCTTGGCTATTACCATTTTGAAGACGTCGAAACTGGGGGAACCTATATAATTGCGGTCGTGAACAAACGCTATCTATTCCCCGACAGTCCACGTGTTGTGGTGATAAACGACCAACTCTCGGAGCTGAATTTCACGGCAATTCCGTAACTAAATCTTCTGATGTGAGAAGAATACCCTTCCTTTTTACCTTGCGAAGTGCGGTTCTGGGACGATCGCACTTCTTTTTTTTCCGGATCATACCGTGATAGTCGTCCCGTCAAATTTGGTAAGGCTAAAGCCGTTGAATACTTCGTTGTAACAACTTCTCTGGTCTTTGAGAATGCTGATCGCCAACGCCTCTCCCATTTTTAGCGATTCGGCTGCATCCGAACGCCAGTGAACTCCGGCGATATTTCGGCCATTGGCGACATTCGAGGCGATCTTGTTGAGTTCGCCGCCCACAGTCAACGCCGGCCCTGAATACGATACGAGCGACGTGCCGATCGGGTCGGGGATCACAGGATTGGGGATACCGAACGATTCATTGAACCACGCTTTAAGTATCGTTACGCAAGCTCCGGCGACAGTTGCATGCCCGGCTCCGTATGCCGGATGGGTCGGTGAACCTTCCGGAAATGCCATCGGCAGCAGAGCATTACCCGCAGGCATATAGCCGCCGAGCCGAGCCGCTGTATTTAGCGATGTCAGTATATCAGGATGAACGGGATAACCCGCACCGTGAAATGCCGTTCGATCGACGCGGGCGGCGAAAACTTCGGGACGCAAACGCCGATGAACGATCCATTTTTGATTCCAAACGGCCTTGAGGGCACGAGTCGATACCTCGCACAATAACGTCGCAATATGCGGTCCGCCAAACGTACCAAAACCGTCCTGCGTCGCGGAGTTTGCATACGGATTGCCGGCATCGAAAGGAACGCCCATACCAGCCATCACCAAAAAGGCCTGAAAATATCCCTGAAATAATACGTCGATATGCACCCATTGCCCTATATCGCGGCCATTTCGTATATAACGAAGTGTCGGATCAAAGGCATTTCCGCTCGCGGGTGCCGCCCCATTCTGGATCGCTAGCCACGTGGCAAAATCGGTCATGTAATTGACGTTGGGAACGGTGGTGCGAATTCGCTGGTTGACATCGTTCGCGCCGAAATTACAGGTCTGATACCAGAATTGCGACATCAGCGGGCCGTTTCGATCCCCTGCCGTGTTTCCTCTAAAGAGCAGATCGGGCGTCACTTGCCCGCTGCCATTTTTCGGCCCCTTAAAATCTGCTCCAAATAAGGTCAGGTCGGCCGCCGCTGCTTGAGCGACTGGGTTTGTCGAGTAGTCTGTGAATGGCACATCACGGAGCAAAGCCATCCAGTAGTTTTCCGCTATCTCAGCCGCGATCTCACGGCTCGCAAATGCCGGTGCGGGCGGTTGAATAAAGGTAAACGCATCGGCACCTTCAGCATCAAATGCATAACCGCATTGCGGGTTGGTCAGCTTGCGAGCGCCGCCCATCTGGATCTGCTCAAATTTTGAAGGATCGCCCGTTCTCAGAGCGTCGAGCAGTGTGTAATACGCTGCCGGAACCACCTCGCCGTTTGCCTGATGCGGCAAGCCCTTTGAAAAATTACCGATCCTGTTCTGGTACAACTCTTCATCGCCGTTGTTCGGCCGCGTAAAAAGCGGCGGGACTTGTTGAAAATTGTCTGTCGCCGCCGCGACGCGGACCTGATAGCTTGCAAGGGCACGCTGGCTGTAAAACGATCCGCCACCGCCGCGTCTCTGTGCCAGAACCGCCGATTTTTCGTCAACCAGAGGCACCGCACCACCGATCGCGGCGGCTCCGATCGCCGCTGTGCCAAGCTTGCCAAAGAACTTTCGGCGGCTAACCCCTTTGTCTGTCCCACCATTTTGTGTGTTTTCTGTGTTGTTGTTCATAGGGCTTCTCCGACCGGGAACTCTTCGAGATCTTTGAAAGGGTTCGTTCACTACGGTTTGCGTAAAAGCGCGGGATCGAACACACTCGATAATTTTTAATGAGATGATGTTAGCACCGAATTGGAAAATTACAAGACATTTTACGACAAATTGAGTTCCAGTTCTTTTTCGAATGGCTACCCTAATTGACGCAAAAGGCCATCTGTAGGTTTTCAACTTCAACTATAAAGAATGCGGTTTCGAAAAACCGCATTCTCAATACTCGGACTTTTTGTTAGATTATTGTGGAAACTTCGGGATCTTCGGTACCTTCGGAATATTTGGCACATTCGGTACATTTGGAACACCGACATTTCCAAGGCCGGGCATCGATATCTTTCCGTTAAATACGTCGTTGAGCATGCCGGCAACTCTCGGATCGAGCTTTTTGAGCCGATCGTTGATCTTTTTGGCTTCTTTCTTATTACCGCTGGCATTGTACGCCTCGCCGAGACCAAAGAGTCCGAAGACATTGTTACCATCGAGATCGGTTACCTGCTTAAAGATGGAGACCGCATTGGTCAGGTCGTTAAGGCCGCGATAACCAAGTCCGAGTTGGTTTAGCGCGAGCGTCCACCCCTTGTGCAAGCCAACTGCCGTATTCAGGATACTAACTGCCAGCTGGAATTCGCCGAGGCCGTTGTGGGTCGAACCGAGGTTTAGATACGCGGCGTCTAGTTTCGGGTCTTGCTCGACGGCCTTTTGCAGGAACGTTTTGCCAAGTGCGTAGTCAGCCTTTGCTCCGGCGTCGTCTTTATTTGCCGCCTTTGCCGTACCCGAATTGTAATATGCCCAGCCGACATTCGAATTGTCGATCGCTGTCGGGCTGAGTTCACGGGCCTGCTGAAGACGAGCCGCCGCCTTGTCCCACTCGTTTGTCTTACCCAGACAGAATCCCCACTCGCTGTAGAGATCAGCGGTCTTGATGCCGGTTTCCGCTAATGCATATTCGGCGTTTGCCTCGGGATATCGCTCAAGTTGGCGATACGTGCTCGCCAAATTGGCGTGAGCCTGATAGTTTTTCGGATCAGCTTTGGCGGCATTGTCGTAAAAGATCGCTGCATTTTTATAATCGCCCGCGTTGTAATACGCCACGCCGAGGTCGAACGACGCCGGAGCGTAGGTCGGCTCGATGTCGAGCGCTTTTTTGTACGCCGCGATCGATTTATCGTTTTGCTCAAGACGGCCAAATGCCTGACCGCGGTAATAGTTTGCCGCCGTATTGCGGTTGTCGAGTTCGAGCACGCGGTCAAATGCGGCGATCGCCTCTTCGTTCTTGTTCTGTTTGAACAGTATCAATCCCTTGAGTGTCCGTGTATCTACCGAATCCGCTCCGCCTGCAACACTCTTGTTGAGAGCCGCCTCGGCCTTGGCGACATCGCCGTTCTCAACGTAAGCCAGCCCGAGTGTCGTCTGCAAAGCGGCAAGTTCCGGATTGATCGCGATCGCCTTTTCGTAATTAGCGACCGCCTTGTCCTTTTGATTCGCGGCATCATATACCGCACCGAGCTTGGCGTAGGCGACGTCATTTGTCTTGTCAAATTTTATCGCTTCCTCAAAGAGCGGTATCGCGGCGGCGTTGTTTGTGTCACCGGCGACGACAATGCCCTTTTCGGTCAAGCCGTCGCTAAGGCCGTTCATCGCACGCGTATTTTTTGGATTCTGGACGAGGGCGGCCCGGAAACTCGTGATCGCTTCGTCGTTCTGATCGGCATCGAGGGCTTTTTCACCCTTGGCCGTTAGCGTGTTCGAAAGCTGCAATTTCTTATTCGCAGCCGCGATGATCGCCTTTTTGCGGGCCAAGGCCGCAGCGGCTTTCCGCTTTTTAGCGGCAGCGGCGATCTGGGCGTTCGTGCGTCCCGACCGTGCTTTACCGGCACCGCCTGCAGCTTCACCGGCACCGGCATACCCAATGCCCATTTTCGCCTGCGGAGCCTTTCGCGAACCGTGAAAGACAAATGCACTGCCGCCTCCCGAAATGCTCTCGGACGCGACCATGTCCTGGCCGCGAACCTCATTCGCCATAGGCATCAGCGAAAACATCAACGCAAAAGAAACGATAAAGGTAAGGAAAGTGTTTGCACGTCTCATAAATTAACCTCGAAATTTAAATAGAATTATACCTCAGATTTGACGTGTTGAAACTCTTTTTTTGCGCAACTTTTTAGAACCCGACAAAGATCGGTTCCGGCTGGAGTCTGATCCCGAAATGCTGCTCGACCGTCGATTGAATATGGTCCTTGAGAGCGACGATCTCGCCGCTGGTGGCACCGCCCCGATTGATAATGGCAAGAGTATGTTTTGAAGAAATTCCGGCTCTTCCAAGCGCAAAGCCCTTTTGAAAACCGGCGTTCTCGATCAGCCACGCCGCCGGGACCTTTACGCTTCGTTCGTCAACGACAAAACATGGTGCTCCGGGAAAAGACTCCTGGATCTTTGCAAAATCATCGTTCGAAACAACTGGATTTTTGAAAAACGAACCCGCACTTCGCGAATTCGGATCGTCCGCATCGATGACCATCGATTTCGCACGCCGTATCGCAAGCACCGCCTCGCGAACCTCGCCGAGCGTCGGTCTTCGTTCGCCAAAATACTCGCGGATGTCTTTGTACGCGACTTTCGGCTCGCCGTTTTCAATGAGTGAGAATGTAACGCTCAGCACGATATAGCGTCCTATTGCAGTCGAATTAAGAATGCTATTTCGATACGAAAATCGGCAATCTTCGTTTGTCAATTCGACAATTTCGAGCGAATCGCGATCAAGGCAGCGAACCGACACGATCGATTCGGCAACCTCTTGCCCGTACGCCCCTACATTCTGCACCGGGGTACCGCCGACGAATCCGGGAATCCCGCTCAGACACTCCAAACCAGCCAGATCCCGACCAACACAAAACGCCACAAACCCGTCCCAATCCTCACCAGCACCGGCTGTTACCAGTTTCGATTCCTGAAACTCGGAACTCGAAGTGGATAATTGGGACCCGCTTAGAACCTCAGAGCCAAGAATCCCGACCTGCAAAACAAGGCCGTCAAATCCGTTATCCGAGATCAACACATTGCTGCCGCCACCGAGCACAAAAACATTGATCGACCGTTCGACCGCAAATTTTAATGCCTCGATCACATCATTTTCGCTCTCGGCCGGAACAAAAAAACGCGCCCTGCCGCCGATCTTCATCGTCGTATAGGGCGCGAGGTTTATGTTTTCCTGTATGTCGAGATCGCTCACAGATATCGCTCTATTTGCGAACGGCACCGTTCGAGATCAGCTCAAGTTGCACAGCCAGATCGTCACGTCCGAGCTTTTTGAGCTTTTCATATTCTTTCTTCGCGGCCGGAGTATTTCCGTTGCGATATTCGGTCTCGCCCAGATTATAATGTGCCGCAGCAAAATTATCGTCACGATCGACCGCTTTCTTAAATTGTGCGACCGCGTCCTTATAATTCTTCTGCTGACGATATGCTATACCGAGTTCGTTGAGTGCAAAGACCCACTTCGGCTGTTTATCAATTACTTTCGACAGAGCATTTACGGCACCAGGATAGTCGCCGAGATCGGTCAGCGTCATACCTAAATTGAGCAGTGGCCCTTCGACATATGCCGGATTAGCGTCAACCGCCTTTTCGAGCATCGCCTTTGCCAGAGCGAGTTTGGTCTGTTTGGCCGATTCATTCTTTTCATATCCATCGACGCGGGCCGCGTTGTAGTACGCCCAGCCAAGGTTAGCAAAATCAGCCGTATTCCCACTGCCGTATTCGACCGCCTTTTCAAGGGACCTGATCGCCTGCGGCCATGCACACGGTTTGGCCTGTTTCAGATTGAGCTGACATTGCTGGCCGATGACATAACCGATCTTGCTGTAGATGTCGGCAGCTTCGTTCTTGTCAAAATTAGGGTTGCGAGTGATAAATGTGGCTGCCAGATTATAGCTGCCGGTCGCACCGTTAAAATCACTCGACATCCGCTGAGCATCGCCGAGGCCGACGAGCACCTCAACACTGTCGTTCTTGAGCCTTTTTGCCTGCGAGTAAGCCTTGACCGCCTCCGGGAAATTCTTGAGCGAGTAATAGGAATCAGCGAGGCCCAGCCAGGCTTCGAAGTAAGCCGGTCTCAGCTCGACAGCCTTTTGATACTCCGGAACCGCGTCGGCATCTTTACCCATTCTGACAAGCGTCTCACCCACCTGAAAGAACGTATCGGCATTTGTCGGATCAAGTTGCTTCGCACGCTTGAATGCGGCCAAGGCGTCCTGATTACGATTCTGCGAGAGCCGGATCGAGCCAAGGAATACCTGTGTTTCCGCCGTCTCCGATTGATTCGCAAGAGCCTTTGTCAGCATCTCGTCGGCCTTGGCGATCTCGCCCGACTGGAAATATAGGATGCCTAACGGAACATATATCTCGGTCAGTTTCGCGTTATTTGCCAGAGCATCTTCGTAGCTTTTGATCGCTTCTTTCGACTTGTCGAGTTCGGTATATGCGTCACCGAGGCCAAAGTAGGCGGCGGCGTTGCGAGGGTTATTTTTCAGAGCTTCGAGGAAATAGCCCTTGGCCGTATCCGCTTTGTCCGCGAGCAGAAATTCGCTGCCCTTGGCCGCCAGGACTTCGCTCAGTCCTTCTTTCGCTTTTGTGTTTTTGTCATCGAGCCCGACCGATTCGCGGAAAAAGCTGAGCGAATTCTCGAGATCATTCTGGTCGATGTAATATTCGCCAACGCCTGCAAAAAGCATCGAGGCCTTAGCCGGGGCCATCGTCCTCGCACTCGGCGGCAGATTGGTTGGCGAAACCACCGGTGCACGTACACGCTGCGGCGTCGCTTTCGCGATCGTATCGTACTGTTTCTTTACTTTCTTAACCGTTTCGATCCGTTGGGCCTTTGTTCGCGTCGCCTTTGCGGTGGCGAATTTTCGCGATGCCCGCGCGGTATTCCGAATTACAAAAACGCTGGAACCGCCCGTTATATCGCTAACGGGAACAAGGTCAGGCCCCTGAGCCATCGCGGGTAAGCACGAAAACAGGATCGTCGAGATTAATAAAAATGAGATGAAAGAACGCAGTGGCGACACTTTTTTGAACATGATTTTCCTCGCTGATCTGGCGTCTGAACTATCGACGCCGGGCTATTGCGAAACCTGAGCTTCGATGCCCTAACGATAGACAGACGTTTACCGTCGAAAGATTTTGCCGAAATTTCTGACGAAACTTGCCGCAATCTTAACATGGAAAGGCTCTAAATTAACAAAAAAAATGCTGCTATTGGCTGACGTTCGAGCCCCGCATTTTGATAAGCGTTCGACGAATAAAGCCGAATGGAAAACGCGTCGAGAAGCGGCGATAGTTGTCGTTATATTGCAAGGCGGCGAGAAAACTCTCATGATTATCGACCAAACGATCAAGCACGCGTGCATTCCGGTGCATCGGAAAATCGCCGATCTCGATCACGAACGCATAATTTGGCAGCGAATACGCGCGAAACTTTCGCCCCGTTTCCTCAAGATATTTCACCGAAGCCGCGATGCCATTATATGTGATCTGCGAATCGTGAAACATAATCGCTCCATTATCCGCCAGCACATCGAGGCAGAAACGAAAGTCGCGAAACACCGCTTCGTCGGTGTGTTCGCCGTCGATGAATGCGAGATCGATCTTGTCCTCGACCTGCGAAGGCTTGATCGAAACGGTGTCGCCGTCGATAGTCGTGATCTTGTCGGTCGGAGCGACCTCTTTTAACAACTCGAGCATTCTCGCCGTCGAGTTGTTCTGATATACCCAGTCATAACCGCGTGCGTCCGGCTGGGATTCTGGGCGTTTGTCGATCGAATAAACCCGTGCGCATTTGTCATCGAGCAGATATGGCTGGAGGCTGCCGCCCAGATATGAACCGATCTCAAGATAATTAAAGCCGCTCTTTAACTCACGAACCGCGAGTTCGCACGCCAGCAATGTCTGCTTGTCCGCATCGGTCGTCTGGCTCTGTACCTTATCAAAAAGCCCCATATCCAGGGACGCGATCCGCTGATCAAAATCACTCATACATGTAATAAATTCAACCGAAATAATAGCATATTTCTGCACGGAACGCGGACGGCCCGTCCGCCATTACATCAAAATCAAATGCGAGAGGGCGGGAAGCAGAGCCGCCGGGAATCAGATCCCTGCGACACCGCGTCCCGCCCTCTCGGCGTCTTTCCTCTAACTACTGCAAAAACGCATTCTGCGTCGGCGTATCGGTTGCGATACCGAATCTAAATCCGGTAAAGCCCGACGTTGAGCGAAGCAGATACCAGATGCCGTCGCTTGGGCGGTAGACGGCGATGTCGGCCTTGCCGTCGCCGTCGAAATCGGCCGGGACGGGCTTGTCGCCGGTCAATCCGAACGGCCCAATCGTCGGGGTCTGCGTGGCACTGTTGTAGATGTACCAGACGCCCGTCGAAGGCCTGAACACCGCGAAATCGGTCTTGCCGTCGCCATCGTAATCCGCAGGTGCGGGAATGTCGGTCGAGATGCCCCAACGAGTTGCACGCTGGACATTATCCACGCTCGACTGCCACCACCAGTTGCCGTCCGAAGGCCTGTAGATCGCCACATCCGACTTGCCGTCGCCGTCAAAATCACCGATCACCGGCTTGTCGCCCGCGAGTCCGAACGATTTGTTCGAAGTCGCACCATTCGCACTGCTGGTCCGCAGCCACTGGCTCGTCGAAGGCCGGAAAACGACATAATCAGACCGTCCATCACCATCAAAATCCGACGGCAAAGGAATATCCCCCGCCTGTCCCAATTGGGCATTGATCTGCTGCCCGTTGACCGAACTCAGCGACCACCAATTACCGTTCGACGGCCTAAATATCGCAACATCCGTCTTCCCGTCACCATCAAAATCCGCCGGTGCCGGTACATCCCCCGCCACCGCAAACGCCGTCTGCGTCACCCCAAAGTCAGAACTCCGAAGTATGTACCAATTATTCTCCGAAGCCCTAAATACCGAAACATCAGCCTTTCCATCACCGTCGTAATCAAAAGCCGTCCGAGCGGGGGTGAAGGAATTCAAAAGGCGTGCGACCGTAATTCTCGAAATATTATTAATTTCCGTAAAATCGCCGCCGACCAATATTCTGCCATCCGACTGGAGATTAATGTTCACTACCGTAGCTGTTGCCGTCGGCATAAAGCTGAGATCGAGCGAACCGTTTGCGTTCAATCGAGCGATCGAAGATTTGGCAGTTGCACCGATGCTAGAAAAGATACCGCCCACCAGGATCTTCCCGTCCGGCTGAAACTTTATCGTGTTTACGGTGTTATTCGCCGTTGGCGAAAAGCTTGTATCAAGACTGCCGTCTGCATTTAAGCGTCCCAACCGGATCTGGCTATTACTTCCATTTAGCTGAGTAAAGGTACCACCGACCAACACTTTTCCGTCCGATTGACGATCCAGTGCAAAGACCGATCCGTTAGCTCCGGCGGGCGGGTTAAAGGCAGTGTCGAGTGATCCATCCGAATTGAGCCTTGCTACTCTGCCGCGGATCGTACTGCTTATCTGCGTAAAATCTCCCGCGATCAGAATCTTCCCGTCAGCCTGAGCAAGTACACGATAGATCGTGGCATTAGGCTGCGACGCTATCGGAAGCGTAAATGTCGAGTCAACCGTACCGTCCGCGTTCAATCGGCCGATTCGGCGCGTGTTCGAACTCGAGTCACCCGAAAAGCCAAAGTTGCCTCCGATCAGGATCTTTCCGTCCGATTGAATCGCAATATCATAGATCAATGATGAGTTTTGGAGGCTAAAAGTAAAACTTGTATCCTGCGTTCCGTCCAAATTCAGACGCCTCAAAATAATTCCCTGACTCGCACCGACGAGTAATTTACCGTCGGTCTGCTGGGCTACGGCATTGATCGATTGGTTAATTGTCAGGCCGTTGAAATACGGAACAAATCCGGTATCAAGCGTTCCGTCCGAATTGAGCCGGGCCATTGAATTTCGGACAACTCCATTCGCTATTGGAAATGAACCCACGACAACAACCTTTCCATCAGTTTGCTGTATCACTTCGCGGACCAAGGCCTGCGTTGTGATGCTCGTCGAAAATGTCAGATCCGCACTCCCGTCCGCGTTCAGAACGGCGACTGAAGCAGGTGCAATGGTCGTGCCCAGACTTGTTCCGGCGATTACGATCTTGCCGTTCGGAAACACGTCAATATCTTTGACACTTGTACCTGAAACGGGCGGTGTGTAGGTGAATGATGAATCGAGAACTCCATTGGGAGTCAATTTTGCGACCCGGCTTTTGGAAGTTCCATTGTAGGTCGAAAAATCGCCGCCAATGTATATATCACCATTTGAGGCGAGTTTGATATCGTTAATTGTCCCGTTTGCACCGAGCCCGTTCGTATTGAAAGTAAGATCGACCGATGCATCGCTGTTAAGCCGTGCCAGTCGGCCATACGTAAAACCGCTCATGCTGGTAAACGTTCCGGCGACCAGTATCTTGCCATCGGGTTGAACGAGGGCCTCTGTAATAGAGCCATTCGAACTGGGAGTGGGAAATGTCGGATCTAAAGAACCATTTAAATTGTGGCGCTCGATGCCCGTATCACTAACGTAAAATCGTCCATCGGAAATTGGGGCCAGATCCTTGAGAAACCCGCCGGTATTCTGATAAGAATACGGGGATACACCGAAACCATTTGCGTCGAGTTTGTAGACCATGGAGCCCAATTCGCCCAGGATAAGTAAAGTGTTATCCGGTAAAACTGAGATCTCACCGATCGTAAAATTCGGTGCATTCACAAAGTAGTTTTGAAAAGTAGTATCGATCCGGCCGTCGGTATTAAGCCTCACCATAGCACGATAATCCGAATTGATTATAGTAAATCTGCCGCCAACCAACACCTTTCCGTCGGACTGCAGCACGATCGAATTGATCAATGTACCCAATCCATTGGTTTGATCGTAAAAATCAGGAGGATCGAATGAGGTGTCCAAGGTGCCGTCGGAATTCAAACGCGCGATCCCGTGCCTTGCCACACCGTTTACGACCCTTATAGTGCCGCCGACCAGCAGTTTGCCATCGGATTGTGCGACGACGACCGTCACCGCTCCACCGGCGAGGTTGTATGTCGATGCATTAAACGACGGATCTACATCACCCGACGCCGCAACGGATTTTATCGCAAACGCCCCTAATACCAAGATAAATACGGCCGCAGCCGATCGGAATTTCAATACAAACATGTCAGTTCTCCCCCTTTAATAAAACAAAACTCCCGATAATTCGAAACAAACGACATTCAACAACTACTGCAAAAACGCATTCTGCGTCGGAGTATCGGTTGCTATGCCGAATCTAAGTCCGGTAAAGCCCGAAGTTGACCGAAGCAGGTACCAGATGCCGTCGCTGGGGCGGTAGACGGCGATATCAGCCTTGCCGTCCCCGTCGTAGTCGGCAGGGACAGGTTTGTCGCCGGTCAATCCGAAC
>Ga0209023_10003507_pt1 | contig 18678 bp, 14 predicted proteins | sample LakOneMetagenome_FD_187468 | JGI IMG/M metagenome (GOLD analysis project Ga0209023, IMG submission 187468) | Freshwater and sediment microbial communities from Lake Erie, Canada (SPAdes) (version 2) | ecosystem: Environmental > Aquatic > Freshwater > Lentic | place: Lake Erie, Canada...
AAGCGCGCCGAGTTCGTGGCCGTGCTGACCGAGCCGTTCTGCCGGAAGCCGGTGGCCTGGCCGGTCTCCGCTTCGAGCGATCGGTACAGTTCCGCCGTGTATTTCGCGAGTTCGGTGAGGTTGCGCGTGGCGCGCAATTGTCCGACGAGCCCCGCGGCATGCCAGGTGGTGCCCGAAGTGAGCTTGCTGCGCTCGAGCAGCACGACATCGGTGATGCCGATCTTGGTGAGGTGATAGGCGATCGAACAACCGGCGACGCCGCCGCCGACGATCACGACGCTGGCACGATCGGGTATCGACATCGGCGCCTACGAGACCTTCGGCCGCATGCCTTCGCGCGGCAGGCGCACCGGGTAGCGGGCGCGAATTCCATCGTCGATCGCTTCGGACACGTGCGACGGATAATGATTGGCGAGGATCTCGGCGACCTTGCGCGCGGCGCGCTCGGCGATGTCGGTCGAACCCTGCTCCTTCCACGAATTCGGATCGCGTCGGTCGCCGACGGCCGGGTACAGGTATTCGGTCTGCATCAGCTGCAAGGTCTGGCCGCTGCCGAGGAAATGGCCGGGCCCGTTCAGGCAGACATCTTTGATGGTCTCGAACGACAGGCGTTCCTCGCTGACCTCGATGCCCTTGATCGTGCGCTGCGCGGCGCCAATGATGTCGTTGTCGATGACGAGGCTCTCGAGTGAATAGCCGAGCAGGCTCGCATGCATGCCGGCCGACTCGTAGATCATGTTGACGCCGGAGTTGCCGACCAGCGCGTGGTTCAACGCCTTTTCGGCGCCCGACTGGCCGTCGGGAATCTTCGAGTCGGTCATGCCGGAAGCCGTGCCGCCGGTGAGGTTGTAGAAATTGGCCATCTGGCCCGCGGCCGATGACAGCAGCGCCTGCTCCGGGCTGCCGCCCGACATCGCGCCGGTGCGCAGGTCGGAAACGAAGCACCAGGTGCCGAAGATCGCAGGATGCCCCGGCTTGATCGCGTTCACGTAGACGAGCCCGGCCAGCACTTCGGCGACTTCCTGCGCGAGCGCGCCGGCCAGCGCCGCGGGCGCCGTCGCGCCTGCCTGCCCCGCCGACAGCAGCAGCACCGGCATGCCGCCGCGCACGGCGACTTCGAGGCAGCGGCAGGCATCGGTCGCGAATTTCATCGGCGGCACGACGAAACAGTTGGACTGGCTGACGAAAGGCCGCTCGCGCCATTGCTTCTCGCCGCCGGCGATCGCGTGCAGCATCTGCAGCGAGGCCTCGAGCTGCTCGGGCGCCACCCAACTGCTGCCGACGTGCTTGGTCGTGCTCATGACCGAGGCGTAGCAGGTGTTGAAATCCATCTCGAACGGATCGGGGATGTCGCGCGGCACGACCGCGCGCTGGAAGAAATGGATGTGATCCATCTGGTCGACGATGCGGCCGATGTCGTACAGGTCCTGGATCATCGACTGGCGGTACGTGCCATCGGCATTGACCATGTTCACCGCCGCGCCCGCCGTGCCGAAGTAGGCGCGCTTGCCCCAGGGCTCGAGGTCATGCTTTCGGTCTTGCCCATGCAGCACGAAATTGCGCGCGGCCTTCGCGAGCGTGTCTTCGACCAGCGATTTCGGATACAGCAATCGCCCCTGCGGACTCAAGGTCGCGCCGGCGCGCGTCATATACTCGATGCCCGATGGCGTCGCATCGGCGAGGCCTACTTCCGACAGCAGGCGCAGCGCCGTTTGGTGGATCTGCTGTACGTCGCTGTCGCTCAGGGGGCGATAACGTCCGCTGGGCATGCCCGGCTTCACCGGCCGTAAGTGATCCGGCAACGGCCCGGCGCGCTCGGCCCTGCGGGCGTCGCGCCCTGATGGGCGTCGGGCTACAATCGGGGCATCGCTCACGCAATCACTCCTGGGAAGTCAGCGTCGCGGATTATCGCATGAACAGGCTCGTCAGTTTTACGCAGATGAAATCCGGCACGCGCGAGGATTATCTGCTGCTCGACCAGTCCGAGCGCGAGTTCGCGCTGCAGCTGCCCGACCGGGTCCTGCAGGCACTGCGCGACCTCGACCATTCGGTCGATGGGTATCCCGTCACCCGGCTCGAGCACAGCCTGCAGAGCGCGACGCGGGCAAGGCGCGACGGCGCCGATGACGAAGTCGTGCTCGCGGCGCTGATCCACGACATGGGCGACCTGCTCGCGCCGTACAACCACGCTGCCATGGCGGCCGCGGTCATTCGCCCGTACGTGCGCGAGGAAGTGCACTGGATCGTCGAGCAGCACGGCCTCTTCCAGACGTACTACTACGTCCACCATCTGGGCGGAAACCGCGACATGCGCGAGCAGATGCGAGGATCCCGCTGGTACGACTCCTGCGCGTACTTCTGCGAGCACTACGACCAGAGCTCGTTCGACCCGAAATACCACAGCCTGCCGCTCGATGAATTCGCACCGCTGGTGCGTGACATATTCAGCCGCCCGCCGCACGACCCGCGCTACACGGCGGCTGTTTCCACATGGTGAAGCTTCGCGCGCTGGCAGCATTGGCTGGCGTTGCGGCTCTGCTCTCGACGCTGCCGTCGGCCGTCCCGGCAGCGCAGGACGCATCGGCGACGCGCACGCTGCCGCCCATCCGGCATGTGTTCATCATCGTGCTCGAGAACCAGGGATACGAGAGCAGCTTCGGCGCCAGTTCGCCGGCGCTTTACCTGAAGTCGCTCCGCCAGCTGGGCGCCAGCGTGCCGAACTACTACGGCACGAGCCACATGAGCCTCGGCAATTACGTGACGATGATCAGCGGCCAGGCGCCGAACGAGGCGACGAATTTCGACTGTGAACGGTTCTCGGATTTCGCGAGCACCGGCACGACGGCGGACGGCCAGGCCATCGGCAAGGGCTGCGTGTACCCCGCGAACATCCAGACGATCGCGAACCAGCTCGAGCACGCGCATTTGCGCTGGAAAGCGTACATGGAGGACATGGGCAACAACCCGCGGCGCGAAAGCGCCGCCTGCGGTCATCCTCGCATCGGCGCCCCCGACAACACCGGCAACGCGACCGTCGGCGACCAGTACGCGACGCGGCACAATCCCTTCGTGTATTTCCACGCGATCATCGACACGCCTTCGTGCGCGGCAAATGTCGTGAGCCTTGACGCGCTCGCACACGACCTGAAAACGCCCGGTGCGACGCCCAACTATGCGTTCATCACGCCGAACCTTTGCCACGACGGGCACGACGGCGGCGGCAGCTCGCGCTGTGTCGACGGGCAGCCTGGCGGGCTGGTGTCCGCCGACGCGTTCCTGCAGAAGTGGGTGCCGCAAATCCTGGATTCGCCGGCATTCAAGCAGGACGGCCTGCTCGTCATCACCTTCGATGAAGCAGACATCGCCGACGACTATGAGAGCCAGGGTTCCAGCGCGGGGGTCGTCGGCGGCGTCGCGGCCGCGTGCTGCAATGAACCGTCCGGCCCGAACATCGCGCCGTACAACCCCAAGCCGGGTTATCGCTCACCGACCGGCATGAACGGGCCCGGCCTGGTGGGTCCAGGCGGCGGTCGCATTGGCGCCGTGCTGCTCTCGCCTTTCATCAAGCCCGGCACCGTGACGACGATCGCGTACAACCACTACACGCTGCTGCGCAGCATCGAAGAACTGTTTGCCCTGCCGCCGCTGGGCTACGCGGGCCAGGCGGGCTTGCCCACCTTTGGCGCTGATATCTACGCGAAGCGGCCCGCTCGCACGTTGCGGCGCTGATCGATCAGCAGTTCGCGCAACAGGTCGGGACGGTCCGTGATGATCCCGTCCACGTCCATCGCCAGCAGGCGGTGCATGTCGCTGACTTCGTTGACGGTCCACGGCACGACGAGCAATCCCAGTGCGTGCGCTTCGGCCACCTGCCCAGGGCGGAGGTCGAGATAGTCAGGCGACCAGGTCTTAGCGCCGCTGGCTTGCGCCAGGCGCGGCACCGAGCCGCCGAAGGCGCGCGCATCGAGCCCACCGAGCCACGGGGATGGCGCCTGCGCATCGAGAAACAGCGTGTCATCGGCGCCCTGCTGGTCAGTGAGCGCGCCGGTCGCGGCACCCGGTTTCAGCCGATGCATGAGGTTCAACACGCGCCAGTCGAAGCTCTGCACCGTGCAGCGTGCGCCCATGCCGGCCGCGTCGATGACGCCGATGAGCGATCGCACGAACGGCTCGGGTGCTGCGGTCAGCTCCGGCTCCAAAGGAAACAGCTTCATCTCGATGTTGAACCGGATAGAGCGATCGTCCCGGCGGTCGACGAGCGCAAACAGATCAGCGAGCCGCGGTATGCGTTCGCCATCCAGCGGCTGCTGCTGCGGATGTGCGCGCGCGTACTCGCTCCCGGGGCGGATGCGACCCACGTCGAAGCGTTCCAGCTCCGAATAATCGACTTCATGGATGACCGGGCCGGGGCGCGCAAGAAAATTTCCGTCCGGGCCGCGCGTGTGCTCCGGATTGAGCTGCGGGTCGTGGCTGATCACGACTACGCCATCGCGCGTCATCGCGCAGTCGAGTTCGAAGGTGTTGACGCCCAGGGCCAGCGTGCGCTCGAACCCGCCCAGCGTGTTCTCCGGCCACAGCCCGCGTGCCCCCCGGTGTCCCTGCAGGTCGAATAACCGCTCGCCCAACTCGCCCCCTGGTCGTGGAAATGCCTGCCCCAGCCGATCCGTGACGGGCCGCGCGTCTCCCGGTACCATGGGAGCGGCTCAAGGCTTCAAGGTCACGCAGAGGACATTATATGAGACTCGCGCTATCCGTTTTCCTCGCCGCGACCCTGGCCTTGAGCACCGCCTGTTCGAAGCATGGCGGCGACAGCGGCGCCGCAGCGGCCGGCGATTCGAAGACGCTGCGCATCATCACGTGGGCCGATTACATCCCGCCGGAAATCGTCGACCAGTTCAAAAAGGAAACCGGCATCCAGGTCGAAGTCTCGTTGTCGAACAACGAGGAAATCATTTCCAAGCTCCGCGCAACCGGTGGCGCAGGCTTCGATCTCGCGCAACCCTCGCAGGATCGCCTGGTCAGCGCACAACAGGAATTCCGCATCTACCGCCCGATCGACCTCAGCAAGGTGAAGGTCGAGGAATTCCGGCCTGATCTCCTGGAGATCGTGAAGAAGAACGCGACCTACGACGGGAAGCTGTACGCGTTGCCCTATGTGTGGGGCACCGAGGGGCTGCTGGTGAATTCCAAGCGTGCCAGCATCAGCGACTACATGGACCTGTGCCGCCCGGACCTCAAGGGCAAGACCTCGATCCGCCTGCGCCGCCCCACGCTGATGGCCTTTGCGCTCGCACTCGGCAAGGATCCGTTCGCGCTGTATGGCGACACGAAGGCCTACTCCGCGTTGATGGACGAGGTGGGCCAGGCGCTGATCCGCTGCAAGCCGAATTTCCGCTTCTTCTACGACAACAAAGACCAGCTCATCAACGGCGTGCGTTCCGGCGAGATCGTCGCCTCGATGATGTGGGATTCGGTGAGCTGGAAGCTGAATCGCGAGAACCCCGATCTCAAGTACATCAATCCAAAGTCGGGCGCGATTGCCTGGCTCGACACCATGGCACTGCCGGCGCGCGGCCGCAATGAAGCCGGCGCGTATGCCTGGATCAACTTCGTGATGCGTCCCGACATCGCGGCGAAGATCGCGCAATCGATCGGCAATTTCACGGCGTCGAAGGGCGCCGAGGACCTGATGGACCCGCGCACGAAGGCGCAATTCGCCGAGAGCTTTCCCGACGGCATGAAGAACATGAAGTGGTATCCGACGATACCGCCGGGCCTCGAGGAAATCGAAGGCCGCGTACTCGATCGCGTCAAGGCGGCCAATTGAGCGTGCCAGCGGCGTCGGGCACGGGCGCACCGCCCGACCTGGAAGCGCGCGGCGTCATCAAGCGATTTGCCGACCACACGGCGGTCGACCGCGTCTCGTTCAGCGTCGCGCGCGGCAGCTTCTTTTCGATCCTGGGTCCCTCCGGCTGCGGCAAGACGACGCTGCTGCGCATGATTGCCGGTTTCATCGCGCCCGATGAAGGTGACATCCAGATTGGCGGGCGCAGCATGGCCGGTGTTGCGCCGAACCGCCGCCCGGTGAACATGGTGTTCCAGCACCTCGCACTGTTCCCGATGATGAGCGTCGGGGAAAACGTGGCCTTCGGCCTCGCCAGGCGCGGCGTGGCGCGCGCGGAACGCATGCGCAAGGCCGAGGCGATGCTCGAACGCGTCAGCCTCGGCGGCTCGGGCCACAAGCGGGTCGACGAGCTTTCCGGCGGCCAGCGCCAGCGCGTCGCGATCGCACGGAGCCTGGTGCTCGAGCCTACTCTGCTGTTGCTCGATGAGCCACTGGGCGCCCTCGATTTGAAACTCCGTGAACACATGAAGATCGAGCTCAAGCAGCTGCAGTCGGCCTTTGGCACGACTTTCGTCTACATCACCCACGATCAATCGGAAGCGCTCGTGCTCTCCGACCATGTCGGCGTCATGAACCGCGGCCACTTCGAGCAACTCGGCACACCGCAGGAACTCTACTACGCGCCGGCGACGCCCTTCGTCGCGGCCTTCGTCGGCGCCAACAATCGCATCGCCGGCAAGGCGGAAAGCATTGCCAACGACGTGGTCACCGTCACCACTGCGAGCGGTTGGCAGGTTCGCGCGCGGCGGAGCGGCGAGATCGCAACAGGCACCGCGGTGGAGGCCTTCGTGCGTCCGGAAGCAGCAACGATCGGCCGTACGCACGCCGAGCTGGCCGCACTGGCGGGCCAGACCGTGCATGAGGGCGAGGTCGAGAGCCTGCTGTTCGACGGCGCGAACTCCGCGGTGCTGGTCCGCGAAGTGAAGAGCCGCTTCGAATTCCGCATCGCGCTCCCGCAGACCGGACGCTACGCGGACCTGAAAGTGGGCGAGCGCATCTATTTCAGTTTCGATCCCGAGCGCGCCGTCTGCTTTGCGGCGCCCCAAGGGCCTGTTAACTCTTAGAACATCAATGCGTTGCTGCTCAAAATGCTCTCAGACAAGGCGCGAGGTGCGCCGCGTGGTCATTCCACGTCAGCGCCGAGCAACGCCGTATGAGAGCATTTTGAGCGCAACCCTCCGGGGCCGGCCCAGTTTTGCACTGGGCGGCGTTGCTCCTCCCTCATGTACATCTAGTACATATCGGTCGTCGCGCCTTGCCCAGTGCAAAACTGGGCACGGCCGCATCGATGTTCTAAGTGTTAACAGGCCCTAGCGCATGCTTGAAGCCACGGTGAGTCCGGCCTGGCAACGGCGATTGATGCTGGGGTTGCTGCTCGCCCCGGCGCTGATCTGGCTGTTTGCGCTGATCGTGCTGCCGCATCTCGACCTGGCGTACCTTTCCTTTCGCGAACCGGTGGCGCCGCGCGAGTACGTGCCGAGCCTCACGCAGTACCGCACATTCTTCATCGAGCCGCTCTACTGGCATGTGTTCGCGCGCACCGCGATCCTGTCGGCGGTTGCCACCGCACTGACGCTGCTGATTGCTTTCCCCGTCGCCTGGACGATCGCGAAGCTGACGCGCGGCCGCGCCAGCGCGCTGCTGTTCGTCGTCTGCCTGATTCCGTTCTGGGTCAGCGAAACGGTGCGCACGCTGGGCTGGATGATCCTGTTGCGGGAATCAGGCGTGCTGCCGGCTTTTCTCGTGCAGCTGGGCATTACGAGCGTACCGGTCGAGTTGCTCTATCACGATGCAACGATTCTGGTGGGACTCGTCTACACCTCGCTCCTCTTCATGGTGGTGCCGCTGGTGGGGAGCCTCGAGAGCCTCGACAACTCGCTCATCGAAGCAGCCTATGACCTGGGCAGCAGCGGGTTCGCGATCCTGCGCAAGATCGTCATCCCGCACGCCGCACCGGGCATCACGGCCGGCTGCATCGTCGTGTTCATGCTGACGCTCGGCAATTACCTGACACCGACGCTGCTAGGCGGCAAGAACTCGTTGTGGTTCACCGAGCAGATCTATACGCAGTTTATCACCCGCTTCAACTGGGAACAGGGTGCCGCCTTCGGCTTCCTATTGCTCGCGCTCTCGACGGCAATGGTGTGGCTGGGATTGAAGCTGAGCGGGCAACGTTTCGGCGATGTCATGCGGCGCACATGATTCCCTCGCTCCCAAGGCCGCTGTGGCTGCGTGCGTCGACCGCCGTGTTCCTGGCTGCGTTCCTGGTTTTCCTGTTCCTGCCGCTTGTCATCGTCGCGGTTTTCGCGTTCAACAACGCGAACTACCCTGCCCCGCCCTGGCATGGCTTCACGCTTGACTGGTTCCTCGGCAATGACGCTCTCGGACGCGTCGGCCTGTTCAAGGATTCGCAACTGCTCGCCAGCATCTGGACCAGTTTCGTCGTCGCCTGCTGGGTCACCGCACTGTCGGTCGTCGTCGGCACGGCGAATGCCTTCCTGATGGAGCGCGGCCGGTTTCCAGGCAAGGGCGTGCTCTCGATGCTGATGCTGGTGCCGCTGGTGATTCCCGGCGTGATCCTCGGCATCTCGATCCTCGCGTTCGCGAGTCGCGTCGCAGACCTGGCGAGTGACCTGTTCGGCCTGGAACTCGATTTCCTCAGGCCCGGCTTGCCGCTGGTCGTGCTCGGGCAGTTTTCCTACATCGTTGCGATCGCAACGCTGACGATCAGCGCACGGCTCAAGCGCTTCGACCGCACGCTCGAGGACGCCGCACTCAACCTGGGTGCGACGCGGCCGGCGGTGCTGCGCACGATCACGCTGCCGTACCTGCGGCCGGCGCTGATCGGATCGGCCGCGATCGCCTTCCTGATGTCCTTCGAGAATTTCAATACGACGCTGATGCTGGTCGGCGCCGACTCGCCGTTGACGATCATGATGTACGGCCGCATGCGCGAGGGCGCCACGCCGGTGCTGAACGCGGTGAGCCTGTTCCTGATGGTCGCCTCCGCGCTGCTCGCGCTGACGCTGATGCGGCGCAGTGAGCGCAAGGATCCTGGCTGATTGTCCGGAACACTGATACTCGTTGACCTGTCCGGATACGTGGGTTTGCTCCTTTGGGGAACCCACATGGTCAGCACCGGCGTGCAGCGCGGCTTCGGCACCACCCTGCGGCGCGCGCTCGAACGAAACCTCGGCGATCGCTGGCGCGCATTCTTCACGGGCATCGGCATCACCACGCTCCTGCAGAGCAGCACTGCCGTCGGGCTGATGGCCACGTCCTTCACGGCCGCAGGCGTGATCGCGCTGCCGCCTGCGCTCGCCGTGATGCTCGGCGCAAATGTCGGCACGGCGCTCGTGGCCCAGGTCCTGTCATTCAACATCGCAGCCTTTGCGCCGCCGCTGGTGCTGTGCGGAGTGCTCGCGTTCCGCTGGTCACATGGCAGCCGGCTGCGAAACCTGGGGCGCACCGTCATCGGCCTGGGACTGATGCTGATGGCGCTCGGCTTGCTTCAGCATACGCTCGCACCTCTCGAGAACGCGCCCATGCTGCGATCGTTCGTGCAGGCGCTTGCCACCGATCCGCTGCTGGCCGTGCTGCTCGCGGCGCTGCTGACCTGGGGCTGCCACTCGAGCGTCGTCATCGTGCTGGTGGTCGGTTCGCTTGCGGCCAATCACGTGATCGGTCCAACCGAGACGCTGGCCATGGTGCTGGGGGCGAACCTGGGAGGGGCGATGCCGCCGCTCCTGCATGCTTCCACGCCGGAAGCACGGCGCCTGCCGCTGGGCAATCTGCTGGTGCGCCTCGTTGGCGTGCTCCTGGTGCTGCCTTGGTTGCCCGCACTCACCCGCCTCATCGTGCATCGGGTGCCCAATGACGCGCGACTGGCGGTCGATTTTCATTTGCTCTTCAATCTGCTGCTGGCGGCGACCTTTCTTTTTGCCGTCAAGCGCACCGCGCGTCTGCTGGTGTGGTGGCTCCCGGAGCCCGCTCGCCCGGCCGATCCCGGTCGTCCCTTGTACCTTGAACGGGCCGCCATCGACGCGGCCAGCGTGGCGCTGGCCAACGCCTCCCGCGAGACATTGCGCATGTCCGACCTCACGGCCGCCATGCTCGACGGCACACTCGCGCTGCTGCGATCCGGCGACACGGCGCAGGCCGCGGGGATTGCCGCACAAGACAAGGCGACGCGGCAGCTGGGCGGCGCCATCCGCAGCTATCTCGTGGCCGTCGGCGGCGAACAGACACTTGACGATCGGCGCGAGGGAAACAAGGGCCAGGAGATCCTGGCCGCAGTGATCAATTTCGAGCACATGGCGGACATCCTCGCGAACAGCCTGGTCGACTATGCCGTCAAGGAACTGAAACGTGGGCAGGTGCTGACCCCGGAGGAAATAGCGGTCGTCACGCGCATGCACGCCGAGCTCGTCGACAGCCACAGGCTGGCGCTGGCTGTATTCCTGCGCGCCGACCCCGAATCGGCGCAGCAGCTGCTGGGCCGAAAGCGGCAGTTCCTGCAAATGGAAGCCGAGGCGACGGCACTCAGCGTGCGGCTGCTGCGCGCCGCCGCGTCTGCAACAGCCGCCGGCGGCAGTGATTCGATCGGGTTGGCCGCCGAGGAAAGCGGGCTGCTGTTGCGAATCGTTCGCGACCTGCGCCGTGTGCATTCCCACCTTGCGAGCTTCGCCTATTCAGTGCTGCAGCGGGCGCAGGCGAAAGCCGGCACGGTGCCCGACCCTGAGTCGAAGAGATTGCCCAAGGCTTGAGCCGCGTCGGCCCGCGTGGCCCTTGGCGCTTTTGCGCAAGGATTTGTCGCTATTGGAGCGCTGATGGACCCGCCAGTGGCTAGACTGGCGCCCAAAGAGGTCCCAATCATGAAATCGCATGCTCGTGTCGTGGTGATCGGCGGTGGCGTCGTGGGCGTCAGCACGCTGTACCACCTGGTCAAGAAAGGCTGGTCGGATGTCGTTCTGCTGGAGCGTTCCGAGCTGACCGCCGGCTCGACCTGGCATGCGGCGGGCCTCCTGCCCCTGTTCAACATGAGCTACACCGTCGGGCAGCTGCACAAGTATTCGGTGGACCTGTACAAGCGGCTGCAGGCCGAGACCGGGCAGGACGTCAGCTTCCATGTGACCGGCAACCTGCGCCTCGCGACTACGCCTGCGCGCATGGACGAGTACTACAAGTACTGCGGCACGGCGAACACGATCGGTGTGCCCTTCGAAGTAATTACGCCCGAGCAGGTCGCGAAGCTGTGGCCGCTCGTCAACCTGGGCGATGGCAAGGAGACCGCGAAGATCGTCGGGGCGCTGTATCACCCCGATGACGGCCACATTGCACCCGCCGACCTGACGATGGCGCTGCGCAAGGGCGCGCGCAGCGGCGGTGCGGAGATCAACGAGCGCACCGAAGTGACCGCCGTCGCGCGCACGCCATCCGGCGAGTGGCGCGTGACCACCAACCAGGGCGACATCGTCGCCGAGCATGTCGTCTGTGCGACCGGCAACTACGCGCGCCAGACCGGGCGCATGTTCGGCCTGAACGTGCCCGCCATTCCGGTCGAACACCAGTACATCATTTTCGAGGAATCGCCGAAGCTCAAGGCCTATCGCAACGGCGGCGGGCGCGAGCTCGCGGTGTTGCGCGAATCGGACCAGTCGTACTACCTGCGCGAGGAGCGCATGGGCTGGATCCTCGGTCCCTACGAGAAAGGCGCGCCGGCGCGCTTTGCCGACGGCGTGCCCGACTGGTTTGGCAAGAGCCTTTTCGAGGGCGACATCGAACGCCTCGCCCCGCACGTCGAAGCCGCGGTGCGCCGCGTGCCAGCGCTGGCCGACCTTGGCATCAAGGACATTATCAACGGGCCTATTTCGTACACGCCGGATGGAAGTCCGCTGGTTGGACCAGCGTGGAACCATCGCAACCTGTGGCTCAACGAAGGCCACAGCTTCGGCGTCACCGCCGCCGGCGGTTCCGGCTGGCAGCTCGCCGAGTGGATTGTCGAGGGCGAGCCTGGCATCGACATGCTGGCCACCGACCCGCGCCGCTTCGGGCCGTATACGTCGAAGCGCTACGTCGTGAAGAAGAACGAAGAAACCTACCAGGAAGTCTTCACGATCCATTTCCCGGACGAGGAGCGTCCGGCAGCCCGGCCGACCAAGACCAGTCCGGTATTCGACAAGCTCGACAATCTGGGAGCGGTCTGGGGCCAACGGTACGGCTGGGAGCGCGCCAATTGGTTCGCGCCGCCGGGCGTCGAGCGGAAGGACAAGTGGAGTTTCCGCCGCAGCAACTATTTCGAGCACGTCGGCAACGAGTGCCTGCGCATGCGCAACCAGGTGGGCATTATCGACCTGACGCCGTTCACCAAGCACATCGTCAGCGGCCCGGGCGCGGAAGGCTGGCTCGACTCGCTGGTCGCCAACAAGGTGCCGGTGAAGGCCGGGCGCATTGCGCTGTGCCATGCACTCACTCCTCGCGGCGGCATCCGTTCGGAGTTCACGATCACGAAACTGCCGGATGGCACCTTCTACGTCGTCAGCGCCGGCGCCGCCGAGCGCTACGATGCCGACTACCTGAACAAGCACCTGCCGAAGGACGGTTCAGTCGCGCTGCAGAACATCACGACGGCACGCGGCTGTTTCGTCGTTGCCGGCCCGCGCTCACGTGACGTGCTCGCGAAACTCATCGATGCACCGCTCGACAATGCCGCGTTTCCGTGGCTCTCGAGCCAGGTGCTGGATGTCGGGCTTGCGAGCGAGGTGTACACGCTGCGCGTCAACTTCGTCGGTTCGCTGGGCTGGGAGCTGCACTTCCCGATCGAGTACGCCCATCACCTGTTCGATGCGCTGTTCGCCGCGGGCGCCGAGCACGGCATCGGCATGGCCGGCATGCGCGCGATGGAATCCATGCGCCTGGAAAAGTCGTACCGCATGTGGGGCAGCGACATGACACGCGACTACACGCCGTTCGAGACCGGCCTCGATCGCTTCGTGCGCATGAACAAGGGCGATTTCATCGGGCGCGATGCGCTGGTGAAGCAACAGGCCGCGGGCGTACCGAATCATTTCATCACGCTCAGCGTGCAGGGCGTCACCGATGCCGATCCGCTCGGCAACGAGCCGCTGTTCGACAAGGGCGGCAAGATGGTCGGGCGCGCCACCGCGGGTGGTTACGGCCACGCCGTCAAGCAGAGCATTGCGATTGGCTACGTGCAGCCGGCCTTCTCAGGGCTAGGCACGGAACTGCAGATCGAGATCCTCGGCAAGCGCCATGCCGCCACGGTCGTGCGTGAATCACCGTACGATCCGGACAACGTGCAGCTGCGCGCTTGACGAGTCGATTTTCAGGGTGGTCGCTGCTGCTCGGCGGCCTGACGCGGCAACGCCGCTGGCCGCAGCAGTGGCGCGCGGCAACGCCGAAGCGCGGGTACGATGCCATCATCGTCGGCGGCGGCGGCCATGGTTTGGCGGCGGCCTACTACCTCGCGAAACAGCACGGCATCCGCAACGTCGCAGTGCTGGAAAAAGGCTGGATTGGCGGCGGCAACACGGGCCGCAACACGACCATCATCCGCTCGAACTACCTGTTTGCGGAGAGCTCTGCGTTGTATGACCACGCGGTGAAGCTCTGGGAGACGCTCTCGCAGGAGCTGAACTACAACGTCATGTACTCGCCGCGCGGCGTGCTGATGCTGGCGCACAACGTGCACGACGAACAGGTGGCCAAGCGCCACATCCATGCCAATCATGCGAACGGCGTCGACAACGAGTGGCTGACGCCACAACAGGCCAAGGAATACTGCCCGCCACTCAACATCGGCGCGAATCTTCGCTACCCGGTGCTCGGCGGCGCGCTGCAGCGCCGCGGCGGCACGGCACGTCACGACGCGGTGGCCTGGGGCTACGCGCGCGCGGCCAATGCACTCAGCGTCGACATCATCGAGAACTGCGAAGTCACGGGTTTCCGGCGCGATGCGAATGGCGCGGTCAGCGGCGTCGAGACCACGCGCGGCGCGATTGAAAGCCGCCGCATCGGCGTGTCGGCGGCCGGTCACAGTTCGGTGGTCATGCAGATGGCCGGCGTGCGGCTGCCGCTGGAAAGTTTCCCGTTGCAGGCGCTGGTGTCGGAACCGGTCAAGCCGATCATGCCCTGCGTCGTGATGTCCAACACGATCCACGCCTACGTGAGCCAGTCGGACAAGGGCGAGCTGGTGATCGGCGCCAGTACCGACGCCTACACCTCGTACACGCAGCGCGGCGCGCTGCACGTCAGCATGCACACGCTCGAGGCGATCTGCGAATTGTTCCCCTCTTTCCGGCGCCTGCGCATGTTGCGCAACTGGGGCGGCATCGTCGATGTCACGCCCGATCGTTCGCCGATCATCGCGAAGACGCCAGTGCCGGGCCTGTACGTCAACTGCGGCTGGGGGACGGGTGGTTTCAAGGCCACCCCTGGCGCCGGCCACCTGCTCGCTCACACGATGGCGCACGATGCCCCGCACCCGTTGAATGCGGCGTTCACGATCGAGCGCTTCCGCGACGGCCTGCTGATCGACGAAGCCGCCGCCGCCGCGGTCAACCACTGACATGCCGTCCTGCACATGCTGATCATCCCCTGCCCCTATTGCGGACCGCGCCCCGAGCTGGAATTCAGCTACGGTGGCCAGGCGCATGTGGTGCGCCCGACCGCGGCGTCGAATCCGACCCCGGAGCAATGGAACGCCTTCCAGTACGAACGTTCGAACGCAAAAGGCCTGCACGCCGAACGCTGGCGGCACGTGCACGGCTGCGCGCGATTCTTCAACGTCGTCCGCGACACGACGACCGATGAGATCGTGCGCAGCTACCGGAGCGGCGAGAAATGACCGGCCGCTGTCGCGTGGCGCAGGGCGGCACTGATGTGCAGCGATCGAAATTGCTGCGCTTCACGTTTGATGGTCACCGTTACGAAGGCCTGCACGGCGACACGCTGGCCTCGGCGTTGCTGGCCAACGGCGTGCACCTGGTAGGCCGCTCGTTCAAGTACCACCGTCCGCGCGGCATCATGGCCGCGGGACCGGAAGACCCGAACGCTCTCGTGACACTGCGACGCGATACGGCGCGCTCGACGCCGAACCTGAATGCCGCGCAGATCGAACTCTACGACGGGCTCGTCGCCAGCAGCCAGAATCGTTGGCCATCATTGCGCTTCGATATCGGCCGCACCAACGACCTGCTGTCGCGCTTCATTCCCTCAGGCTTTTACTACAAGACCTTCATGTGGCCGCGCAAGGCGTGGCACAGCGTCTACGAACCGCGCATCCGTGCGGCGGCGGGGCTCGGCGTGGCCTCCAATGAACCGGATCCGGATCACTACGCCCAGCGTTACGGTCACTGCGACGTATTGATCGTCGGAGCAGGCCCGGCCGGCATTGCCGCCGCGCTGGCAGCCGCCTCGAGCGGTGCGCGCGTGATGCTGTGCGACGAGCAGGCGTTGCCGGGTGGGTCACTTCGATCCGGCACCAGCGCGCGCATCGACGGCGTGAATGCCGCGGACTGGCTGCGCGAGTCGCTGCGCAAACTGGCGACGGCATCGAATGTCACCCTGCTCACGCGCACGACGGCGTTCGGATACCTGCCGCACAACATGGTCGCGCTCAGCGAACGCCTGACGGATCACCTCGCTGCGCCGGGCGCCTCGCAACCGCGCGAACGCAACTGGCAGGTGCGTGCGCGCCAGGTGATCCTCGCGACCGGGGCGATCGAGCGGCCGCTCGTATTTCCGGGCAATGACTTGCCCGGCATCATGCTGGCCGGCGCTGCGCGCAGCTTCCTCAATCGTTACGGCGCCGTGCCGGGCGAGCGCGTTGTCGTGTTGACGGCGCACGACGACGCCTACCGCGCGGCGCTCGACCTGCACGCGGCGGGCGTGCGCGTCGTCGCGCTGGCCGACTTGCGGAGTTCGGTGGCCGGTCCGCTTAGCGAAGCCGTGCGCGCGGCGGGCATCGAATTGCGCACCGGCACGACGGCGCTCGCCACGCGCGGCAACCTTCGCATCAGCGCGGTGCAGCTCGCGCGGGCCGACAGCAGCGGCGCCGCCGACGGCAAACCCGAGTGGCTGCGCTGCGATGCCCTGTTGATGTCCGGCGGCTACACGCCGAGCGTGCACCTGCACTCACAGTCACGCGGCAAGTTGCGCTGGGACGATTCGACGCAAGTCTTCGTTCCGGCAGAGCCTTCCGCGGCCTGCCGCTCCATCGGCGCCTGCAACGGATTGCTCGGCGCCCCGCTGGGCCGCGTATTTGCGGAGGCCACGGCCGCTGCCGTCGATGCGTTGCGCACATGCAATATCGCAGTGTCTGCCGCGACCATTGCTGTCAGCGAGGATACAAGCGCGTCCGGTGGATACATCGGCGCCCTGCCGCAACCCGCGGGCCCTGCGGCCGGCAAGGCCTTCGTCGACTGGCAGAACGATGTCACCTCGGGCGATCTCGCCCTGGCGGTACGCGAAGGTTTCCGCTCGATCGAGCACATCAAGCGCTACACGACCACCGGCATGGCCACCGACCAGGGCAAGACCTCGAACCTGAATGCGCTGGCGATCGCGGCCCAGCAGCTGGGCAAGGCCATTCCCGAGGTGGGGCTGACGACATTCCGCCTCCCTTACCTGCCGGTGGGATTTGGCGGCCTCGCCGGCTACGCGCGCGGCGAATTCTTCGCACCGCTGCGCAAGACGCCGATGTACGACTGGGCCGCGGAGCGTGGCGCCGTATTCGAGCCCGTCGCGATGTGGCAGCGCGCCCGCTATTTCCCCACGCGCGGCGAAGACATGCACCAGGCGGTCAGGCGCGAATGCGAAACCGTGCGCCGCACCGGCGGTATTTTTGACGCCTCCACTTTGGGCAAGATTGAAATCGCCGGCCCCGATGCGATCGAGTTCATGAACCGCATGTACGTCAACAACTGGAGCTCGCTGGGCGTCGGCCGCTGCCGCTACGGCATCCTGTTGCGCGATGACGGTTTCGTCTACGACGACGGCGTCGTCGCACGCACCGCGAACGATCGACTGCACGTCACGACGACGACCGGCGGTGCGCCGCGCGTGCTGGGCATGATGGAAGATTACCTGCAGACGGAATGGCCGCACCTGAAAGTGTGGCTGACCTCGACCACCGAACAATGGGCGGTGATCGCCGTGCAGGGCCCGAATGCGCGCAGGGTCCTCGAACCGCTGGTCGAACAGGCGGACATCTCGGCCTCGGCGTTGCCGCACATGGCGATGACGCGCGGCCTGGTCTGCGGCGTGCCCGCGATGATCTTCCGCGTCAGCTTCACCGGCGAGCTCGGCTACGAGATCAACGTGCCGGCCGACCATGGCCCGGCCGTGTGGCAGGCAATCTGGGAGGCAGGACAACCCCACGGCCTGTGCGCCTACGGCACCGAAGCGATGCACGTGCTGCGCGCCGAGAAGGGCTACATCATCGTCGGGCAGGACACCGACGGCACGATGACGCCCGATGATGCAGCCGTAGGATGGGCCGTCGGCAAGGGCAAGAGCGAATTCGTCGGCATGGTCTCGCTCCGCAAGAGCGCGCTGCAGGACCCGAACCGCAAGCAGCTCGTCGGCCTGTTCACGGCCGATCCGCAGCATGTGCTCGAGGAAGGCAGCCAGATCGCCGCCGAACCGGGCCAGCGGCCGCCCATCCGCCTGATCGGGCACGTCACCTCGTCGTACTACAGTCCGGCGCTCGGCCGCTCAATCGCGCTCGCCGCCGTCAGCGCGGGGCGCTCACGCATGGGCCAGACGCTGTACGTGCCGACGCCGCAGGGCGAGACGGCCGTGACCGTCACGCAGCCGGTTTTCTACGACCCCAAGGGAGAGCGCCTGAATGCCTGAGGCCAACGCCTTGCGGACGCGACCTGCGGCGCTCGGCGCGGCGGGCTGGCGCACGCTCGATCCGCAGTCCTGCTGGTCGTTGCGCGTGGACCTCCCGGCAGCGGCCGGCCCGTTTGCAGCCGCCGGTCTTCCGCTGTCTGTCGAGGCTTGCCGCGCGCAGCGGCAAGGCGAGTGGAGCGCGCTGTGGCTGGGCCCGGATGAGCAACTGCTGGTCGGCCCGGAACCCGCACATGCGCAGCTCGCTGCGCGCGCGGCCGCCGCGCTGGACGGCATCGCGCATTCACTCGTGGATGTGAGCCACCGGCAGTGCGCAATCGAATTGAACGGACCCAGCGCGACGACGCTGCTCGCGATGGCCTGCCCGCTCGATCCCGATCTCGGCGTGATGCCGGTGGGATTCTGCACGCGCACCGTGTATGCGAAAGCCGAGGTCGTACTGTGGCGCCAGGCGCCGCAGCAGTTCCAGCTGCAGGCCTGGCGCTCGTTCCTGCCCTACGTCACGGGACTCCTCGCCCTGGGTTCGCGCGAACTCTCCGGCAGCTAGAACTTGTAGCCGACGTTCAGCGCGAAGACACGCGGACGAAGCGGCGTCTGCGCGACGATGAACTGATCCGTGCTCGTGAACACGGCCTTGTTCGAGTCCGCCAGGTTCTCGCCGATCAGCGCCAGGTTCCAGTTGCCGCGCGAACAGCCGATTGCGGCATTCCAGGTGCTGTAGGCAGGGTTGTCGAAGCGGATGCGGCTCGTGGTGATGAGTCCATCCGCGGCGAGTGGCGGGTTGGACCCCGCCTGCGTGAACGAATGCCCGACGTGAGACGTGCCGATCTGGAAGTAGGCGTTCAGATCGTTCACCACCCAGTCGTAGCGGATGCGCAGGCTGGTCTGGATCGGCGGCG
>Ga0209023_10003508_pt1 | contig 18673 bp, 12 predicted proteins | sample LakOneMetagenome_FD_187468 | JGI IMG/M metagenome (GOLD analysis project Ga0209023, IMG submission 187468) | Freshwater and sediment microbial communities from Lake Erie, Canada (SPAdes) (version 2) | ecosystem: Environmental > Aquatic > Freshwater > Lentic | place: Lake Erie, Canada...
TCCTGTCTCCTTTGCCGCTCAAAAAAGCGGCAAGCGCGTGGTGCCGACACAAGCCGTGCTTTTGCTTGACTTTGTTTCTGTAAACGACATGGATTCCCTGCTGAGACACATGGTGGACATGACTGGCCACCGCGATCACACGATGCTGGACATTTCCGTGATTTCGGCGGTACAGGAACTGTCGGGCGCCCTGCAAACCCGGGTACTGGCGATCGCCACGGTCTGCGGCCAGCGCTTCGTGCGCGCGCGCGCCTGCATCCGTGCCGGCGGCGTCGCCTGCCCCGAAGAACCGCAGGACAGCAGCCCGGGCGAGCCGATCGCCGCCTTTCCGGAACTGGCCTGGTGCCTCGACCATCATGCCTCGCGCGCGGAAGGCGCGGACCCCGACGGCCTGCGCCGCCTGTGGCTGCCGATCTGGTTCGGCGACAAGGCCAGCGCCTGCCTCGAGATCACCCACGCACACGGCTTCAATGCCGACACGGTCCACATGATCAGCGGGATCGTCAGCGTCTACCGCAACTTCCAGAACCTGCTCGACTACAGCGAACGCGATTCGCTTACGGGGCTGCTGAACCGCAAGACCTTCGACGACCAGTTGGCGCGCATGCTGCACGCCGGCGACGCCGAGACCCTGCTGCCGGGCCAGCCCGAGCGGCGCCACCACGTGGGCGAGGAAAAGCAGTGGCTGGCCGTGGTCGACGTCGACCATTTCAAGCTGGTCAACGACCGCTTCGGCCACCTGTACGGCGACGAAGTGCTGATCCTGATCGCCAACCTGCTGCAATCGTCGTTCCGCGCCCAGGACCGGGTGTTCCGCTTCGGCGGCGAGGAATTCGTGGTGCTGCTGCGCTCGACGACGCTGGAGAATGCACGCAGGATCATCGACCGCTTCCGCAGCAATGTCGAGACGCACCAGTTCCCGCAGGTGGGACAGGTGACGGTGAGCGTCGGCTTCACCAGCATCCGCGCGACCGATTCGCCGGTGGTCACGCTCGGCCACGCCGACCAGGCCCTGTATTTCGCCAAGGCCAACGGCCGCAACCGCGCCTGCCACTACGACGAGCTGGTGGCGAACGGCCTGCTGCAGACCATCGCCACCAACGACACCGCCGAATTCTTCTGAACCGCTAGGCGCGCCGCAGGGACTGTGCGTACGCGAGCGCGTCTTCCAGGCGGTCGTCGCCCCAGAACATCTCGCCTTCCACGATGAAGGTCGGCGCCCCGAAGATGCCGCATGCGCGCGCCTTCTCCGTCTGCGCGCGCAGCGCGTCCTTGGCCTCCCGGCTTCCTGCCGCCTCCAGCAGCGCTTGCGGGTCGTCGACCAGCCCCTGCAGCGCCTCCAGCACGACGCCGGCATCGTCGATCTCGCGGTCGTGCGCCCAGTTCTGCAGCATGATGCGGCGGCAGTACTCCCCCATCCAGACTTGCTGCGCTCCCAGCAGCGCCACCCGCATCGGCAGCAGCGCGCGGCGCGGGAAGGCGCTCGGCCGCGTGAAAGGCAGGCCGTACTTCGCGGCGCGCCGGGCCATGTCGCGCCACACATACTCGCCCTTTTCCCTCTGTTCGGCGAAGGGCGAACTCTGCCAGCCGAGTTCGCGGAAGATGGGGCCGAGCAGGAAGGGCTCGTAGCGCAGCGCCACGCCGGCATCCAGGGCCAACCCTTCGATGCGCATCAGGGAAAGGTAGCTGTAATTGCTGCCGAACTCGAACCAGCATTCGATCGTTGGATACATGCGCAGGCCTCGCTGTTGGGTATAGTGTCGGGATCGAGGGTACAGCCGGGAGGCGGGAATGAGCAAGGTCGTGATCGTGACGGGCGCCGGACGCGGCATCGGCGCCGCCATCGCCAGGCAGGCCGCGGCCAGCGGCTATGCGGTCGCAGTCAATTATCACAGCGACGAGGCGGCGGCGCAGGCCCTGGTGGCGGCGATCCGCGCCAATGGCGGGCAAGCCAGCGCGATCCAGGCCGACGTCGCGGTGCAAGCCGAGGTCGCGCGCCTGTTCGCGCGCACCGAGGCGGAACTCGGCGCGCCGACCGCCCTGGTCAACAACGCCGGCATCACCGGGCGCATCGCCTCCTTCATGGACACCGCCCCCGCCACCATCGAAGCGGTATTCCGCACCAACGTCCATGGCCTGATGCACTGCAGCCGCGCCGCGATCGAGACTTTCCGGCGCATCGGCGCGCGCGGCGCGATCGTCAACCTTTCCTCGGTCGCGGCCAGCACCGGCAGCCCGCGCGAATACGTCCACTACGCGGCCAGCAAGGCGGCCGTCGAGGCCTTCACGCTGGGCCTCGCGCGCGAGATGGCGCCGGAAGGCATTCGTGTATGCGGCGTCGCGCCGGGATCGACGCTGACCGGCATCCACGCCGCGGCCGGCGAACCGGACCGCCCGCAGCGGGTCGCGCCGGCCATCCCGATCGGACGGCTGGCGGAGCCGGAGGAAATCGCGGAAGCGGTGTTGTGGCTGCTGTCGCCGGCCGCGTCCTATGTGACGGGAACGACGCTGCGCTGCGCCGGCGGGATGTAGTTACCGGCTGCCGCTCAGGCGATGTGCATGAACTGCAGCGGGTTGACGTTCCACTTCTCGGCCGACTCGTGGCGCACGATCTTGTCGCCGCCGCCGAAGCCGAAGGGCTTGGACAGGTCGAGGGTCTGGGGCTTGATGTAGGTCTGGTTCTTCGTGCTGAAGAAGACGTTGACCTTCGGCGTGAGCAGGCTGGTCTCGTGCGGCTCGATCACCACGCCCAGGCGGCCGGATTCGAGCAGCACCAGGGTGCCGACCGGGTAGATGCCGATGCAGCGCATGAATTCCTGCGCCAGGGTCGGATTGAAGTGGAACTTGCTCCACTCGTAGATCTTGCGCAGCGCTTCGGCCGCCGGCATGCCTTTGTGGTAGCAGCGGTCCGAGGTGATGGCGTCGTAGACGTCGACGATGGCCGCCATCTGGGCCAGTTCGCTGATGCCGCCCTCGGCCTGCTTGTCCGGATAGCCGCTGCCGTCGCGGCGCTCGTGGTGGTGCAGGGTGATGTCGAGCGGGATCTGGCCGATCTCCGGGGTTTTCACCAGGATGTCGTAGCCGTCGCGCGGGTGGCGCTTGATGATGTCGAATTCTTCGTCGGTCAGGCGGCCCTGCTTGTTCAGGATGGCGTCCGGCACCAGCGCCTTGCCGGTGTCGTGCAGCAGCCCGCCCAGGCCCGCCTGGTAGATCGTATCCTCGTCCATCTTGCGCGAGCGGCAGAAGGCCACCAGCAGCGCGCACACGCTGACCGAATGGAGGAAGGTGTAGTCGTCCTTGTTCTTGATGCGCAGGAGGCCAAGCAGCGCGCCGGAATTGCGCAGGATGGACTCGGTCACCGCTTCGACGACCGGGCTGACCTGGTCCAGTTCGACCGCCTTGCCCAGGCGCGCGTCGGCCATCACCGTGCGCACCAGGCCGACCGCCTGCTTGCGGATCTGGGCGGCGCGCTGGAGCTCCTCGCCCAGCGATACGCGGGTGACGATGACCGGCTTGGCCGCGATCGCGGTCACTTCGGCATCGATGGCGGCTTCGGCCTGTTCCAGGGTCGGGGCATCGTCGACGTCCAGTCCCTTGCTGCAATCGATGACGACGCCGCGGATCTTGGCGTTGCGGATCTTGTAGATTTCCTCTTCCGTGCTCAACACGAAACGGTTGCGCACGAAAGGATGGTCCATCCAGCCGCAATCGAGGTCATGAATGAACATGCCGACCTTCAACTGCGACGCATCCACCTTTTTCAACATTTTGCTAATCTGCTCTGTAAAATAACGGCGCCGATCGCCCAAGATGCAGTATAGCAACACTGCGCGCACGATATTTCCAATAATCACCGATTGTTGCTGATCAAACACACCTCTTAAGTATGGAATTTCGCCAGCTGCGCTATTTCGTCGCCATCGTCGACCACGGTTCGCTGTCGCGCGCCGCCCTGGTCCTGCACGTGGCGCAGCCGGCGCTGACCCAACAGCTGCGCCAGCTCGAGGAAGAACTCGGCGCCCAGCTGCTGCACCGCTCGGCGCACGGCGTGCTCAGCACCGACGCCGGCAAGATCTTCTACGAGCATGCGCAGGCCATCCTCAAGCAGGTCGCCGATGCCCGCTCGGCGGTGGTGCAATCCACCACCCGCCCTTCCGGCAGCGTCTCGCTCGGTCTGCCACACAGCATCTCGGGCGCGCTGGCGTTGCCGATCCTGAGCGCGGCGCGCGAGCGCTACCCGGAAATCACCCTGCAGCTGACCGAGGAGATCACGGGCAGCCTGGCCGAGCAGCTCAAGTCCGGGCGCCTGAACCTGGCGGTGCTGTTCGACGACGCGCCGCTCGGCCACTTCACCAGCACGCCGCTGGTCGAGGAAGACCTGATGTTCGTCTGCCGCAGCGGCTCGGCCTTCGCCCCGGCAGGGCCTTCCGTGCGCCTGGCCGAGGCGCTGGCCAGCACCCTGATCCTGCCGGCGCGCCAGCATGGCGTGCGTCCGCTGGTGGAACAGGCCGCCGGCAGCGCCGGCCTGGCGCTTGGCGCCATCCTCGAGATCAATTCGCTCGCCATCCTGCGCTCGGCCCTCCTGGCCGACCTCGGCGCCACCCTGCTGCCGGTCGCGCCCCTGCTGGCGGACATCGAACGCGGGGCGATGACGGCCTGGGCCGTGGTCGACCCGGCCGTGACGCGCCAGGTGACGCTCTGCGCCTCGCGCAACATCCCGCTCACGAATGCGGCTGCGGCGATCGGCAGGCTGGTGCGTGAAGTCAGCGAAGACCTGTGCGCACGCGGCGCCTGGCCCGGTGCGCGCTTGCGTGAATAACGGTCATCAGATTTTCTTATACCCCTATCCGCATTCCCTATTGGCTTAGCCGAGGCCAAATCCCTACACTCCACGCGGTCAATATGCGCCCTGCCTACCCCGCGGCCGCGCTGCACAGAACCACACAATGGAGACCCGCATGCCAGATATCGTCACGCCACAGGCCGTGGAGCAGGACACGTCCCGCTTGAACTCGGCTTTAAGCGCCGTCACCCTCGACGATAAATACACCGCCCGCACCGGCAACATCTTCCTCTCCGGTATCCAGGCCCTGGTGCGCCTGCCGATGATCCAGCGCGAGCGCGACGCCGCCGCCGGCCTGAACACGGCCGGTTTCGTGTCCGGCTACCGCGGCTCGCCGCTCGGCGGCCTCGATGAGACCCTGTGGAAGGCCAAGGGCCACTTGGAAGCGAGCCACGTGCGGTTCGTCCCGGGCGTGAACGAAGACCTGGCCGCCACCGCCGTCTGGGGCACCCAGACCGTGGACCTGATCGGCCCCGCGAAATATGACGGCGTGTTCAGCATGTGGTACGGCAAGGGCCCGGGCGTGGACCGCTGCGGCGACGTCTTCAAGCACATGAACCACGCCGGAACGAGCAAGCACGGCGGCGTGCTGCTGGTGGCCGGCGACGACCACGGCGCCTATTCCTCGACCCTGCCGCACCAGTCCGACCACATTTTCTCGGCCTGCATGATCCCCGTGCTCTACCCCTGCAATGTGCAGGAATACCTGGACCTGGGCGTGCATGGCTGGGCCATGTCGCGCTACTCGGGCTGCGCCGTGGCCTTCAAGGCCCTGGCCGACACCGTGGAATCGAGCGCCTCGGTCGACGCCGATCCCTTCCGCGTCGAGGTGAAATACCCGCAGGACTTCACGATGCCGGAAGGTGGGCTGAATACGAAGCTGTCTTCGGTGCCGCTGGGCCAGCAGGCGCGCGCGCAGGAAGCGCTGATGCAGGACTACAAGATCTACGCGGCCCTGGCCTACGCCCGCGCGAACAAGCTCAATCGCACCACCATCGACAGCCCGGACGCGAAGCTCGGCATCATCGCCTCGGGCAAGTCCTATCTCGACGTGCTGGAAGCGCTGGAAGAACTGGGCATCGACGAAGCCATGGCCGCGAAGGTCGGCCTGCGCCTGTACAAGGTCGCGATGATCTGGCCGCTGGAGCCGGAAGGCGTGCGCGAGTTCGCGCAGGGGCTGGAAGAGATCGTGGTGGTCGAAGAGAAGCGCCAGGTCGTCGAGTACCAGCTCAAGGAACAGCTCTACAACTGGCGCGACGACGTGCGCCCGCACATCGTCGGCAAGTTCGACGACAAGGGCGAGTGGGTGGCGCCGCGCGGCGACTGGCTGCTGCCGCCGAAAGCCGACTTCTCGGTGGCGCAGGTGGCGCGCGTGATCGCCGGCCGCATCGCGCGCCTCGCTCTAGAGGACACCACGCGCGATTTGATCCGCGCCCGCCTGGCCTTCCTGGAAGCGAAGGACGCCGTGCTCGCCAAGGCGATCGCCACGCCCTTCCGCCCGGCCTTCTACTGTTCCGGCTGCCCGCACAACACCTCGACCAAGGTGCCGGACGGCTCCTTCGCGCTGGCCGGCATCGGCTGCCACGTGATGGCGACCTCGATCTACCCAGAGATGAACAAGCTGACCACCCATATGGGCGGCGAAGGCACGCCCTGGATCGGCCAGGCCGCGTTCTCCAAGGTGCCGCACGTGTTCCAGAACCTGGGCGACGGCACCTACTTCCACTCGGGCTACCTGGCGATCCGCGCGGCGGTGGCGGCCAAGGTCAACATCACCTACAAGATCCTGTACAACGACGCGGTCGCGATGACCGGCGGCCAGCCTGTCGACGGCCAGACCTCGGTGCCGATGATCGCCCAGCAGATGGCGGCCGAAGGCATCAAGCGCATCGCCCTCGTCACCGAAGACCTGTCGCGCTACGCCGACCGCTCGAACCTGCCGGCGATGGTCACCCTGCACGACCGCAAGCACATGGACGACGTGCAGCGCGAGCTGCGCGAACTGCCGGGCGTCACCGTCATCATCTATGACCAGACCTGCGCCGCCGAGAAGCGCCGCCGCCGTAAGAAGAAAGAATTCCCGGACCCGAACCAGCGCATGGTGATCAACGAAGCCGTGTGCGAAGGCTGCGGCGACTGCGGCATCCAGTCGAACTGCGTGTCGATCCTGCCGAAAGAGACGGAATTCGGCCGCAAGCGCCAGATCGACCAGTCCTCCTGCAACAAGGACTATTCCTGCGCGAAGGGCTTCTGCCCGAGTTTTGTGACCGTCGAAGGCGGCACGCTCAAGAAGAGCAAGGCCGGTGTGTCGAAGGACGGCGCCATGGATGCCTGGGGCGCGCTGCCCGAGCCTGTGCTGCCGAGCGTCGAGCATCCGTACAACATCCTGATCAACGGCATCGGCGGCACCGGCGTCATCACCGTCGGCGCCCTGATGGGCATGGCCGCCCACCTCGAAGGCAAGGGCGCCTCGGTGCTGGACATGACCGGCATGAGCCAGAAGAACGGCTCGGTGACCTCGCACGTGAAGATCGCGGCCAGTCCGAACCGCCTGCGCGCCCAGCGCATCGCCACCGGCGAAGCGGACCTGATCCTCGGCTGCGACATCCTGACCACCGGCGCGCTGGACGCGGTGTCCAAGATGCGCCCGGGCCGCACGCTCGCCATCGTCAACCTGCACGAGCAGCCGACCGGCACCTTCGCCCAGCAGCGCGACTGGGAATTCCCGCTGGGTGACGTGCGCGCACTGATCCTGGAAGCCGTGGGCGGCGAATCCGGCGCCGATTTCATCGACGCGACCAAATTGGCTACCGCCCTGATGGGTGACTCGATCGCGACCAACCTCTTCCTGATGGGGTACGCCTGGCAGCAGGGCCGCATTCCCTTGACCGAAGCCGCCCTGCTGCGCGCGATCGAACTCAATGGCGTGGCCGTCGCCTCGAACAAGATGAGCTTCCTGTGGGGCCGCCGCGCCGCCGTGGACTTCAAGCGGGTGGAGCAACAGGCCGCTCCAAGCCAGGCCATCGTGGTGCAGATGCCGCAAAGCCTGGACAGCGTCATCAAGAAGCGTGTCGAGCACCTGACCGGCTACCAGGACGCGCTGTATGCGGCCGAGTATGCAGACCTGGTCCGCCGCGTGCGCGAGGCGGAAACCGCGCAGGGCCTGGGCGGCAAGCTGTCGATGGCGGTGGCGAAGAACTACGCCAAGCTGATGGCCTACAAGGACGAATACGAAGTGGCGCGCCTGTACACCGACGGCCGCTTCGTCGAGCAACTGAAGACCCAGTTCGAAGGCGACTTCTCCCTGAAGGTCAACCTGGTCCCGCCGCTGTTCGCGAAGAAGGACGCCAAGGGCCACATGGTCAAGGCGCAGTACGGCTCCTGGATGTTCGGCGCCTTCAGGCTGCTGGCGAAAATGAAAGGCCTGCGCGGCGGCGCCTTCGACATCTTCGGCCACAGCGCGGAGCGCAAGATGGAACGCGCCCTCATCAAGGAATACCGCGAGATGGTGGAAGCCCTGGTGGCGAAGCTGGACGCCTCGAACCACCTGGAGGCGGTCGAACTGGCATCGCTGCCGGAACAGATTCGCGGCTTCGGCCACGTGAAGGAAAAGGCCGTGGCTGAATTCCGTGCACGCAAGGCGGACCTGCTCTCCGGCAACATCAAGCGCCGCGCTGCGTAATCCCCTCGGGGTGGCCAGGATGAGGCGGCACTGCCGCCTCATCCTCCCCCCCGTGCCCGGCTTGACGTTAACGTTAACGTCATATACCGTAGCAAGCTACCCCTGTCCTCCCGCTACCCCAAGGACCCACACCCATGAACGACATCACTTCCGCCGCCAAACTCGACCTGCCGGAGCAGTCGAAGCTGGCCAACAAGGTGCGCTTCGTCACCGCCGCTTCCCTGTTCGACGGCCATGACGCCTCGATCAACATCATGCGCCGCATCCTGCAGTCGAACGGCGCCGAAGTGATCCACCTGGGCCACAACCGCTCGGTCGACGAAGTCGTCACCGCGGCCCTGGCCGAGGACGTGCAAGGCATCGCCATCTCGAGCTACCAGGGTGGCCACGTCGAATACTTCAAGTACATGATCGACCTGCTGCGCCAGCGCGGCGGCGCCCACATCAAGGTCTTCGGCGGCGGCGGCGGCGTGATCGTCCCGAGCGAGATCGAGGAACTGCACGCCTACGGCGTCACCCGCATCTTCAGCCCGGAAGACGGCCAGCGCATGGGCCTGGTGGGCATGATCCGCTCGATGCTGGAAACCTGCGACGTCGACCTCTCGTCCTACGCCCCGACCTCGATCGAGGCCCTGCAGCAGGGCGACATCGCCGCGCGCCACCGCCCGCTGGCCCAGCTGATCACCGCGCTGGAGAGCGGCAAGGTCGACCCGAGCCTGCGCACCCGGATCGTGGAAGCGGCCGACGCGCTCAAGGCCCCGGTGCTGGGCATCACCGGCACCGGCGGCGCCGGCAAATCCTCTCTGACCGATGAACTGATCCGCCGCATCCGCCTCGACCAGGGCGACCGCCTCAACATCGCCGTCATCTCGATCGACCCCTCGCGCCGCAAATCGGGCGGCGCCCTGCTGGGCGACCGTATCCGCATGAATGCGATCAATCCGTGGAATGGCCAGGCACGCGTGTTCATGCGCTCGCTCGCCACCCGCGAAGCCGGCTCCGAGATCTCGCAGGCCCTGCCCGACGTGATCGCGGCCTGCAAGGTGGCCGGCTTCGACCTCGTCATCGTCGAGACCTCGGGCATCGGCCAGGGCGACGCCGCCATCGTGCCGCACGTCGACACCTCGATGTACGTGATGACGCCGGAATTCGGCGCCGCCTCCCAGCTCGAGAAGATCGACATGCTGGACTTCGCCGACTTCATCGCGATCAACAAGTTCGACCGCAAGGGCGCCCAGGATGCGCTGCGCGACGTCGCCAAGCAGTACCAGCGCAACCGCGAACTGTGGAGCCGCCAGCCGGACGAGATGCCGGTCTACGGCACCCAGGCGTCGCGCTTCAACGACGACGGCGTGACCGCCCTCTACCACGGCCTGCTGCCCAAGCTGGCCGAACTGGGCCTGCAGGTCGAGCCGAGCAAGCTGGCGCCCCCATCGCAGAAGTACTCGAGCGGCAAGAATGTGATCGTGCCGCCCGCGCGCGCACGCTACCTTACCGAAATCGCCGACACCGTGCGCGGCTACCACCGCAATGTGAAAAAGCAGGTGCAGCTCGCGCGCGAGCGCCAGCAGCTGAGCGAGACCAAGCGCATGCTGCTGGCGGCCAACCGCGAAGTGGTGCTCGACGACCTGATCCTTGATCGTGACAACGCCATGGAAGGCGGCGCGAAAAAACTGCTGGCCATGTGGCCGGACATGCAGGCTGCCTACGCAGGCGACGACTACGTGGTGAAGATCCGCGACAAGGAAATCCGCACCCGCCTGGTCCAGAAGACCCTGTCGGGCAACCCGATCCGCAAGGTCGCGCTGCCGAAATTCGAAGACCATGGCGAGATCCTGCGCTTCCTGATGCTGGAAAACGTGCCGGGCTCCTTCCCCTACACCGCCGGCGTGTTCGCCTTCAAGCGCGAAGGCGAGGACCCGACCCGCATGTTCGCGGGCGAAGGCGACGCCTTCCGCACCAACCGCCGCTTCAAGCTGGTCTCGACCGGCATGGACGCGAAACGCTTGTCCACTGCTTTCGACTCCGTCACCCTGTACGGCGCCGATCCGGCCCTGCGTCCCGACATCTACGGCAAGGTCGGCAACTCGGGCGTGTCGATCGCGACCCTGGACGACATGAAAGTGCTGTACGACGGCTTCGACCTGTGCAGCCCGAGCACGTCGGTCTCGATGACCATCAACGGCCCGGCCCCGACCATTCTGGCGATGTTCATGAACACTGCCATCGACCAGCAGATCGAAAAGTTCGTGGCGGATAACGGCCGCCAGCCGACCGACGACGAAGCGCAGAAGATCCGCGACTGGGTCCTGATGAACGTGCGCGGCACCGTGCAGGCCGACATCCTGAAGGAAGACCAGGGCCAGAACACCTGCATCTTCAGCACCGAGTTCTCGCTCAAGGTCATGGGCGACATCCAGGAGTATTTCGTTCACCACCAGGTGCGCAACTTCTACTCGGTGTCGATCTCGGGCTACCACATCGCCGAAGCCGGCGCGAATCCGATCTCGCAGCTCGCCTTCACGCTGTCGAACGGCTTCACGTTTGTGGAAGCGTATCTTGCGCGCGGCATGCACATCGACGACTTCGCCCCGAACCTGTCCTTCTTCTTCTCGAACGGCATGGACCCGGAATACACGGTGCTGGGCCGCGTGGCGCGCCGCATCTGGGCAGTGGCGATGCGCGACAAGTACGGCGCCAACGAGCGTAGCCAGAAGCTGAAGTACCACATCCAGACCTCGGGCCGCTCGCTGCACGCGCAGGAGATCGACTTCAACGACATCCGCACCACCTTGCAGGCGCTGATCGCGATCTACGACAACTGCAACTCGCTGCACACCAACGCCTATGACGAAGCGATCACCACGCCGACCGACGAGTCGGTGCGCCGCGCGCTGGCCATCCAGCTGATCATCAACCGCGAGTGGGGCCTGGCGAAGAACGAGAACCCGAACCAGGGCGCCTTCATCATCGACGAGCTGACCGACCTGGTCGAAGAACAGGTGATGCAGGAGTTCGAGCGCATCGCCGAACGCGGCGGCGTGCTGGGTGCAATGGAGACCGGCTACCAGCGCGGCAAGATCCAGGAAGAGTCGATGCTGTACGAGCACCAGAAGCACGACGGCACCCTGCCGATCATCGGCGTGAACACCTTCCGCAACCCGAAGGGCGCAGGCGCCCCGGCGACGATCGAGCTGGCACGTTCCACGGACGACGAGAAGCAGTCGCAGCTGACCCGCCTGGAAGCCTTCCACGCACGCAATGCCGACAAGGCCCCGGCCGCCCTGGCCGCCCTGCAGCAGGCCGCGATCGACAACGAGAACGTGTTCGCCAGGCTGATGGACGCGGTGCGCGTCTGCTCGCTGGGCCAGATCACGACGGCGCTGTTCGAGGTCGGCGGCCAGTATCGACGCAATATGTAGCCATCAATCCTAAAAATTCGTCGTGCACACAAAGGCTGGTCCGAAATCGGAACCAGCCTTTATTTTTGCCGCAACCTCATGTAACTGAAGCAAAAGTTGTTGAAATTAAATTAGAACGGGTGCAACATAAAGTTGGTTTTCACAAGTAATCGTGTCTCACGCAACCTCGTTAGCGAAGGAACTTACCGTGGATCTGATCGATCAACTTAGAACGCTTGGCACCCGAATTCAGAATACGAAATCTTTGATTCAGACCGAGGAGGCAACCAAGAATGCCATGGTGATGCCGTTTATCCAGCTCCTTGGCTACAACGTATTCGACCCGACTGAAGTCACTCCTGAGCTTGTCGCTGACATCGGCACAAAAAAAGGCGAGAAAGTCGATTATGCGATCCTGCGTGACGGTGAGCCAATCATGCTCTTTGAATGCAAGAAGTGTGGGGGCGACCTGCATATCAACCACGCCAGCCAACTTTTTCGCTATTTCCACGTAACGAAGTCGCGGTTCGGGGTGCTTACGAATGGGTTGCGGTACAAGTTCTTTACTGATCTTGAGCAACCTAACAAGATGGATGAAACGCCCTTCTTCGAATTCGACATCCTCGACTTCAAGGAACGTGATGTCGAAGAGCTCAAGAAATTTGCCAAGATGACGTTTGATGTCGATACGATCTTGAATACTGCTAGCGATCTGAAATATACGCGAGCAATCCAGGAGCGTTTGGCAGACTGGATGTCTTCGCCCCCCCGACGAATTTGTCAAGTTGCTCTCCGTAGACCTGATCAGCGGGAGGCGTTTTACTCCAACGATCAAAGATCAGTTCACACAGATCACGAAGCGGGCTTTCGAACAGCTTATTGCTGAGCGAATCAACGTCCGCCTTAAGGGGGCGATGGCGGCAGAGTTTCCAGCCGCCGAGGAGAGCGCAGCGCCGATCATTCCGCGGGTCGACGACGAGCCTGAAGTTGTGACCAGTGCCGAAGAAATCGAAGGACTGCATATAGTCCGCTCGATACTGCGTGACGTCGTCAGTCCGCGTCGCATCGTGATGCGAGATAACCTGAGCTACTGCGCGATCCTGCTCGACGATAACAATCGAAAGCCAGTTTGTCGGCTGCGCTTCAACAACACGGAAAAGCTTGCTGTCGGCATTTTCGACGCACAAAAGACCGAGGAACGGTTCCCGCTAAACGACATCGACGAACTCTACAGCTTCGCGGATAAGCTCCGTGCGACTGTTGCCATGCATCTTCCGCAGGAAGATAAGTAGGTAGCTGTTGATGTCCGCGGTGATATTTTTCAATCCCAATATCACCGCTACCGATTTGCTTCCAGCTCAAACGCACGTTCGCCGAGTTTGGAGTCTCCTTACGGACAATGGCCTAGAATAACTTCACACACACCCGTGGAGTCATGCATGCCGATCCAGCCCGAGCAGCTTGCCGCCCTGATGCACGAGGTCGAACAGGAAGACCCGATCGACTTCGCCGACCTGCCCTTCCCCGAGGACGAACTGCGCACCCTGGTGGCCACCCACCTATGCGAGATGGCCGCCGCCATGGAGAATTTCAGCACCGAGGACCGGCTGACGACGCTTCTCGCGGTCTCGGCCAAGCTGGTGCTGGAAAACCTGGTGCTGCACGTCCAGTTGCTGCGCCGTCATGGGCTGCCGGTAGGCGAGAATGTCGAGGCGCTGCTGGGCCGCCTGCGCAAGGGCGAGGCGCCGGAATAGGACGTTTCCCAACGCCTCCCTTGCTGTTATTTTCCAAGAGCAACAGTTGGGAAAAATCCGCAACAAACCTTCATCCTTGTTGCGTTGGCACACGATTCCATCCTGTATTATTGTTGTCGAGTTAACTCGCATCAATATGCGATGCTCCAGACAACCCACAAGGAATCACGATGCCGCGCCACGCCTCCAAGCTCAACAAGCTTTCCGCCGCCCTCCTTTCCAGCGTTTTCCTGATGGCGGGCCTGTCAGCCTGCAGCAATAGCGATTCGACCGCCACGCTGCTGGCCGAAGCCAAGCAATACCAGCAGAAGGGCGACCTGAAGGCCGCGCTGATCCAGCTGAAGAATGCCGTGGCGAAGAGTCCGGAAGACGGCGAAGCGCGCATGCAGCTGGCCATGCTGCACCTGGAAGTGGGCGATGCCGTTTCGGCGGAGAAGGAATTGCGCAAGGCGCGCTCGCTCGGCATCGACGCCGGCCGCGTCCTGCCGCTGCTGGGCAAGGCGAACATGCAGCGCGGCCAGGCCAAGGCCGTACTGGAAGACATCACTGCCGAACAGGCCGCGGGATCGGCGCCGCTGCTGACCCTGCGCGGGGACGCGCTGCTGGTCACCGGCAAGCCGGACGAAGCCAAGGCGGCCTTCGATGCCGCGCTGGCGATCGACGCGAATTCCGGCGCTGCCCTGCTGGGCCTGGCGCGCCACGCCATGCAGAGCGGCGACAAGGTGGTCGCCGGTACCTTCCTGGCGCAGGCGCTGGCCAAGGATCCGAAGAACCCGGACGTGTGGATGGCGCAGGGCACCGTGCAGCGCATGGACGGCAAGCCGGACGAAGCCATCGCGGCGTATGACGAAGTCCTGAAGCTCAAGCCGAACCACCGCGACGCCTTCATCGAGAAGGCCTATGTCGAAATCGCCCGCGGCAAGTTCCCTGAGGCGAAGGTGGCCATCGAGGGCGCCGAGAAGGCGGCCCCGGGCAACCTGCTGGTGACCTATACCCGCGCCCTGTACGAATTCTCGCAGGGCAAATACGCCGTGGCCCATGAAGCGCTGCTGAAGATCCTGAAGGTGGCGCCGGACCACATGCCGACCCTGCTGCTGGCCGGCGCTTCCGAGATGAACCTTGGGCAGGTACAGCAGGCCGAACAGCACCTGCGCAAATACATCGAGAGCAATCCGAACAATGTCTATGCGCGCAAGCTGCTGGCCCAGACCCTGCTCAAGAGCAGCCAGCCGGCCGATGCGGCCGCGGCCCTGGCGCCGGTGCTGAAGGACGGCAGCGAGGACGCCCAGCTGATGGCGCTGGCCGGCCAGTCCTATATGCAGGTGCGCGACTTCGACAAGGCCAGCGGCTACCTGGAAAAGGCGGCGGAACTGGCGCCCAAGGCGGCCGGCGTGCGCACCTCGCTCGGCCTGTCGAAACTGGCCCAGGGCGACCAGGCGCGCGGCCTCAAGGAACTCGAGATGGCGACCTCGCTCGACCCCAAGTCGGCCGAAGCCAGCATCGCACTGGTCCAGACCCAGATGGGCCTGAAGCAGTATGACAAGGCGCTGGAAACGATCGCCGGGATGGAACAGCGCCAGCCGGACAACCCGCAGGTGCACAACCTGAAAGGCATCGTCCTGCAGGCCAAGGGCGACGCCGCGAAGGCGCGCGCCGCCTTCGACAAGTCGGTCGCACTGCAGCCGACCTTCATGGCGGCGGTCGCCAACCTGGCGCGCCTGGACCTGATGGAAAAGCAGCCGGAAGCAGCCAAGGGGCGCTTCCTGAAAGTGCTGGAAAAGGACAAGAACAACATCGAAGCAATGACCGCACTGGCCGAACTGGCCATGGCCCAGAAGCGTCCGGAGGAAACCACGGGCTGGCTCGAAAAGGCCAGCAACGCCAATCCGGATGCACTGTCGCCGGCGATCAACCTTGGCATGCACTACCTGCGCGTCAACCAGCCGCAGAAGACGCTGACCCTGGCGCGCAAGCTGCAGACCGCCAACCCGACCAATGCGGCGCTGCTGGAAATGCTGGGCCAGGCCCAGATGGCGACCAAGGATACCGCGGGTGCGCTGGACACCTATGGCAAGCTGGCGGCCGTGATGCCGAAGTCTCCGCTGGCCCAGCTGCGCCTGGCCGACGTCTACAAGGCCATGAACAACGACGCGTCGGCCGCCACCCACCTCAGGCGCGCCGTCGACATGCAGCCGAACTTCATCCCGGCCCGCCTGGCCCAGATCGAGGCGGCAATGCGCGCCGGCCGTGGCGAGGAAGCCCTGCAGATTACGCGCGACGTGCAGAAGCTCGCTCCCAATGCGGCGGTCGGCTACATGCTCGAGGGTGATGTGCTGATGGCGCAGCGAAAACCAGCCCTGGCCGCGCAAGCCTTCGAGAAGGCCCAGGCATTCGGCGACGCGCCGGAACTGTTCGCCAAGACCCTGCAGGCGCTCGGCATGGCCGGCAAGAGCAAGGAAGTCAAGGCGCGCGGAGCGCAATGGCTGAACAAGCATCCGGACGACGTGCGCGTGGCGCTAATGGTGGCGGAATCCAACCTGTCCAGCAAGGAATTCAAGCCAGCGATTTCGGTGCTCGAGCGTGCGCTCAAGACCGCGCCGAATAGCCCGCTGATGCTGAACAACCTGGCGTGGGCCTATCAGCAGGAAAAGGATCCGCGCGCGCTGGCGACCGCGGAACAGGCCTTCAAGCTGGCCGGCGACAATCCGGGCGTGATGGATACCCTGGGCTGGCTGCTGGTGGAAAAAGGCGATACCGCGCGCGCCCTTCCCTTGCTGCAGAAAGCCGCTGAAAAAGCGCCGGCTTCCCCGGAAATCCGCTATCACCTGGGCATCGCCCTGCATAAATCCGGCGACAAGCAGGGCGCCCGCAGGGAAATCGACAAGGCGCTCGCGCAAAACACCCCGTTCAACGATGTCGAGGCCGCGCGCGCATTGCTCAAGACCCTGTAAGTTGATAATATATTGATACCAAACTGTCGAGTTTCCGCTGCGCTGCGATATCGGCATATCGCAGCAAAAAACGCCCCGATCAACAGAAGCAGGGGCGCGGAAATCCGGCGTACAAGCCACGCCTCGATGCAAGGACGTGGCACGCCAAAACCCGGGCTTTTCTGAGATCGTCGCATGCAGTATCACGCAGGCGACGGTACCTTCCTGCGCGCCTTCCAGCCCGCGGTTAATTGGCTGCTTTCCTAGCGAACGCGCGATAAAAGTCGATCGCGCTACTATGGCAGCCTCATCTTTCGAGGACTTATATCGTGAATGACGATTCGTACGGAATTCGTCTCACCGATACTGCCGAAGGCCGGAATTCGGCCAGCATGCTGGTGAAACGGATGTATGCCCGTCGTGGGTATGCCGGCACGCGTCATGTCCTCGACGAGACCAACCGCGTCACCCTGACCGCGACCGACCGCGGCGACGTGGTCGGCACCGTGACGATCGGTATCGACTCGGACCGCGGCCTGATGGCCGACGAGCTGTTCAAGGATATCCTGGACGAACACCGCGCCCGCGGAGCGCGCCTGTGCGAGTGCACCAAGCTGGCCTTCGACCTGTCCGAGCGTTCGCGCGTGCCGCTGGCCAACGTCTTCCACCTGGCGCTGATCTATGCGCGCGACCTGTACGACTGCACCGACGTCGTCATCGAGATCAATCCGCGCCACCGCCGTTTCTATGAACGGATGCTCGGCTTTCGCCAGCAGGGCGAATTGAAGATCAATCCGCGCGTGAATGCGCCGGCCTACCTGATGCACCTGACCCTCGAATATGTGGGCGAGCAGGTGGAACGCTATGGCGGCACCTTCGATACCGCCGCCGGCAGCACGGAGCGATCGCTCTATCCTTATTTCTTTTCGCCCCGCGAGGAACGCGGTATCATCAACCGCCTGTTGCGCATGGACGAGCAGAATATCTCCAGATAGCACGGCAAGGCCTCGCCGCTCATCGGCGATCCGGACGGCCGCCGCCGTCCATCAACCGTTTACATCCCTTCGATGAATAACCCGTTTCGCTACGAACAGGCATTTGCGCGCAATATCGGCTGGCTCACCCCTGAAGAACAACAGACCCTGCGCGAGAAACGCGTGGCGATTGCCGGCATCGGCGGCGTGGGAGGCGTCCATTTACTGACCCTGGTGCGCCTGGGCGTCGCGAAATTCAATATCGCCGATTTCGATTCCTTCGATATCCCGAATTTCAACCGGCAGGTCGGCGCGATGATGTCGACCCTGGGCCAGCCGAAAGCGGAAGTACTGGCGCGCATGGCGCGCGATATCAATCCGGAAGTCGAAATCCGGGTATTCCCGGACGGCGTGAACGAGGCCAACCTGGATGATTTCCTGGGCGACGCCGACCTCTACGTCGATGGCCTCGATTTCTTCGCCTTCGATGCGCGCCGCCTGACGTTCGCCAAGTGCGCCACCCTGGGCGTGCCGGCCACCACGGCGGCGCCGCTGGGCATGGGCGCGGCCCTGCTGAACTTCATGCCGGGGAAGATGACCTTCGAAGAATACTTCCAGTGGGGCGAGCTGCCGGACATCGACAAGGCGATCCGCTTCGCCATCGGCCTGGCGCCCGCCGGCCTGCACCGGGCCTACCTGGTGATGCCGGAAGCGGTGAATTTCGACGAGCAGCGCGGCCCCTCGACCTTCATGGCCTGCCAGCTATGCGCGGGCATCATCGGCACCGAGGCGCTCAAGATCCTGCTGGGGCGCGGCAAGGTGCTGGCGGCGCCCTGGGGCATGCACTTCGACGCCTTCCGCAACAAGCTCAAGACCACCTGGCGTCCGGGCGGCAATCGCCACCCGATCCAGAAGCTGGCGATCGCCATCGGCACGCGCCAGTTCGCGCGCAAGTCGAAACGGGCCTGACGAACGGGAGCCCGCCGGCATGGATCGGCATAGGGGGCGGCCCTTAGGGCCGCTCCCCTGCCACACCACCCGGCATGCGGGTCCGCACCGGGCGGTTCGAGTAGTTGAGGTCAAGACAGG
>Ga0209023_10003509_pt1 | contig 18671 bp, 20 predicted proteins | sample LakOneMetagenome_FD_187468 | JGI IMG/M metagenome (GOLD analysis project Ga0209023, IMG submission 187468) | Freshwater and sediment microbial communities from Lake Erie, Canada (SPAdes) (version 2) | ecosystem: Environmental > Aquatic > Freshwater > Lentic | place: Lake Erie, Canada...
CCCGCGGCCGGATGGCCGCCATGGCCGTCGACAACCTGCTGGCGGGACTGGCCGGGGAGCCGATGCCCTCCGCGGTCGCCTGAACCCCGCGCGGGCGCTGCCATTCACCGCTCAAGCCGCTCTCGATCGGGCCGATCTTGTGCCGGTGAACCCGCACACGCCCATGAAGACCGCCGACGACTCGAGGGCCACTCTCAACCAGCTGGTCGGCGCGGTCAACGAGCTTTCCGAGGCAGCCGACATCGGCGAGGTGCGCTCGGTGGTCAGCGCCGCGGCCCGCAACCTCACCGGAGCTGATGGAGCCGCCTACATCGTCCGCGACGGCAAGCAGTGCTTCTACGCCGAAGAGGACGCGATCGAACCGCTCTGGAAGGGCCAGTACTTCCCGATCGACGAGTGCATCAGCGGCTGGGTGATGGTCTACCGCCAGGCCGTAGCCGTCTCCGACATCGACCTCGACGAGCGCCTCCGGCCCGAGACCTACGGCACGACGTTCGTCAAGAGCATGGCCATGGTGCCGATCCGCTCCAGCGCTCCCGTCGGCGCAATCGGGACCTACTGGGATCGCATCCACACCCCGAGCAAGGCGGAGATCTCCGCCCTCCAGTCGCTCGCCGACGCAACCGCCGTCACGCTCGAGAACGTCTCCCTCAACTCCTTCGCCCTAAACGATTCCCTCAGCGGCCTCTACAACCGGCGCGGCTTCTTCTCGCGGGGAAGCGAGCGGATCTCCTCCAACCGCGACCTCGGGGTCGGCACGAGCGTGGTCTTCGCCGCGCTCAACGGGATCCAGCAGATCAACGACGAGCACGGCTACGAGGCCGGCGACGAGGCCATCCGCCGGGCCGGCGCCGCCCTGCAGAGCGCCTGCGCACCCGATGCCGTGATCGGCCGCATCGCCGGTGACGTGTTCGCCGTCTGCGGCAACTTCGAGACCCTTCCGGCGAACGACGAGGCGGAGCTCGAGCGGGTCGTCGCCGAGGCCATGCCGGAGACGAACCTGCCCGTCGGCCTGACACTCGGAATCGCGCTCGGCCACATCGGCGAGCAGTACGACCTCGACTCGCTGGTGGCCGAGGCCAACCGGACGATGTACGAGCGCAAGCACGGCCGCAAGCCTCCGCTCGAAGAGCAGATCTCGCGGTCCGTCAGCCGCCTCTGACCCGGCGGCGCCGGATTTTCCGATTGCCTTGGGGCTAGGCCGTGACCCCCGGCGGCACCGTGGGAATGGAGTTCAGCCATTCCAGGACCGTGAGGCCCTTCTCGGAAGTTGCACCGGCGACCATCGCGTCCCAGCCACCCCGGGTGTACTGGGCCTTCAGCGACAGGTCGGCCGCCTCGGCGGCGGCGTCGGCCACCTGGCCGTCCGGCAAGGCGGGCGCTTCAGCCCGCACCGTGCCCCAGGCCAGTACGAATGCGACCCCGAAGCCGAGTCGGTCGTGCTCGTCGAAGATCGGCTCTCTCGTCTTCAGAGCCTCTCGCAGAGCGCCTTCAACCCCGTGGTCGTCCGTCATCTCGGCGTATACACGCCGTCCTGGTTCTTCCACCCCGATCAACTTGCTCTCCTCTTGATCCGGAGAAAAAACCCCCAGCAAGCGCCCTCCCTACCCATCGAGAGGACGCCGACTCTTTTTCCATTATTCGTTTGCTTCCCGAGCATAGGACTCGGGAGTTATGACTGCGCCACCCTAGCCATGCCCCGCCCTGAGAACAACGTTTTATAAAGCCGGAAATCGAGTTCGGACTTAGGCGTTAGCCGGCCGGCGCGTCAGGCGTTCCGCGGGTCAGCCGCGCTTGATGGTCGCTCTCAGAACTTTCACGAGGCGCAGAGCGCGTACGCGACCACCGATCCGGTGGCGGGCGGATTTGCGGCGCCGCCCGCAACCTCCCAGCCGGTCGGCGTGCCGGTCTGCGGGGCCGGGCGTGATTCGAAGAGGAGCTGGTTCCCGACGGCCAGGCCACCGCCGCCGACCTCGTGGGTCCCAGGTGTGCACGTCACCGATGCCGTCTGGCACGGTGCAGGACCGCATGTCGAACTGACGACCGTCACGTCCGGCACGTCCTGGAGCGCCTTGACCGCCGCGGGGCTCAGCGCCTGCAGAGGAATCGAATGTTTCTTGATCTTCGCTCCGTCGATCGCCTTCGACACGAGGTCGACCGGGTTGGCCCCCGCCGTGCCGGCCAGCGAGACGATCAGAGCAAGCATCGCCAGCAGAAGAGCCGGAGAGGGCTTCCGAAGCCTGGGCATACCAATCCCCTTCCAAGAAGCGCGGGCCCGTCGGAACCGCGGGAGTTGCCGACTCTATCCCACGGTTGATCGCGGGGTAGGGCTTCCGATACATTCGTCTCGTGAGCAGGTCGACGGATGGCGGGCCCCCGCCGACCATCCCGCGGAGGATTTCAATCGCAGTCGCCGTCGCGGCCGCACTCGCTGCGGCTGCGATCGCCGCGGGGTGCGGCTCGGACTCTCGAGAGCCGACCGCCACCAGCGTCTCCCCCTCGGAGGAGGCGGCGGCCTCGACCACGACCATCGGTGACGAGCAGCCGCCCACGCCGGAGCATCTGGACGTCGCCCCGCGCTCCCATGGCGCAGCCACGACGATTGCGAAGCATCAGTCGGACGAGCCGACGCCCGCCGAGCTGAGGGCTGCGGCCCGCCACGGCAAGATGCCGGCTGCGTCCGCCGGCACGAACGGGTCATTCGACCCCGACGAGGCACAGGCCGACGCTGCCATCGTCCCGGAGACGGTGCCGGCGACCCCGAACGAGGCACGGAGCCGCGCGGTTCTGCTGGGCAGGACCGCGCTTGCGCCCGCCGACGCTCCGGAGGAGGTCAAGCAGGCGATCAGCGCGGCCAACCAGATCGTCGGCAAGCCCTACATCTGGGGCGGCGGCCACGCGTCCTGGTACTCGAAGGGCTACGACTGCTCCGGCTCAGTTAGCTACGCGCTCGGAGGCGCCGGGCTGCTGGCGGCGCCGGTCTCGTCCGGCCAGCTCGAGCACTGGGGCAAGCCGGGGCCGGGCCGCTGGATCACCGTGTACGCGAACGCGGGCCACACCTACGCCGTGATCGCCGGCCTGCGCTGGGACACGGTCGGCGACGAACACGGAACGGGCCCGCGCTGGCACGCCGAATCACCGTACCCGCAGGGCTTCGTCGCCAGGCACCCTCCAGGGCTCTGAACCTGACGGAGCGGGTGACGGCCACCCTGCCGCCCCTGATGTCAGCGTGGATTGGGGAGAGCCGACGAGCGGATTCGAACCGCTGACCCCTTCATTACGAGTCTGGTGGTCCGGGCAAGTAATACTTATCGCCTACGAGGACGGCACCGGTCCAATACTTGAGAGCATCAGAGACCGATCAAAGCGGGAGGCTGTAGGTGAAGCACGTACACACGACGAACTGCAAGGGATGCGGCGTCGAACTCGGGGCAGAGACCGAGGACGAACTCGTCAGCGTCGTGCAGGCACACATCGCCGCGACGCATGCCCACGGGCATTCGCCATCTCGCGAGCAGGTCCTGAAGGTCATCCGATCACGCACAGATTGCGGTGACGCTCCCGAGGACTAGGACATGGTCACGCTCGCCCGGTCAGACGGTGGAGAGGATTCGTGCGGACGTAGGGTCGGCATCGGCAGCCAAGGAGGGTGATACCCCACTTGTGCTTCCACCCCAACCGATTCGGAAGGTTTGGGCTGTGCGACAGCCCCCGCGAAATGCACAGCTCAGCGGCCGCGATGACGGCGCAGGGCTATAGCTCCCGCAGTCACCGAGACGGCAAAGGCAGCTTCGAGCCAACTCATGGTGACGCCGAAGTCACCCCACCCATGGCCGTACCAGCCATCGTTGACGATGACGAATATGGCGGCGCCAGATACGACAACGAGAATGGCGAACAGCCACTTCCACGAGCCCGTGAACCAGCCCAAGACGATGCAGAGAGCCGAGCCAAGAACAGAGGCCAAGTAAGCGCTCATGTCGGGCAGTACCCGAGAGCTGTGGCGGCGTTACTCATGGCTTGGCTGGCTAGGAAGCAGCCCGTATCGTGACTTTCCGGGCTTCAGGACGTGGATTCACGTTATTCAGAGGCTGGGTCTGCGGGTGCTTGCTGGGCGCGCTGGATTCGGACAAACCAGGCGACCCCGGCGATGAACAAGACACATGCGACAAAGAAGTTCAGGCGGAGCCCGAGAATGTGATGGGCGGGATCAACGCGGAGCAACTCCTCGCCGATTCGGCCAAGCGAGTAGCCGGCGACGTAGAGGGCGAACAGACCGGGAGGCGCGATCCGTTTGTGGTGTCCAAGCCAGACCAGAAAACCCGCCAAGCCCAGGTTCCAGATCAGCTCGTACAGAAACGTCGGATGAAATGTGGCGTACTCCTCGTACCCTGCTGGACGGTGATCCGGATCGATCTGCACGGCCCAGGGAAGGTCCGTCGGGCCTCCAAAGAGCTCCTGGTTGAAGTAGTTGCCAATGCGGCCGATGGCCTGAGCAACGAGTAGCCCGGGCGCAGCTGCATCCAGGAATCGGGGGATATCGGCCCTCCGCCGACGGAGCACGAGGATTCCGGCCGCCGTACCTGCCGCGATCCCGCCCCAGATCCCGAGGCCCCCATGCCAGATCGCGAATGGACCCCACCACTCGTCGGGCACCTCGTTCCAACTCGTGATCACGAAATAGAGGCGAGCGCCGATCAAGCCGGCAGGAAACCCCCAGATCGCCACCTCGTAGACGAGCTCGCGGTTACCGCCGCCGGCCTCCCAGCGACGGCTTGTGATCGCGATGGCCGCGATTACCGCCGCTACATAGGCGAGGCCGTAGGCGTGAAACTCGACCGGGCCGATGCTCAGGCCGCTCTGAGCCGGGCTTGGGATCGAGGCCCAGATGAACGCGCCCAATATTCAGCCCGGAATCCGGCTGCAAATTCGACGAGTCAACATTCCGGTCTGCGCGTCCGCGTGCTTCGACGAGATGGGTCCACGTCCGGGAACACTGGTCTCCAAGGAGACGATCGAGCGCCCATCGGCGGTCTCCTTGAATGTGATCGTTGCCTTGATGGGTTGGCAATGGCAGTGCAAGCGTGTCGGATCTTCTGCAGCCACGATCCTGGTGCTGCCATCTGTCGTGAGCGTCCAGCCCAGATCGGCCAGTGCTGCCCTCACAACGCTGAATGCATCGCCGGGCGGGAGGTTCGTGGGAATGTCGAGACTCCGGCGAGTCGTCATGGACAACATCAGTAATGACGGAGGGGCATCTCCGCGCCTCCTCCGCCGGTCTCGACCGGCTGAGCCCCGAACTTGCTCCGGCAGTGCTCGGAGCAGAAGTAGAACGTCTCGCCGTCCCGCTCCAGCTGCAGCGCCTTCGAGCGGTCGACCTTCATGCCGCAGACCGGATCGGTCACCCCGCGACTGGCGGTCAGATAGAAGAGGGCGGCGAAGATGAAGAGGCCGAGGATGTTCAGGACCAGCTTGTAGTCGAGCTGGACCGATTCGAAGATCTCGCTCCGGGTGGGGCGGACATCGGGGATCAGGCCGAGACCGCTGAAGAGGACATCGACGATCAGGGCAGCGATCACCATCGTCACGAACATCAGGGCGGTGATCCGCAGGGCGAACTTCGTCCCGTAGTACTTGCGGTACGCGGCGATGATCGGCAGCACGATCAGGTCGGCGAAGATGAATGCCATGACGCCGGCGAAGCTGATGCCGCCGGACCACAGCACGGCCGCCAGCGGGATGTTGCCGACCGAGCAGACGAAGCTGAGCACGGCAATGATCGGTCCGACGATCACGTTCTCGATCGCCGTGACCAGCGGCGGGGCGTCGGTGATGAAGAGGACGTTGAAGAAATCGTCGCCGAGCAGGCCGATGAATCCCGCAAGCAGGAACCCGATCGTGATCTCCTTCCAGAGCATCTGCCAGTCGCCCCTGAAGTTGTGGGCGACGTCCGACCAGGCGGAGGACGAGCCGATCCGCTGACGCCATGTCATCGACTCCTCGCCGGCCATGTGATGCTGGTGGCCGCTGTCGGCGTCCTGCGCGTGTTTGCGGGCGTACTCCTCCAGCCTCGGCGACACGAACAGCCGCAGCATCGCCGCCATCAGGACGATCATCACGACGCCGCCGATGTACTCGGCGAGCGTGAACTGCCAGCCGAGCAGGACCCAGAGGACCAGGCCCAGCTCCCAGACGAGATTGGTCGAGGCGAACTGGAACGCCAGCGCAGTGACGGCCGAGGCGCCCTTCTGAAACAGCGACTTGGCGATGGCGATGGCCGCATATGAGCAGGACGAGGACGCTGCGCCGAGCCCCGTTGCGATCGCGATCGGCCTGAACCCCTCGCCCGAGAGCGACCGCTCGATCCGCTCGCGCGGCACCCAGGCCTGCACGATCGCCGAGATCGCGAAGCCGAGCACCAGCGCCCACCAGACCGCGTAGGCCATCAGGAACGACTGCTTCAGCCCCTCACCGATGGTGTTGAGCACCTCAGTCACTTTTGCCTGCCCGGTTCATGAAGCGTCTCAACTATACCCTCTAGGGGTATGCACCCGGCTACCCAGATCACAGATAGCCGAGGGGGTCTTCGGCAACGCCGTTGACCCGCGTCTCAAAGTGCAGATGCGCTCCGAAGGAATGCCCGGTATTGCCCACCTCTCCGATGACTTCGCCCTGGCTGACTTGCTGGCCGACGCTGACGCCGATTGACGACTGATGGGCATAGCAGGTGGAAAATCCGCCGCCGTGATCGATACAGGTGTAGTTACCGTAGCCACCGTTGTAGCTGGCCATAATCACCGTCCCGCTCTTGGCCGCCTGGATCGGAGTGCCTTCAGCCGCTCCGATGTCGATGCCCTCATGGACCGTCCCCCAACGCGGGCCGAATGGGGACGTCACTGAGCCCTGGACCGGCCAAATCAGCCCACTACCCGACTCCTGCGGCATGGGCCCCGAGATTGGAGCGGCCGGCATTGCTGCCTCCTGTGCCGCCTGAATCTCCTCCTGGACTTGATTTTCCAGCTTGCTGACATCCCCCTGAAGTTCCCCGATGTCAGTTCTCGTCTTGGCCAGGGCATCCTTTTGCCGAGTCCGAGCCGCGTCGAGGCGCGACTCTTGGGCCTCCAAGGCGAGGCGCGATTGCTCGATTTCAGATTCCTTCGCCGCAATCTCGACCTTGGCCGACCGAATGATGTCGACTGTGGCCAGCTTCTGATCTCTCAGCTCCCGCACCCGAGCGGTGATCGACTCTCCCTGCGCCTCGATGCTCCCCAGGTATTGGGTGCGACCGAGCATGTCATCAAAGCCGTCCGAGCTGAGGATCACCGCGAGAACGTCAGGCCCATCTGATTTGTAGATGGCGACAAGCTGATCCTCTAGTTGGCCGACAGCACGCTTGAGTCGTTCACGAGCGATTTTCAACTCCGAACGCGCCGCATCCAGGCGCGCCTCGACTTGATCGAGCTCTGCCTGAACCTCGGCCTCGCGGGTGCGGACCTCGGCCACCTTGGCCGTCAGGGCATCGACCTTTGCAGAAAGTGCCTGGAGGGTCTCGGTCTGGACACCTTCTTGCTGTTGGGCTTCGTCAAGCTTCGCTTGCTTTTGGTCCAACTGCGCTTGCGTGTCCCGTGCCTCAGCCTGGCCGGCGTGCAGGGCCGACATTGAAGCCAGCGCCAGCAGGATTAGGCAAAGGAGCCTTGAGATTTTGATCGACATGACCATTCGAGGGGATGACGAACCCAGCCGTCCGACAACATGTAGGACCATAGGCAGAACGGGCAGTCATTGACCTCCGTTCCGAGTACGTGAATCGTGGATTGCGTAGAAACGGCGGCTCGGGTCAGCGCGAAGCGAAGATCACGATCGCGCCACCGGCGAGTGCGATTCCTACGATGGAACCGAACGTCCACGCGACGATGCTCTGCCGACGACTGAGCCGATTGAACTCTCGTCCAGGAATTGGTGCCGGCAATGGCTCTGCCTGCTCATCATCAGCCTCGCTCTCTCCAGGGCTCACCGGTTGCGATCCCAGCGCTTGAGGAATGGCGTCGGGTCCTCAAGGCGTCCGCCGCGATACCAGCCCGGCGCGCGCCACATTTCGAAGTGGAGATGGCATGCGCTCGAGCGCCCAGTGGACCCGACACGACCGATTTGCTCCCCTGCGTCAAGGCGGTCGCCCTCACGAACCGAGAGCCGCTTGAGCATGTGCATGTACACGTAGTCATAAGTCTTGCCCTTGCCCTTAACGACGACGTAATTCCCGGCTCCGGAGGCCTGGTAGTCGACGTAGCGGACTCGGCCAGGCTCAGCGGCAACGACCTTCTTCCCACAGCTGGCAAGCAGGTCCTGTCCCTGGTGGCCGCGACCCGCGCCGAGGCCGTCTCCGTAGGTGTGCTTCCCCCGAATTGGGAAGGTCCCATCTGTGCCCCCTCCCTCTCCGCCCCCCGTGGACAGGCCGCCTCCCGCGAGGGCCGCTCCGCCCGCGAGTCCCGTAGTTGCAAGGAAGGTCAGCGTCAAGATGGCGCTTCGGCCGAGCGATCGTCCGTTCATGGTGCCTCTCTTTCGGATGCCTGCGGAGTTAGCTGTCGGGCTCGCGCGGAAAGAGTGCGCTACAGGTCGAAGTCTGATTCGCCCCTGGGCCGTTGGGCCCTCTGGTTCCCCCGCTCGGGTCCGCAGGGCGGGCCCGATTAGGCAGGTTCGATGAATTGCGAGCGCAAGCTAACACAAAGTCCTACGATATGTCGGACTGGGACTGCGCGACGATGCCTATATACCCAGGGGGGGTATCTGCTAAAGTAAGACGCCGAGCCCGAAAAGCGGCCAAGGATCCACGCTTGCAATGACTGAACAGAAATTCCTTCCAGCCCTCAGAGTCCAGGCGCTCACCCGCTTCTACGACCCGATCGTCGGCATCACGACCCGGGAGGCCCTGTTCAAACGGCGCCTACTGGAGCAGGTCTCCCCGAGACCGGAACAGCGAATCCTCGATCTTGGCTGCGGAACCGGAACCCTGGCGCTGTTGATCAAGCGCTCCGCGCCGGACATCGAGCTCTTCGGCGTCGACGCCGATCCGGCGATGCTGTTGCAGGCGAAGGCGAAGGCCCGAAGCGATGGTCATCCCGACATCAACTTCGATGTAGGCCTCGCGAGTGAGCTTCCGTACGAGGATGGCTCCTTTGACCAGGTCGTATCGACGCTCTTTTTTCATCACTTGACGACCGAGGTCAAGCGGGAAACCGCAGCCGAGATCGCCAGGGTGTTGCGGCCGGAGGGTCAACTGCACATCGCCGACTGGGGGCGGGCGTCGGATCCGGCTATGAGGGCGCTATCGCTCAGCATCCGCCTGCTCGACGGCTTCGAGCCGACCCGCGACAACTTCATTGGACGGCTGCCGAAGGTCCTTGAGGAAGGTGGACTCATTGATGCTCGCCTGACGGGGCAACTTCGAACTGCCTTCGGAACCATGGCCCTATACGCGGCCCGCAACCGAGGGGAAGCGGGATGAGTGCCGTTACTGGTACCGAGGAAACCGTGGTCATCGAGGCAAGCGGAATGCTCCGGGCCTCGGAGAAGGCCGTTGTCGAGGTAGCGATAGGCCGCAGGCCCGGGGTCAGCGAGGTCGAGGCGAACCCGGTCAGCCAGACGGCGAACGTCACCTTCGATCCGACCGAGACCTCCCTCGAGGACCTGCGTCGTTGGGTCACCGACTGCGGTTACCACTGCGCAGGACAGTCGGTCCCCGGGCACGTCTGCGACCCGATGCTTTTGGCTGGGGAGGCAACTAGCCCGGATACCCACAAGCACGAAGGCGCTGGCGAGCATCTGCACTCGCCCGAAGAGGTGATGGGCCACGGCGGCCACGGCGGCATGTCGATGGCAGGCATGGCCCGGGACATGCGAAACCGCTTTCTCGTCGCCGCCCTGTTCTCAATCCCGATCTTGCTGTGGTCGCCCATCGGTAGCGACGTCTTCGGCTTCGAGGTCGCCCCGCCGTTCGGTCTACGCGAGGACGTCTTCACGCTGATCTTGAGCCTGCCCGTCATCTTCTACTCCTGCTCGATCTTCTTCACCGGCGCCTTCACGGCATTGCGCAATCGAACCCTGGACATGATGGTCCTCGTCGCCGTCGCCGTCGGCGCCGGCTGGATCTATTCGGTGGCGATCACATTGACAGGCGGCGGCGAGGTCTTCTACGAGGCGGCCAGCGTCTTGGCCTCGTTCGTTCTGCTCGGACACTGGTTCGAGATGCGCGCCCGCGGCGGGGCCAACGACGCCATCCGCACCCTCCTGGATCTGGCACCCGCCAAGGCGCTGGTAATCCGCGACGGTGGGACCCTCGAAATACCGACCTCTGAGGTGGTGGTCGGCGACCTGCTTCTGGTCCGCCCCGGCGCCAAGATCGCCGTCGATGGGATCGTCGAAGAGGGCGAGAGCGAAGTCGACGAGTCGATGGTCACCGGTGAGAGCCTGCCTGTGCACAAAGCCCCGGGCTCGGAGGTGATCGGAGCGACCATTAACGCGAACGGCACGCTTCGCGTTCGTGCGTCGAAGGTTGGCTCCGATACCGCGCTTGCCCAGATCGTCAAGCTCGTTCAGGAGGCCCAGAACTCGAAGGCCCCCGGGCAGAAGCTGGCCGACCGGGCCGCCTTCTGGCTCGTCCTCGTCGCCCTGATCGGCGGAGCCCTCACCTTTGCTGCCTGGATGATCTTCAGCGATAAGCCGACCTCCGAAGCGATCCTCTTCGCCATAACGGTCGTCGTCATCACCTGCCCCGACGCACTCGGCCTGGCCACGCCGACGGCGATCATGGTCGGCACCGGCCTCGGTGCCAAGCGCGGGGTTCTGTTCAAGAGCGCGCTGGCCCTCGAGACCTCGGCCCGAATCGATGTCGTCGTCATGGACAAGACCGGGACCCTGACCAAGGGCGAGCCCGAGGTCACAGATGTGATCGTCGACGGCCTCGAGGAGCGGGAGTTGCTCGGACTCGTCGCCGCAGTCGAACGATCCTCGGAGCATCCGCTGGCGGAGGCGATCGTCCGACGAGCTGAGGAGGAGGGTGCTCCCGCGCAGCCGGCGACGGAGTTCGAGAACGTTCCCGGACACGGGGCGGTGGCCACCGTCGGTGGCCGGAGCATCGCCGTCGGGAACCGGCGACTGATGGAAAGCCGCGGCATCGAGTTCGGGAGCCTGGCCGCGCGGCGGGATGAGCTTGCCGCGAGCGGCAGGACAGCAGTGATTGCCGCCGTCGACGGCCGGGCCGCCGCCGTCTTCGGAATCGCCGATGCCCCCAGGGAGACATCGGTGAGAGCGGTCGAAGCGCTGCACGACGCCGGCGTCGAAGTGGTGATGCTGACCGGCGACAACCGAGCTACCGCCGAGCGAATCGCCCAGCAGCTCGGGATCGAAACGGTCATCGCCGAGGTGCTCCCCGGTGACAAGTCTTCCGAGATCGCCAACCTCCAGGAAGGTGGCCGCAAGGTGGCGATGGTTGGGGATGGCGTGAACGATGCCCCGGCACTGGCCCAAGCCGATCTCGGAATCGCCATTGGAGCAGGCACCGATGTCGCAATCGAGACTGCGGACGTGGTTCTGATGCGCTCGGATCCTCTCGATGTCCCGACCGCCCTGCTCGTCGGCCGCGGAACGCTGCACAAGATGCGACAGAACCTCGGCTGGGCAGTCGGCTACAACTCGATCGCGCTGCCGATTGCCGCCGGCGTATTCGAGCCTTCGCTCGGGCTGATGCTTCGTCCGGAGATCGCAGCGCTTTCGATGTCGGGCTCGAGCTTCATTGTCGCCGTCAACGCTCTGATGCTGAAACGGCTGCAACTGCCCGACGAGGCGCCAATGAAGTCTGCGCAGAAATCGGAGCGCTCTTGATCTGCAGATAGGCCTCAGCTGGCCGCGACGAGGCCCGTAGCCACCGACGACTCCGGCCCGTACTCGCTACGGGTGACGATGCCCGACCAGGGGTCCTACAGTCCGTCTGCCGTGACTGCTTCAGCTTTACTTCTCTCCCTCCCGCTCGCCGACTTCGGCGGCCACATGGACTGGGGCGGCGATTGGAGTGCCCTGATGGTCATCGGAATGGTCCTTTTCTGGGGCCTAATCATCGTCGGCATTGTCTGGGCGCTGCGCGAGATCGGGAACTCGAAGGCGACCCAAGCCGAGCCTGAAAACAACCCCCTGCGCACACTCGATCGCAGACTCGCCGAGGGTGCAATCTCACCCGATGACTATCGGGAACGTCGAGCGATTCTTGACGACCAAGAACCCCCGTTGAACGACTGACGCCAGTCTCGACGGCCGCCGCTCACTCCCCGGGAAATCCCTCAGCCGTGCCTAAGAAGGCGTTTGACCGCGCCCATCAGTTCGGCTGTGCGCTCCTCGGCGCCGTCCTCGCTGCCGCCCACAACGCAGTGACTTGCGTGGTCCTCGAGCAAGCCCAGGGCGACCTTGTCCAAGGCGGCCTGGATAGCCGTGATCTGGGTAACGACATCGATGCAGTAGCGGTCGTCGTCGACCATGCCCCCCACGCCGCGCACCTGCCCTTCAATTCGCTTCAGGCGATTGAGCAAAGGCCCCTTGTTGGCCGTGTATCCGTGCGTGTCTTTTTCAGTTCCAGGCATCAGAGCGAGCATACCCGCGCGGGGTACCAGTGGAGTTCTGTCCTACACCGTGTAGTAGCATCGCGGGGAAGTGACGATCAAGCAAGCGAAGCAACAAAAGGAACGATGCCCGCAATGCAAGGGCAGTGGCCTGATCGGCATGTACGACTGCGATGTCTGCCGCGGGAACGGGCAGCTGGAGCATCCGCCGAAAGCGTCACGATCGGATAAAGCCAAGAACTCTGGCGACTAACCGCAGCCTGCACTACCGAGTGAAACGTGTAGCTGATCCAGCCCGGTCGCGGCAACGACCGGCGCGATGCTCGTAAGAACCACGACCGCGGCCAAGATCACGATCAGAGCGCCGACGCATGCCAGCGACGAACTTCGCTGACGCGGCCGCTGATCGTGGCCAAGAAGCACCCGCAGCCTTGCGGCCGTGTATTCGGCTCCAAGACTGGCAAATGCAGGGCCGACAGGGAACGTCCTTGCGATCGCCACCTTGCAGATCGCGCTGGCAAGCGAGAGAGCGTCCCCCGTTTGACGAACTGCGTACTCGTCGGCGTCGCGTTCGAGGTAGAAGCGAACTCTGCCCAAGGCAGCGCGGCCGCCCGGCAGCGGTCGCGACAAAGCCATCAAGCCGCCGGCCAGGAGCATCAGCAACCGATGGAACCTCCTGATGTGGCCCCACTCATGTTGTAACGCCGCCGCAAGCTCCGCATCGTCAAGACTGACGAGCGCCGGGGCTGAGACGACCACAACTGGCCGCATCACCCCAGCAGCCCCGAGCATCGGCGCGGGATCGCGCACCATTGTGCTTCCGGCTGGGCCATCCCCCAACGTGCTCTCCGCTAGCCACGCTGCAACGGCACGCGCTGCCAGCCACATTCCCAGACCGGAGGCCGCCAAAGAAACGACCAGCGCGGTCGCTGGAAGAATCGACGCGATGTCGCCCAACGCGTGGCCGCTAAATCCGAGGTGAATCTGGCTGACGGGAGCAGCAGCGTGAAAGCACCAGGCAGGAAACCACGTGAAAACTTGTCCGACCCACCCCTCTGCGAATACGGCCAGGACGATCGAGATGGTCACTGCGGCTCGGAGTGCCAGGATCGAAAGCCACGCTGCCGCGCCGGCCGAAGGGCTCAGGTTCGAGCGGGACGCGAGTCCGTGGGCCCCCACCAGGACAACCAGGACGAGGGGGAACGACAGCATCACGATCTGCGGTCTCGCACCTGCTCCGCCATCTTTCGGATTGATTCGAGCTCCGAAGGATCGAGATCATCGGCGAGGCTCGCCAGCGCGCTGCGGCGCGCCTCCGAGGAGGCCCCGTCCAACGTGTTTCGAAGCGAGCGCGAGAGGTAGTCAGCCTCGGAGATCGCGGCGTCGTATTTGATTGCGCGAGCGTCCGAGTGCCTCTGGACCAAACCTCTCTCTGAGAGACGGTTCAGGACTGTCTGCACAGTTGTATAGGCCGCGTTCCTTTCGGGCGGCAATTCCTGACGCACGTCCTCCACGGTCGCCCGGTCCGGCTTGCGCCAGAGAATCTGCATGATCTCCTGCTGAAGATCTCCTCGAATGTCATCGGGACTCTGCACAGGGAGAGCTTAGCCTCAGGTGCGGAAGGTCGGTGGGCGAAGCAAGCATTTACTACACTACGTAGGAGTTGAAGGAGCCGGGCCGCAGCGCAGTTAATGAGGAGCCAAGCCTTCTCACAACCATGGCTTCCCCCCAGGTAGTCGCCATCAGCGTCCTCTCTGCGGGCGTGATCGCGCTTGTCTCTGCCATACCGACGGCGATCATTGCCAACCCGTGGTACACGCGGATGACCCCCGTTTACGCAGACCAGTACTTCTTCTGGATCGCCACCAGCATTGTCGCGGGCACATTGATCGGGACGTACTTCACCCCGCTTTCCAAGCGGACCGGTGCGGCCCGGGGGCTCGGGGGTGGCTTTTTGAGCTATCTGGCGATCGGCTGCCCGATCTGCAACAAGGTGATCGTCGGATTGATCGGTGTCTCCGGCGCACTGGACTATTTTGCGCCCATCCAGCCGGTCCTCGGCGCTTTGGGGCTGCTGCTCGCCAGCGCTGCCCTCCTCTATCGAATTCGAGACCTGCGACGTGGATACTGTCCCATCGTCTGACGCCCATTCGATGTTCGGCTATCCGTGATCGGCAACGACGGCACGGGAGACAGCGATGCTGAGCCATCCCCCGCCCAAACTTTTCTCTTCGCAGACCTCGCTGGCTTCACGGCTCTAACCGAAGCGCACGGTGACGATCGCGCAGCTGATCTCGCCGAGGACTTCTTCGACAGATTGGGCTCGATCGCAGGCCGGCACGGCGCTGAGGTCGTCAAGACCATCGGAGACGCCGTCCTCATCAGATCCCCGCGCGCGGATGCTGCAATTGCGATCGGCCTCGAGGCCATGGACGAGCTCAGCGGAATCACCGAGTACCCGATGGTCCGCATCGGCATGCACACCGGCAGCGCGGTCGAGCGGTCGGGGGATTGGTTCGGCTCCACGCTGAACGTTGCAGCGCGTGTTTCGGCGATCGCCGGGGGCGGCCAGATGCTCGTCACGGACGCAACCCGGCGGGCAGCGGGCTACGTGAACGGGGTCAGGTTCGACGCTTTCGGGGAGCACCGCGCCAGAAACGTCCGGGAACGGGTGACTTTGTTCCTCGTCCGCCCGCTCGAAACGTTCGAAGGTGCGTCACATATCGATCCCGTTTGTCGCATGACGATCATCGATGGACGCGCGGCTGGTTCGCTCGGTTACGAGGGCCAGACATTTCACTTCTGCTCGCTGGCGTGTGCGGAGACTTTCGCCGCTGATCCCGGGGCTTTCGCCTGATCGAAACGCCACCCCCGGGCCGTCCTCGTCGCGGCCCGGGGTTCGGCGAATCCTCGAGATCAGTTACCCATCTGATCCATGCTGTTGCCGGTGTCCATCGATCCGGACATCTCATCGGCAGAAGGAACGCCACCAGCCGGCGAAGGCGCCCCGTACCACTGTTCGCGCCACGCGTTCATCTCCTCGATCTCCTTCGATTGAGCGGCGATGACGGCGGTCGCTAGGTCCTTCGTCTGCTGGTCAGACCCATGGTCCAGTTCGACTTGAGCCATGCGAATCGCCCCCTGGTGGTGAGGGATCATCATGTCGATGAACGCCACGTCGAAGGGCTTTGCGTCCACGAGCGTTCCCGGATCCATCGTCATTCCCATCTGATCGTCAGGGAGACCGAGCGTTCCGTGATCGCCAGCGCTAAGCGGCTCGCTGTAGAGCCGCTCATGAATCTGACCCAGAGTCTTGATCTCGCTCGTCTGAGCGGCGACGATGTCGTCGGCCAACTGCTTGATCTGCGGGTGCTCGGCACGCTTCTGGGCGATCATTGCCATTTCGATCGCCGCCTCATGATGAGGCGCCATCTGCGTAACGAACGCGCCGTCTGTATCACTCGCACTCGCCTCGTCGCTGTTTCTGCCAACGACGGCGATGATCGCGATCGCAACTATCACCACGGCGCCGACGGCGCCAAGAATCTTCAGTGACATCTTGGTTCTCCTTTTGAGTTGTGGATCTACGCACGAACGTCGTGCGAAAAGTCGGCGTCGCATCGAGCGAAGCCGGTGAACCACCAACTCAGAGCAAGAAGACCTGAAGCGCCGCAGGGCCAGCCCGGGGGAAACGCTCCGGGCGGCGACCAAAGGCGTCAGACGGCCATATTGGATCGACCCGAGATGTACGGACGAATCGACGTCGCGCCAGCGCCACGATCCCAACAATCACGAGCACCGCGAAGCCTGCCTGGATGACGCCGAGGCACATCGAGATCACGGCCCCGGCGTGGGTCCCCTGATCCATCCCGTCGTCCATGTGGTCGAGACCGGGAGCGCCGTGCGCCAAGAGTAAGGCTATGCAGATCGCCGCGAGGCTCAGACCAATGGCTATTGGTCGGCGTCGGAAGTCGAGGAGTTGTCGGCGGATCCGGATCACACGGAAAGTTTAGCCAACGGGCCTGCTTTTCCTACGGGCCGTCGGAGACCACTGGGAACTCGGTGATCAGACGGACTGGAAGAAGTTCAGGCCGACGCGGTCGAGACCCTGCTGGATCTCAATATTGAGCCGAAAAAGCTCGTCAGTGAGGACGAGCAGTCCCATACCGACCAGAACCAGCCCCGACACGACCTGGATCGCCCCGTAGTGACGCTTGACCCATCCGAGGCTTCTTTGCGTGGCACCGAATGCCACCGCTGACAAGAGGAACGGTAATGCAAGGCCGGCCGAGTACACGGCGAGAAGGCCAGCTCCTTGAGCCGTGGATTGCCCCAGACTCGCGAGACCGAGGATGGCGCCAAGCGTCGGACCGACGCAGGGAGTCCAGACCAACGCGAACGCGATTCCGGCGATCAGTGGGCCTCCACCTACTGCCCGATCCGCCATTCCCGGAGGGCGCCAGTCTCGATTTAGCCTCGTTACGAAGACAGAGGCGATGAAGAACAGGCCGAGCCCCACGATGGACAACCCGGAGAGCCACCGGAGTAGATCCTGGTGTTCCGCAAGGAGCGAGCCCAGCGCGGTCGCCCCGAGACCGAGCGAAATGAAGACGACGGAGAAACCCGTGACGAACACAAGACTGCGCCAGATCACCGCTGGATCCACTCGTGGCCCTGTATCCGGCCTCCCGCAGACTGTTGCCAGATAGCCCGGCACCAGCGGAAGGCAGCACGGCGACGCGAAAGACACCACTCCGGCGGTGAAGGCCAGGAGGACGCTCGGGCTATCGATCAACTGCGGGCACCGGTCGGCATTTCGGCAATACTACGGCCTGTAGGATCACCTTGGCAAAGCCCTCGACGACATTCCCGATTGATGCGATCGGCCTCCTGACCGAGGTGGCTGCCGACATTCGTATGTTTGCGCTGGCTACCTGATGCCAGGGCCGAAATCGCACTATCTGGCCGTTTTCTTCGTACTCGCATTGATACCGCTGCTGGCGTATGGGTTAGTTGCCACGAGCGACGGCAGGAGCATCGATGAAGCCCTTTCACGTCATACGCCTCCACCAGCACCCGCGTTCGATCTACCGCTGCTGGAAACCGATCCCTCGTTGTCATTCCGGCCACGCGGGAAATTCGAATCCTTTGCAGCCGGGGGCTCAATTAGCTCCGGCGAGATCCGCGGCCATCCCCTCGTCCTCAACTTCTGGGCGTCGTGGTGCGGCCCATGCCGGCATGAAGCCCCGATGCTGGAACGGAGCCGGCGCAAACTCAGGCGCCAGGGCGTGGTGTTCGTCGGCCTCGACATGGAAGACGACCTCCCCGGAGAGGCCACACAGTTTGCGAAGGAATTCAACCTCAGCTACCCGATTGTCCGTGACGCGGGAGGCGACGTAGCCGACGGCTATGGAGTGCGGGTCGTACCCGAGACGTTTTTCGTCGATGCCGGGGGCAACGTGGTGGCCCACTCACTGGGAGCATTGGATGCCACCCAATTGAGAGCAGGGGTCGAGGCCGCGGTCAAGGGCAAACTGCTCGGTACATTCACGGGCGACGACTACTCGTCCGAGCCGGTACCTACGAACCCGAAAAGCTCCCAGGGCGCGTCGCGGTAAGACACTGTGCTCCTGCGGTACCAGACCTTGCCCAAGCTCCCGGCGACACTCGTGCTGATGGCTATAGCCATCCTGATCACCATCGGAGCATCGGGATGCGGATCTCAACCGCAGGGCCCGCCGGAGGGAGCGGACTCGCCTGACTACAGCGAAGCCGTCGCCGATGCTCCACCTGATCTGGCCCAACTCTATGCGGACGGCGATGCGATCATCGAGGGGGGGCAGGATGCTTTCGAGCAGCAGCTCGAGGATGTTCGCGGCTACCCGGTGGTCGTGAACAACTGGGCTTCGTGGTGCATCCCGTGCCGGCAGGAATTTCCCTACTTCCAGGCGTTGTCCGGTCGACTGCTCGACCGCGTGGCGTTTCTCGGCGTCGTATCCGAGGACTCGGAGGACGCGGCATCGACCTTCCTGGGCAGCTACCCCGTCCCCTACCCGAGAAACGCCA
>Ga0209023_10003510_pt1 | contig 18667 bp, 18 predicted proteins | sample LakOneMetagenome_FD_187468 | JGI IMG/M metagenome (GOLD analysis project Ga0209023, IMG submission 187468) | Freshwater and sediment microbial communities from Lake Erie, Canada (SPAdes) (version 2) | ecosystem: Environmental > Aquatic > Freshwater > Lentic | place: Lake Erie, Canada...
GCGAGACGGGTGGGGGTGAGGGGCGTCTTGCGAAATGGTCCAGTGGACCATTTCGAGCCCCGAACGCCGTGAGCCCAAGCGAACGGCCGGGAGACGGCATAATGATCTCCCACCCCGCCGCCCCACCCCGGCCCTCCCCGCAAGGCGGGGAGGGAGGACTTACACATCAGTTGGGCTTCGCGATCTCATACAGCATCAACCCGGTGGCGATGGCGAGGTTCAGGGACTCAGGCCCCTGCCGCATGGGGATGCGGACGAGGCGCGAGCAGGTCTCGGCCAGTTTCTTGGAAAGGCCTGCCCCTTCGCTGCCCATCACCAGAAGCGTGGGGCTCTGATAGGCCCCGCGGTAATCCGCTTCACCTTCGAGATGCGTGCCCACGCTGTCGCCCGGCCAGGCGCGGCAGAGGGCGGTCAACTCCGCAACACTCATCCGCACCAGCGGCACGGCGAAGATCGAGCCCATCGTCGCGCGCACGCACTCCGGCCCCCAGGGATCGCAGGAATTGCCAGCCAGAATCACCCCCTCGGCCCCCACCGCATCCGCCGTGCGGAGAATGGTGCCGAGGTTGCCGGGATCGCGCACATCTTCCAGCGCCAGCCACAGCCCGCGCTCCGAAACCTTCCCCGCCCACCGCTGTGCATAGGTGCCGAGGAGCTGAGGCGGATTGTTCTGTGCACTGAGGGTTGCCATCACCTGCGGCGTGACCTCGAGCGTCACCGACTGGCCGAGATCAGGCGGCTCGCCCATGCTGACCAGCGTTTGCGGCAGCCAGCCCATGTCCTTGGCGCGGGCCAGCACTTTCCCGCCCTCGGCCACGAAAAGCCCCTGATCTGCCCGGTGTTTTTTCTGGGCGAGGGCGCGGATCGCCTTGATGGCGGGGTTCTGGGCGGATGTCAGAAGCGGCATGACGATGACTTTAGCTTCAGCTATATTCCCCGTCCATGAACATGCTGCCCAATATCCGGATCGGCAAATCGGTCTGCCCGCATGATTGCCCCTCCGCCTGCGCGCTCGATGTCGAGGTGCTGGACGAACACACGATCGGCCGGGTCAGGGGATCGAAGGAAAACTCCTATACGCTGGGCGTCATCTGCGAAAAGGTGAGCCGCTATGCCGAGCGCATCCACCATCCGGATCGCCTGCTTTATCCGCTGAAGCGCAAAGGCCCCAAGGGCTCGGGAGAGTTCCAGCGCATCTCCTGGGATGATGCGATGGGCGAAACGGCAGAAGCTTTCCTCAAGGCCGAGGCCCAATATGGCGCTGAAGCCGTGTGGCCCTATTTCTACGCCGGCACCATGGGCTTCGTGATGCGGGACGGCATGAACCGCCTCCGCCACGCCAAGGGCTATTCGCGGATGTATGATACTTTCTGCGTGGCGCTTTCCTGGGCTGGCTACAAGGCGGGCACCGGTAAGCTCTCTGGGCTCGACCCCCGCGAAATGCACAAGTCCGACCTGATCGTGGTCTGGGGCGGCAATCCGGTCAACACGCAGGTCAATGTGATGACCCATGTGCAGATCGCGCGGAAGGCGCGCGGCACCAAGCTCGCCTGCGTCGACATCTATGAAACCGGCACGATGAAGCAGGCCGACATCAAGATGATCATTCGTCCGGGTACGGACGGTGCGCTCGCCTGCGCGGTGATGCATGTGCTGTTCCGCGACGGCCATGCGGATTGGGATTATCTTGAAAAATACACCGACGCGCCGCGTGAGTTCGAGGCGCATCTGAAAACGAGAACGCCCGAATGGGCCTCCGCCATCACCGGCGCGAGTGCTGCCGAGATCGAGGCCTTCGCCAAGGTGATCGGCGAGACGAAGCGCAGCTTCTTCCGCATCGGCTATGGCTTCGCGCGCTCGCGCAACGGGTCGGTGAACATGCATGCCGTCACCTGCATCCCCGCCGTGACGGGCGCCTGGGCGCATGAGGGCGGCGGCGTGCTTCATTCGAACAGCGGCATGTATAAATTCAACAAGACGATGATCGAGGGGCTCGACGTGGCGAAGCCCGGCATCCGCGCCCTCGACCAGTGCCGGATCGGGCCGGTCTTGCTGAACGATCCTTATGATCTTCAGGGCGGGCCGCCGGTCAAGGCGATGCTGGTCCAGAACACCAATCCGGCTTGCGTGGCGCCCGACCAGACGAAGGTGAAGCAGGGGCTTTCGCGCGAGGATCTGTTCACCTGCGTCCATGAGCAGTTCATGACCGAGACGGCGAAGCTCGCCGATATCGTCATCCCCGCCACCATGTTCCTCGAGCATGACGATCTCTATCAGGGCGGCGGCCACAGCCACATTCTCTATGGCCGCAAGCTCATCAACGCGCCTGGTGAATGCCGCAACAACCATGAGGTGATCTGCGATCTGGCGGAGCGCGTGGGGGCCAGGCATCCGGGTTTCGCCATGAGCCCGCGCGATTTGATCAGCTGGACGCTCGATCATTCGCACCACCCCGGCCTTGATGTGCTCGACGCCGAGAGCTTCGTCGATGTGCAGCAGGATTTCGACAAGGCCCATGCACTCGATGGCTTCGGCTTCGCGGACAAGAAGTTCCGCTTCCGGCCGGACTGGCAGGGAACGCGCTACAGGGATGGCATAGGCCCCTTCGGCCCCATCAACGACATGCCGGAATTTCCCGACCATTGGGGCGTGATCGAGGAGCGGACCGAGGAATATCCCTTCCGCCTCGCCACCAGCCCGGCGCGCACCTTCCTCAATTCCACCTTCAATGAAACGCCGTCCTCCATCAAGCGCGAGGGAAGGCCCGGCGTGATGGCGCACCCCGATGATCTGGCCGCGCTCCACATCGAGGATGGCGCGCGGGTAAGGGTGGGGAGTGCCCGGGGCAGCGTGGTGCTGCATGCGAAGGCCAATCCGGGTTTAAGGCGGGGCGTGCTGATTGCCGAGGGCATCTGGCCCAATGAGGCGCATGAAGAAGGCAATGGCATCAATACGCTGACGGGCTGCGACCAGCCCGCACCCGCAGCCGGCGGCTGCTTCCACGACAACCGGGTGTGGCTCCGGCCCGCCTGAACATGAACGGCGGATGAACGGCGGCCTCAGCTAGCGCTCAGGCGGGAACTTGTAATGTGGCGTGCAAGTTCACACTTGGGGCGCATTCACGGGCCCCGCCGGAGAGACTGATGAAGCGCCTGACATTCATGTTCATTGCCGCCGTGCTGGTCGTGGCCACCGCCGCCACCACGGTCACGGCCTTCGCCACGGTCAAGAAAATCCCGCGCAATGCCGTGTCGGAACAGGTCGGCGACAACGTCAACGACAGTTCGCAGCTCATCAATCGCCAGAAACTGCCGAAATATACGAACCCGGATGTAATCCAGCGCGCCCCGGCCCCCGTGCCCCCGCCGCCAGCCCCGCTGCCGCCGGGCTAGAGAGATTTATCCGTCACACCCGCGAAGGCGGGTGCCCCGCTTGGATAGTTGACGAGAAGCGGGTTTCCCGCCGTCGCGGGAATGACGGGACTTTGGGTTTTCCCATTTCTCTCCATAGCCGGGCTTGCTGTTTGGCCCGCAGAGACGGAAGGCGTTACGGCAGCTTGCCAATCCGCTCTGTCAGCAGTTTGAAAAACCCATCGGCATCGAGGTTCCGGATCACCGTGGCGTTGGGCGCGCGGCCGGTCACATGCCACCAGTCCACCACCGTCATCCCCATGGTGAGTTCCGACTCACATTCGATCGCCACATTCACATGGCGGCCAGTGAAGAGTTCGGGCTTCAGCAGCCAGGCGATCACGCAGGGGTCATGCAGCGGGCCGCCGTCGGTGCCGTATTTGTTTTCGTCGAAGCGCTCGAAGAAATCGAGGAGCGCCGCCGTCGCCTGTCCGGACTTGTTGTTCATGGCGCGGAACGCCGCCACGCGCTTCGCCGTGGTCAGCGCCTGGTGCGTGCAGTCGAGCGGAAACAGCGTGATGGGAATGCCCGATTCGAACACCACGCGCGCGGCTTGAGGATCGACATAGATGTTGAACTCGGCGGCGGGTGTCACATTGCCGCCCTCGAAATAGCCCCCACCCATCGCCACGATCTGCTTGACGCGGGGCGCGATACGCGGCTCCTTCACCAGCGCCAGCGCGATGTTGGTGAGCGGCCCAAGTGTCGCGAGCGTCACTGTGCCTGCTTCGCGGCTCATCAGCGTGTCGATGATATAGTCCACCGCATATTGTTTTTGCAGCGGCATGGCGGGCTCGGGCAGGGTGGGGCCGTCCATGCCGGTTTTGCCATGCACATATTCCGCCGTGACGAGCGGGCGCAGCATCGGCCTCACCGCCCCGGCATAGACCTTGATGTCTGGCCTTCCGGCCAGCTCGCAGATTTTGCGGGCGTTCACTTCGGTCAGCGCCAGCGGCACATTTCCGGCGACAGCGGTGATCCCCAGAACCTCGATCTCGGGCGAGGCGAGTGCCAGAAGAATGGCCACGGCATCGTCCTGCCCAGGGTCCGTGTCGATGATGATGGGAAGCGGCTTGGTCATGAGGCACCCTGTACGAGAATCGAACCTCCTTTTAGTCGAGGCCCCCTTGCGGGAGCAATGTCAGGCGCGCCTGCGCTTTCTGAGATGGTGCGTCAGGCCCAGCGCGATGCAATGGCGCAGCATGTCCTCCCGCGCACCGTCAGTCAGAATTGCGCGTTTGCCAATAAAGGAAAGTGACGTGCCATAGAGATCGGAAAATCTCTCGATCAGGCCGGATTGGCAGTGGAAGAACAAGGCGGGCGCATCGCTGGTCAGCCCAAGCCTGATCGTGCTTCCCGCTCCGGTCGCCGTTGTCAGATAGCTGGGCTGGCCCCACCGCAGCGCTTCCTCCAGCGGGCCCACGCCCGGCGTCCTGGCCGCCACGTCGAAAATCAGCGCGCGCATCCGCAGCAGTTTCGGCAGGGCCGCCGTGGGCAGCTTCGCGAAGGCTTCGGCAACCTCTGGATCACGGAAGCGGCGTCCGGTCATTGCGTTTCTCCCTGGGCCCGGAGCATACTGTCATGCTGCTGACAGGATGTGTCAGGAAAAAATCGTAGCTTTTGCCCATGCGACGCGCTGAACGATTGCTGCAATTGATCCAGATTCTCCGCCGTCACCGCCGCCCGGTGACGGGCGAGGTGATCGCGGGCGAGCTTGAGGTGTCGCTCCGCACCGTCTACCGCGACATTGCGGCACTCATCGCCGACCGCGTGCCGATCCGCGGCGAAGCGGGCATCGGCTATGTGCTGGGCGAGGGCTTCGACCTGCCGCCCCTGATGTTCACGCCCGATGAGCTTGAGGCCGTGATGCTGGGGCTTCGCTGGGTGGCGCGGCGGGGTGACCAGGATTTGTCCCGCGCCGCGCAGGATACGGTGGCCAAGATCGGCTCCGTGCTGCCAGAAAAATTGCGCCCCTTCCTGTTTGACGCGGCGCTGCTGGTGCCGCCGCATTTCCGGCTGGTGGAAGACCGCGTGAACGTGGCGCTGCTCAGAAGCGCCATCCGCGAAGGCCGCAAGGTGAAGCTCGGCTACCGCACCGAGGAAGGCCGCGAAACCGAGCGCATGATCTGGCCTTTTGCGGTTGCCTATTTCGATGCCCAGCGCCTCATCGTGGCGTGGTGCGAATTGCGCCAGGCCTTCCGCTCCTTCCGCACTGACCGCATGATCACCATGGCCGTCCAGGACGAACGCTACCCCGCCCGCCGCAAGGCGCTGCTCAAACAGTGGCAGGAAGAGTCCAAGAAAGCCGGCGACATGCCGCAAGTGGACGTGTTCGCGTAATCGCGTGTCTCACCTGTCATCCCGGCGGATGCCGGGACCCAGACTTTCAACCGGCACACTGCTAACTTAAGTCTGGGCACCGGCTTTCCCCGGTGTGACAGTTAGAGGGTTTTCAATGGCCCTCCCTCCCCGAGTTTCGGGGAGGGCCGGGGTGGGGCGGCGGGGTGTGAGATCGTTTTCATTGGCATTGGGACATCTGGTAATGCAGGCGGAGCAAAAGGAAAAAATAGCTTGGTTTCGGCAACTCATGAATTCCGTAAAGATGATGCTCGGTTTTGTGGTCGACACCTCTCGGAAAGAGTTTGCGGCAGAGATTCGCGCATTCGTAGATGGCACTTCAGGCGAATGGGACTGGGACGATCTCACATCCGTCGCGCAACGAGACCCTGTCCTTGAGGCCATCCGGAAGAAGCTGATTAACGTCCACGACGATTTCCCTGCAAACGAACCAGGCCATTATTGCAATGACGAAGGCATGAAAGAAATGCTTCGCATCGCAGATTACTTGGACCCTCTCGCGAATAAGAATTCCGGGAAGTCCAAAGAAGATGAGGGCAGAGAATCGTTGTGACGCTGAGCACGTGATAGAAAACTTGGACGGCACACGCCTGCCAGTCGCAGAATTGCTGTGACACAGCCGGAAAAATTCACCTGTCTTCCCGGCGGATGCCGGAAACCAGGCTTTCAACCGGCACGCCGCTGCCCCCATGTCTGGGCACCGGCTTTCGCCGGTGTGACAGGTGTGACCGGCTTTCTCCCTCTCCGAGTTTCGGGGAGGGCCGGGGTGGGGCGGCGAGGTGCAGGATCATTCTGCCGACAGCCCCACCCGTCTCGCGCTGACGCGCGATCCCCCCTCCCCATGCTTTCGCATGGAGAGGGAGAAGAGGTTCAATTCCCCTCCACGAAAATCTTCAGCCGTCCCAGCGCGTCGTCCCACTGGCGGGACATGGCGGCGAGGTAATCGCGGGCACCTTCCAGCGGCTCCGGCACCAGCGTGAAGCGGTTTTCGCGGCCCACTTTCACGCCGCGCACGACGCCTGCTTCCTCCAGCACGCGGAGATGCTTGGTCACGGCCTGGCGCGTGAGATCGGTGCGCTCGCTCAGCCGCGTGATCGATTGCGGCTCGCCCTCGCTGAGGCGGGCCAGCATGGCGAGGCGCGTGCGGTCGCCCAGGGCGGCGAAGAGTGCTGCGTTGGCGGCGATCGATGTTTCAGGATTCTGCATAGTCTTTGATATTCTTGATCTGGCCTTCCCAGCCGCCGGTGTTCATGCGGAACGCTTCAGGGCGGCGATGGGCGGGGATCCTGCCGAAGCCCGATTCCACCACCTTCAGCAATGTGCCGTCCGCTGTAGGCGTGAGCGTGAACTCGACCAGTGTCGGGTCTTCCACCGAATAGTCGAAATCGGGGTCGCTGGGGTAGGGGTGCCAGGCATAGGCGAAATAGGTTTCGGGCGTGATCTTCCGCACCATGACGACGAATTTCAGATGCTCATAGCCGGGAATGGCCACCTTGCCGTGCGAGGTCTTGCCCTCCTCGAAGGGCCTGTCGATTTTGGCGCGGAACCATGTGCTGAACTGCGTGTGATCGGTCAACGCCTTCCACACGCGGGAGGGGCTGGCCTTGATGGTGATCGACTTCTCGATGCGGTCTGACATTGGCAACTCCGTGGTTGCATGTGATCTAACATCAGTCGTTCATTTGCGCAACTTAAAAGTTGCTTGTTCAACCCTGGAGAAATTGACAGAGTCAACTTGCCATGCCTCGCGCAGGCATCCTTACAGCTACGGAAACGCATGTTTTTTACATCGTTTCACGCCGCAAAACGCGAAAAAGCATCGAAAAACCATAGCAAAATCAGCCTAGGAATATGTTCCACGTGAAACATCGGCGTGGAAAATCCGCCGCTAGTTTTTGATGCGTTTTGCCACCATCGCCAGTGCGTCAGGGTAGATGCGGTGCTCTTCCACCAGCACCCGCGCCGCCAGGCTTTCCGCTGTATCGCCCGGCCGCACCGGCACTTTGGCCTGCAGCACGATCGGCCCGTCATCCAGTTCATCGGTCACGAGATGCACCGTGCAGCCGTGCTCCTTCGCTCGATCGGCCAGTGCGCGCTCATGCGTGTGAAGCCCCTTGTAGGCGGGCAGCAGCGAGGGATGAATGTTCAGCATCCGCCCTTCAAAGCGGCGGATCAGGGCAGGGGTGATGATCCGCATGAAGCCCGCGCAGGCCACGAGATCAACCCGCTGGCTTTCCAGATAATCACCCAGCGCCTGATCGAAGGCGTCACGCGTGGCATAGGCCTTGTGATCGATCACCTTCGTGGCGATGCCGTTTGCTTCGGCAAAGGCGAGGCCCGCCGCATCGGCGCGGTTGCTCACGATGCAAACGATTTCCGCCGGATAATCAGGAGCCTTCGCCGCCTCCACCAGCGCCATCATGTTGGAGCCACGGCCCGAAATCAGGACGCCGGCGCGCGCTTTTTTCATTTCACGGAAAGTGCGCCAGTCACGGCAACCTGCGCCTCATCGCCCTTGCGCTTGCGGATCGTGCCCAGCGTCACCACCGTTTCACCGGACTTCTTGAGCCCCGCCGCAACGGCCTTCGCCTCTTTCGCCTCGACAACCACGATCATGCCGATGCCGCAGTTGAAGGTGCGTAGCATTTCCCGTTCCGCCACGCCGCCCTGATCCTGAAGCCATTGAAAAACGGGTGTGAAAGGCACCTTGGCCAGATCGATCTCGGCCACCGTCTTCTTCGGCAAGACGCGGGGAATATTCTCGAGGAAACCGCCGCCGGTGATATGTGCCAGCGCCTTGATGCCCTTCGACGCCTTCAGCGCCTTGAGGATGGACTTCACATAAATCCGCGTCGGCGCCAGCAGCGCCTCGCCAAGGCTTTGCCTGGGCGAGAAGGGGGCCGCGTCGGTGTATTTGACGCCGCTCATCTCCACCAATCTCCGCACCAGCGAATAACCATTGGAATGGGGGCCGGAGGAGGCAAGCCCGAGGATCACGTCGCCCGCGCCCACATCCTTGCGCGGCAAAAGCTTCTTGCGTTCGGCAGCACCCACCGCGAAGCCCGCGAGGTCATAGTCCGCCCCGTGATACATGCCGGGCATTTCCGCTGTCTCGCCGCCGATCAATGCACAGCCCGCCTGCTTGCAGCCATCGGCAATGCCGGCAATCACGTCACGCGCCGCCGCCACATCGAGTTTTCCGGTAGCGAAATAGTCGAGGAAGAACAATGGTTCCGCGCCCTGCACGATCAGGTCATTCACCGACATGGCGACAAGATCGATGCCCATGCCATGATGGCGGCCCGTTTCGATGGCAAGCCTGAGCTTGGTGCCCACGCCGTCATTGGCGGCCACCAGAACCGGGTCCTTGAAGCCGCAGGCCTTGAGGTCGAACAACCCGCCAAAGCCGCCCAGCGCCGAATCAGCACCCTTGCGGCGGGTGGATTTCGCCAAGGGCTTGATCGCCTCGACAAGGGCATTGCCGGCCGAAATATCCACGCCCGCATCGGCATAGGTGACGCCGTTCCGTTTTGCTTGTTTCACGCCGCCCATGCCGCTAGTTTGCCCCAATTCTCGTGTGGTTATGCGCCAAGCGGCGTGCATAGCCCGAAGCGCTTGCCGAATAAAGCGTGTTCAGTTACGGCACGGCCCCCGAAGGCCGTGGGCGTGGAGTGACGACTGGTATGACGGTTCGAGGCCTTTCAAGGCCAATTCTGGCGGCGCTGCTGGTGGCGTTTGGCGTGGTGTGCGCTTGGGCGGCAGGACCGGTCGAAACCAATATTTTCGCCGTTCAGGGCGTGCCGGTGGACGTGACCAGCACGGACGCCACGGCGGCCAAGAATCAGGCGCTGATGGATGTGCAGGTGAAAGCCTTTTTCATCCTGGTCGCCAGGCTTGGTTCCGATGATATCGCTAAGTCGCTCGAAAAGATGAAGCCCGCCGAGATCGCGCCCTATCTGAAATCCCTGTCGATCGAGCAGGAAACCTCAGCGCCGGGCCGCTATATCGGCACCTTCACCGTGCGCTTCATGCCCGACAAGATGCAGAAGCTCCTGGGCGGCTTCAACATCCATGTGCCGACAAGACAGTCAGACCCGCTGGTGGTGCTTCCGGTGTTCCGCGATCCCTCAGGCTCGAAGCTCTGGGAGGACAATCCGTGGCGCAAGGCCTGGCTTGATCTTCATGCCGAACAGTCGCTTGTGCCGGTCATCGTTCCCTTGGGCGATTTCGACGATACCAGCACGCTCACCGCCGAAGACGCCCTGAACGACGATCCGATCAAGATCGAGGCGATCCGCAAACGCTATGAATCGCCCAGCATTCTGGTGGCGGTGGCGGAACCGGCGGAAGGCGGGGGCCTGCATGTCGTGATGGTGGGCGACACCAAGCTCGGCCACATGCAGTTCAACAAGACCTATACCGCCGAGGATGGCTCGATCGCCGGCGCCGCGGCGCAGGCCGCGGAACGCATCCACCAGCTGATGATCGACAAATACAAGGCAGATGAAGACAAGATTGCCGCCGCCGACAATACGCCCCACACCCTGTCGGTGACCGTGCCCTTCGGCAGCCCCACCGAATGGAACTCGATCCGCGCCCGCATTCTCTCCACGCCCAATGTGATGAACGTGGATGTGTCGACGCTCTCGATCGACGGCGCGGTGATCAAGCTGCTCTACCGCTCATCGGTGGATGCGCTGCAGTCCAACATGCAGAAGACGGGGCTCGTGCTCTCGCAGAACGGGCAGAACTGGTTTATCCAGCCCACCCTATGAACCTTCCCAACCTCATCACCATCGGTCGCATCGTGCTGGTGCCGGTGACGGTGTGGCTGATCTTGACGCGCGCCTATGATTTGGCATTTCTCGCCTTTCTGGTTGCGGGCGCCAGCGACGCGGTTGACGGATTTCTGGCGCGGCGCCTCAAGATGCGCTCCAGCCTTGGCGCGCACCTTGATCCGATTGCCGACAAGCTGCTGCTCGTCTCCGTCTATGTGGCGCTCGCCATATTGCAGGAATTGCCGGCGTGGCTGGTGATCCTTGTGGTGGGCCGCGATGTGCTGATCGTGGGGGCTGTGCTGCTGTCATGGGTGATCGCCAAGCCGCTGGTCATCAAGCCGCTGTTCGTGAGCAAGGCGAACACCGCCATGCAGATCATTTTCATTGTCGGGATGCTGGGCGGCCTCGCGTTCGGCCTTAACTCCGCAACCATGAGGCACACGGGCGAAATCCTCGTCGCAATCTTGACCGTTCTGTCGGGCGGCGCTTACCTCATGGAGTGGCTGGGCCACATGGGCAACGAGAGGGAAACTGGCCGGGGATGACATTGCAACGGCAAATCGGCTTCTGGATCGGCGCACTTCTGTTCGCGGTGCTGGTGCTGTGGCTGTTGAGCCCCATTCTGCTGCCGTTTCTGGCGGGGCTGGCGCTTGCCTATTTTCTTGATCCCGTGGCCGACTGGCTGGAACGCCGCGGCCTTCCCCGGCTTGCCGCGACAACGGTCATCCTGATCGCGGCGGTGATGGTTGTCGTGCTGGCGCTGGTCGTGCTCATTCCCATGGTGGGAAACCAGCTTGCCAGGCTCGCCGCCGACCTGCCGAATATGCTGAAGGGCGTGACAGTTCAGTTCAACCAGGTGGCCCCGCAGTGGCTCAAGGAGCTGATTGCCTCGACCGGCACCGATGTGCAGGGAAACCTGTCCGACATCGTATCGAAGGGGCTCACGCTGTTCGTCACGCTGTTCTCCTCCGTCATCTCCGGCAGCATGGCGGTGGTGAACGTCGTTTCGCTGCTGATCGTGACGCCGATCGTGGCGTTCTATCTCTTGGCCGACTGGGACAGGATGGTGGCGGTCATCGACGGCTGGCTGCCGCGTGACCACGCCGAAACCATCCGCGCCATCTTCCGCGATATCGACACCTCGCTGGCGGGCTTCATCCGCGGGCAGGGGACGGTCTGCCTGCTGCTCGGCGCTTTCTATGCCGTGGGGCTTTCGCTCGCCGGGTTGAAATTCGGCCTGGCCATCGGCATTGTCGCGGGTGCCTTGACCTTCATTCCCTATGCGGGGGCGCTGATCGGCGGCGTACTGGCCATCGGCGTGGCAATCTTCCAGTTCATGCCCGATTACATGAGCATTCTCATCGTGGTGGGCGTGTTCGCGCTGGGCCAGTTCATCGAGGGGAACATCCTGTCGCCCAAGCTGGTGGGCGGAAGCATCGGCCTTCATCCCGTATGGCTGATGTTCGCGCTCTTTGCGTTTGGCTACATCTTCGGCTTCGTGGGGCTTCTGATGGCTGTCCCGCTGGCGGCGGTGACGGGCGTTCTGGTGCGCTTTGCGCTGGCGAAATATCTGCATTCGCGTCTCTATCTCGGAACGGCGAAAGGGCCTGAGGCGCTGCCGCCGCCAGCCCTGGCCGAACTCAAGAAACCCGCCAAGCGCCGCGCCAAATGACGCCGCCCCGCCAGCTTGTGCTGGAGCTTCCGCACCGTGCCGCCTTTGGGCGCGAGGACTTTCTGGTGACGGATTCCAATGCCGCCGCCGTGGCGATGATCGACCGTTGGCCGGACTGGCCCGCCCATGGCGTGTTGCTGGTTGGGCCTTCGGGCAGCGGGAAATCGCATCTGGTGGAAGTGTGGCGCACGCGTTCGCGGGCAAAACAGATCGCCGCAGGGGAATTGATCCTCGCCGTGGTGCCGGAGATCGTTGCCTCCGGTGCCGTAGCCATCGAGGACGCGCCGCGGGGGCTTGATGAGGCGGCGCTGTTTCACCTCCTAAATGCCGCGCGGGCCGAGAACGCCCAGGTGCTGATCACCAGCGAGACGCTGCCACAGGGTTGGGGCTTGCGCATTCCCGACCTTCTCTCGCGTCTCAAGGCCCTGCCGGTTGCCCAGTTGGGGGCGCCTGATGATGCGCTGCTGCGCGGGGTGCTGGTGAAGCTGTTCGCCGATCGGCAACTGGGGGTGGAGGAGGCTGTGATCTCCTACCTCGTGCTTCGCATGCCGCGCCAGCTTGCCGCCGCCAACGCCATTGTGAGCGAGATTGACCGCAAGGCGCTGGAGGAGAAGGCGGCGGTGACCCGGCCTTTCGTGGCGCGGGTGCTGCAAGGCTTTGCCGAACCCGGCCTGTTTGACGGGGAATGACCCTCAAGCCCGGGCTTCATCCCATCGTCATATCGGCGTAATATCGCCGTGCCGATAGACATTTCAGGGACTTGCCATGAACGAGATGATGCCGCTGGACGCCCACCCGGGCCTCACCGACCCTTCCCGCTTCATCAACCGGGAAATCTCGTGGCTGGGCTTCAACATGCGGGTTTTGGAAGAGGCGCGGAACCTCAATCACCCCCTGCTGGAACGGCTGCGCTTTCTCTCGATTTCCGGCAATAATCTCGATGAATTCTTCATGGTGCGCGTGGCGGGCCTGGCGGGGCAGGTGCGGGAAAAAACGCCCGAACTTTCCGACGATGGCCTGACGCCGGCGGAGCAACTCGAACGTATCCGCATTGTGGCGCAGGAATTGATGGCGGAACAGGACCGCCGCTGGCTGCAATTGCGCGGCGAGCTTGCCGATAACGGCATCGTCATCGTGGATGCTGCGGACCTGACCTCCGCGGAACGGCAGTGGCTGGACCAGCGTTTCCTCGAACAGATTTTGCCCGTCGTGACGCCCATCGCCATCGACCCGGCGCATCCGTTTCCGTTCATTCTCAATCGCGGCTTTGTCATTTGCCTTGAACTCAAGCGCAAACGGGATGGCGGCAAGATGAACGCGCTGCTGCCGATTCCGCCGCAGCTTGAGCGCTTTATCCGGCTGCCGCAGATCGAAACCGGAGCACCCGCGCGCTTCATCGCGCTGGAAACCATGCTCACGCTGTTCATCCCGCGTCTTTTCCCTGGCTATGAGGTGATGGGCGATGGGCTTGTGCGCATCATCCGTGACAGTGACATTGAAATCGAGGAAGAGGCGGAAGACCTGGTGCGCGTGTTCGAGAGCGCGCTGAAGCGCCGCCGCCGCGGGTCGGTGATCCGCATGGAGGTGGACCGCGACTGCCCGCCGTCGCTCCGGAGTTTCCTCGCCGAGGAACTGGACGTGCCTGACAGCGTGATCGTGACCTGCGAAGGCCTTGTCGGTTATTCCGACACCAAACAGCTCATTCTCGATGAGCGCCCTGACTTGCAGTTCAAGCCCTATGTGGCGCGCTTCCCCGAACGGATCCGCGAGCATGGCGGCGATTGTTTTGCCGCTATCCGCCAGAAGGATATTCTCGTCCATCACCCCTATGAGAGTTTCGATGTGGTGGTGCAGTTCGTGCTGCAGGCCGCGAATGACCCGGACGTGGTGGCGATCAAGCAAACGCTCTACCGCACCTCGAAGCACTCACCCATCGTCGCCGCTCTGGCAAAGGCGGCGGAAGCGGGCAAGTCCGTCATGGCGCTGGTGGAACTGAAAGCGCGCTTCGACGAGGAAGCAAACATTCAGTGGGCGCGCGACCTTGAGCGCGCGGGCGTGCAGGTGGTGTTCGGATTCCTTGAGCTCAAAACGCATGCCAAGGTTTCTATGGTGGTGCGCCGCGAGGGCCAGCAGATGCGTTCCTATGTGCATTATGGCACGGGAAATTATCACCCCATCACCGCCAAGATTTATACTGACCTTTCCTTCTTCACCTGCGATCCGGCATTGGCGCGTGATGCCGCGCGCCTCTTCAACTTCATTTCGGGCTATGCGCAACCCGAAGATCTCGAAAAGATTTCGCTGTCGCCGATCAATCTGAAAAGCACCTTGCTGGCGCGCATCGACGATGAGATCGCCCACGCGAAAGCCGGACGCCCGGCGCAGATCTGGGCCAAGGTGAATTCGCTTGTTGATCCCGGTATCATCGATGCGCTTTACGCGGCAAGCCGGGCTGGCGTACAGATCGACCTGATTGTGCGCGGCATCTGCTGCCTGAGGCCGGGCGTCAAAGGCCTCTCGGAAAATATCCGTGTCAAAAGCATTGTCGGGCGTTTCCTTGAACATTCCCGCATTGTTTGCTTCGGCGCCGGGCACGCGCTGCCGCACAACAGGGCGAAGGTCTATATCGGCTCTGCGGACTGGATGCAGCGGAACCTGCATCGCCGTGTGGAAACCCTGATTCCCATCGAGAATCCGACGGTGCATGACCAGATTCTTGACCAGATCATGATGGCCAACCTCAAGGACAACCAGCAGAGCTGGGTGCTTCTGCCCGACGGGACATCGCGCCGCATTGCGCCGGGCCCCGATGAGGAGCCCTTCAATGCGCATGATTACTTCATGAACAATCCCTCTCTCTCTGGACGGGGCAGGGCGCTTGAGGGTAACAACCCGCCGGAAATTCCACAGCACAAGAAGAAGGCCAAGAAAAGCGCGTGAGTTGGCATACGGGTTTCCGTACCGAGCCCCCAAAGTACCGGCCTGTCGCGGTCGTCGATATCGGATCGAATTCCGTCCGCCTTGTCGTCTATGACGGCTTGCGGCGCTCGCCCACGCCTGTGTTCAACGAGAAGATTCTCTGCGGCCTTGGGCGGGGCGTGGCCACCAAGGGCAAACTGGGGGAAGACGCAATCGCGCGCGCCCTCAAGGCGCTCCGGCGTTTTCGGGCACTCGCCCGGCAGATCGGCGCACGGGATGTGTTCGCGGTGGCGACGGCCGCCGCGCGTGAAGCCTCGAACGGCGAAGATTTTGTTGATGCGGCCGAAAAGGCCTTGGGCACCGGCATCGATGTGCTGACCGGCAAGGAAGAGGCGCGCTATGCCGCGCTGGGCGTGATCGCCGGCATCCCCGGAGCGGATGGCGTGGCGGGCGACCTCGGCGGTGGCTCACTGGAACTGATCGATATCAAGGACGGCAAGCTGCGCGACGGCATCACGCTCCCGCTCGGCCCCTTGCGCCTCATTGATATGTCGGGAGGTTCGATCGACAAGGCGCGCGCGATCATCGACGATTATTTCGCCCAGGCCTCAATCCTCGAGCAATTGAAGGGCCGCACCTTCTATTCCGTGGGTGGCACATGGCGGAACCTTGCCAAGCTGCACATGGCGCAGGCGCATTATCCGTTGCATGTGCTGCACGGATACCGCGTGACGAAACCGCAGGCCTCGGGCGTCGCCAATCTGGTCTCGCATCTCTCCGCTTCGTCCCTGCGCGATGTGCGCGAAGTGTCGAAGAGCCGTGCCGATACCATGCCCTATGGCGCACTGGTGCTGGAACGCTTGTTAAGTCACAGCCAGCCCAAGGCGGTGGAAGTCTCGGTGTTTGGCGTGCGCGAGGGATTGCTTTACGCCAAGCTGCCGCGCCGCAAGCGCGAGAGCGATGCGCTGCTGTCATCCTGCTGGGACTTTGCGCGGCGCTATGCGCGCTCTCCCGAGCATGAGCTCGAGCTTTGCGACTGGACCGACCAGCTATTTACCGGTCCCGGTGCTTTGAGCGAAACGCCGGAGCAGAAACGCCTGCGCTATGCTGCCTGCCTCCTCGCCGATATCGGCTGGCGCGCCCATCCCGACTACCGGGCCGAACGCTCATTGAGCATGATCTCGCAGGCGGCTTTTGTGGGCGTCGATCATCCGGGCCGCGTGTTCTTGGCGCTTACCGTTTTCTATCGTTACGACGGCGAGACGGAAAGCGACGGGCTTGACCGGCTGCTTGATGACGAACAGCACCAGCGCGCCCATCTCCTCAGTAATGTGTTCCGGCTGGCCTATATTCTTTCCGCCGCCATGCCCGGCATGCTGCCGAAAATCGGCCTCAAGCTTTCCGACAACAAGACGCTGGTTCTCAAGCTGCCCAAGAAGCTCGCCGATCTTGGCGGCGAGCGCGTGGACAAGCGGCTCGCAAGCCTCGCCGCCGAACTGGGCCGGACGGGGAAGATCGTGGTGGGATGACGGCTTTCTCGATTCTCTCAACTCTCCATCACCAGCCTTGAGCCGGTGAACCAATCGTCAAACCGGCAGCGTGCCGGAAAGTCTGGGTAGCCGGGTCAAGCCCGGCTATGGAGAGGTTTCCTGTTACTCCGCCGCCACCGTAAGCGCCGGTTTTTCCAGCCTGACGATCTGCGTCTTACCATTCTTGAAACCGATCAGCGCTTCGCCGTGCTTGAGCGCCACGGCAAGATTGCCGAACACTTCTTTCCGCCACCCGTGCATCAGCGGAACATCGGCATTGTCGTCTTCGGCGATCGCTTCGATGTCGGCGGCATTAGCGACAAGCTTGGGCGCCAGGCCTTCCTTTTCGCACACGACCTTAAGCGCCAACTTAAGGATTTCCGCTGCCGCCTGCGCCTGATCCGACAACTCATCGCGGCCACTCTCAAATGCGGGCAATGTTTTCGGATCAAAGCTCAGGCCCTGCGCTACGGCTTTGAGGATGCCGTCGCCGATGCGCGATGTCGCAAGGCCACGGGGCAGGGCGCGCAATTCACTCAAGGCTTCGCGTGATTGCGGAATTTGCGTCGCGACCTCGGCCACTGCGTCATCCTTGATGACGCGTGAGCGCGGCACGTTCTTTTCCTGCGCCTCGCGCTCCCGCCAGGCGGCAACCGCCACCAGAACGCCAAGCTGCTTCTTCGATTTGAGCCGGACCTTGATGCGTTTCCACGCGTCTTCCGGTTCGGTGCGATAGGTGGCGGGGTTGGCGAGAATATCCATCTCTTCCGCCAGCCATGGCTCGCGGCCCGTCTTGTCGAGCTCGCCCTTCAGCTTTTCATAGACAGTGCGGAGGTGCGTGACATCGGAGAGCGCATAGACAAGCTGCTTCTCGGTGAGCGGGCGGCGCGACCAATCGGTGAAGCGGGAGGACTTGTCGATCTGCACCTTGGCGAGGCGGCGCACGATCGCCTCATACCCCACCTGATCGCCGAAACCGCACACCATGGCGGCGATCTGCGTGTCGAACACCGGATGCGGCACCACGCCCGAGCGGTGCACCATGATTTCGATGTCCTGCCGCGCGGCGTGAAAGACCTTCAGCACCTTGGGATCATTCATCAGGGCGAAGAAGGGCGCGAGGTCGATGCCCTGGGCCGTTGGGTCGATCAGGCCGGTGAGCGTTTCACCAGCAATCTGGATGAGACAGAGGTCGGGCCAATAGGTGCTTTCCCGCATAAATTCGGTGTCGACGGTGATGAAATTCTCACCTTTGAGCCCCTCGCACAGCCGGGTCAGCGATTCGGTGGTGGTAATCAAATCCATGGACCGAAGGAAGCGCAGGCGGGGAGGCGGGTCAATGCTTAAATGCTGGGGTGCGCCATGCGCCGAAACTCAAGGTAAAACAAAAAGGTAATTGGAAGTCCTGTGAGTCTGTATGAGAAGCAAGAGCGATTGCTGCACGTCAGCCGGAAATCGCCATGCCAAGACCTCATGGAGGTGCCAAGCAAGTGCTTGACTTGCAGGGGCTTCCCTTGCATAACCCGCCGCACTCAAGGGCCGGGGGTTAAATCCCGGCTCCTTGGCGTTTGGCTCAAGCTTGGGTTTGCCCGCTTTCGAGGGGCGATTCGGGGGAGTGTCCCGAGTGGCAAAGGGGGCGGACTGTAAATCCGCTGGCTTCGCCTTCGTAGGTTCGAGTCCTACCTCCCCCACCATCGCTTGGGGCCGGACGCCAGAGACTGAAGACGTGAGACGGATTTTCCGGCGGGTGTAGCTCAATGGTAGAGCAGCAGCCTTCCAAGCTGAATACGAGGGTTCGATTCCCTTCACCCGCTCCAGAACTTGAAACGTGTTGACGCCGCAGGCGCGGCAAACAGGGTAGCAAAATGGCCAAAGAGAAATTCAACCGCGACAAGCCGCACTGCAACATTGGGACGATTGGGCATGTTGACCATGGCAAGACGTCGCTGACGGCGGCGATTACCAAGGTTCTGGCGGAGACGGGCGGGGCGACGTTCACGG
>Ga0209023_10003511_pt1 | contig 18660 bp, 14 predicted proteins | sample LakOneMetagenome_FD_187468 | JGI IMG/M metagenome (GOLD analysis project Ga0209023, IMG submission 187468) | Freshwater and sediment microbial communities from Lake Erie, Canada (SPAdes) (version 2) | ecosystem: Environmental > Aquatic > Freshwater > Lentic | place: Lake Erie, Canada...
TAAATGCCAGCTTTAACCCTGATGATGCCGATAAGAGTGATAATAAAGTGCTTTACATGGACGAAGAAAATGTAAAGCGTACAAAACTCGGGGGCCTCATCCGCAAAGTAAAACGCCTGGTGGAACGCAATACCAACATTAAAACGGACAACAGCATTAAAATTGCCGGCTTCGACATTGCATTAAACAAATAACTTTTAAAAATTCGAAACGATGAAACAGCTAATTACATTTTTAGCAGCAGCAATTATTTGCTCCACTGCAACAGCACAAACCGACACCGCAAAGGCACAGAAAAGCGATACCATCCGTATAGGCGGAATGATAATTGTAAAAAAAGGATGGACCGATAAAAAAAACAGGGATGCCCATAAGGAAACCGAAATTAAAATGGGCCGGAAGAACGATGAAAGGAAAAGAAACGCCAACGTAAGCACCAACTGGTGGATCGTGGACCTGGGTTTTGCAGGGTATACAGATAATACCAATTATGCCACCGCAGGGTCTTACCTGGTAAACAGGCCGCCATCATCCACCTATCCTGCCCTTGGCCAGAATGATTTTAAACTGCGTGCAGGAAAAAGCGTAAACGTAAACGTGTGGATTTTTATGCAGCGTTTAAAACTGGGCGATCCTCATGTGAATTTAAAATATGGTGTGGGCCTGGAACTGAATAACTACAGGTATAAATCTTCCATCAGTTATAAAGAAGGCGGCGCTGTGCCTTATACCACCAATACACAAACCAATGCTCCTTTTATTTTCAGGGATTCCATAAATTTTTCTAAAAATAAACTGGCAGCTGATTATTTAACCGTACCCCTGATGCTGAACTTTACCAGTAACCCGGGCAGCAGCAAAAAAGGCATCAGCCTGAGTGCGGGTGTAAGCGCAGGCTATTTATACAGCCAGCGTAACAAACAAAAAAGCAGCGAAAGAGGTAAGGAAACCAATAAAGGTGATTATGGTTTGAACCGGTTTAAGCTGAGCTATGTAGCTGAACTGCGTTTGGGCTCTGCACATTTTTATGGTTCTTACAGCCCCAAATCATTTTATGAAAACAGCCTGGATATGAAACCCTATACCGTGGGGATACGCTTCAGTAACTGGTAAGATGCAGAATACAACTTAAAGTATAGCCATAAACTGCTCTCTCTCTCATACATGCCCTTACGCACCAAAGCATAGCCAGGTGGGTAGGGGCTGTGTGTTTTTAAAAACTATTTTTTCTGCAGTACACAACCAAATTAAATCTTCCCCCGTCATAACACCTGTGCTTATTTAAATCGATTACTCACCCCAAAAAAAATTAAAATGGGAAAGTTCATAATCTCAGTAAGAACAAATGGCGAATACCAGTTTAACCTGGTGGCAGGCAATGGCCAGAAAATTCTTTCCAGCGAAGGGTATTCATCTAAAGCTGCATGTGAAAATGGTATTGCCTCTGTTCGTAAAAACGCTCAGGACAGCACGAATTTTGAACGTAAAACTGCCAGCAACGGCAAATTCTTTTTTAACCTCAAGGCTGGTAATGGCCAGGTAATTGGTACCAGCCAGATGTATGAAGGCCAGGATGGCATGGAGAATGGCATTGCCTCTGTAACCACAAACGCTCCCGGTGCCGAAACAGAATCAGTATAAAAAATTGTAATTTTTTTGGCTGCTGTTTGTACGGCAGCCTTTTTTTATTCTCTCTTTAATAAAAAGCAATATTCATTTATATTGCAGCATGGCCGGTTCCAAAAAACTATTTTTCCCCAACCTTGATGGTTTGCGCTTTGTGGCCTTCTTTATGGTTTTTTTATGGCACAGCATCCGGCGGCCTTTTGAATTACTGCACATTGATAACATTTACCTGGATAAACTTTTTTACCTGTTTGTAAATGGTAAAACGGGGGTATCCATCTTTTTTGTGCTCAGCGGTTTTTTGATCACCTACCTTATCTTATCAGAAATACAGCTTAACGGCAGGCTGGACGTGATCAAATTTTATATCCGGCGCACCCTGCGCATCTGGCCCCTGTATTTTTTACTGCTGGTTTTAATTTTTGGTGTCATGCCCCTGCTGATGCAGCGCTTTCATCAAAACTGGAGTGAGTTTAATATGCAGCCATGGTATTATTTTGCCTTCCTCAGCAATTTTGATGTACTGCATATTTATTTAACCAATGGAAAAGACCTGCTGGCCAGCACCGTTACCTGGTCGGTGGCTATTGAAGAACAGTTTTACCTGGTATGGCCCCTGCTGTTTGCGTTTTTACACCGCAGCCTGTACAAATTTATTTTCCCGGCGCTGGTTATTTTGTGTTACACTTTCCGCTGGCTGCATGCCGGTAATGAATCCATTTTATATTACCATACCCTAAGCGTTTGCGGCGACCTGGCACTGGGCGGCTGGGCCGCATACCTTAGTTTTTATAACCTGTCATTTCTGAATTTTTTTAAAAAGCAAACCAATATGCAGCGGGCACTGTTTTACGGTACTGCAATAGTATTGCTGTATGCCATACAGTTTGGCGCCCATCCCTTATTTGCCGTTTTTAACCGGCTGGTGCAAACCTTATTTTTCTGTTATATTATTTTAGACCAGAATTTTAATGCACAGCCGAAGGCAAAGTTTTCTAAAAATAAGTTCATGACCTTTTGGGGTAAATATACTTATGGCCTGTACCTGTGGCATGCTTTTGTGATGATGATTTTAACCGTTACAGCGTCTAAAGGGCTGCATTTTTCGCTGGAATCTTTCGGGGTAAATGCGCTTATAGCGGTGCTGGGCTTTGGATGCAGCCTGGCCGTGAGTTATTACAGTTATCATTGGGTGGAAGCCCGGTTTTTACAATTGAAAGATAAATTTTCATTTATCCACAAACAGTAGCGCTGTATAACAATTTGTTAAAGCGTGGCAGCAGTTTTACAGCTGCATACTAATAATAAATGGCACAGCGTTTGAACAGTAAAACAGCAATAATATACTACTATGAAGGTTACAGGTTTACGGTACGTGTTTTTAGCAGTTGGCCTGGCCGCTGTTTTTTCGTTTAGTTACGATAAGGGAAAGAAGAAAAAACCCGCAGCAAAACCACGTACGGCAAAAGCCACCCCTAAACGCAAGCCCGCTGTTGCCGACAGTTCGGAAAACCCCTGGTATATTATTGTTGATAAAAGTGATTATGAACTGAAGGTATATGACGACGAAGGCTGGTATGCCACATACCCCATTGTTTTTGGCAGTAAGGATTTAAGCGATAAGATGAAGGAAGGCGATAAGCGTACCCCCGACGGGCATTTTAAAGTGATACTTAAAAAGATCCATCCCCAGTGGGGCCCCGAGCTGTTGCTGGATTATCCCAATGACGCCAGCTATAAAAAATTCAATGAGCGGGTTTCAAAAGGCATCATCCCCAAAAATGCAAGAATTGGAAACGGCATTGCCATACATGCCACCCGGCCCGACGAAGAATGGACTGTTGATAATTTTTACAACTGGACAGACGGCTGTGTAAGTGTAAAATATACCGAGATGAAAGACCTGTACAGTTATATTCCTGTGGGCACACCGGTTACGATCCAGCAATAAGTTTCACCCGCATTAGTTTACTGTAACACATCAAAAACTGTCAGCCTGAGCTTGTCGAAGGCGGCTTGGAAATAAAAGTTGTTGTATGTATCCTGAAAAATAGTTTGTCAAGAATCTCCTGTGCTAATTCGGTTTCGACAGGCTCAACCTGACAACTTTAAGTTTGAAAATAAAGTTATAAAATATCATTCTGGTTTTATAAACAACAAACTCCCGTCTCCATAACTCAAAAATCTGAAATCATTTTCAAGGGCATAATTGTAAATTTTTTTCCAGTCATCACCAACGGCTGCTGCCACCAGTAATAATAATGTTGATTGTGGCTGGTGAAAATTAGTGACCAGCGCTTTTGCAATTTTAAAATTATAACCCGGGGCAATTAAAATTTGTGTTTGTGTAAACAGGCGCATGGTATTATTTTTTTGTAACCATTGCAGTAATGATTCCAGCGCAGCTTTAACGGTAAGGGTGGTACCAGCCAGTTCTTCATACACTTCCCATTGGCCAAGCTGCAGTTGCGGCGATGAAGGATACAATGATGCTTTTACCCCCAGCCAGTATAAACTTTCGATGGTGCGTAAAGATGTGGTGCCCACTGCCACAATGGTATTATCTAAATTGGCGATAATATTTTTTATGGAGCTGCTGTTTACATCAATCCACTCGGCATGCATTTCATGAGCATCCATGGTGGCCGCTTTAACAGGTTTGAATGTGCCGGCACCCACATGCAGTGTTACAAAATCATGAGTAATATTTTTAGATGCCAGTTTTTCAAAAACAGTTTCTGTAAAATGCAGGCCCGCTGTTGGCGCCGCCACCGAACCGTCATGCGCCGCATAAATGGTTTGATAGCGGTTGCTGTCATCCGCTTCCGGTTTTCTTTTTATATAAGGCGGTAAAGGGATATTGCCTGCCTCTTCAATTATTTCTGCAAAAGAAGAATTTCCCTTCCAATCAAATCCGATCACATAAGCGTCAGTAAGCTTCTGCAGTAATGTAATTTTTAATTCTTCATTCTTCATTTTTAATTCCAAATGCTCTTCTTTCCATTTGGAAACTCCGCCCACCAGGCATTTCCACCGGCAGCTTTTTGTTGCACTGAGCGTGGTGGTATAATCTGCTCCAAAAGGTTCCAACAAAAATATTTCAATCACTCCACCTGTGGGTTTTGTAAATAATATTCTCGCCTTGATAACTTTGGTATTATTAAAAATTAAAAAACTGTTTTGCGGCAGGTGTTGATGAATGTTTTTGTACCTGTCTTCTTCAATGTTACCGTTTTTATAGATCAGCAGTTTGGAGCTGTCTCTTTCTTCAGGCGGATGCAAGGCAATCTTTTCATCCGGCAGATGGTAAGTAAAATCCTTTATGGAAATATTTTTTGGGTGCATGGTGTAAAGGAGTGAGCTTAACAGTACTGAGATTCAGCAACTGCCTGGTTAAAGTTATTTCAAAAAATCACTGACAGCAGCCACCCATTTTTCATTTTCTTTTTTACAAAGGCTTTCATGTGCGGCAGTATTGTACACAATAAATTTTTTATTGCTGGTGCCCAGGTTGGCAAATAAAATATCTTCTTCGCTGCGGCTTACCCTGGGGTCGTTAGCGCCCCACTGCAGCAATACCGGGCAGGAAATTTTTTTAGCATACTCTTCAGGTTTCATATTAAAAGCCCAGAACCCATGCTCCACTCCACCCCAGAAAGTTAATAATGTTGAAATGGGTTGTGCAGGCAGCCCCATCATTTTTACACGGCCTTTAACGGCATCTTCAATAGTGCCAAAGGGCATTTCTAAAATAATTTTTTGAGGTTGCACAGCATCATAATCATACACTGCCTTGGTAATGGTGGCAGCGCCCATGGAAATACCCCAGAGCACAATATTTTTTTCGCCTTTATTTTTTATGAAATCATAAGCCAGTTGTACATCTGCTGCTTCGTAATAGCCAATGGTGCAGGTATTGCCGCCGCTGTTGCCATGCGCCCTGAAATCGAGCTGAAAAGTATTGTAACCCATTTTTCTGAATGCCGCTGCTTCTGCATTGTTACCGCCTTTATGGCCGCCATGTCCATGAAACATGCAAACCGTTCCCCTGGCATTATTAACTGTGGTATACCAGGCTTCCAGTTTTATACTGTCGCTGGTGGTAAGTGTTATAGTTTGGTATGCGGTATCCGGTATTTCAGCCCCATGCTTTACAGCATTAATGCCAAATAGCATTTCCTTGGCATTATCCCAGCCGGTTTTGTCTTTAAGGGGTTTTATGGTTACTTCACCCGCATTATAAAAGTGGGTAAACTTATAGGCATGAAACATCACGACGATGTTCAGCAGCGCAAAAACAACCAGTATTGTTTTTATAAGAAATTTGATAATTCTTTTCATCATAAAGGAAAACAAATGTAATGGTTTTATGTAATTGGCCGGTTAACAGCATCCGGTAAATTAAATAAAGCTTATGAGAACAGTATGTTTACTGCTGTGTACATTATTATGTATTGCAGCCACTGCGCAAAGCAACCTTACAGCAAATATTATTGAGGGAGGTAAAACACTTGTTGAATTGGTGAGGGTATTTAAATCGCCCAAAAGCGGTGTGGTTGCTGTGCCTGCAGCCAATCCTCCTAAGACAGACAGCTGTACTGTAAAAAACATAAGTGATATATGTTTTAAAAACACAACGGCAAAAAGCATTTATATTACACTTATCAAACGTAATGGCAGTGTATATGAAACTCTGGTGCTGACCATTAAAATATTACCACGTGCCCAGGAATGTATGTATGAACTGCGTGCCGGTATTTATAAACTTAAAATAGAAACTGATGGTGAAGAGGATATGCGTGTCATGATCAGGGAAGGTGAAATGAAATTAAGTGCCTGCGAAAACCCCACCAGGGAAGTTAAGCTGGATTAGGGTGAGTGGCTGCCAGCCCCTTCTTTAATTTTTAAAAGGGTATTCATTTTTACATCAGTTAAAATATCGGTGCTATGTTTTGCATTGGGCCACTGAATTTCGATCTCTTCAATACTGAGGGCATTCCCAATACCCGCCTCCACAGTTAATGTTTGCGATCCAAAGCTACCGCCCGTGCAAACGGTGTGATAAAAATTTTGCAGGGTGCCATCTGCCATTTTCACTTTTATTCTTACCCTGGCACCAATGGCTGCACGGTTTGCAGTAACGCCTTCTAATTTTAGTTTTATCCAGTGGTTCCCGTTAGTAGTGGTATTCTCATACAGCACATTCCTGAAGCGGTCGCCTTCTACAGCACCTCCCATTACTTCATAAATATCCTGGTCGCCGTCATTGTCAATATCAGCAAAAGCCACGCCATGCCCTTTTTGAATATGTGCTGTATTGGTGGAATAGCTGATGTCTTCAAATTTTTTGCCGGCTATATTATGATAGAGTTTGTTGGGAATGATGCTTTGATATTCCGGTGCCCCGGTGCCCAGGTAAAAATCGGGCCAGCCATCATTATCAATATCTCCAAAGTTGCAGCCCATGGCATAAGTCACATGGTCAACCCCATATTGGCTGCTTACATCCGTGAAAGTATTATTACCGTTATTATGGTATAGCCTGGGCTTGTCTCCAAGGGTGGGCATACCCAGCATATCTTTAGCCACATCCTGTGCCACGTGGGTAAACTGCCTGGTATCATAACCTGAAACATAAAGGTCAAGGTAACCGTCATTATCATAATCAAAAAACCAGGTAGGAAAACTATACAGGGGTTCTTCCACTCCGGCAGCCTTACTGATATCTTCAAAAATTCTTGAGCCGGGTGTTGGCCCGGGTTTGTTCAGCCATAATTTATTTGGAGCGCCCAGGGCAGACAGATACAGATCGGGATACCCGTCATTATTGATATCGCCCCAAACACAGCCTTTTGCAAAAGTGGTTATGTTTAACCCGTATTTGGCGGCTTCGTCTTTAAATTTTCCATTGTGATTGATAAATAACTGGCAGGGATAATTTTCGTGTGCTACAAAAAGATCTATCCATCCATCATTATTAAAATCGCCCCATGAAGCACTTTGGGTTGGTGCCGGGGAATACAAACCATTCTCTATGGTTACATCCTGGAATGTATTGTTGCCATTATTTTTAATTAACGAAAAAGGGAATTTTGCATTTTTGCCCCACCAGCCTCCCCTTAATATTAAAAAATCTTCAAAGCCATCATTGTTGTAATCAGCATGAATTAAATTCAGCCCGCCTGTGATACCCACCAGGCCGGATGACACGGTTTCCGTTTTAAAAGTGCCGTCTTTCATCTGGTGCATGTAACGTATCTGGTCACTTAAACCGTACGAACTGGCCATGATATCCAGCAGGCCATCATTATCTAAATCTTCCACCACGCAACCGCCGGATATACCATTCATGTCCACATTCTTTTTACTGCCCACATCTTTCAATACAATATTGCTGCTGTTGGTTTGATTGAACACGCCTGATGAAATCAGCCATTGCGGGGGAACCTGTGCAGGATATTTACCCAGCGTCATATAAGCAATGTTCAGCAGGTATCTCGATTGCAGGTCATCCGGAAATTTATTCAGGATGATATTCAGCACAGCGATGGCATTTTCAGAACCGGTAGTGAGTTTGTGAATACCATTTCCCTGTATAGGAATGATACAGCTTTGCGGGTTATGATTGGCAGCACAGTTTTCCAGTTCTCCTTTTCTCATATAGGCAATGGCCAGCTGGTCAAAAAAAGGCTTGTACGGAGCAGTAAAATTATCATAAGTTAATTTCATGGTATTGATCAGGCTGCTCAGTATCCCGATGGCTTCATCAGTATTGCCTGCATTTAATGACTCTGTTGCATATTGAAAATAATAATCCAGCCTTATTTTAGGATCGGTTTCGGTTTCCAGTTTTTTCTTGAATATTGCTGCACGCTGTGTATTCATCACATAAAAATCTTCAGGATTGGCATGTTTGTTTATGCTGTCAAGGATCCTGATCATCTTTAATGTGCCGGCTGATTGTTTTACGGTTGACACCAGTACGGTGCTGTCGGGTTCACAACAACTTTTCATTTGTGCAAAAGACGAAAACGGCAATGCAGTGAGGATAAAGAAGCTAATACCACTTAAAATATGACGGAGTCTCATGCCTGTATGATTTTTATAACTGGCATAAAATTACTTTAAAATGTACAAGTGCTGCAGGCGGCTATAATTTACCGTTTTTAATTTCATCCACCACTGCAGGATCCAGTAAAGTGGTGGTATCGCCAAGGTTTTGCATTTCCCCTTCTGCGATCTTTCTTAAAATGCGGCGCATTATTTTCCCGCTTCTTGTTTTGGGCAGCCCGGTAACAAACTGTATTTTATCCGGCTTGGCAATGGGGCCAATTACCCTTGTTACGGTTTGTAAAATATCCAGCCTTCGTAAATTTTCATCGCCGTGATGGCCATTATAAATTACATAAGCATAAATACCCTGTCCCTTTACATCATGCGGGTAACCCACCACGGCACTTTCCACCACACCGGCATGCATGTTAATGGCATTCTCCACTTCGGCGGTACCAATGCGGTGGCCGCTTACGTTCAGTACATCATCCACCCTTCCGGTAATGCGGTAATTGCCATCTGCATCTTTTAAGGCGCCATCACCAGTAAAATACAGGTTGGGGTAAGTGGCAAAATAATTGGTGCGGCAGCGTTCATGATCGCCATAAGTAGTTCTGATGATAGAGGGCCATGGTGCTTTAATGCAAAGGTTGCCTTTTAATATACCGTGCTCATCTTTTTCGGTTACTTCATTTCCGTTTTCATCAACCAGCACAGGTTGTACGCCCGGCATGGGTAATGTGGCCCATCCCGGCTTGGCCGGTGTAATGCCGGCAAAGTTGGATATTAATGTGCCACCGGTTTCTGTTTGCCACCAGGTATCCACAATGGGGCATTTTTTCTTTCCTATATTTTCGTCATACCAGTGCCAGGCTTCTTCATTAATGGGTTCGCCAACGGTGCCTAATATTTTTAAAGAAGACAGGTCTTTCCCTTCCAGGGGCTTGGTACCATAGCTCATTAAACTCCTGATGGCCGTAGGTGCCGTGTACAAAATATTTACTTTATGCCTGTCCACAATATCCCAAAAACGCCCTGCATCGGGCCAGGTGGGTATGCCTTCAAACATTAATGAAGTACCACCTGCACTTAAGGGGCCGTATACTATATAACTGTGGCCGGTTATCCAGCCAATATCTGCCGTGCAAAAATGAATATCGCCGGGCTGGTACTGAAATACGTTTACGAAAGTGTAATTGGTCCACACCATATAACCGGCGCTGCTGTGCACCACACCCTTTGGTTTACCCGTGCTGCCGGAAGTATACAAAATGAATAAAGGATCTTCTGCATCCATGGGCTCGGCGGGAAAAGATACCACGCCATCTTTCTCCACCTGTGTTTCTGCATATTCCATTTCATCCTCCCACCATACATCACGTCCCTTGATCATACTCACCGGTATCCTGGTACGGGTGTATACAATAACACGTTTTACCGTACGGTTGCCAATCAGTGCATCATCAATCACGCTTTTTAAGGGAATATCTTTTCCGCCACGGTAAGCGCCATCGCAGGTAATGATAAATTCGGCATTGGCATCATACAGCCTGTCGGCAATACTTTGTGCACTGAAGCCGCCGAATATTACAGAATGTACGGCGCCAATCCTTGCACAGCCCAGCACTGCATAAGCCAGTTCGGGCACCATGCCCATGTAAATACAAACACGGTCGCCTTTTTTTACGCCGTTATTCACCAGCATCTGTGCCACCTGGCAAACCCTTTTGTGCAGGCGGGCATAGGTTACTATACGCACCCTGTCTTCGGGGTTATTGGGTTCCCAGATGATGGCTGGTTTATCTGCCATTGTTTTTAAATGGCGGTCGATACAATTTTCGGTAATGTTCAGCTGGCCACCTTTAAACCATTCCACTTTGGGTTCGGTAAAATTCCATTCCAAAACGGAATCCCATTTTTTCTTCCATAAAAAATTTTCAGCCACAGCACCCCAGAAGGCTTCGGGTTGCTCCACACTTTTTTTATAGTCGGCCCTGTATTGTTCAGAAGATGTTATCTGGTAAGGATAGCTCATGATTTATTTTTTAGCTGCTCCAAAATTATACATACGCCATGATTAATGGGGCAAAAAAATAAAATTGTATAAATATTTTTATGCAGCCGATAGTACAGGATAATCGGGTTCAAAAACAATGTATCTTTCCTTACAATTGTTTTGCTTATGACAAATGGAAATGATACCAGGGGTATTGGTAAGGTTATTTTTTCTTCCTCGCTGGGTACTTTAATTGAGTGGTACGATTTTTACATTTTTGGTATGTTGGCCAAAACCATCTCCGTACAGTTTTTTCCTGAGGGCAATGATACGGCCGCTTTACTGAGCACCCTGGCCATCTTTGCAGCCGGCTTTCTGGTGCGGCCATTTGGGGCGCTGGTATTTGGCAGGCTGGGCGACCTGATTGGCAGGAAATATACTTTCTTATTGACGCTGGTATTAATGGGCGGCTCCACTTTTTTAATAGGGCTGGTGCCTTCTTATAAAACAATCGGCATAGCAGCGCCATTGCTGGTATTGTTATTAAGGTTGATACAGGGCCTGGCATTGGGTGGTGAATATGGCGGCGCTGCCACTTATGTGGCCGAGCATGCACCTGCACACCGCCGGGGTTATTTTACGGCATGGATACAAACTACGGCCACATTGGGCTTGTTTGTGGCGCTGGGCGTTATCATGGCGGTAAAAAACAGTATGAGTGATGCCGCATTTACTGCAGAGTGGGGGGGCTGGCGTTATCCTTTCTGGATATCGATTTTACTGGTGGGTGTTTCTATTTATATCCGTTTAAGGATGAAGGAATCTCCTGCATTCTCCAAATTAAAGGCGGAGAAAAAAACATCTGTCAACCCCTTAAAAGAAAGCTTTGGGCACAAAGCCAATTTTAAAATGGTATTGCTGGCTTTGTTTGGTGCAGTAATGGGGCAGGGGGTGATCTGGTACACCGGGCAGTTTTACGCACAAAGTTTTTTAGAGAATACCGTGAAGATAGAGTTTATGCAGAACCGGGGAATATTATTGTGGGCCATTGGGCTGGCCACGCCTTTCTTTTTAGTGTTTGGTGCGTTGAGTGACAAAATTGGAAGAAAATGGATCATGCTGACCGGCATGTTGCTGGGTGTGGTTTGTTACAGGCCGATATTTGGTACTTTATTAAAAGATGCTAATGCGAAGGAATGGATGCAGGAAGATATTTCAATAATAAAATCTGATACAATTACAAAATATCCTCCTCCTTCCAATAACCATGTAGCAGAAGTTACGGCTAAGTATAAAAAAAGAGACGGAACTGTATTTACCAGGATATCTGCTGATACTATTTTCTTATCCCCATTCCCTGTTAGAATGGATGTTGTGAGTGATGCCAACCCTAAATATTCAAACATAATTCTTTCCACTCCGCTCAAATGGAAATTCATCTTCCTCGTCTGGATCATGATCATTTTTGTAACCATGGTATATGGGCCCATTGCTGCATTTTTGGTGGAACTGTTTCCCACTAAAATACGGTACACCAGTATGAGCCTTCCTTACCATATTGGCAATGGAGTGTTTGGTGGATTAGTGCCATTTATAGCCACCCTGTTAACCGCTACATTCACCACCGATCCACTGGTTGGGTTGTGGTACCCCATTGGTGTGGCGGCTTTGTGTTTTGTAATTGGGGTTTTGTATTTGAATAATAAGATTGATAAGGAAGTAAATGATTAAATAACCAGGGGTGTCGCCCCTGTAAAATAAAATGTATGAACCAGATTAAAAGAATCATGGGCTTTTTGTGGATGGTAATTGCACCTGCAGTTATTTATTTTTTAGTAACTGGCGCCCTGCATAATATCGGTAATGGCACAAAAGATATCAATAAACCCATTCCCTGGGTCATCATCATCACCATATTCACCCCTATTGCCATTGGCCTGATGATATTTGGTTTTTATGCATTGAAGGGCGAGTATGATAAACTGCCGGAAAGTTCAGAAGAGTTATGACACGAATGATGGTGTTTTATTCGTGTAATAAAAGCAAACAGGATGTAACATAAATGAATGCAGTACGTTTTAGAAAAATTATGCGGCACACCATTTTGTACAGTATGGTTGTAATTGCTGTGTGGCTGCTGCTGGCACAATGCTTTATCATGCGCAACCGCTGGAGCGATGGCAAAGCATACAGCGTTTTTAAGGCCAAAGATATTCCCCTCACTATTTATGATACTATAATTAACGAAAGGCATTTGCATTATGCCGTTTGCGGCCCCGACAGTTTACCCACCCTGGTTTTTATACACGGCAGCCCCGGCAGCTGGATGAATTACATGAAGTACATGTGGGATACCGCCATGCGTAAAAAATTCCGTATAGTGGCCATCGACAGGCCGGGCTTTGGCTACAGTAATTTTGGTAAAGCCATGCACCTGCAGGAACAATGCAAAATAATTTTGCCTGTGCTTGAAAAATTAAAAACCACTAAGCCCATGTTCCTGGCAGGGCATAGCATGGGTGGGCCCGTTGCAGTTAAACTGGCCGCAGATCATCCATCTTTATTTACAACGATAGTGATTATTGCAGGCGCCATCGATGTAAAGATGGAAGCCAAAGAAACATGGCGCAAAATTATGAATGTACGCCCCATGTACTGGGCACTGCCGGGGGCATTTGGTCCCAGCAATACCGAGCTGCTGTATTTGAAAAAAGACCTGGTACCCCTGCAGGATGATTTTAAAAAGATCACCTGTAATATTTTATTTGTGCATGGCGATGCAGATACCTGGGTACCCATAAAAAATATCGCTTACGGGAAAAAGATGCTGGTAAATGCAGCTTCCATTACTGCAGATACGCTGCATGGCGCCGATCATCAAATACCCTGGAAAAAAATGGATGAACTGAAACAAATATTGCTGCAGCTGTATTGAATATTTACTGCAGCGCCTTATAAATAGCTTCATGAATTTTTGGGCGCACATTCATGTTCAGTAATTTTTTATTTACATCACCGCCATCGGGATGCACCCGGTTACTTAAAAAGATAAATACCAGCTGTTGTGCAGGATCGGCCCACACACAGGTACCGGTATAGCCGGTATGGCCAAAGGTTTGTGGCGAGGCGGATAAACAGGGATAGGGCTCGGGCCTGGTGGCATTGTCTTTTTCGGGTTTGTCAAAACCATAACCGCGGCGGCTGATATCGCTGTGGTATCCGGTAAATAACTCCACGGTTTCTTTATGCAGGTAATTTTTTCCGTTAAAGCTGCCGCCATTCAGCAGCATCTGCATGATCACGGCTAAATCATACGCATTACTGAATAAGCCGGCATGGCCGGCCACACCGCCAAACATGGCAGCACCCGGGTCGTGTACATCGCCGCGTAATAATTGTTGCCGGTTATTTTTTTCATGTTCTGTCGGGATGATGCGGCTTAAGGCAAAACGTTCTCTTGGTTTAAAACCAGTGGTGGTTAAGCCCAACGGGGTATAAAAGTTTTTCTGTGCATATTCATTCAATGGCATTCCGCTAACAGCTTCCACTATTTTTCCTAAAAAAATAAAATCGTTATCGCTGTAAATATATTTTCCGGTGGCACCTAGCGGACTTTGTAAAATGCGCTGGTACATCGTATCTCTCCATGCCGTGCGCATATACATATTTTCTGCCACCCTTATGCTGAAAGAATCTGACGCCACTTTTGCATAATATTTTGGTAAGGGGTTGCCTGCACTGTCCAGCGTTTCCCTGTAAAAAGGAATGAAGGATACCAGGCCTGCCTGGTGCAGCAAAACGTTTTCAACAAGCAGGTTTTCTTTATTGCTTCCCTTTACCCAGGTCAGGTAATCGCCCAGTGTTTTTTTCAGGTCGATCTTTCCTTCATCATACAGCTTCATGATGCTGATGGTGGTGGCGCACACTTTTGTAACAGAAGCCATATCAAAAACAGATTCCAGCTGTACCGGTTCTGTTTTGTCGTAGGTATAACTGCCATATGCTTTGTGGTAGGCGATCTTGCCATTTTTAGCCACCAGCAATACACCACCGGGAGTGGCGCCTTTGGCAATGGCGTCATTTACTATGGAATCGACAACAGATAATTTAACAATGTCAAGGCCGGCTTCGTCCGGGTTGGCGCGGGGCAAAAAAAAACCGGAGCTTACAATGCCGCTGCCGTAGGTATAACTTTCGCAAACGGTAACCGGTAATTTTCCTTTGGCAGTAATTTTTCCCTGCAGCAGGTCTGCAGCGGTGTTTTGCACAATATCATCATCTTCGTAACAGGCAATTAAATTTTTTGCCGCACACCAGTTTTTAATGGCATAAGGATTGCCAAAAACAAAAGTGATGGCATTGGTTTGCTGCTGCAATTTTGTTACCAGGTCAACAGCAGGTTTTGATATGCCAAAATTATTGGCCGGCACCCGGGCGTAGTTATGAATGCCGATGATTACTTTTTTATACAGTTTTTTTACTTCGTCGATAGTGGCAGCCACTTTGGTACTGTCGTTGGTATAAGGAAAATTGATAACAGCAGCGCCATAATCAGCAGCCAGCCTTTTGGCCAATGCATTATCTGTACTATTGCCAATGCTGATATATACCATATCGCCGGCAGGTTTTGAAGGAACAGGCATAGGGAAAAATACTGCATCTGTTTTTTTCAAAACCGTCAGTGCATTTTCTGCCACTGTTCTTCTCATACTGCTGATATCGTTATTCAGGTCGGCTGTAAGGTTAGTGGTATTGATGGGGGATAAATTGGCCAGCCCGTACTGGTATTTTGATAACAGTACTTTTTTGCAATGCATTTCAATATCCGCCCAGCTTAATTTTTTGTCGGCAATAGCCTGCTTGATTTTTGCAATGGCCAATGGCACATCACCGGGCAAACACAGCATATCATTTCCGGCAATCAGCGATTCCACGGAAGCTGCACCATCAGGAAAATTCTTTTTTACACCCTGCATTTCCAGGGCATCTGTAAAAGTCAATCCCTGGTAACCCAGTTCATTTCTCATCAGGCCGGTTACATTATTTTTTGAGATGGAAGTGGCACGGTTCAATGTATTATCAATGGCTGGAATAAACAAATGGGCGATCATCACGCTGCCGATGCCGGCCTTAAAAATTTCCCTGAAGGGGTATAACTCCAGTGAATCCAGCTGCAGTTTTGTTTTATTGATAACAGGTAAATCCAGGTGAGAATCCACCGATACATCCCCATGCCCCGGAAAATGTTTGGCACAGGCCATCACACCATTGTCCTGCATGCCTTTCATATACTGTATGCCAAACAGGGCCACTTTGTATTTATCTTCTCCAAAACTCCGGTCGTTAATAACAGGGTTATCAGGATTATTATTTACATCCACCACGGGGGCATAATTAACCTGTATGTTCATGCGTTTGCATTGTGCAGCCACCAGTTTACCGTAGTTATATACAACAGCGGCATCAGGCATGGCGCCCAGCATCATTTGTTTGGGAAGGGGCAGTACACTGTCGATCATGCGCATACCCAGTCCCCATTCTGCATCAATACACATTAAAATGGGTGTTTTGGCCTGGGCCTGCAGGGTATTTAAAATATTGGCCTGTTTTACAGGGCTGCCCTGGAAAAGACAGATGCCGCCGATATTATATTGTTTAACCAGCTCACTTACTTTATCATCAAAAAAAGTAACCGTTTTGGTGCGCATATCTATGGAAGACAACCGCACCACCATCAGTTGTGCAATGCGTTCATCATCAGACAGTGTTTTAAAAACACTGTCGGCCCAGGCCTGTGCTTTATGGGTTTGTGCATAGGATGTTGCAGATAGCAGGAGTAAAAAAGATAAAATGAATTTCTGCATGCCGGTGTAAATTTTAACTGGAAAGGATGTGTTACTTTTGCGGTTCTAAAATTAAAGGATTTTGCCCGATATCATTCAACTATTACCTGATAACATCGCTAACCAGATTGCAGCCGGAGAAGTGATACAACGGCCTGCAAGTGCGGTGAAGGAGTTATTGGAGAATGCTGTGGATGCCGGAGCCGATGAGATCAAACTCTTTATTACCGATGCAGGCAAATCACTGATACAGGTTACAGATAATGGCAAGGGCATGAGTGAAACAGATGCCCGTATGGCTTTTGAACGCCATGCCACTTCCAAAATAAGTAATATAGAAGACCTGTTCCGCATTAAAACAATGGGCTTCAGGGGCGAGGCGCTGGCCAGTATTGCAGCCGTGGCACAGGTGGAGCTCAAAACAAAAAGGGCTGAAGATGAAACCGGTGTTTTTATTGAAATTGAAAACAGCCAGGTAATCAAACAGGAGCCTGTTGCAGCATCCAATGGCACCAGCATTGCCATGAAAAATTTATTTTTTAATGTGCCTGCCCGGCGTAATTTTTTAAAAAGCAATGCGGCAGAGCTGCGGCATATTGTAGATGAGTTTATCCGTGTGGCCATGGCTTTCCCGGAAATTTTCTTTTCACTCAGTTCCAACGGGCAGCAGGTTTTTCATTTGGAGAAGGGCACTTTAAAGCAACGCATTGTTCAGATACTGGGCAATAACTATACTGCCAAACTGGTGAGTGTGCAGGAGCATACTGATTACCTGAACATCTATGGATTTGTGGGTAAACCGGAAACTGCAAAAAAAACCAGGGGCGACCAGTATTTTTTTGTGAACAACCGTTTTATTAAAAGTGCCTACCTCAACCATGCGGTAATGAATGCCTTTGATGAAATGATTGCAAGGGACAGCTTCCCGATGTATGCGCTGTTTATTGATTTAGACCCGGCGCAGCTGGATATAAATGTGCATCCCACCAAGCAGGAAATAAAGTTTGAAGACGAAAAGATCGTATATGCTTTTGTGCAGAGTGCGGTGAAACATGCGCTGGCACAGTTCAGTATTACACCCACACTGGATTTTGAACTGGACAGCTCCATCCAGCAGCTCGACGCGGTGAGCAAACCCTTTACCGAAGAAAAGAAATCAACTGCTGCGGCCACTTCTTTATACAGTACGTTCACACAAAAACACCAAAGCCATTTTATAGAAAGTAAAAGTGAGCTGAAACACTGGAAGGATTTTTATGAAAAAACACCCCAGCAACCTGTGGACAACCGGCTGCAATCGGAAGCTGCCGGTTTTATAACCACCTCCAACAAACCACAAACCGAAAACCTTACCCAGTTACACAACAGTTATATTGTTGCCCAAACACAAAAAGGGTATTACCTCATTCACCAGCAAAATGCACATGAGCGGATACTGTATGAACAGTTTGCAACAGCTGTGGATGGTAAACCCATTGCGGCGCAGCGCAGCCTTTTTCCTGCAACCCTGGAACTGGCGGTTACGGATGCCGTATTGCTTACAGAACTGCTGCCCGACCTGAACCACCTGGGGTATTTATTAGAGCCTTTTGGCAATAACACTTTTGTTATCCAGGGCTCTCCGGCAGATGTGGGTGATGGCAATGAAAAAGCGGCTGTTGAAAAAATGCTGGAACAATACAAGCATTTCAGCAGCGATTTAAAGTTTACCAAAAGGGAGAAATTATTGCGGTCGCTGGCATTGCAGCAAAGTGTAAAAGCAGGCCATATGCTTACAGAAAAAGAGATGAAGGCGCTGGTGGAAGATTTATTTAACTGCAGTGTGCCCAATATTACACCCAATGGCAAACCCACTTACCTTGAATTTAAAAAAGAAGAGCTGGATAAAATGTTTGGCAGGTAAGATGCAGTGGCGGCTGAATACAGGAGGTATCAGTTATCAACAATATCAGTTTCATTTTTGGCAGGCTTTCTTTCCTCGTCTAAAACATACAGCAGTTTGCTCAGCATTTCTTTATACTGGGTGGTTTTACCAAACTGCGTTTCAATATTGATATACCGTTTGTTTAATTCGCCGTAGTACACACTCAGCGAACCATCTTTGGTTACTTTAATGTTATCCTGCAAAATACTGTTGTACCC
>Ga0209023_10003512_pt1 | contig 18658 bp, 13 predicted proteins | sample LakOneMetagenome_FD_187468 | JGI IMG/M metagenome (GOLD analysis project Ga0209023, IMG submission 187468) | Freshwater and sediment microbial communities from Lake Erie, Canada (SPAdes) (version 2) | ecosystem: Environmental > Aquatic > Freshwater > Lentic | place: Lake Erie, Canada...
AACCGCCCTCGAGACACCGAGCGCCTCGCACACCAAATTGACCGGCCAGACTCCTCGGTGCTTCGCAATGAAGCCGAACTTCAAATCGACTCCTTCGCGAAGTAGGCCGCGGTTTTTTTTCAGCAGATCGCGCTCCATCTTCAGCTTGGCGACTTCTTTGCGCAGCCGTGCTATCTCCGCGTCCTGCGCCGTCATCTTGCCTTTGCCTAGGAATGCTTCCTCGGGTTGCTCGCGATGCTCGCGCACCCACTTGCGCAGCACATTCTCGTGCACATCCAGATCATGGGACGCTTGGCGTACCGATACCCGGCGCTCCTCAACCAACTTCACAGCCTCAAGCTTGAACTCGCGACTGAACTGCCTTCTTGCTGCCATTGATTCCTCCTGACTCCATTTTCCACCTTAACTCGGTGTCTGTGGAATCGGCAGCAGGCCAAACCGGTTCTCCCACAGTGGAGTATGTCCCAGCCCGTCCTTCTGGCTGGTTTCTTCTGCACTGTAGGAATCACTCTTCGCGTTAGCACCGTACTCGAAAGCAATTCCAAAATTCCCATAACTATGCTATTAATTGCAAATATGCTTATGTTATCTTGCAATACTCTGATAATTATTATTGGCAACGTTTGGTAAGCCATAGGAGTCCGTTATGCAATGTCCGGTATGTAAAGAAGTGCAACTTGTTATGACCGAGCGCCAGAATATTGAAATTGATTACTGCCCTCAGTGCCGAGGTGTTTGGCTCGATCGTGGCGAACTCGATAAAATAATTGAGCGTAGTCAACAAGCAGAAAATAGTTTCTTGGCGCAAAGCAACGATTTTGTGACTCGAGGTTTGAGCTCCGATGTTCCTCAGCCAGTATCGCCTCCCTATCCACAAGAGATACATGGTGCTTACGGCGAAAATAACTTCGGACACGGCGATCATTATGGCGACGCTCGTGGTCGCGGCCATGGCCACATGTCGAACAGCTCAGGTGGGTTTCTAAAGCGCTTGTTTGACTAAGCTCTAGCAGGCTGTAGTGCTGACCTTCAGTCTGGTTAGAATCATCGGCTTCCCTGGCATGCGTAACCGTCCAATCAAGACGGGCTTATTCAGGGGCCGAACTTTTAGCAAGACATCATAATTCTTAGTGTGCGCTGACACCTGCGCTAGAGGTTCCCTTAGCTTGGTCGAGATAAAGGCAGAGCATGGCTGACAGTCGTTTATACGACAATTCTGCGCCAGGTCCAAGACTATGCGCTCGAGTTCGACAGACGCTGGAGCAGCTTCTTAACGCTGACTGGAACTTCCTGGCGAGTAGGCGAAAACTACATTTGACTCTATATCCGGTGAGCTTACCTCTACCGGGTTGTGGAGGCATCTGGCAACGATGTCGACTATCGGCTCAGCTGACGGCGTGACATCGCCTATGCTAACGTCTTCGTTTGCTTCTAACGCGACGACATTCCAAGTAAGTGTAGTTAGTTCTTACTTCTTAGTCAAAATTTTGTAATCATTGCTTATGTCTACTATCGTCATTTGGATTTTAGTTGCAGTCAGTTCTGCAGGGACAGGCAGATCTGAATTTGCAATCCCCGCGTTTTCCCCGGCTGTGGCGAGTGCGGAAGATTGTCAAAAACTACTTGAGGCAGCGCAAAGGGTGATAACTAAATCTGATGGGCGAAATAAAGGTCCTTCAATGGAGTGCATTGCAGTTAATGCCCCGTCACAAAGCGCATATCCTCCAGCCAATTCGAAACCCATAAAGAAATGAAGGAAAAAATCATTTTGCTTGGCAAAGGCTTTTATGGGATTATACAATCAGGTTAACTTTCTTGTAAATAATTGATGCAATCAATAATAGTTGAATCTTCTTTCTTGTGCGATTAAATCATTGTGTTCGCAAAGCTTTTGACATTGTGCCCAAATCCGAAAAATTCATATGGTGGCTACGCTTTTTTATATTAACTAGCAGTATTAATGCTGTCGTTCATGTATGACCACGGCCACCTTTAAATATTTGAGCTTGTTTAAAGAAGTTACAGTCCAGCGGTATTGGCTAACTAGGAATTATGCAATCAACTGGAAGGTTGGTATTTACGTTTTCGATCATTTTTGGTTCTTTCGTCGAACTTTACGGTTAGCTGCGGCGATAGTGTCTGGCGCGATAGCCGTGGCAACTGGGACGAGGAAGCGGTCCAACTTGGAACCGGCCTGCTGTGGGGAAGGTCGACCGCGGCCGCTTATGGCTACAAGTGTTGAAGTTGCCTAAAAGTCTGCGCGGGAGAAGCCTAGCAAGCCAAAAACTGAGGTTTTCGGAGTCCTTGATCCCCTACCCACCTCGAAAAAGTTGCTCCTGGAGCGTTCCACGAGGTCGTTTTTTCGGCGCCATTTTTCCGTCTGCCGCGCAGACTCCTGGCCACACACATGCGCACAATGGAGTCAAAGCTGATAGAATAAAAAAACCATGGCCCGGCGACTCCTCTTCATCCTCTGCGCAGTAATCAGCTTCCAGCTCAGCTGGAACGTGATTACTTCGTACTGCATGCACGAGACTGGTCGAGCCGCGAACCATCTTGGTCATCACCAGCACAACACGAGTGGGGACGAGCTCTCTCTTGTCGCCAAGGATGGTTCGCATCTGGCGAAAAAGATCACTGTGCACGATGCGCACTGTGGTGGCTATGTTCACCTGGCACTTTCGATGCCGGACTGCTTCGATACGCCGCCAATCATAGACGGCGGCGAAAGTACAGTCTCGGGCTCGATCGCTATACCTGCGTCCGTCTTCCAGAATCCTCCCGAACGTCCCCAATGGACCGGCCGCGCTTGATCCTGCGGCCCACCTCTCTACGATCTTTTCGTTGACACGCATTTTTGTGCGCCTTCAATAGCGCGTTCAGGGCTGCCGTAGGCTATTCCCCATCAATAGTTTTCGGAGTCATCATGCAATCCAAGCACCTCGTGCTGGGAACAACGGTCCTGCTTCTGCAGGCCCTGGTTCCAGCAGCCCATGCTATTGAGCAGCAAGCTCAAGAAGCATTACCCGGAGCGCCAGCATCCCAAACCAGCGCCGCTGCTTTACCGCTGACGCTGGAACAGGCCATTCAAATGGCCTTGTCTGCTAATCCAGCGTTGCGCTCCGCGACACGCGCAATCGGCATCGCCGACGGTGCCGTCCTGCAGGCCGGTACGCGGCCCAATCCCGAACTGTCGTTCCTGTCGGAAGGCACGGACCGCAACACTCGCACCGAGACCACCCAGATCAATCAAGTGATCGAACTGGGCGGCAAACGCGGCGCCCGTATCGCCGTTGCCAAACAGGAACGCAACATTGCTATTAGCGAAGTCAGTGCAAGGCGTGCAGAACTGCGAGCAGATGTGATCACGGCCTACATGGACGCGCTGACGGCGCAGGAACGTGTGGCTCTTGCCCAGGCATCTTTCGATTTGGCACATAAATCCACAGATGTGACGAGTCGACGCGTGACCGCTGGAAAAATTTCGCCGGTGGAGCAGACTCGCTCCAGCGTTGCCGAGGCTGCTGCTCGACTAGAATTGACGCAGGCGCAAGCCGACTTGGCGCTCGCCAGACGCCGGCTTTTCGCCTTCTGGGCGAGTCCGCGTCAGTCTGACCGCCCCCTGCTCGCGCCAGACGCAGCGTTCGACCATCTGCCTGCTTGGTCCGAGTTGGCCGGACGACTGGAATCCTCGCCCCAGATACGCCGTGCGCAAGCTGCGATCGCGGGCCGCGATGCCCAAGTCGCGCTGGAGCGAGCGCAACGCATTCCAGACCTGACTGTAACGGTCGGGTCGCAGCGCGAGCGCGAACTGGGTCGCCGTCAGGGCGTGATCGGTCTCTCGGTTCCACTGCCGCTGTTCAACCGCAACCAGGGCAATACTTTGTCGGCGCTGCGCCGCGCTGACCAAGCTCGCGATGACCTCGAGGCCGAGCGCCTGCGCCTAAACCAGGCCTTGGCCGACGCCTATCAGCGTGCCGAGGTGGCTTCGACTCAAACGGTTACGCTTCGCAACGAAGTGCTCCCGGCCGCGCAGAGCGCTTACGACGCCGCCGTGACCGGATTCGAACTGGGTAAGTTTGGATTTACGGATGTGCTCGACGCGCAGCGCACATTGTTTCAGACGAAGGCGCAATACCTACGTGCGCTGGGCGACCGCTACCGCTCGATCTCGGATATCGAACGATATGTTCCCAATGCCGGCACCCCTACCACTGAAAGCACACTGAAATGAAGTCGATCAAGCAAAATAAATCTTACCGGGCCGTGTTCGTGATCGTCGCGATCGGTGTGGTTCTCGGCGCCGCGATCCTGTTCTGGAAGAAGGACTCCGGCGCGACGGCCAGCGAAACCGGTCATGAAGAAAAACCCGCAGCTGCAGGCAAGGCCGAGGCCGGGAAGGCGGAAAGCAAGCACGGCGACGAGGAGGGACTGGTGCACCTCACGCCACAGCAGATTCAGCAAGCCGGCATTCGGACCGCTACCGCGGACGCCGCTACCATCGAGAACGCCGTGCAGCTGCCGGGCGAAATCCGTTTCAACGAGGACCGCACGGCGCACATCGTTCCGCGCCTGCCCGGCGTCGCAGACTCCGTCCAGGTCTCACTCGGCCAAAAAGTCAGAAAGGGCGAGGTGCTTGCCGTGATCTCGAGCCCGGAACTGGCCGAGTTGCGCAGCACGCTGAACGCAGCCAGGACCCGTCTGGACCTGGCGCGCACCACCTACGAGCGCGAGAAGAAGCTGTGGGAAGACAAGATCTCGGCCCAGCAGGACTATCAGCAGGCGCAGCAGGCGTATCAGGAAGCGCGGATCGCGGCGAGCAACGCGCAATCGAAGCTGAGCGCGCTGGGTGTCACCGCCGGCAATGGCGCGCTGAACCGCTACGAATTGCGCGCTCCTTTCGATGGCGTCATCGTCGAAAAGCACATCAGCCTGGGCGAGGCGGTGAAGGAAGACGCCAACGTGTTCCTGCTGTCCGACCTGTCGCGCGTGTGGGTCGATGTGGTCGTCGCGCCCAAGGATCTGGGCGTGGTCCGGGTCGGCGAAACCGCCACCGTCAAGGCTGCGGCTACCGACCTGACCGCAACCGGCAAGGTCAGTTACGTCGGAGCGCTGGTGGGTGAGCAGACCCGATCGGCCACCGCGCGAGTCGAGCTGGTGAATCCGTCGCTCGCGTGGCGCCCTGGCCTGTTTGTGAATGTGTCGCTGGTCCAAGGCTCGAAGCGCGCCGCCGTTGCCGTCCGCAGCGACGCCCTGCAGACCGTGGAGGACAAGCCAGTCGTGTTCGTCAAGGTGGCCGAGGGTTTCAAGGCCCAGCCGGTCGTCGTCGGCGCCAGTGACAAGTCCTATACCGAAATCCTGCAGGGCCTGACCGCCGGGACGACGTATGCCGCCACCGGCAGCTTCGTTCTCAAAGCGGAGCAAGGCAAGGGCAGTGCCGAGCACGAGGATTAAGGAGCCGCCATGTTTGAACGCATCATCCGTTCCGCCATCGAACACCGATGGATCGTCATGCTCGCCGTGTTCGCAATGGCGGCCATTGGCGTGTATAACTACCAGCGCCTGCCGATCGATGCAGTGCCTGACATCACGAACGTCCAGGTCCAGATCAACACGTCGGCGCAGGGCTACTCGCCGCTCGAAGTCGAGCAGCGCGTCACCTTTCCGATCGAAACGGTAATGGCCGGCCTGCCGGGGCTTGAGCAGACCCGTTCGCTATCGCGCTACGGGCTGTCGCAGGTGACCGTCATCTTCAAAGACGGAACTGACGTCTACTTCGCACGCCAGCTGGTCAATCAGCGCATCCAGGAGGCCAGGGAGAATCTGCCGGACGGCGTTATGCCGACGATGGGGCCGATTTCGACCGGTCTGGGCGAAATTTACCTCTGGACCGTCGAGAGCCAACCCGGCGCGAAAAAGCCGGACGGCACGCCGTACACGCCGACCGACCTGCGCGAAGTCCAGGATTGGATCATCAAGCCGCAGCTGCGTCAGGTCCCTGGCGTTACCGAGATCAACTCGATTGGCGGATTCTCGAAGGAGTACCACATCACGCCAGATCCGGCCAAGCTCAGCTCTTACGGCTTGACCTTGAGCGCGGTGGTCACCGCTATCGAAAGCAACAACGGAAACGTTGGTGCAGGTTATGTTGAGCGCCGTGGCGAACAGTTCTTGGTGAGGGCGCCGGGGCAAGTGCGCACGCTTGACGACATCCGCAATACCATCGTCAGCAATGTGCGCGGCGTGCCGATCCGGGTGCGCGACGTGGCCGCGGTCGGTCTCGGCGAGGAGTTGCGCACCGGTGCGGCCACGGCGAACGGCAAGGAAGTCGTGCTCGGCACGGTGTTCATGCTGATCGGCGAAAATAGCCGGGTTGTCTCCCAAGCCGTGGCCGAGAAGATGGCCGTCATCAACAAGACCCTGCCAGCGGGCGTGAAGGCGGTGCCGGTGTACGACCGCACGGTGCTGGTCGACAAGGCGATCGCAACGGTCAAGAAGAACCTGACCGAAGGTGCAATCCTGGTGATCGTCATCCTCTTCCTGTTTCTGGGAAACATTCGCGCGGCCCTGATCACGGCACTCGTCATTCCATTGTCGATGCTGTTCACGTTCACAGGCATGCAGACATACAAGATCAGCGCCAATCTGATGAGCCTGGGAGCGCTCGACTTCGGCATCATCATCGACGGCGCGGTCGTGATCGTCGAGAACTGCGTGCGCCGGCTGGCCCATGCACAGGAACACCACAAACGCGAACTGACGCTGCGCGAGCGCTTCCACGAAGTGTTCGCCGCCGCACAGGAAGCGCGCAGGCCGCTGCTGTTCGGCCAGCTGATCATCATGGTGGTGTACCTGCCGATCTTCGCACTGGCCGGGGTGGAGGGCAAGATGTTCCATCCGATGGCTTTCGCCGTCGTGCTGGCCCTGGTTGGCGCGATGATCCTGTCGATGACTTTCGTGCCGGCCGCCGTCGCGCTCTTCATCGGCAAGCGTGTCGCTGAAAAGGAAAACCGCCTGATGAGCAAGGCCAAGGACTGGTATGCGCCGGTGCTCGCCCGCGTACTGGCAAACGGTCCAGCCGTGCTGGCGTCGAGTGTCGTACTAGTTGTGCTGTCCGGCTTACTCGTCGCGCGTCTCGGCAGCGAATTCATTCCGAACCTGAACGAGGGTGACATCGCGATCCAGGCGCTGCGCATTCCGGCCACCAGCCTCACCGAATCGCTGGAGATGCAGAAAAAGCTCGAGACTGGTCTCAAGGCGAAATTCCCCGAAATCGACCGTGTCTTCGCGCGCACTGGTACCGCCGAGATCGCCTCGGACCCGATGCCGCAAAACATCTCGGACGGCTACATCATGCTCAAGCCGGAAGCCCAGTGGCCGGCGCCGAAGAAGACGCATGCCGAGCTGGTGACGGCGATCCAGGAAGAGGCCGAGAAGTACGTCGGCAACGCCTTCGAATTTTCGCAGCCGATCCAGCTCCGCTTCAACGAGCTGATATCTGGTGTGCGCAGCGACGTCGCCGTGAAGATTTACGGCGACGACATGGAGGTGCTGGCGAAAACCGGTCAACAAATCGCTGAGGTGCTGCAGAAAGTCCCAGGCGCATCTGAAGTCAAGGTCGAGCAGACTGGTGGCCTACCGATGCTGTCGGTGAATATTGACCGCGAAAAGACTGCACGCTATGGCCTGAATATCGCTGACGTGCAGGCCGCTCTCGCCACCGCCACGGGTGGGCGCCAGGCCGGCATCATGTTCGAAGGCGACCGCCGCTTCGACATCCTGGTGCGTCTACCGGAAGCGCTGCGCAGCGACATCGACGAGCTGCGCCGCCTGCCGATCGCGCTGTCGGCCGGCGCGACTGGCGCCGCTGGAACCGGTGCTTCTTACGTGCCGCTCGGCGAAGTTGCAGAACTCGTGTTCGCGCCTGGGCCTAACCAGATCAGCCGCGAGAACGGCAAGCGCCGCGTCGTCGTCAGCGCCAACGTGCGCGGACGCGACGTCGGTAGCTTCGTGCCAGAAGCCCAGGCCGCGATCGAGCGCGCTGTCGCGATCCCGGCAGGCTACTGGACCACATGGGGCGGCACTTTCGAACAGCTGCAGTCGGCCACCGACCGCCTGAAGGTCGTCGTGCCGCTCGCACTTTTCCTGGTCCTCACTTTGCTGTTCGTCATGTTCGGCGACGTGAAGGACGGACTGCTGGTATTCACCGGCATTCCGTTTGCGCTCACGGGCGGCATTCTCGCCCTGACGCTGCGCGGCATTCCCTTGTCAATCACGGCGGCGGTAGGCTTCATCGCACTATCAGGGGTTGCCGTGCTGAACGGCTTGGTGATGATTTCCTTTATCCGTTCGCTGCGCGAGCAGGGGCTGTCGCTGGATGAGGCAATCGTGCAGGGGGCATTGACGCGCTTGCGGCCGGTCTTGATGACGGCGCTAGTGGCTTCGCTCGGCTTCGTACCGATGGCGCTGGCGACGGGTACCGGAGCCGAGGTGCAGCGGCCGCTGGCGACGGTCGTTATCGGCGGCATTCTGTCGTCGACCGCACTGACTTTGCTAGTGCTGCCGCTCCTATACCGTCTCGTACACCGCAAGGACGAAGAAGAAGTGGAACTCACTAACAGGCCTGCCGTGGCGCATTGACATTTGATGGGCAGGCGCCGGCTCGGCACCTGCTCATTGTCCACCATGGCAGTTGCCGTGGTCTTGAGGAGTTCGACCATGGTGACCAGTCAGTACGGCGATACGTCCGAAACAGCATCAGCCGAAGCGAGTCCCACAATGGAAAACAATGGGCACGACGAAACCGACATGACCGAAATGCTGAATGAGCTGCGCGTCTTGCTTCCAGGGGCTCAACTTCTGAATGGATTTCTCATTGCATTGCCTTTCAATGCCGGCTTCCAGGAGATCGTGCAGCTGGAGAAGTGGATATTCATGGCCACCTTTTTATGTTCGCTTTCGAGTTTAATTCTGTTTACAGCGCCAGCTGTGCAGCACCGTGTCCTGCGACCGCTCGAAGATCGCCTGCATTTTAAGAATGTCGCCAGCAAGCAGATGTTGGCAGGGGCATTCTTTCTTTCTCTGTCGTTGGTATTAGGTACAAGCTTGGTAATCGCAGAAGTCGTTGGTCATCCGGTAGGGATTGGCGTAGCGGCGGTATTCGCTTCGCTAATTCTGGCGCTGTGGTGGCTGTACCCTTGGATGTGGAAGAAGCGGCAGTCAAATTCCCTTTGAAACGATGCGAAGGAGCAAGGATGAACGAGCTCAAGGATATCGCGAGAGGTATGCCCCAGGCTCTCGCGCGGGATAACGATGAATTTTGGAAACGAGCGCTCCAGTTATCGGAGCAGCGCCTCAGTGTACTTGCGTCGAATATCGCCAACGCCGATACCCCCAATTACAAGGCACGCGACATCGACTTCCGGGCTGCACTGCAACAGGCACTGAATGACGCTTCACCGATAAATGAGGCAATCGACAAGCCTACTAGTCGCGCCAGCGATAACGGGATCGACGGGCTTTTGATGTATCGCGTTCCTACGCAGGGCTCGGTGGATGGCAACACGGTTGATATGGACCGGGAGCGCAGCGCCTTCGCCGAGCAAGCGGTCAAACATCAATTCATGTTGCAAAAGGTCGCTGACGAATACAAGGAAATGGATGCGATGTTCAAGAACATGGTGGGCTGACTCCTGTCTTGTTTTTAGCCCACTTGTGTAAAGGGTATCAATTGAGAATCCGTTCAATTACTGTCGAAGTATTTGTTGCGCACAGCCTAGTCGCGTGCGCTACTTCGCAGCCCGACGATCTGGGCGTGCAGCCAGGCTACATCAGCAAGATTTACGCCGCAGGCGAAACACCCGCTGAGTATCCGGAGTGTCTTGTGCCACTGACCGCGTCCCAGCGTTTGGCGGGACGTTATGTCGAAGTTGCCTTTGGACAGCATGGTACTGAGCGCCATGTTAACGTCTTTGTTGCCGAGGGAGTTGTATTCAAAGTAAACGAGGAGGTCGTGGTGCATTCCCCATATTGCGTGGGGTCGCATAGGCCAGAAATCATCGCACGGAAAAGTTGAGCCATTGTGTAGGTGCGGCCCCACACCGACTATGTCAAATTGTATTTTCATAATGGCCGTTTCGAGAGAAAGGTAAGCAAATGGAAGAGTTGACGCGAGTACGGCTTGAACTACCTTTGGTCCTTCCAGAAATCGACGATCCGAACGATCCATGCATCGGCCGGCTTATTGGTCTGTTGCAGGGCCGTCCAGGCGTCGAGCGTGTTCATGTGAAGACGCCCGAGGGGGCGCCTCCCGTGCTTTGCCTGCATTACGACCCGGCCGCTATCACGGTAGGAAGACTGCGTGAAGTGGTCTGCGCCGTCGGCGCACAACTTGCCGACAAGTTCGCGCACTATGTCGGCAACACGCCGGCACCGTTGCATGCCCGTGGGGCGCGAACGTTTGCAGAGCGCCTGCGCCAGGTTCCCGGCGTACTCGAAGCAGAGGTTTCTCCGTCCGGCAGAATCAGGGTCGAATACGAACGCTCCAGCGTATCCCAAACCCAGCTGGCAGATCTTGTGAGTTCGTTCGGGACCAGTCTTTCGGGATCGGGTACGACGGCGGTTGGATCCGCGGCCCGCGAAATGCATGATGCTAGCCACGGCAAGCACGAGCATGAGCACGAACACGAGCATGGGAAAGAACACAAGCACGAACATGGAAAGGAAGGCGGCCATGCAGGCCATGACCATGCGCATGGCGGCATCTTCGGAGAGCATACGGAACTGATTTTCGCTGTGGCAGCGGGCATGTTCGTGCTTGCCGGCTGGTTGGTCGAGCGTAGCGGTGCAGGTCCCGGCTGGCTGCCGCTGGCACTGTACATCGGCGCCTACCTGTGCGGCGGCTACTTCACGGCGAAGGAGGCCATCGAGAACATCCTCGCGCGCCGTTTCGAGATCGATACGCTGATGCTCGTAGCCGCAGTCGGCGCAGCAGCCCTCGGCAAGTGGGCCGAGGGTGGCTTGCTGCTGTTCCTGTTCAGTCTCGGCCACTCGCTGGAACACTTTGCGATGGGACGTGCGCGGCGTGCCATCGAAGCGCTCGCCAAGCTCGCTCCTGAGACTGCGCTGCTGAAGAAGGGCGACCAGACCGAAGAGGTCCCTGTAGAAAACCTGCAGCCCGGCGACATCGTGTTAGTAAAGCCGAACGAGCGCCTGCCGGCTGACGGCGTGGTGGTTAAGGGCAGTTCGAGCGTCAACCAGGCGCCGGTCACGGGCGAGAGCGTCCCGGTCGACAAATCGCCAGTCGAGGACGGCAAGGCCGCCATAGCCGCTTTCGAACGGGTTCAAGCCAGCAACCGGGTATTTGCCGGCACCATCAATGGCACCGGCGCCATGGACGTGATGGTGGCGCGCCTGGCGTCGCAGTCGACCATGGCACGCGTCGTGCAGATGGTGGCGGAAGCGGAAGCCCAACGGTCTCCTACCCAGCAATTCACCGACAAATTCGAGCGCATTTTCGTTCCCGTGATCCTTGCGCTGGTCGCATTGCTGATGCTGGCGTTCCTGGTCACCGACGAATCCTTTTCCGACAGTTTTTATCGTGCGATGGCGGTACTCGTGGCCGCAAGCCCATGCGCGTTGGCGATTTCGGTACCCAGCGCCGTATTGTCGGGTGTGGCGCGTGCGGGCCGCAGCGGGGTGTTGGTAAAAGGGGGAGGGCCGCTGGAAAATCTCGGCAGCCTGACTTCGATTGCGTTCGACAAGACGGGAACCCTGACGGAAGGACGGCCGAAGCTGACCGATGTGATAGTCGCTTCCGGCGTCAGCGAATCCGAATTGCTGGCCGTGATCGTGGCTGTCGAGTCGCACAGCGACCATCCGCTGGCGTCCGCGCTGGTCGCGGGCGGACGCGAACGGTTGCCTTCGAATGCCGATGCCATGCGCGCCGACGATGTGCGCGGCCTGACCGGCCGCGGCGTGCAGGCTTCGGTCGATGGCGAAACGACGTATATCGCCAAGCCTGTGCTGTTTGATGAACTGGAGGGCGTGCGACTGCCGGGTGACCTGGCCGACGCGAACGCCAAGCTGGTTCAATCCGGGCGCACCACGATGGTGGTACGCAAAGGAGCTCGCTTCCTTGGGGTCATCGGCGTCATGGATACGCCGCGTCCTGCAGCCATCACCGTCATGAAACAGTTGCGCGAACTCGGCATCGAGCGCCTGGTCATGCTGTCGGGCGACAATCAACAGGTTGCGGACGCCGTTGCGCGCACCGTCGGCCTGACCGAGGCCAAGGGAGACCTGATGCCTGAGCAGAAGGTGGAGACGGTGAAAGCCTTGCGTGAGCGTCACGGTAAAGTCGCCATGGTGGGCGATGGCGTCAACGACGCGCCTGCTATGGCGAATGCTACGGTCGGGATCGCAATGGGGGCGGCAGGTTCTGACGTCGCTCTGGAGGCGGCAGACGTGGCGTTGATGAGCGACGACCTGAGCCAGTTGCCGTTCGCGGTTGGCCTGTCGCGGCGCACACGCAGGGTAATCAAACAAAACCTCTGGGTCAGCCTTGGCGTGGTGGCGGTGCTTATCCCGGCAACCATCTTCGGCCTGAATATCGGCACTGCCGTCCTGTTCCACGAAGGTTCGACGCTGCTCGTCGTCATCAATGCGCTGCGCCTGCTCGCATACCCCAGCACGCCACCGGTCGCCAGCGAGAACGCGCCGGGTGTGGCGAGTGAGCAGAACGTCGATCCAACGAAGGTGTTGTCATGACGGCGGGCCTGTCGAAAGTACTGGGCTATGCCGCATTGCCCGCCGTCGCCGTCCTGGCCGGGGCGCTGCTGGCACTCGTACGCCAGCCGGGCGCAGGACTCCGTAGCGCAGTTCAGCATTTTGCGGCCGGGACCGTTTTCAGCGTGCTGGCCGTGGAATTACTACCCGACTTGATGCACCGGCGTCTGCCTTGGCCCACTTTCATCGGATTTACGCTTGGCGTTGCCTTCATGCTCGTCCTGAAGTGGTTCGGAGACCGCCGCGAGGAGGCCGCGGGAGAACGCGATACGCGCGGACTGATTACGGCAATGGGTATCGACGTCGTCCTTGACGGGGCGCTGATTGGCTTGTCATTCGCTGCCGGAGAAAAGCAAGGACTGCTGTTGACTGTTGGCCTGGTTCTCGAATTGTTTTTCCTGGGCGTGTCATGCGGGACGTCACTTCGCACTGTTGGGCAGACTGCATTGAGAGTCGGCGCTACCGCGGCAATGCTCGGTGTCGCCTTATTGGCAGGGGCTGGCGCAGGGGCGGGTCTACTGAATGCAGTAACGCCAGTGTATATCGATGCGTTCCTGGCCTTCGGTGTCGCAGCGCTGCTTTACTTGGTTACTGAGGAGTTGCTAGTTGAAGCTCATGAAGAAACCGAAACTCCGATTCAAACAGCGATGTTTTTTCTAGGATTTATTCTGCTCTTCATCATTGACATGCTCATTTGATAAGTGCTTTTTGGGAGTCAATCGTTCTTCGGAGAATAAAAATGCTCAAGGAATCTACGTTCCCAACCGAAGCTTTTCTTATAACTTTCCTTGGTATTATCGCGAGTATAGTCATATTAATAGGAATTCTCAAATTCCAATATTTTCGACGTCGGAGAAATAACCCTGACGCCTATCCTGTAAACCGTCGAAAGGTCAAAGGCGGGAAAACTTCAAGTAACAGACGTCGGCGCAAGCGTTAACTGCATAGCCATTTGATCATTGTCTCATTGTACTCATAAGATGGAGTCAGCCCCAAATGGCATTGCCAATCGGGCATTTACTCTTTGTTTGGAGAACTTCTGTTTCTCGGAATTGGCAGTTTCAGCACTGCCGTCTATCCCACATCATCAAACTACAGGCTGGAAATTCTAGAGGTGTGGACATGAATTCCCAGTGATCGCGTTCGCCGCGGAAGTCTCGCACTCTACTTATTTGAAGGCGAAAATGCGAATCGAAATTTTCTCCGGCAGGGCGACCGGTTATGCGGAACGTCTGGCGACCGGAGTGAGCAAATGTAAGAGTTGGAGCATGCAAGTATCCTAGTCGGGCCGCAAGAACTAAATTTTTGTAGTACGGCGTACAGGGTATGCTCCCACTACGAAACTTTTGTGATCAACTGTTGAGCGAACCAAATTTACGATATAATTCCGAGTATGAAGCGCTTGTTCCTGATTATCATAATGACTTGGCTGCCGTTCCAGATGTCATGGGCTGCAGTGACTGGCTATTGTCAGCATGAACAGGGGCGTGCTGCGCAACACTTTGGACATCATACACACAAGCATCAGGCCGCGAAGTTGGACAAGTACGAGAAGCAAAAAGTCAAAGTCGATCAGGATTGCGGCTATTGTCATCTAAGTTGCTTAAAGTTCACTTGTTCTCTGCTGTCGATAACTCTACCTTTCGCATCTCAAGCTCATGTTGCTTACGATGTGGGTGGTTATCACTTCTATATCCCGAATATCCCTTCAAAGCCCAACTGGGGCGCCGCCAGCTAGGCTGGCGGTATTCTGCCTAAACGGTAGCATTGAGTATGACGGACGATTTCGAATAGCCACCATATCGGTGGAAATTCGATACGAGCTTTCATTCGGCTGGTTAGGCCTGTGGCAATCCCTAATTGCTCACATATTTCTGATGCTAAACGATCGGGATCTGCTCCACTCGTATTACCTCTAGCGAAACTACGTCGCCTGCGCTGAACGCCCGGTGGTGAGCCAACTATACGGCGGATGGCTATGATTGAAAGAAGTCATGTTCCTTCAGGAGCTATATCTGGTCATTGTCGGCACCTAGATCGTGATGTTGTTTTTTCTTATTTTCAATGCTGAATCGGTTTTTATGAAACGGTAAAAGAAAAAGGCTTAGCGAAGGGAAAAAGCACATGAAAAAGCAATAAGCGTGCAGCCAATTGTCGCGATCGTTAATCCTCGAAGCTTGCCTATAGAATGTCATAGACAATTCGAAAGACATAGCAAAAGGGACGCGATTCGCGGGTGCCTTATTTCGACTCTTGGTTTTGCCGCTTTACTCGATAACACAGCCTAAGGCAAGCGGAGCTCGCCTATCATTACACGCCAGCGTGTGGCCTGTCCATCTGAGCAAAGACCGACAGCCTGAAATTTGCACGAGCCCACCGCGTGGTCCTCTTTGATTATCTCTCTAAGCAACGTATTTTGAATGTTGCAAGATTTTTAACATGGAGCTGGCAGCGGTGTGATAGCCAAATGACTGGTTTCAAAGTAATTGTCTGGTCAACCTGATATGAATAAACACTTAGACTGCTATCCGATCAAGCTTGCGATAGGCGATAGCAGCCTCCAGATTATTGGAATATTTTTGCATGACTGATGTATATCATACCAAACGTCTAGTTTGGGCACTCGCGCTCGGCTTTGCTCTTGTTTCTCTTTATGTGCTGGGAGTTCGTACCTTAGTTCCGCCCGATGAGGGGCGCTACGCAGAAATGGCTCGCGAGATGTTCATGAGTGGGGATTGGGTAACAACTCGCCTGAACGGTATTAAGTACTTCGAAAAACCGCCACTGCAGACTTGGATGAATGCGTTAACTTTCACACTGTTCGGGCTGGGAGAGTGGCAGGCTCGGTTGTGGACAGGGTTGTGTGGTGTGCTTGGTGTCGGACTAACCGGCTTCGCGGGCTGGCGTGTGTTTGGTCTCCGCACTGGTCTGTACGGGGCGCTTGTGCTGGGATCATGCTTTTACTGGGTCGCGTGCAGTCAGATCAATTCACTTGACATGGGCCTATCCGGCATGATGACGTTGACTCTCTGCAGTTTGCTTTTGGCACAACGTGACAATACGACCGCCACCGAACAGCGCAACTGGATGCTTGTATGCTGGGCAGGAATGGCGTTGTCGGTCCTTTCGAAAGGCCTGATCGGCATCATACTGCCAGGGGGGGCGCTGATGTTCTACATGATTTTCGCGCGCGACTGGCATATATGGTTCCGTCTGCACGTCGGTAAGGGGTTACTGTTCTTCCTACTGATCGCTGCACCGTGGTTTGTTCTTGTTGGCATACGCAACCCCGAACAGCCATATTTCTTCTTTATCCACGAACATTTTGATCGCTTCCTCTTGAAAGAGCATCACCGTGAAGCGCCCTGGTGGACATTCCTGATGCTGCTTGCTGCTGGAAGTATTCCTTGGCTCGGCGTGCTGCTACAGAGCATGGTTGCAGGCGTTAAACGTGGAACAGGTGCATTCCAACCAAGCCTCTTGCTGCTCATATGGATTTTATTTATTGTCGCATTCTTCACTAAATCGAATTCCAAGCTCCCGGGTTACATACTGCCGGTATTCCCGGCTGTCGCCTTGCTAATAGGCGTGTATCTCGTGAACGCATCGCGTCGGGTTTTGATTCTGAACGCCTGCTTGATGCTCACACTAGGCCTAATTCTTCTAGGGCTGTTGCCTTTTGTAACGAGATTCTCAAAACGCGCTAGTGAAGTGACATTGTACCAAGCGTATATACCATGGATACTCGGTGCAGGCATCGTTACACTTGCAGGTGGTGGCTTGGCAATACGCCAAGCCTATCGAAAGAAGCATGACGTAACTGTAATAGTCGTCGCGTTAGCGGGATTCATTGCGACACAATTATTGTTGGCAGGTTTTGAATCTATCGGGCAGGTGCGTTCTGGCGTAAATTTGCTGCCGATATTACGTGCAGAAATGCAGCCTGCAACACGCCTATATTCAGTGGGAATGTATGAGCAGTCCTTAACCTTTTACCTACAGCGCCCTGTGGTTCTGGTTGAGTACAGGGACGAGTTCGACTTCGGCCTGAAACAGCAACCCGACCTTGCTATACCGAAAATTTCCGACTTCGTAAGTGAGTGGCGGCGAAAAGCCGCTGTCGGTAGCCCGGCATTGGCCATTGTACGTAATGATATTGCCGCCGCCTTGCGGCGCCAAGGGGTTCCCTTTCGCTTAGTAGCGACTGACGAACGCCGTACGGTACTTGCCAATTACTGACACAGTAAGCGCGTACATCAGTTTTTTTAAACACATATTTATAAAGGAACGATTGATGAAGAAAATTCTCATACTCGGCGTCAATGGCTTCATCGGCCATCATCTAACTAAACGCATCCTAGAAACGACAGATTGGGAAGTTTATGGCATGGATATGAATTGTGATCGCATCCAAGGCGTTCTCGATCATTCGCGCATGCACTTTTTCGAGGGCGATATCACGATCAATACCGAATGGGTCGAGTATCACGTGAAGAAGTGCGATGTGATCCTCCCACTGGTGGCAATCGCCACACCATCTACTTACGTAAAGGAGCCATTGCGCGTGTTCGAGTTGGACTTCGAAGCGAACCTGCCGATCGTGCGCTCGGCTGCCAAGTACAAGAAACACCTGATTTTCCCGTCGACCTCCGAGGTATACGGTATGAGCGAGGACGCCGAGTTCGATCCCGAAGCATCGAATCTTGTCTACGGCCCGGTCAACAAGCCGCGATGGATCTATGCCTGTGCTAAACAGCTGATGGACCGCGTTATCTGGGGATACGGAATGGAAGGCCTGAACTTCACGCTGTTCCGTCCATTCAACTGGATCGGCGCCGGCTTGGATTCAATCCACACAGCGAAAGAAGGATCGTCACGCGTACTCACTCAGTTCTTCGGTCACATTGTGCGCGGCGAAGCCATCCAACTAGTAGACGGCGGCCACCAGAAACGTGCCTTCACTTACGTCGACGATGGCATCTCGGCGCTCATGAAGATTATCGAGAACACGGATGGTAAAGCGAGCGGCAAGATCTACAACGTCGGCAACCCAGTGAATAATTATTCAATCCGTGAACTCGCCGACATGATGCTGAAGCTCGCCGCCGAGTACCCAGAATATCTGGAGGGCGCGCAAAAGGTGCAGATCGTCGAGACCAGTTCGCGTGCCTACTACGGCAGCGGCTACCAGGACGTGCAAAACCGTGTGCCCAAGATCGAGAACACTGTATTGGATCTAGATTGGACACCAACGGTGAGCATGGCCGATGCTTTACGCAACATTTTCGATGCCTACCGTAGTCAGGTTGGGGATGCTAAAGAACTAGTGAACTGACTTCTTGGGGACTGGGAGCATAACAAGCCTCTCAGTCCCAACAACTGCCGTAGGCTGGCGCGCGCTTGCAACGTCACGCGTCTTACGCCAAGCAAGTGAGTTAGCCCCTTGAAGTACCAGACACAGTCGATGCTGTATCCTTACGGATAGGAACAAGACTGTGAATATGACTAGAAACAACCAAACCATCGAAGTCGTGACGGTGTCCGAAGAGCGACGCCGGCGCTGGTCAGTGCAGGAGAAAGCTGCGCTGGTGAAGGAAACGTACGAGCCGGGCATGAGCGTATCGCTGGTGGCCCGCAAGCACGGCATCAGTGCCAGCCAGCTGTTCAACTGGCGCAAGCTCGAGCGAGAAGGCGCCCTGGTCGCGGTGCATTCTGGTGAATCGGTCGTGCCGGCAAGCGAACTGGCAGCGGCACGCACCCAGATCGCGCAACTGCAGCGCATGCTGGGTAAGAAAACGATGGAAGCTGAGATCCTGCGCGAAGCGGTCGAGCTGGCCCGCGAAAAAAAGTGGATTGCGCGCTCAACCTTATT
>Ga0209023_10003513_pt1 | contig 18655 bp, 17 predicted proteins | sample LakOneMetagenome_FD_187468 | JGI IMG/M metagenome (GOLD analysis project Ga0209023, IMG submission 187468) | Freshwater and sediment microbial communities from Lake Erie, Canada (SPAdes) (version 2) | ecosystem: Environmental > Aquatic > Freshwater > Lentic | place: Lake Erie, Canada...
TGGTCACGTCGTTTCTGTGTTCCAGGGCCGACCGCCGCCAGAGACCACGAGGTTGGCGGTTTTCACCCGCCATCGATTGAGCTGCCCGCTCGATCACCCCTGACAGCCGTCTCAGTCGCCGGCCGGACGCCCTTCCCGTGCTGTCAGGTGAGATTGATTATGCGGGCGGTTTCAGCGCGTCTGATGGGCGCGATCAAGTTTTTTACAAGCGGTTGATCGGGTTGGGGTTTGTTCCGGAAAGAACGGGGATTGAGCGCTCCATATCCCCGTGCTGGCCGCAAAGTCCTCCCCCTGAAGGGGGAGGATTTGTGAGCGCGTCCCGCCCCTTCGCGCCGAAGGGAGCCATCCTTAAATCTCACGGCGAGACGATCGCTGATCTGGAAAGGTCACTCAAGGACGACGCTCCGCGTCGCCGCGTCGCGGCCGCCGGAGGCGGTCCTTGACTGACCTTTCCAGATCAGCACGCTGCAGCCTCCAAGAGATTTAAGGATGAGCGGGACGCGGGGCGTCCGCTTTGGGGACTGACGGAAATAACCGCTTTCGACCCGATACGGGCCTAAATCCCTCTCCTTTAGGGAGAGGGAGTAACGAACGCTCCCCACCCATAGCCGACATGCAACACGCCTTCTATCAGCCTCCCATAGGCCGTTTGGCCTATCGCCAGCGCGCGGGAACCTGACACTTACTCGTGGCCGTCACTTCCGGGGGAACGGCCATGATCCACATCGTCACATCAGACAATCGCCACCTGTATGGCCCCCAGCTATGGGCCATGCACGAGCAGCGCCGCCTGCAGTGCGTGGAGAAGAACGGCTGGGTGGATCTGGTCGTGCTGGATGGCGGCGAGGTCGACGACTATGACGACGCCCGCGCCATCTATCTGCTGGGCTTCAACGAGGCCATGGACCTGGAGGTCGGCCTGCGCCTGCGGCCCACCGACGACCGCTGCATGCTGGCCGACAAGTTTCCCCACCTGATCGCCCCCGGCGAGCCGCCCAAGAAGGGCGCCGACATCTGGGAGGCCAGCCGGCTGTTCACCACCGAGGCCTATCGCCGGCGCAAGGGCGGCGGGCGCGGCGAGCGGGTGTTCGAGGCCTGGGCGGCGGCGACGGAGCTGGCCCTGGCGCGCGGGGTCAGCCGTTTCGTGGGCATAATCGACATGCAGCTGTATCCCGGCATCCTGAACTCGCCGATCGACACCCGGCTGGTCGGCCTGCCCCGCCCCTACGCCCATGGGATGGTGGCGGGGTCGGAGATCGCCCTGTCAACCGCCCTGCTGGATCGCATTCTGGAGGCGCTGGGCCGGGACGGCCCGGTCGGCTATCAGGTCGACGCCCTGGACATGATCGCCTTCGGCGACCTGGGGGCCGTGCAGCGGCAGGTGAAACGGGCCATGACTCCGCAGCTTTGCGCCGGCGTGGAGCGCGACGAGACCCTGGCCGCCCAGACCCTGTTTCGCCTGCACGACACCTCGGACCAGGCGCGCCGGATCTGGGCCCGGCGAGATCAGGCCAGGCCCTCTTTCCTGAACGCCTAGCGCCCTAAAACCCTGCCACAGGGGGCCTAAAACCCATTTCGGGGCCATGAGTCGCCCGACTCGCGCGACCTAATGCCGCGCCTGACTTACGCCGCCGTCACGGTCGTGTCATGTTGGACAGACAACCTTTGGAGGCGAAAATATGGGCGAAGAAACCGAGGGCCGGCGACCCAATCCGGTCGATCTGCATGTCGGCGGGCGCGTTCGGATGCGCCGCAAACTGCTGGGCGTCAGCCAGGAGCAACTGGCCGATTCCCTGGGCCTGACCTTCCAGCAGGTCCAGAAATACGAGCGGGGCGCCAACCGCGTCAGCGCCAGCAAACTGTATGAGATCGCCAAGACCCTGCAGGTGCCGGTGTCGTTCTTCTTCGACGGTCTGGCCGACCCCATGGGCGGCTCGGAAGCCGATGACGCCGGCCTGCACGCCGAACGCATCGTCCAGGAGTTCCTGACCACGCCCGAGGGCCTGGAGCTGGCCGAAGTGTTCCCGCGCATCGCGCGTGGCCGGGTCCGTCGCCAGGTTCTGGATCTGGTCCGGGCGATGGCCGACGACGCCGGGCGCAGCGAAGCCGCCGCCTGATCCACCCGCGCCTGGCGCGACAGCAGACCTCGACGGGCGACCGTCGAGGTCTTCGTGTATCTGCAGGTCAGCTCGCCGAAAGGCGCGCCTGCGAGGCGGCCCAGATGTTCTTGGCCGTCCGCGCCGAGGCGTGGGTCAGGCCGCGCAGGTCGTGGGTCTTTAGGACCTTGAAGCCGACCTCGCGATCCTTCTGCCAGGCCAGCTGAACGTCATGGGCCAGGCCCGCGGCCAGATCGACCAGCTGCACCCGGGCGGGCGGCGCGGCGCCGGCCAGCATCTGCACCCGCACCCCGCCGTCGGAAACGTCGCGGATCACGCAGTCCCAGGCGAAGGCGCCGCACAGCAGCTTTCCCGCTCTCTGGGTCGAGACCCGGGGCGAACCCCGCCGATCACCTTCTGCGCCTGACGCGTACTTGGACATGATCGCATAAACGCATGGCGCGGTTAATCGGCCGTGCAGACGGCGCGTTTTTGTCGCCCCCGCGACCATAGGTCTCGCACAAGCCGCTGAAACCGCGAGACTTTTGTCGGAAACCCGACGCGGCCGGCCGGCTCCCGATCATGGCGCCGCGCCGTTAACCTTTGCGGGCTGTCAGGCGACCGCCGGCGAGGCCGCCCGCTCCAGCGCGCCGGCCAGATCGGCCAGGATGTCGGCCTCGTCCTCCAGGCCGATCGACAGGCGCACCAGCCCCTCGCCGATGCCCGCCGCCGCCCGCTCCTCGGCGCTGTAGGTCGAGTGGGTCATGCTGGCCGGATGCTGGATCAGGGTCTCGGCGTCGCCCAGCGACACGGCGCGGCGGATCAGGGTCAGGCGGTTCATCATCGCCACCCCGGCCGCGTGCCCGCCGGCCAGTTCGAAGGCCATCATGCCGCCCGGCAAGGCCATCTGGCGCCGGGCCAGGTCATGCTGGGCAAAGCTCTTCAGTCCCGGATAGAAGACCCGCGTCACGGCCGGATGGGCCTCCAACCAGGTCGCGACGCTGGCGGCGCTGGCGCAGTGCTGGCGCATGCGCAGGGCCAGGGTCTTGAGACCCCGCATCACCAGGAAGGCCGTGAAGGGCGACATCACCGCCCCGGTCATGTCCTTGACCCCGGTCAGCCGGACGCGGGCCATGTCTTCGACCCCGCCCACGGCGATGCCGCCGATCAGGTCGCCATGGCCGCCCAGATACTTGGTGGCCGAATGCACCACGATGTCGGCGCCCAGTTCGATCGGCCGGGTCAGCAGGGGCGTGGCGTAGGTGTTGTCGACCACCAGCTTGGCCCCGCAGGCCCGCGCGACTTTCGCCGCGCCGGCGATGTCGACCAGCCGCATGTTGGGATTGGCCGGGGTCTCGAAATAGATAATCCGGGTCTTGTCCGACACCGCCGCCGCCAGGGCCTCCATGTCGGTCATGTCGACCTGGGTGACGGTGATCCCGAACCGCGAGAGCCCGTCACGCATGAAGGCGAATGTGCAGCCATACAGGGTCTGGTCGGTGACCACCTCGTCACCCGAGCGCAGGAAGCTCCACATCACCGCCGTGATCGCCCCCATGCCCGAGGCCGTGGCGACGCCGGCCTCGGCGCCCTCCAGCGAGGCCACCCGGCGCTCCAGCAGGTCGGTCGTCGGGTTGGAGATCCGCGAATAGAAGTGCCCCGGCCGCGTGCCGGCGAACATCTCGCCGCCGGCCTCGGCGCTGTCGAAGGCGAAGGTCGAGGTCAGGTGGACAGGCGGGGTCAGGGCGCCGTGCTCGTCGGCCGGATCATAGCCCGCGTGGATCGCCCGCGTTGAAAAGCCGGTCTCGATGAGGTCGCGCGCCATGACTGTGCTCCGTTGCCAGGGCGCGAGATTGACGCGGATTGACCAGCGGAAGATTGCCAAGTCTGCTACTGAAGGCGTCAGTTTTGGCAGATTCCACCCCAAGGACCCGATATGGACGCCAAGGATCGTCAGATCATCCGCGAACTGCAGAAGGACGGCCGCCTGACCAACCAGGACCTGGCCGACCGGGTGAACCTGTCGCCCTCCCCCTGCCTGCGCCGGCTGCGCCATCTGGAGGCCGAAGGGGTGATCACCGGCTACACGGCCCTGGTCGACCAGAAGGCCTATGGCCTGCCGATCACCGTCTTCATCCGCGTGCGGCTGGATCGCCACGGCCAGGACGTGGTCAAGGGCTTCGAGGACCAGGTGGCGCGGATCGACCAGATCCTCGACTGCTTCCTGCTGGCCGGCGGCGACGACTATCTGCTGCGGGTGATCGTCGAGAGCCTGGAGGCCTATGAGGACTTCATTCGCCGCCGGCTGCACGCCATCCCCGGCATCGCCTCGATCGACACCAGCTTCGCCTATGGCGTGGTCAAGCAGACGCGGGTGTTTCCGCTGGCGGGAACCTAAAGCCTGGGCAGCCACATCCCCATGGTCGCGCCGAAGATGCCGACGCTCATGGCCAGGGTCAGGACGAACAGGGCCAGCGCCATGCCGCTCTTGGCCAGCGCCCCGCCCCGGTCGCGGGCCAGCATGTAGACCTCCAGCACAGCCAGCGGCAGCAGGACATGGGCGAAGGCCAGGAAGATGTCGAACGGTCCGGTGAAGGTGTCATTGTGGCCCACCGGCGCCTTGTGGATGACGAACCACAGCATCATCCCCACCCGATAGAACCAGACCCCGTACATCAGCACGAACAGACGCAGGGCCCAGCGCTGGTGCAGGGCGATCCGGCGGGCGGCGGCGTGACGCCAGGCCAGGACGGCGCAGACGATCACCAGCACCGCGTTCAGCGTATTGCCGACCGCCATATAGTGTCCGGCGACCGCGCCGCGCGTGAAGGCGACATACAGGCCTGAGCCGCTGATCATGAGGGCGATCAGCAGAAACAGCCGGCCGTTCCAGCGATGCAGGGCCGGGACGCGCGACCGGATCTGCGGGACCAGTTGCAGCGCGCCGCTGAAGCTGACGAGGCCGGCCGCCAGCAGGTGGACGCCCAGCACCGCATTTCCGCCCAGGTCGCCGGGATTATAGCCATGCCCGGCCGGCAACACCGTGTTCCAGCGCGTCCACTCGCCCCGCAGCGCGCTGACGCCATACAGGGTGACGATGTAGTAGCCGAACACCCACAGCCCGACGACCAGCGCCAGATACCACAGCGCCGCCGAAGCCCTGAGCGCCAGGGTGGCCGCCGCCAGCCCATCCCTGCGGCGCGCCGATACCGGTTTCATTCTGCCTGCCTGTTTCCGAACGGCTTCAAACGCGAGCCGAGAGATCCAGGCTAGGAACCGGTCGCGCGGGCCGCCATGATCGCGGGGGCCAGATTCTTGACCCTGGAGACCAGATGCGCGGATCGACGGTTTCGGGCGGCTTCGCCAGGGCGCTGATGGACTTCGCCGTCTCCCTTGGAGCCGACCGCGAAACCCTGGCGGCGCGGGCCGGCATCGCGGTCGAAGACCTCGTCGACCAGGACAGCCGCATCCCGATGGACCGCTACAAGGCCCTGATGAAGGCCGGCCAGGACCTTTGCGGCGAGCCCGCCCTGGCCCTGAAGTTCAGCGAAGGCACGCGCTTTGAGGAGCTGTCGATCGTCGGCCTGATCTGCAAGGCCGGCGAGACCATGGGCGAGAGCCTGCAGCAGCTGAGCCGCTATTCCCGGCTGGTCACCGAGATCGACGGCCTGGGCGTCGAGCAGCGCTTCCAGCTGGTCCGGCAGGGCGAAGAGCTGTGGTTGGAAGACCGGCGCCCCGATCCCAACGCCTTCCCCGAACTGACCGAAGGGGCCTTCTCGCGGTTTGCCTGCGAAGTGACCCGCAGCCATGGCGACGTGCCGTTCGTGACGGCGGTGCACCTCACCCATCCCCGGCCCAGCTACAGCGCCGAATACGACCGCATCTTCAAGGCGCCCGTCGCCTTCGACCAGGCCCGCAACGCCCTGCGGATCGAAGCCTCGTGGCTGGCGGTCAAGACCCACAAGCCCAATCGCTATGTCTTCGGGATCTTCAACGAGCACGCCGAGACGCTGCTGAAACAGCTGGAAACCAGCGGGACCACGCGCGGCCGGGTCGAGACCCTGCTGATCCCGCTGCTGCATACCGGCGACCTGGCCATGGACGCCGTCGCCAAACGTCTGGGCCTCAGCCGCCAGACCCTCTATCGCCGCCTGAAAGCCGAGGGCGCCAGCTTCGACGCGGTGCTGGACGATCTGCGTCGCCGGATGGCGCTGGACTATCTGGGCGGCAGGAAGCTGTCGGTCAACGAGACCGCCTATCTCGTGGGCTTCTCCGACCCCAGCGCCTTCTCCCGCGCCTTCAAGCGCTGGACCGGCGAGAGTCCGCGCGGGCGCAAGGGCGCGCAGGCGGCGACATCTGGCTGAGAGTGGAAGACCGTCCTGGTGGTTGGAGGCGGGATCGAACCGCCGACCTGTGGGTTATGAATCCACCGCTCTAACCATCTGAGCTACCCAACCGTTCCAGAACGGAGCGGCGTCATACGCTCTCGCGGCCGGAGCATCAAGCCCGGGCGAGCATCCGATCCAACACCGCTTCAAGACGCCGCGCCAGGCGAGCCGAGCCGTAATCGCGCAGCACGGTGTCACGGGCGCGCTGGCCCATGGCGCGGGCGAGGTCCGGCGCGGCGATCAGGTCGGCCAGGGCGTCGGCGAAGGCCATGGGATCGTCCGGCGGCACGAGGCGGCCGGTTTCGCCGTCCACGACCATCTCGACCGGGCCGTCGATGGCCGATGACACCACCGGCAGGGCCACGGCCATGGCCTCCAGCAGGGCCAGGGGGAAACCCTCCTGGTGCGACGGGAAGGCGAAGAGGTCGCCCATGGCCAGGAAGCCCGAGACATCGGCCGTCCAGCCGATCAGGCTGACGGCGGCGCCCAGGTCCAGCTCGGCGATCAGGCGCTCCAGGTGCGCGCGCTCCTCGCCCTCGCCGGCGATGTCGCACACCACGTCCAGGCCGCGCGCGCGCAGCAGGCCGATGGCGCGGATCAGGATGTCGAAGCCCTTCTTGGGATGCAGCCGGCCGGCGGCCACCACCCGGATCGCCGTGCCCGGCGCGGCGAAGGGATCGGCCTGGGCGGTGGGCTCGGCCACGGCGTTGGGCACGAAGTGGGCCCGCGCCGACGGCACGCCGCGCGCCACGGCCAGCTCGGCCAGATGGCGTCCGACGCAGATATAGTGGGCGCCCTCGATCACGTCGAAGACCGGCTTGTGCACGCAGACCGCCTGCACCACCCCCAACGGCGCCAGACGACCGAACAGCCGCGCCGGGCGCTGGCCGTGGCTGAGGATCAGGCCCGGGTGAACCGTCTCGACCAGTCGCCGCGCGGCGCCCACGGTCCAGGGGTCCCAGTCGGTGAAGGCGGGCATCACCTCCAGCGGCGGCTGGCGCATGGCCTCGGCCCCGCTGACCGCCCCGCCCCGCCGCACCACGCCCTTGCAGGTTCCACCGTGCCGGGCGGTATAGGCCTCGAGGATCGGCTGGTAGTCGAGGAACACGCGCTCCAGACCGCCCAGCCCCTTGCCCAGCATGGCGTGCAGGATGGCGGTCAAGGGCGGGCTCCGATAGGGCGACAGGCGCGGAACATCTGCGTGTGGGCCGATGGTGTCAACGTGGCGTACTCTCGTAACGGGCGCGCAGGCGCGCTGGCCTTGTCAGAACTGCCCGGCTTCAATCCGGGTCCATCCGCGCTGGAAAAAATCGCCCGCCCCTGTCAGGCGCAGGCTCAATCCAGCAGGCGCGTGGCGACCTCTTCGCCGATGGCCAGCGAGCTGGTCAGGCCAGGGCTCTCGATGCCGAACAGCGCCATCAGCCCCTCGAGACCATGGTCGTCGGCGCCGCGCAGCTGGAAGTCCGGCTGCGGCTCGCCCGCGCCATGCAGCTTGGGGCGCACGCCGGCATAGTCGGGCGTCAGCGCGCCGTCGGGCAGGCCCGGCCAGAACTTGCGGATATAGGCGGCGAAGACCTCAGCCCGGGCCGGGTCGACGGAATAGTCCGGTGACGGAACATATTCCAGATCGGGGCCGAACACCGCCTGACCGCCCAGATCATTGCGGTAATGCGTGCCGAGCGCTCCGGGGATCGGCGGCGGATAGATCAGTCGCTTGAACGGCGCCTTGCCGGTCAGGCGGAAATAGACGCCCTTGCCGAAGTGGCCCGCAGGAATGCGATCGGCTGGATAGCCCTCGATCCGCGCCGCCACCGCCTGGGCCGACAGCCCCGGCGCGGTGACCAGCAGCCGGCAGGTCAGGGTGGTGGGTTCGGCCCCGCCGGCCCGCACCGAAAACCCGCCGTCGGCCAGGGCTTCCGCGCCCTCGAACGGCGTGGCGATCACCACCGCCCCGCCAGCCGCCTCGATCTCGCCCTGCAGGGCCAGCATGTAGCCGTGGCTGTCGAACACGCCGCTCTCGGGCGACAGCAGGGCGGCGTGGGCGTTGAGGCCAGGCTCCAGCGCGCGGGCCTCCTCGCCCGTCAGGCGCTGCATGCCCTCGACATCGTTGGCCAGCGCCTGGGCCCAGATGCCGTCGAGGCGCGCGACCTCTTCCTCATTGGTGGCGACGACCAGCTTGCCGCACTTCTTGTAGGAGACATTGTGCCGGTCGAGGAAGGTGTAGAGCGAGCGTCGCCCCTGCACGCACAGCCGCGCCTTCAGCGAGCCGGTGGCGTAGTAGAGCCCGCCGTGAACCACCTCGGAATTGCGCGACGACACGCCCTGGCCGATGTGGCCCTGCTCTTCCAGCACCGCCACGACCAGGCCGCGCCTGGCCAGCGCATAGCCACAGGCCAGGCCCACGGCGCCGGCGCCGACGACGACAGCGTCGAAATCGAAAGCCCCGCTCACTCGTCGGCGGCCTTGGCCTGCGCCTTCAGGTTCGTCAGCATCTCGGTCAGCGAGATATTGCCGGCGACCGGCTCTTCGGGATCGATCAGGTCGAAGTCCAACTCGTCCAGCAAAGCCTCGAGCTTCTCGGAGCCTCCAACGATCTCGGCGGCGCGGCGATAGTTGAGCTCGGCCAGTTCGGCGGCGACGCCCTCGTCGAGCGACGCGAACTCGCCCCGCTCCACCCGGGCCTGCAGATCGGCGGCGTCCTCGGCGGAAAGCTGCACCGTGACGTAGGGAGGATCGAGCGGTCTGTTCATGGCGGCAAGCCTACCACGAACGCCCCGCCGTGCGACACCTCGGCGCGACAGCCATGGCGCCGCATCATTTGAAGGTCTCGGGTTTGCGCGCGCCGTGCCGGACGCTGAGGATCAGAATGTCTAGCGCCCGAACCCGGTAGAGAATGACGTAGGGCTTGATCGCCACGCCGCGCACGCCGGCGCCAAATTCAGGCCGTGGCCCGTAGCCTTCGGGCGCATCGGCGAGGCTGTGACATCTCTGAATGATCTGATCGACAAAGGCTTCGGCGGCGCGAGGCTTGTCGGCGGCGATCTCGTTGCCGATTCCGCGAATATCGATCGCGGCCCGCCTGCTCAGCCGGACTGGCTTCAACCGCGACCTTCCCGGGCGTCGGCCAGTTTGCGATACTCTTCCTTCAGATCATGCAGGAACGCGAAGGCGTCGACTTCGCCGACCTGGGCGTCAGGATCGGCCTCCACCCGCTCGGCCAGAGTCCGGAACGCCGCCTCGCCGCCCGCCAGTTCCACGGCCCGGAAATGTTCGAGTTCAAGCAGGGCGGCCGTGACGGCCTCGTCCAGGGATCCGAACTCACCCGCGCCGACGCGACGGGCCAGATCGGCCACCGCGCTGGGCGGCAGAGCGACGGAAACGGGGGCGTCGTTCACCGGCTTGTTCATGACGCCGAGCCTACCACGAACGCCCCGCAGCGCCACGCCTCGGCGGCGCGGGCGGTTGACAAGCCCGGCCACGGCGGCAAGGTCTGACCAATGACAGCGCTAGCCAGGCCACTGGCGGCGCACTGTCGAGGGGGGAATTTCGACCATGAACCGCGACGCGACGACCGTCTCCACGCGCAACGACCTGATCGACACGCTGCGGGCCTTCGCCCTGATCGGCGTGTTCATGGTCCACATGTTCGAGCAGTTCGAGATCTACTGGGTGTCGCCCCAGCAGACCCTGACCCACACCCTGATCACCACCCTGATGATGGGCAAGGCCTTCGCGCTGCTGGCCCTGTGCTTTGGGCTGAGCTTCTTCCTGCTGATGGATCGCTCCGCCCGACGGGGCGAGGACTTCTCGGCGCGCTTTGTCTGGCGGATGGTGCTGCTGGGCCTGATCGGGACAGCGCACGGCCTGATCTATCGCGGCGACATTCTGGTGGTGCTGGCCCTGCTGGGCATACCGCTGATCCCGTTCTACCGGGCCTCGACCAAGGTGCTGGCCGGCGCGGCCGCGCTGTTCCTGCTCCAGCCGTGGATCTGGGTGCAGATCGCCATCGCCGCCTCGGGCGCGCCGTGGGCCAACCAGCCGCCCCGCCACTGGGTCGACCCGGCCCTGGCCCTCTATCAGAGCGCCGACCTGATGACGGTGCTGAAGACCAACCTGTTTGAAGGCCAGCTGATCAAGTGGCTGTTCTTCATCGAGACCGGCCGGATCAGCCTGGTGATGGGCCTGTTTCTGGTCGGGCTGATGCTGGGGCGAAGCGGCTTTCTCGACGCGCCGCAACGCTTCGTGGTTCAGCGCCGAGTCGCCCTGGCGGTGCTGGCGGCGACCGCCCTGGCGCTGTACCTGGCCAAGCCGCACCTGACCGCCCTGCTGCCCGAGACACCCAAGCCCGGCATGGCCCGGGTGATGGCCGGCAATCTGCTGGGCGGCTGGTTCGACATGGCCCTGATGGGGACCTATGTGCTGCTGATCGTCGAGGCCTATCAGGGCTTGGCGGGCCGCGCCCTGCGCCTGCTGGCCCCGATGGGCCGCATGACCCTGACCTTCTATGTCGTCCAGTCGCTGATCTGGGTTCCGGTGTTCTACGGCTTTGGCCTGGGCGCGTGGAAGACCCTGCCGCAGGCGACCGCCCTGTGGCTGGGCGTCGGTTATCTGGTGGTCCAGGCCGTCATCGCCCGGCTGTGGTTCCGGCGCTTCGCCTATGGCCCTCTGGAGTGGCTGTGGCGGGCGGCGACGTACCGGACGTGGAAGGTGCCGTTCTTGAGGCGGGCGGCCTAACTTTCCTTGTCATCCCGGAAGCCTCGCAGAGGCTGTCCGGGACCCAGGGGCCGGCGCATCGCGGTTGCCCTTGGGTCCCGGCTCTCCGCTACGCTGCGGCCGGGATGACAAGTAAAAGAACTACCCCGCCCACTGCTCCCACAGCTTGGCCTCAGCAGCCTTGGCCGTGACCACCGACGCCTCCTTGACGTGGCCGTAGCCGCGGATGGCCTGCGGGATCTCGGCGATCTTCAGGGCCAGCGGCAGGCTCTCGGGCCGCAGACCCGCTGACAGCCGGTCGAGCGCGACCTCGTAGTCCGCCATCAGGCCGCGCTCCATCCGGCGCTCTTCGGTCTTGCCGAAGATGTCGAAAGGTCCGCCGCGCAGGCCCTTCATCTTCGCCATCAGCGGGAAGGCGTAGTTGAGCATCCAGCCGCCGAAGGCGATCTTCTTCGGCTTGCCGTCAGGACCCTTGGCGCCGATGATCGGCGGGGCCAGCCAGACCCTGGCCTTGCCGCCCTTGAACGTGCCGGCCAGTTCCGCCGCGAAGCGACCGTCCGTATACAGACGGGCGACCTCGTATTCGTCCTTGTAGGCCATCAGCTTGTAGAGATTGACCGCCGCCGCGCGGGTCAGCGGCAGGGCGCTTTCGGCGCCGCTGACCGCGATCTCGGCGGCGCGCACCTTGGCCACCTTGTCGGCGTAGCGCTGGGCGTAGGCGGCGTTCTGATAGGCGGTCAGCTCGGCCGTGCGCTTGGCGATCAGGTCGTCCAGCGACATCGTCTCGGGCGTGGCCACGGCGTCGACCTTGGGGCCGGCGGCCGTGGGGTCGTGGGCGATGCGGCGGCCCAGCTCGAAGGCCTGGAGGTTGGCGTCGGCCTCGACGCCGTTCAGCTTGATGGCCCGGTAGAGGGCGCGGCTGGACAGCGGGATCACGCCACGCTGCCAGGCGAAACCGACCATGATCATGTTGGCGAAGATGGCGTCGCCGAACCGGCTTTCGGCGAGATACTGGGCCGGGCAGGCATCGAACGACTTGGACGCCGCCTTGACCCGGCGGGCCATGGCGCCGCTGTCGAACTTGACGTCGCGGCTGGTGACGAAGTCGGCGGTGGGCGCGAAATCGCTGTTGCCGAAGGCGGCGGTGCGGTCCTTGGCGTACAGCGACAGGCCTTCAGGGCTGGCGGCCACCAGCAGGTCGCAGGCGATCAGCACGTCGGTGCTGGCGGCCGGCACGCGGCCGCCGACCACGGTGTCCTCAGTCTCGCCGATCTTGACGTGGCTGAACACCGAACCGCCCTTTTGGGCCAGACCGGTCATGTCGACCACGCTGCCCGAGCGCCCGTCGATATGGGCGGCCATGGCCAGGATCGAGGCCACCGTGGTCACGCCCGTGCCGCCGACGCCCGTGAACAGGATCTTGCGCACGCCGGTCAGCGGCTCGAACTCGGGCAGCGGCGTGGAATCAGCCGTCAGGGCGGCGGGGGCCTTTTTCGACTGCGCGCCCTCGGCCCCTTCCAGGGTGATGAACGACGGGCAGAAGCCCTCGACGCAGGAATAGTCCTGATTGCAGCTGGACTGGTTGATCTTGCGCTTGCGGCCAAACTCGGTGTCCAGCGGCTCGACCGAGACGCAGTTGGACTTCACCGAGCAGTCGCCGCAACCTTCGCAGACCAGCGGGTTGATGAACACGCGCTGGGTCGCCTTGGCCATGGTCCCGCGCTTGCGGCGACGGCGCTTTTCGGTGGCGCAGGTCTGGTCATAGAGCAGAACCGTCGTCCCAACCGTGTCGCGCAGCATCTTCTGCACGGTCATCAGCTCGGATCGTGGGAACACCTCGACGCCGGGGGCCAGATCCTTGACCTCGGCGTAGCGCTCAAGCTCGTCGACGACGATGACCGTCTTGGTCACGCCTTCTGACGCCAGCTGGCGGGTGATCTGGGCGGGGGTGAAACCGCTCTCGGCCTTCTGGCCGCCGGTCATGGCGACGGCGTCGTTGAACAGCAGCTTGTAGGTGATGTTGGCCTTGGCCGCGATCGCCGCCCGGATCGCCAGCGAGCCCGAGTGATTGTAGGTGCCGTCGCCCAGGTTCTGGAAGACGTGCTTTTCGGTGGTGAACGGCGCCGCGCCCACCCAGGTCAGGCCCTCGCCGCCCATGTGGGTGTTGAGGTCGGTCGAGGGATCGTTGAAGCCGGCCATGTAGTGGCAGCCGATGCCCGCAAGGGCGCGCGAGCCTTCCGGCAGCTTGGTCGAGGTGTTGTGCGGACAGCCCGAGCAGAAGAACGGCTTGCGGGCCTGGTCGGCGGCCAGGCTGACGGCGGCGACGCCGGCGGCCGAGACGCGGTCCAGATAGGCCCTGGCCCGTTCCATGTGCGGCCCGTCGGGCAGGCGGTCATAGATGGCCAGGGCGATTTCGGCGACCGACAGCGAGCCCAGCTCCGACAGCAGCGGATGATGGTGCTCGTCAGTCTTGCCGATGATGCGCGGACGGGCCTGGGCGGGCAGGTCATAGAGGGCGGCGCGCGCCTGCGGCTCGATCAGGCCGCGCTTGTGCTCGATGACCATCAGGGTCTCGAGGCCGGCGGCGAAGGCGCGGATGCCCAGCGGCTCCAGCGGCCACGGCATGCCGACCTTGTAGATCGACACGCCCAGGTCGGCGGCTTCCTGCAGGGTCATGCCCATGGCCGTGAAGGCCTCCAGCACATCCTTGTAGGCCTGGCCCTGGCAGACGATGCCCAGGCGCGCCTTGCCGACCCGCACATGCGAGGCGCCCAGCACCACGCGGTCGATGTGGTTGGCGCGGGCGAAGGCCAGGGCGGCGGGCAGCTTGTGAAGGCGCAGGCGACGCTCCTTCTCCATCGGCTGGTCCTTCAGCCGGATGCCCAGACCGCCGGGGGGCATGGCGAAGTCGGGGATGATGATCTTGTGGCGGTCCAGCGACACGTCGATCGTGACGCCGGAGTCCATGGTGTCGGCCAGGGCGATCATGCCGGTCCACAGGCCGGTGAACCGCGACATCGCGATGCCCATCAGGCCGTAGTCGAGCACTTCCTGCACGTCGGCCGGCGACAGCACCGGCATTTCGAAGTCCTGGAAGGCGAACTCCGACTGCGACGGCAGGGTCGAGGACTTGCAGGCATGATCGTCGCCGGCCACGGCCAGCACGCCGCCCGTGGGGAAGCTGCCTGCGAAATTGGCGTGCTTGAAGACGTCGCCGGTGCGGTCGACGCCGGGCGCCTTGCCGTACCACATACCGAACACGCCATCATGGGTCGCGCCCGGAAACAGGTTGGCCTGCTGGCTGCCCCACACGGCGGTGGCGGCCAGGTCTTCGTTGAGGCCTTCCTTGAAGACCACGTCATGGGCGGTGAGCAGCTTGTTCAGGCGCGCGGCCTGCTGGTCGAGGCCGCCCAGGGGCGAGCCGCGATAGCCGGAGAGAAACCCCGCCGTATTCAACCCTGCCTTGCGGTCGAGACGCTTGCGATCGAGCAAAACCCGGATCAGCGCCTGCACGCCGGTGATGAAGGCGCGACCATCTTCGAGAAGATATTTGTCGTCTAGAGTGACTTCCGAGTGCCTCATGGCAAAAAAATTCCTCCCGGGTCTTCTCGCCCGCCCAGCAATATCTTATAGAAACGGGGAAATTGTTTGCCCAAGGCGTGCCCTACCCATGGCCGCTTTCGGCACGATCGCCGCGCCAAATGACCTCTGGGGGAGGAATTCTTGTCCGAACAACTCGACGCCGTGGATGCCAAGATCCTCGATCTCATCCAACACGACGCCGGACTGTCTGTCGCGGAGATCGCGGAGCGAGTCGGATTGTCGTCCAGCCCGTGCTGGCGGCGGATCAAAAGGCTGGAAGACGCCGGCGTCATCCAGCGTCGCGTGACCATTCTTGACCGCGAGAAGCTGGGTCTCGGCTTCGAGGTCTATTGCACCGTCAAGCTGTCGCTGCCGACCAAGGAAAACCTCGACACCTTCGAGCAGGCCGTCGGCAAGTGGGCCGAGGTCGTGCAGTGCGCCACCGTCACCGGCGCCGCCGACTACGAGATGCGCATCGTCACCCGCGACATGCGCGCGTTCGACGAGTTCCTGCGCGACAAGCTGCTGTCGCTGGGCCTGGTGTCCAACATCGAAAGCCGGATCGTGATCCGGGGGGTGAAGAACTCGACGGCGGTGCCGCTGGGTCTGGTCAGCCCCTATGTCAGCCCCCTGGGCTAAGGCGCTCGCGAGCGTCGCCTTCGGCGCGCTCGCCTTTGCCCTCACTACGCTGTCTGGGGCCACGCCGTCCCTGGCCGAGGGACGGCTGGACGCCTTCCGCCGCCTGCGCGCCGAGGGCCTAGCCGCCGCCAAGGCTGGCGATATGGCTGCGGCTCAAGCGCGGGTCGGCGAGGCGGTGACGACGATGCCGTCGCACCCCGGCGCCATCCTGCTGCTGGCCCGCCTGAAGGCCGCCGACGATCCCGCCGGCGCCGTCGCCCTGCTGGCCCGCCACGCGGCCATGGGCCTGACCCACAACGCCTCCGCCGATCCGGTCCTCAAGGCTCTGGCCGAGCGCCCCGACTACGCCCCGGTCGCCGCACGGGTCGCCGTCAACCGCCAGCCGGTCGGCGCGCTGAAGCCGGTCAAGGACTTCGCCGGCCCGGTCCTGACCGAGAGCGTCGCCTATGACAGCAAGACCGGTCGCCTGCTGGTCAGCCAGATCCACACCCGACGGATCGTCGCCATCGGCAAGGACGGCGCGGTCTCAGAGTTTACGGCGCCCTCCGACGACATCTGGGGCGTGTTCGGTATCGCCATCGATGCGCCGCGGCGGATTCTATGGGCCCTGACCGCCGCCACGCCCCAGGCCAAGGGCGTCGCCGCCACCGATCTGGGCGCGACCGCCCTGCTGCGCATCGATCTGGACACCGGCAAGATCCTGGCCCGCCACGCACCGCCCGCTGACGGGGCCAAGCGCCAGCTGGGCGACCTGACCGTGGGCCCCGCCGGCGCGGTCTACGCCTCCAATTCCCTGGGCGGCGAGATCTGGCGGCTGGAGCCCGGAGCCAAGGCGCTGGACCGGCTGGTCTCCTCGCCCGAGTTGGGTTCGCCCCAGGGCCTGGCCCTGACCGCCGACGGCAAGCATCTGCTGGTCGCCGACTATTCCAGCGGCCTGCACGTCATCGATCTGGCCAGCGGCGCGGTCTTGCCGGTCGCGATCCCGCCGGACGTCACCCTGCTGGGCGTCGATGGCTTGGCCCGCGCCGGCCAGACTCTGATCGCCGTCCAGAACGGCGTCGCGCCCCAGCGGCTGCTGCGCCTGTGGCCGACGCCGGACGGAAAGCGCCTGACTCGCGTCGAGACCCTGGCCGCCAACCTGCCCGAGCTGGACGAGCCGACCAGCGGCGCGATGCGCGGTGACGAGTTTGTCCTCGTGGCCCGCAGCCAGTGGGCCGACTTCGGCGACGACGGGCTGAAGACGGCGGCGCCCAGAGCCGCGCGCGTCATGGGCATCGCTGTTTCGCGCTAGCGCGAGGCGCATTTCGACAAGACGCCCACCGCAACCTGTGAGAATCTCCGGCCATCCCCGCGCCGGAGCCCTCCATGATCGACCTCGTTATCGAAGCCCGCCGTCACGACATCGGCAATTTCGAGGTCGGGCGCGTGCTGCCGTTCCACGCCCACCGCATGGTCGGCCCCTTCACCTTCCTCGACCACATGGGCCCCGCCGAATTCGCGCCGGGCTTTCCCAAGAGCGCCGACGTGCGCCCTCACCCGCATATCGGCCTGTCCACCCTGACCTATCTGTTCCAGGGCGAGATCACCCACCGCGACAGCGTCGGCTCGCTGGCGGTGATCAAGCCCGGCGAGGTCAACTGGATGACGGCCGGGTCGGGCATCACCCATTCCGAGCGCTTCGAAACCCTGCGCCGTCAGGGCGGCCGGATGGACGGCATGCAGGCCTGGATCGCCCTGCCCCAGGAGTATGAGGAGGTGGCCCCCAGCTTCAGCCACCACGAGGGCGACGCCGCCCTGCCGTCCTATGAGAGCGGCGGGCTGAAGGCGCGGCTGATCGCCGGCGAGGCGTTCGGGGCCAAGACCAATGTGCCGGTCTATTCGCCGCTCTTCTATGTGCACTGGGAAATGGCGGCCGGAACCACCGCCGCCCTGCCCGCCGAATATTCCGAGCGCGCGGCCTATGTCGCCAGCGGCCGGGTCGAGGTGGACGGCCGCGAACTGACCGCCCTGCAGATGGCCGTGTTCGCGCCGGGCGACACCATCGTGTTCAAGGCGTTGGAGCCATCGACCGTGATGCTGCTGGGCGGCGAGCCCGTGGGGCCGCGCTTCATGGAATGGAACTTCGTCTCGTCGTCAAAGGACCGGCTGGAGCAGGCCAAGGCCGACTGGAAGGCCGGCCGCATGAAGCTGCCCGACCTCGACCACGACGAGTTCATTCCCCTGCCCGAGGCCAAACCCGCAACGCCGCAACCGATGTAGCAGGCCCAGGCCACCGAACCTTGGCTGCGGCGAGGCCAGGGGCGCCGGTCGCCCTCTTGGCGGCCGGCCGCTACTTGTAGCGACGGTTCTCGCGGATGCCGAACCGCAGATAGTGCTTCTTGGCGTCGACGTGGGCCGCCGCCACATCGGGATTGAGCGCCAGATAGCGTTTCGGATCGAAGTCCGGCGGCGTCTTGCCGCGAACCGGCGCGGGCTGGACGGCGCCGACCGGCGAGGCCCGGCGCGGCACCTGCTCCACCGGGCGATCGACATAAACGTTCGGCGCGGTCTGGCCGGTGGTGATGTCGACGATCTGGCGCAGGTCCAGATTGCCCATCAGCGGGTCGGAGAAGGCGGGCGTGTAATAGGCGCAGTCGTCGAAATAGTAGTGCGTCACCTGCGACCAGCGCGTCCGCGTCGGATCGTTCTGACGGCTGCCGCCGTGCAGCAGGTTGGCGGCCCAGATCAGCGCCTGGCCCTTTTTGGGCTGAAAAAATTCAGGCTTGGCGCCGGAGGCTTCGACCATGGCGTCCCAGACGTCTTCATACGGCTTCTGGGCCATGAAGTCGGCCCCGGTCCCGATCACCTTGCCGATCATGTCGTTGTAGACGATCGGCCACTTGTGAGAGCCCGGATAGTAGACCAGCGGGCCGGCGTCGGGATGGATGTCCTCCATCGCCAGCCAGACGCCGCACATGAAACGCTCGGGAATGCTCGAGAAGTGGATCGAGTCCGAATGGATGTGCTGCTGGGTCCCGACAGGGAAGTTCAGCGTCTGGAACGGGAAGGCGCGGCGGCCATACAGCTTGCTCAGCAGGTCGGTCACCACCGTGTTGGCGGCGATGGCGCGGACATCCTCGTTGGTGCGCCAGGCGTCCTGAACGCGCTGATCCTTCCGGGCCCAGCCGTTGGCGCGGTAGTGCTCCAGATCATATTCCGGCGTCAGGGCCGCGATGATGCGCTCGATCCGCTGGAATA
>Ga0209023_10003514_pt1 | contig 18652 bp, 18 predicted proteins | sample LakOneMetagenome_FD_187468 | JGI IMG/M metagenome (GOLD analysis project Ga0209023, IMG submission 187468) | Freshwater and sediment microbial communities from Lake Erie, Canada (SPAdes) (version 2) | ecosystem: Environmental > Aquatic > Freshwater > Lentic | place: Lake Erie, Canada...
GATTTCGGGGCTCCTTTTTTGTTACTTTTTTGGAGAAGCAAAAAAGTAAATAAAAAACATGAGAGCCTTTTAAGCCTCTATCCTGACTCATGAACTTTTATGTTTTAATCATTTAGTTGTACATTCAGTATCCAAACTGAACAGCAGCATGAAATCTACCTTTTTACTCATTGGCCTTTTTTGCACACTGCACATTACTGCACAGTCATACAAAAAAATACATAACAAAGCCATTGTGGTGGATACGCATAATGATATCCTGATGAAAGCAGCTGACCAGGGCATTGTATTTGACCGTGACCTTACAGGCAAAACACATACCGACCTTGACCGCTGGAAAAAAGGCGGGCTTGATGTACAGGTGTTTTCGGTGTATTGCGATGGTGATACCAAAAATGCGTTTGCCTTTGCCAACAGGGAAATGGACAGCCTTGATGCTGTGGCCGCACGCAACCCCAATAAAATTGTAAAAGTGTTTGATCATGCGGAGTTGCTAAAAGCAGTGCGCCAACATAAAATTGCAGCTATGTTTGGTGTGGAAGGCGGGCACATGATAGAAGATGACCTCCATAAATTAGATGCGCTTTACAAACGTGGCGCCCGGTATTTGACCCTTACACATAATATTGCCCCTTCATGGGCCACCAGTGCTGCTGATGAAACCACCAAAACCAACTTACCGCATAAAGGGCTTACCGAATTTGGCAGGCAGGTGGTGCAGCATATGAACCAGCTGGGCATGCTGATAGATATCAGCCATGCAGGTGACCAGACTTTTTGGGATGTGATTAATTTAAGTACAAAACCAATTATTGCATCACACAGTTCGGTATATAGCCTGGTGCCCAGCCGCCGTAATTTAAAAGATGACCAGATAAAAGCCATTGCTAAAAATGGTGGTGTGATACAGGTAAATTTCAATCCCGGTTTTATCGACAGCAGTTTTGGAAAAAAAGAAACCGCCTTCTTTACAATGCACAAGGCGGAATTTGATTCGCTGTTAAAAACCGGCATGAGTGATTTTTATGTGATGGATTACCTGTATAGCAAGTATGCAGCAGAAGCAGCTGCCCTGCGCCCGCCACTGTCAAATCTTATTGACCATATCAGTTACATTGTAAACCTGGTGGGTATTGATTATGTTGGACTCGGCTCCGACTTTGACGGCATTAACCTTACACCGCAGCAGCTGGATGATGTTACCACCTACCCGCTCATCACTAAGGCCTTACTGGAAAAAGGGTATTCCAAAAAAGACATTATCAAAATTTCAGGGGGTAACTTTTTGAGGGTGTTAAAAGCCAATGAAGTAAAATAACAGAACGAAAAATAAGATACAAGACCGATGAAAAATAAATCTCTGCTGCTGCTGCTTTTCATTACCATTGTTGTATGTACAGTCGCAGCCCAGCCACCCACTGTGTATTTTAGAGAAGGGCTTAAATATGGTTTTAAAGATGCAAAAGGAAAAATTATTATCCCGGCCATATATGATGCTGCAGGAGATTTTAGTGAGGGCCTTGCCAGGGTAAATTTGGGGTTCACCATGTCATCGAACGGGAAATGGGGTTTTATTGATACCACAGGAAAATTAGTAATCCCAATTATATATGAAAGGGTTGACAATTTCCAGAACGGTATGGCCACGGCAAGGTTAAACAAAAAATATGGTTTTATCAATACATCAGGAAAGGTGATAGTTCCCTTTGTGTATGATGATGTCCGTAGTTTTTACAACGGCATGGCCAGTGTAAATTTGGGTTACGATTTTAATAATAATACCTATGGCAAATGGGGTTATGTGGACAGTACCGGGAAACTTGCTGTACCCATACAATACGACCGTATCCGGTATTTTTCAGAAGGATTAGCTGGTGTATGCATTGAAAATACCAATAAGTCAATAGCTGCTAAATGGGGATTTATAGACAGGACCGGAAAACTGGTTATCCCTATGCAATTTGACGATATCACCGTGGATTTTACTAATGGTAAAGCAAAAGTAAAGAAAGGTACAGACCGTTTTTATATTGATAAAACAGGTAAGCGGGTATTCTAAAATATTTTATTGATTCATCAAAATGAGACAGTTTTTATTTTTTGTTTTTTTCTTTGCAACTGTTCAGCCTGCAGTGGCGCAGGACACCACCCAAAAAAGCAAGCCCTTTGTACTTGGTGTTATTGAAGAAATTAATTCCTCAGTTTTATCAGAAAAAAGAATTCTGAATATTTACCTGCCCGAAGGTTATAATAAAAATGATACGGTTTCCTACCCGGTAATCTATTTACTGGATGGTTCGGCAGATGAAGACTTTATTCATATTGCAGGATTGGTGCAGTTTGCCAATTTTCCCTGGGTAAAGCTCTGGCCGCACAGTATTGTAGTGGGTATTGCCAATGTAGACAGGCGGCGTGACCTTACCTTCCCCACCACTGTTGCAAAAGATAAAAAAGATAATCCCACCAGCGGTCAATCTCAAAAATTTATCCAGTTTATCGAATCAGAGCTGCAGCCCTTCATCAGCAGCCATTATAAAACCACGGCATCCAAAACCATTATCGGCCAATCGCTGGGCGGGCTGCTGGCCACAGAAATTCTGTTTACAAAACCCAGCCTCTTCAGCAATTATATTATTGTCAGTCCCAGTTTATGGTGGAATAATGAAAGCCTTTTAGCCCAGGCGCCCGCCGTACTGAAAAGTGATTTTACTGGCGCAGTATCTATTTTTATTGCTGTTGGTAAAGAAGGAAAAATTATGGAAGGCGACAGCAGGAAGTTAAACTCCCTTTTAAAAAATGCACATAAAAAAAATATCACGGTTAATTTCGAATATTTTCCCGGCGATAACCACGGATCTATCCTGCACCATGCCGTGTACAATGCTTTTGAAACAATGAACCCTCATCCATTAAAGAAATAGCCATTCAATTTTCCTGTTATTCCTGCCGGCAAACTGCTTTGCCGTTTTTTTGCCTAATGTTTTGCTGTTTAACTGCTGTTTAACCGGGATTTCCCGGCCAAAATCTTCTCTTTGCCTTTAAAAATAATAATGAGATACTGGATAGTATGCCTGTTCATGAGCATCCTGCACCCGGTACACCTGCAGGCGCAAAAAAATCCTGATGCCATCATTGGTAAATGGATGTCGGACGAAGATAACCTTGAAGTGGAAGTATATAAGGTGGGTAACGAGTTTAAAGCAAAAGTGCTGTGGTTTGATGACAGTGACGATAAAAGCAAACCCATGAGCACCCGCACGGATGAAAAAAATCCTGACAAAGCATTGCGCAGCCGCAGGATCATTGGCCTGGAAGTGTTAAGCGGCCTTACCTATGATGAAGATGATGACGAATGGGTGCATGGTGCTATTTACGACAGCAAGTCGGGAAAAGAATGGAGCGCTAAAGTATGGCTGAATAAAGACAACAGGCTTAAGGTAAGGGGTTACTGGCTGGTAAGCCTGTTTGGAGAAACGATGACATTTAAAAAAGTATAGCCTGTAAAATAATTTTCTATGCATTCACTCTTTCATTTTTTGGTATACTCTTCTGCGGAAGCACAGTTTTTTTTAATTACTGCCATGCTGGTACTGGGCTGGAATATTGAACTGCTGGCAGGCCTGAACGTAAATCCAAAAAAATGGAAACATGCGATGGTAAATGCCGGTTTTATCTTCAGCAATTTTCCCCTGCAGGTGCTGGTGGGGCTTTGTTTTGCCGGCACCATGCAATGGACGGCAGCACATCAATTTGGTTTTTTATACCATATCCCTGTTTTAAAAAACCGGCTGCTGCTTTTTATCACCACTTTTATTTTTCTTGATTTTGGAGAATACATTTACCATGTTATCATGCACAAGGTAAAAAGGTTCTGGATGTTTCATGTGGTGCACCACAGCGACCTGCGGCTGGATACCTCCACTTCACTGCGGGAACACCCGGGTGAGAATTTTATACGCAATAGTTTTACGCTGCTGTGGGTGTTTATCAGCGGCACAGTTTTTTGGGCGCTGGTGCTGCGGCAGATCATCCAGATTGCCAGCAATGTTTTTGCGCACGTGAATTACCGGCTCCCGGAAAAAATTGACAAGTATGCCGGGTTGTTATTTATTACACCCAACCTGCACCATGTGCACCATCATTACCTGCAGCCCTATACCGACAGCAATTATGGTGATGTACTGAGTATATGGGACAGGTTATTTGGTACCTTCAGGCGCCTGCCCCCCTCCAAAATAATTTTTGGTGTGGATGCTTTTATGGATGAGCCTGAAAAGAGAACCTGGTTCTTTTTATTAAAACTTCCTTTTGGCAAATACCGTAAACGGCCGTCAGGTAATGGATAACACTGTACGTGTTAAGCATGTTTTCATAATAAGATCAATCCACTTTTTTCATTGCGGGGTACCCTTTTTTGTTTGGAATACCGGCATGGCAGGGTATTCCTGCAGCGGGTGTTTTTTCAACCTGCCGCAATATCCACAACAGGATGATGAGTGATAACAAACTGAAACAATAACCTGATATCACATCGCTGGCATAATGCAGGCGCAGGTAAACCCGGCTTAAACCCACCATAAAAATGATGGCCGCCAGTATAAAAACCACGGGCCATTGCAGCTGCTTTTTGCCGGTTGCACGGTACATATTATAAATGAGGAGGCCAAAAAAAATAAGGCTCATATAGGCATGGCCGCTGGGGAAACTGAATCCCGGCACTTCTTTTAACAGCGGCACCGGTGGACGGAGCCGGCTGAAATAATACTTCAGTCCAAACATCAGCAACAGGTTGGTTAACGCAATAATTACTGCTTTGGCAAGCTCCCAATTATTTTTTTTGATGAACCCATAGTAACCAAAAACCACAAACCATGCAGGAATAAGAAAGAAGTGCGATCCCAAAAAAGTAAACACCTGCATGATGGCAGTATGTACAGGAGTTACCTGGTGCGACAGGTAAAGAAAAACCGCTTCATCAAAGCCCTGCTCGGCATGATAAAATATTTTACGGGTAACAAAAATGAGCAAAGCCAGTGCCATGCAAAACACCAGCACCACCAGCAATGTTTGTAAGGATAGTATTGAGGCAGTATCCCTTTTTTTTGCCACCGTTAATGGTCTCTTGCTTTTCATAATGAGGTGAGGCTGTTTCATATTTTCAGTGAAAACAATTCAATGCTTTCAGCTTTTCCTTTCAGATCAACCACACCCAGGCTTTCGCCCTGCCATTCTTTAAGGTCGCTGCTGTCCATAAAATCTTTCGACATGATGAATTTCTGGTTCAGTTCGTTACAGGCGCTGCGGATACGTGCGGTGGTATTCATCGTATCACCACTCATGGCCAGGTCTTTTTTTATCACCCCGATCTCTCCCACCGTTACTTCACCCATATGTATCCCGATCCTGAATTCGGGAACAATGCCGTAACTGTTGCGGAACTGGTTGGCATTTTTTTGTAAATTTTTCCTGGCTTCAATAATGGCAGCCAGGCACCGCATTGTATTTCTTTTATCAAACAGCCAGGATACCACTATCTCGTCACCCACATACTGGTAGATCCTTCCGCCATGTTCTATCAAAGCCATAGAAACGTGAAAAATAAAATCGTGGATGAACCTGAAATTCTGGGCATGCCCCAGTTTTTCTGCAATGGGTGTTGAATCTTTCAGGTCGATAAACATGATGATCCGGTTTTCCACCTGTGGCTGCATGTATTTACCCCGCAGGATATCCAGAAAAACACCGGGCGAATATTTTTGGTTGATCTCAATGTATAATTGCGTGATAAAAAAAAGGATCAGCCAGTACAGTATGTGCTGCAGCATGAGCCGGGGTTCCTGTATTTCCCCTAAAAATGTACGGGCTGCAGTAGGTGCATCTTTACCGGAAATAAATACCGTATCCACAAAATGAACCAGGAAGTTCATGACAAAAGCTGCCGCCAGTAAAATAACGCTCTTAAAAATAAAATTGATAACAGGCGGCCTTTTGCGGAAAACATTCCTGAGTGCAAATACAAATAAATACCCCATTACACAGCTCATGATAAAAACGGCGGCTTCCCTCAGTAAAAAAGCTTTTGTGGAAGGGCCGGTGATGTGCTCCTTCAATACAAGGGCAACCGCAACATCAATAAGTGTCCAGAATACGGCAATGTACAGTATCGTGCGCATCCGGTATTTACCCACCACAGAAAAAATGGAATATGATGCTGCCAGTGTTTTCATACCCTTTGTTTCAGGTACTGGTAAATGCTGTGCTGTGCATTTATGGTATGCCCGTTGCTGTGGTGCACTGCCAGGTATTGCTGGTCGGGCATCTGCTGTACTGCTTTGCCGTTATCTTTCCATTGCATGTCAAAATAATCCAGCAGTTCTTTTTTGCAACGGGCATCTTTAACCGGCACACAAAGTTCCACCCTGTGGTGCAGGTTCCTCGTCATCAGGTCGGCCGAACCCATGAACACCACAGCATCTTCACCAGCGCCGAAAATAAATAAGCGGGAGTGTTCTAAAAAACGGTCAACAATACGCCGCACAGTAATATTTTCACTCATACCGGCAATGGCAGGCACGATGCAGCAAACACTTCTCACCATCAGTGATATGGCAACTCCGGCCCTGCCTGCCTTGTATAATAAGCTGATGATATGCGGGTCTTCCAGGTTGTTCACTTTTATCCTTATGCCCGAAGGAAGCCCCTTTGCTGCTTTTTTAATTTCGGCACCAATACGTTTTTCCAGTACGGCTATCATATTAAACTGCGACACCAGCAGTTCAGTGAATTTTATGCCTGCGCCGCCCATTTCATTATGTCCCTTTTCAAGAAAAGTAAATAGCATCACCAGTTCGCTGATGATCTTTTCATTGCAGGTCATCAATACATGGTCGGTATAAAACTGTGCCGTTACCTCGTTAAAATTGCCGGTACTTACCAGTGCATATGACAGGAGGTTATGGGCAGTTTTACGTTTTACCAGCGCTGCTTTTACATGTACTTTTATCTGCGGCATGCTGTACACCAGTGTAATGCCGGCATCCTTCATTATCCTGCTCCATTTAATATTATTGGCTTCATCAAACCTGGCTTTCAGTTCAATAAAAACCACCACGTGCTTGCCGTTTTTTGCGGCATTGATGAGGGCGTTTACAATATGCGATTCAGAAGCCAGGCGGTAAAGGGTGATATAAATTTCAGTTACGTCAGCATCCACTGCAGCCTGGTTAAAGAATGACAATACAGGGTTATAAGACTGGTAAGGCAGGTGCAGTAATACATCCTGGTGGCCCATTACAGCAAAAATGGTACTGCTGTCTGTTATACCGGCAGCAGTAAGCGGTTCCGTTTTTTCCAGCTGCAATGTATTATGGAACTGCGGAAAAGCGGAAAAGTCGCTGAGATGGTGATAGCGACCGCCTGCAAACATATCCTGGTACTGTACATCAAATGCCGCCCCTAAAAATAACTGCAGGTTACCGGGCATACTGGCTTCATATAAAAAACGCGATGGCAAACCGGTGGCCCGTTTCTTCAGTTGCTTTTCTATTTTATCTAAAAGGTTACCACTGTATTCTTCGGTAAGGTTTAGCCCTGCATTCCTGTTACACTTGATACTGTAAATGCCCTGTATCTCCAGGCCGGGAAAAAGATAATTGATATTTTCCCTGATGATATCGTCCAGGAAAATCACATAGTCCTCTCCTTCCAGCGGCGATAAGGTATAAAACCTTTTTATTTTACCCGAAGGGATATTTACAATGGCCTGCTTCAGCCCGTCGCCCGGCACTTTTAAACTCACTGCAAAATAAAGCTGGTTATTTTCGGGTAAAAAATCCGGGCTCCCCTTAGCTTCTAAAAAAACTGGCTGTAAAAAAGAAAGCACATGGGCAATAAAAATTTCTTTTACTTCCTGCACATGCTCCTGCCGGGTAACCGCATTGTAATACAGGTTGATCCTTTTTGCTTTTAATGCCGGAATGACCTGCCCGGTAAGGATAGTACCAAAGCAATCCAGTTGCCGGTTAACTTCCACCTGAATTTTTTCTGTAACAGTACCATCTGCTTCTATATGGGCTTTTAGCTTTGTCTTTTCTTTTAAGGCAGCCAGTGCAATTATAGAAGGGTACCGTACCCTGAAGAATTCATCAAGGTTACTGGAGAAGATGGCCAGGAATTTCATTCTTTCATATAATGGCACTGTTTCATCTGCGGCTTCCTGTAAAACCCTGTAATTAAATCCCAGCCAGCTGATATCCCTGTTATGCAACATAAAGTATTATTAAAAAGGTGAACCCGGGGCGGTAATCACTGTACCGGGGTTGGATGCCCTGAAAAAGAAAAAAGCTATGGCAAATGCAGCCACACTTGCAATGATGCCCACCATAAAAATATTATAGGCCAGCCTGATCAGCCTGTACTTTCTGCCCAGTACCGTACCCAGTGTGTATATGTCTTTTATGAGCGACCCGTATAAATAATCAGTATCCTGCATCATCTCTCTCATGGCTTCGTCATATTCTTCATAAGAAGTGCGGTGAAAATTACCAAAGAACAGGAGGTTGGTTTTTTTATCAATGATATCCTGCCGCGTAAAATTTCCACCACCCACTTTGGGGCGTGTGGCTATTATGGAGATGACAATGGTGGTAACAGCCACTGCTAAAAAAATAATGGTGGGAATGATGAGGTAAGGCACTTCTTCCAGTTTTCTTAACAGTATGCTCAGCATCACCGAAATGATGATGGCATTTACAGAAATGAGGATATTGGCTTTATGGTCGGCCATATCACTAAGCCGCAGGTGGTTACCCGATGTCATGCGGAGCATGGTCTGGATACCTTTTGACATCAGTCCTGTTTTATCCTTTATCACACCCGAAAGGCTTAAAGAATCCCCTTCACTGTCAGTCGTTACAATTTTTTTCTTTAGCTTTTTCATATTCCTTCGTTTCCGTTTATCCAGCAGGTCTTTACAGTATTTTGTAAAAAACTGGTGGTGTTCCAGCAATGCTGCAGTATTCACTGCCCATTCCTTTTCGGTAAGCAGGGAACCGGAATGATTATACTCCTGCCACACTTTTGCATTGATGTCTTTAAACGCCTTGGTGCCCAGGTGATAGGTGTCGGCATCACAAAGTACCTGGTGCAGTAAACTTTTAGGTACGGAGGGCCGTTTGGTGGCCATTATACAATCTTCAATATGCTGCACGGTTTCTTCATCTGTTGAAAATGTTTTCATAAACGCCTTCATCAGCTCCACGCTTTTTTCCTCATGGTGTTCGGGACTGGTAAAAAGATAACCCGTATCATGAAACCAGGCGGCCACAAAAACGGCAAACATATCTTTTTCACTCAGGTAATAATGCCCGGCAATTTCCTTTGTTCTTTGCACCACCTGCATGGTATGCTGCAGGTTATGAAAAAACAGTTCGGGTTTCGGCTGGTCATGAAAGAGGCCGGTTACATACGCTTCGGTTTTTTTATAAAAATTATTGATGTCCATGTTGCTTGATTAAAAAACAAGTTTAATTTTTGTGCCCAGCGAAAAATTGAAGAGGTGGTCTTCCCTGGAATAAGCCATTGTTAATGACATCATCAGCAGGTTGTATGGAATATAATACAGCCCGCCGCCATAATCGCCGTGCAGTTGTGCTGACCTTTCCCCTCTTTGCCATACTTTACCCACATCATAAAAACCCATCACCCCCACATTGCCGGGCAGTATATACGATTGCGATGTAAATAATTTTAACCGCAGTTCAGCGCTGGCATAAGCAATGGAGGAACCGGAGAACCTGTTCTTCCTGTATCCCCTTAAATAATTATTGGCGCCCAGGTTCAGTGCCTGGAAATATTCAAACTGCCTGCTGAAAATATGCCCGCCGCCAAAACGCAGCACCGCCCCTAAACTGGCGGGGTCTTTGATGCTGGCATATACTGTCATATCAGATGTTAATCTGGTCAATGGATGTGTATTGGCATTCAGCCCGCGTAAGGATGACAATTCAGTGAACCAGGTAATGCCGCGGGTGGGCATCAACTCGTTATTGATATAACTGATATCTATTTTTGCTTTAGCCCCTGCATATTTTTTTACACCATAGATACCGGCGGAATCATTAAGCACCACAGCGGGACTGCCCAGTATCCGTTTATCATTATCGCTTACCCTGCTCCAGTAATGATAGTAGGCAGGGCCGATGGAGAACTGTAAAAATTCTGTAAGGCGTTTTCTTACCAGCACTTCAGCCTCAATATATTTATAACGCACCCTGTAATATTCCAGCGGGTAATTTTTGTCATACACCGAGGTATTGCCAAAGCCGAAAAAATTATCCAGCGTGGGGTTTACAAATTTGGAATGAATGACCAGGTCGTTCTTTACTATAACCTTGTTAAAGATGCCGTCATACCTCAGCTGGTAGGCCCCTTCGTGCGGTGCATAAAGTGTAACCAGTTTCTGTTCCACTGCAAAAGGGGTTTTTCTAAAACCATAAGTACGCCGGGTAAATCCAATGCCGATCAACAATTTATCTTCTACATTATATCCCAGGTTGATCTGCGGGAAGCGTTTAAATGTGTACTGGTAGCCCGTACTTTTGTATTCATTCACCAGCGGGTCAGTTGAAAATTCAGTGTGGGTCCGCCGGCGGTGTACCAACGCATTTTTTTCTGTGGAAAGGTCATACACTTCATTCCTCACATTGCCTTTAAGGTCGAATGTATCATTGCCCTTGCCACCGATGAAACGCAGTTTAATGGTGGTGGACACATCATCATCAATTTCAAATTTATCGTTGCCGTTCAGCCCGTACAAGTTGATCTCCCTGGTAACCTTTTCATCAAACACCCGGTTGTACATTACAGCAGCCGAATCAGTAACGCCCAGTTTTTTATACACGGTTAATTGCAGTCCTTTGGCACTTTTTTTAATGTGAAAATATTCTGCCTTATTGCTGCCGGCCACCGACACTTCTCTTGATATGAAGCGGTAATATTTAACCGCTTCCTTCAATAAAATATCCCTGCGGCTCATCAGTTTGGCAGCAACAGTGCTGGCATCCAGCGCTGCAATGGGCGGAGGAAATTTGGTCACAGCATTTTTAATTACTGCATCAGTAAGCTGTAACTGGAAATGGGTGGTGATCTTTTTCCATGCCGCTTCATCCAGGTTATTCATAAAGAAGCGGTCAAAATCCCTTGCTGCAAAATTAAACCCGTTTATATTTTTAATCCCTTTCTTAAAGCCCTGTAAAAAAGGCATTTTTTTCCTGGCCAGGTAAGCCACCAGTATCCCGTCGGAATTAAAAAAAGCCTGGTCCCTGTCTTTGGGAACAGGATAATATAATTTGCCGATGCCGGTATCGCTGGTGCCCCATTTCCATTGATCGGCATGGCGGTCAAAATCTGCAATAAGTATATCCAGCAATCTTGCATTCAGTACTTTTTCCTGGTCAATATGATGGTCATTATCCTCCAGCATTTTATTGACCACCTTTCCTGTGCTTTTGGTATCTACAAAACCTTCGCCGGGGTTACGGTTTTCAAGCATGGCAACGGTATTGGCAAATAATTCCCTGTATTGTCCCAATGCAGGGTCGTTGGGCACAAAAAAGAATTCGGGGTTGGGTGTAATCACACCTGCTGCAATGGCCAGTTCCCTTACCACTAAAGGAGCATAAGGATGGCTGGCAGAAATCATATCCTGCACAATACCCTGTGCCAGTGTGCCCCTTAAATTGCCGGGCAATGCTTTTTCAGGATCCTTATCTACTGAACGCAATGTCCATTCAATGCCATTCTTGTCTACCAGCTGCAATGATTTTGTTTGTTTACCCCCGCCCAGGCTTTTTATGGTAAGCCCTCCTTTTTCTTTACGGATATTAAATTCCCTCATGGTCACCGGTGTGTTCCATTCCTTACGGTAATTATTACCCAAAAAAGTTTTCCTGAACCCGATATTATCCTTGTACCTGTCGCTGGCAGATATCACCACGCTGTCTTTAAATTTATATTCCGGCTGCCGGGTGGTGTCTGCAACTGCCAAAGGTATTTTTGAAAAATTGATGATGAGGCTGGTAAAATCTTTCTTTACTGAATCGGCATCCACTATATACACACTGGCCTGCACATTTTTATTTTTAGAAATTTCCAGCAATACAAAACCCGATGCCGGCGAAGCATAGATACTGTTCTTCCCTTTTGACACCCTGGAGTTTTTACTGCCGCTGCCGCTTACAATATAGTTGTAGCTGCTGTCCTGTATCAGTTGCAGGGAATGGTCGTGGCCGGAAACATATATCACGTTGGGATGCCCTTTCACCACACCGCTGATAGCGTCAATCATGGCCTGGTACTGCGGATGTTTAAGATCCTGTATAGTGCCGAATACCGCTCTTGTAAGTGGATAAACAGAACCCAGTATGGGTACAGGGATATAGAGTTTGGGAATGATGTCTGTAAAAGGAAAGATATGCTGCTTAATGGTATAATAGCCGCCATGCGGACTGTAACTTTTAAAAGGATGGTGCATGGCCAGCAATACCAGTTTATTGGAATTCCTGGACAGCATATCATCGAGCTGCAGTAAAATTTCTGCTTTTGTTTTATAAGGGCAGTCAGATTCAATCCCGGGTTTATCATACTGGTGCAGCCACCACTGGCTGTCCATCATGATCAAAGTGATATCATCATTGATCTGCACTTCCACCGGGCCGGGGCAGCCATCACGCGGAAACATGGCAACATTTTCATTTCCCAGGTAATCAATATAAGATTGCTCCATTAAAATAGAGGTATACCCATTGCTGCCGCCACCTGCCCAATCATGATTACCCGGAACAAAATAAACTTTAGCCTTGCTGGTACCGGCAATTTGTACCTGCGAATCCAGCGGGGCTTTTGCCATTGCATAAGTGGGTAAACTGTTATCCGGGAACCCGGGTTTATATAAATTATCTCCTAAAAAAATAATGGTGGTCTTTTTATCAATGATAATATTGTTTTTTACTGCAGCCACCACCGGGTGCCGGCCATGGGTCAGCTGACCGGCATCACCAATCAGCACAATTCTTGCCTGTAAGCTGTCCTGTGCTGTTACCGCCTGTACAGTAAGCAGGCAGCTTAAAATAATACCGGTTTTCTGAAAAATCATTTTCTGTTGTTTTTTAATAGTAACACAGTGGCTGTACCTGTTTCATGAGATTCGTTGGAGATGATCATATCACCGGATGGTGTAAAAGCAAGCCCCTCTGCCTGCTTGTACAACGCAGGGTCCAGTTGGTGCAATTCTTTAAACCGGCCTTTCAGGTCGGTAATTACAATGATGTGGTCAATGGACGACAGGATATAGAGTTCATTGGTAAGCGGGTTAACAGCAGCGGCAGATGGCCTCAGCTTCATTTTTTCCTCCTGTAATTTGGCAGTGATGGGTTCCACATCCACAGTATACACTGCCGGAGTATATTCCTGTGTGGCGATAGTATAGCCCCATGCCGTTACAATTTTATTCCCGTCTTCCCCGCATTTTTTGCATAAAAGCACCAGCTGGTGCAGGCTGTCGTCATAATACAACGATTCAAATTCGTTTGTTTTTTTATCGGCCCCGGGGAATGAAGAAGTATTGGTAATCACCGAATCATTTTTTCCAAACTGAACAGTTTCAATATCGCCATTACTTATCAAAATGTAAAAGATGCTGTCGTGCAGTACCACGTCTTCAAAGTCGTGTTTTTTATCAAAGCGCCATTTCTGAACAGCTTTTTTTTGTGTCAGGTCAATTTTATACAGCAGCCCGTCTTCATCTTCAATGGCAAAAACAGCAGTGTCTTTTGGATAATAAGCAATACCTGAAATTTCCGATAATGATTCAGGAAGATGCAGTACAACAGGGTTATTTAAGTCATACCCGAATGCACCAACTGATTCCATTTTCTTTTTTGCAGGACTGCATGCCCCTAAAAAAAAAAGAAGCATAACTGTAATAACTGATGTACGGGCAGGATTCACAATACAATGATTGAAATGAATAATAAAAAACTTACACCATACCGGTAAACGGGGTTTATTAAAAGTAATGCATAGGGGGTTGCCCGTTGTTATACAATACTTCATGATTGTTACATCATTCACATGTTTGAGGTATACCGGGTTGCAGCCGGGCATATGCAATCAACTGCAGCAGGGTATCAAATCCCCCCTTTGCACTGCTGTACCGGCCCTTTATACAATAGGGCAGTACAAACCGTTTCTTTTTGTGTAATTTCACTGGAGCTGTACAAAACAGCAGCGCCTGTTCAATGACCACTGACCTGATTTTAAAAAATATTGCCAAACATATTTCACTCACCGAAGATGAAGCTGCTTATTTCACTTCGCTGCTGCGGCCGCAGCAGGTGGCTAAAAAAGATTTTATTTTAAAGGAAGGGGAACTGTGCAAATACATCAGCTTTGTAAATAGCGGTACACTGCGGGCTTATTATGCGGTTAAGGAAGATAAGGAGTCCACCGTAATGTTTGCATTACCCGACTGGTGGATAACTGACATGTATTGTTTTGTAAACCAGCAGCCGGCCATGCTTACCATTGAAGCCGTGGAAGACAGCCATATTTTTCAACTGCAGAAAATTGACCTGGATACTTTGTATGTGAGCATTCCCCAATTTGAAAGGTTTTTCCGCATCATCATGCAGAACGCTTACATCAGGGAACAGCTGCGGGTAATACAGAGCCTGTCGCTTTCAGCAGAAGAGCGCTATCATAATTTTTTAGAAAAATACCCGCAGGTGGCCAAACAGGTTACACAAAAACAGATCGCTTCGTATTTGGGCATCACACCAGAATTTTTAAGTGCCATCAGGGGCTACAAAAAGAAAAAATAATTTCTTAAACTATCTTAAGTTTTTACTGCAGCCTGTTTATTTCCTTTGTTAAAAAAAAGATATGCTGATACTTATTGCAGGCCCCTACCGCAGCGGCACCAACGACGATCCCGTATTGATCAAACAAAATTTAGAGCGGCTGGAGGCTGTGGCCCTGCCGTTGTTCCGCCTGGGCCATATTCCCATGATCGGCGAATGGGTGGCTTTACCCTTGATGCAGCTGGCGGGTTCTACAATACCGGGCGATGCTGCCTGGGACGAGATTCAATATCCCGTCGCACACCGGTTGCTCTTAAAATGTGATGCAGTACTGAGGTTGGAAGGCGCATCCAAAGGCGCAGATGAAGACGTGCGTATTGCAAAAGAAAGAGGATTAAAAATTTACTACCGCCTGGAGGATGTGCCCGCAGCAGGGTGATACTGTTTACAACTGCATCAACAGGGCCTTGCTTACGATCTCCTTATCCTGCCGCTGCAGCAATCTTGCCTGGCGGGTGGTTAAATAAGGCGTTCCTTTTTTGTGATGATGGGCCGCAATGGTATACATCAACCTCCAGTGCTGCAGAATTATTTTCCAGGCCTGCAGTATTTTTTTTTGCGGGTCGTAAATATGGGTGGGCTCACTGCCGCAGCCATTCAGTTCCACCAGCATAAAATTTTTACCGGCATACAGGTCTTCCCAGCTGTTGAATTTAATATCGTAACGGCCAAAATAAAAAGTATTGTAAGCTTTAGAAATACCATCAACCAGTTTTTCCAGTGCTTCGGTATTGTAATGTGTAAGGTCGGTAAAGCAGGACCCCCTTGCATGGTTGCCCACTTCGCAGAGCAGCATGCTTTTGCCGGCAGGTAAAATATCCTGCAGCTGGTATGCAAATTTTTTAAAAAGGTATTCCCTTTGAAAATAATAGCGGGGAACGGCAGTTATCAGCTGCTGCAGGTTATGTATGCCATCACCTTTCACTTCCATCGGTTCTTTGCCTGCAATACCTGTTATACATCCTTTTGGTTGTCCGGGTATCCTGCAGTAAAAAACACCGATCTCATTTTTATAAGGGATGGCTTCCTGTATCAAATAAGGTATGCCTGCTTTTTGATGATAGTACAGCAACTGGTTTTCATTTTCAATTTTTACCACGCCCCTGCCCTTACCGCCGATATCGGGCTTGCAAAAAAAAGGAAATGTTATTGCAGCAGTCTGCAGTTCCTGTTTTACTGTTACAAAATTTTGTACGGGCTCAATATAAATTGTTTTGGGCACCAGCGCCTGCGGCAGCTGTTTGTAAATGGTAAACTTTGATTCCATCAGGTAACCGCCGTTTTCCATGCTTGGGTTGGCGGCCACTCCAAAAAAAAGGCTGCGTGCTTTGCAGGCATAATAAAGATATACCGGAATAACAGGGGCATATACCAGCGCCTGCGGCCAGTACTCCCAGTTCAATAATTTGTGAAAGAAAAAACGAATGGATAGTATTTTCATTATAAAAAAATAGCCTGTTGGTAAAGCTGTCCGGTTACAAGGTCTTTATGCCTTAGCCGTATATGATCCTCCTGCCAAACGGCTTGCGATATACTGAGAGTGCTGCAGGAACCTTCCCTTGCAATACACAAACCATTCTCCCTGTCGGTAATATTATGTGAGGCATGAAAAAGGTATACTGTTTCATCAGTTACCTGTGGCTGCCTGTTTAAAAAATTATTCAGCCATGCTTTGCGCTGCTGCTGTATTTCTTTTTCATACAATGTTGCAGATGAAAAAATATGTGGCGTATTGCTATCCAGCAATTGTATATGTTTTGTTATGCCATCCCAGCTAAGGCGGTATAATTTTTTATGCTCGAATAAAATCACGGAAAAGGGTTCGGTAGATGAAAGTTCCTTATGCTGAAAATCTTCCAGCATGGCAGCAGCTTTTAATAATTCAAGCAGTACAATGCCGCGGCTTTTTGTATAAGCTCCCTGTTTCTGGTGTTTATCAAAAGCACCATTGAACAGCATGGCAATATTGCCCCTGTTATCTGCCCCAAACCAGGTACCGCCTGCCTTGCTGTCCATGGCGAAATAAATATTTTTATAACCCAGGTCTTCATGAACTTTATAATGTGGTGTTTGCCTTAACGGCTGTTCATCGCGGTTAAAAGTAAACACATAGCCTGCTTTTACAGGCACCATACTTACTGTGCACATGCTTTACGGTATTTTAAGGTGGAAGGTGCCACGCCAAAATCTGCAGGCAGGGTTATTTTAAAACCCCATTCCAATGCAATGCGGATGAGCGCCATATGGTGTATGGTATGTTCAACATTATAAATGATCTCGCGGTAATAATTGGTGGCCACGGTAATACTGGTGGCGGCATCAATATCATAACCGGCGGTGAGTTGTAAATTTTTATTGGGCAGTGACAGTGCATGAGCAACCGCATCCAGTTGGGCAAGGGCAAAAGATATATCCGTTTCAATTAAAAAATTACGCTGCCGGTTTTCGTAATTGATATCCCCTGTTTCATAGCCCGCTACCATTTGCTGAAACAGTTCCACAATATGGCGCACATGCTGCCCCACAGATGCATTGCTGAGTAAACTGTTTTTTGTAGTATACTGTTCGGCCGTTATCCTGCCCAGGGCATTATGAAGCTGGCGGAACAAACCATTTGCAGTTGCGTTTAAATGCATGGTATGTTTTTTAAAATTTCAGTTTTAATAAAGCAGGAATTTGTTTCCTGTACATCCCTACCAGCACCCCGCAACAGGTTAGTGTTATCAGTGCATAGATGAAAAGCACCGGGTCGCCGTCGAAATTGATCCCGATATTGCTATTGGTTAAATGGAAGAACAGTGCACCGCACATCAGCCCCGCACCCAGTAAAGCGCCGGGCAATACCGTACGGTTGATCAGTAACAGTACCGATGCAATCAGTTCAAAAACACCTGTACCAATCCTTCCCCAGGGCTCCATGCCCAGGATGGTGAACAGTTTTACCGATTGCGGGTGTGCAGTAAATTTAAAATACAGGGTTTGCAGCATGATCACTGCAGGAATGATGCGTAACAGCCAGGTGATAATTTTATTCATGTTGTTGTATTGATTATTTAAAAAAGGTTAACCAGTTTTTATCCGCCTTTGCTTTAAGACTGGCTTCGTCTTTATTCCACTTGGTAAGGGTATTGTTGACCCAGCTGTGGTAAAACAAATACAGTTTGCCGTCAGTGATCTTAAATGTTTCGGGATCTATTTCCACTTTTTCTCCTGAGGCGCCCATGGCATAGGCGCACCAGCCCCCGTACTGCGGCACATATTTTTTCAAGTCTTTTAAAAACAGGTCCCTGTTGGCAGCTGAGCTGAAGTAATACACAGCACCTTCAGCACTTGCAGGGAAATTTTTATTCCCTTCAACAGCTTTGCCCTGTGTAAAATAGGCCACTACATCATAGCCGGAAACTGCCACATGGTTTTTATTAATATTCAGTTGTGTACCGGGTGCAGTTTGTTGCGCCTGGCCGTACAGGCTTATTAAAAAAAATACCGGCACTGTTAAAAGAAATTTTTTCATTTTTATGATCCTGTTTGTATAGTGTTTATTTTAAAAAGAGAATTTATATTCCAGGCCTGCTGTAAATTCCCTCGTCAATCCATCGGGCCGTACCTTCCTTACTGCAAATGGCGCTGCAAGCGACAGTTCAACACTGCTGGCCCTGTTGAGCTGCCAGCTGCCAATAATATTGGCATTCAGTGTTACTCCTTTTGACCCTTCAATACTGCGGCGCATGGCA
>Ga0209023_10003515_pt1 | contig 18650 bp, 14 predicted proteins | sample LakOneMetagenome_FD_187468 | JGI IMG/M metagenome (GOLD analysis project Ga0209023, IMG submission 187468) | Freshwater and sediment microbial communities from Lake Erie, Canada (SPAdes) (version 2) | ecosystem: Environmental > Aquatic > Freshwater > Lentic | place: Lake Erie, Canada...
CAGCTTGCCGTTGACTTTCTTGACTTCGCGGATGTACATGTTCTGTACGATGTCGCGGGTTTTCGGATCGATGCTGATCGGGCCGCGCGGGCTGTTCCACTTCATGCCGCTCAGGGTCTTGACGGCGGCGTCGCCGGTGACCTTGCCGTTCAGCTTGCGCACGGTTTCGTAGATCATGCCCATGGTGTCATAGGCGGCGACAGTCACGAAGGTCGGCGCCGGACGGTTCGGGTTCGCCTCGGCATAGGCCTTGAGGAAGGTCTTGTTCGCCTCGTTGTCGAGCGCCGTGGAATAGTTCAGCACCGTGACGGCGCCCAGCGCCCGCTCGCCCAATGCCTCCAGGGTCGGCGAATCGCTGGTCATGTCGCCCACGCCCAGGAACTTGATGCCGGCCTTGTCCAGGCCCTTGTCGCTGAAGGCTTTCAGCAGGCCGGCGCCGTCTTCCGCGCCGGGGGCGAAGAAGAACAGGGCGTCCGGCTTCTGGTCCTTCACGCGCTGCACGAAGGGCGAATAGTCCGGATTGGCCAGCGGCACGCGCGAGGAGCCGACGATCTTGCCGCCGCCTTCCTGCAGGCCCTTGGCGAATTTCGCTTCCGCGTCGTGGCCGGTGCTGTAGTCGGTGACCAGCGAGTATACGTTGCTGATCTTGTTCTTCGCGGTCCAGGTGCCGAAGGGTTCGGTCATCTGCTGCATCGTCATCGAGGTGCGCAGCATGTAGGGCGACTTCGCCGTGATGCCGGTGGTGACGGCGTTCATGACGATCATCGGGGTCTTGCCCTGGGTGGCCACCGGCGCCACGGCCAGCGCGCTCGGGGTCAGCGAAAAGCCGATCAGGAAGTTCACTTTTTCGCGCCCGATCAGCTCCTGCGCCGCGCGCTTGGACAGCTCGACGTTGCTGCCGCCGTCGTCGCGGTAGATGATCTGCACCTTCTTGCCGGCCACCGTGTCGCCGTGCTGCTTCATGTAGGTCTTGATGCCGTCCTCGAACGGCTTGCCGATGTTGACGAACGGTCCGGTCAGGGCGGCGATGACGCCGATCTTGATGGTGTCGTCCTGGGCGTAGGCGCTGCCGCCCGCGAAAGAGAATGCCAAACCGATGCAAGCCAGGGTGTTCAGTTTCATGTCGTCTCCAGTTTGTCGTAGCTATGTACTTCTGTCGTGATGCATGCCTGTCTTTATGCCGCAACTATCGTGCTCGAATCCGTACCGTCGTACAGCGCCTCGACCAGTGCCGCGCGCCGGTTCAACACCGCCGCCTGGTTGATCGATCCCTTGTCGGTCAGCTCGCGGTGGTCGATCGACGGCGGCTCGGCCAGCAGGAGCAGACGGTCGATGCGCATCGAGGAACCGCTGGCGCCGACGTTCAGCCTGTCCAGCAGGGTCTTGAAGTGGGCGCGTACCGTTGCGTGCGCGAGGATGTTTTCTGCCGGCGCACCGGCGGGCAGCCCGGCCAGCTCGCAGCAGTGGTCCATGCGCGGGAACACCATCAGGCCGACGGCGCTGCGGTTGATGCCCGTGACCACCGCGTCCTGCACATACGGCGCGCCCTGGCTGATGACGCGCGCCCGCAGCGGACCGACGCTGACAAAGGTGCCGGAGCTGAGCTTGAAGTCCTCGGCGATACGGCCGTCGAACATGAAGCCGAGCGCCGGCTGGGCGGGGTCGAAGAAACGCAGGGCGTCGCCGGTGCAGTAGTAGCCGTCCTCGTCGAAGGCCTCGGCCGTGAGGTGCGGCGCGCGCCAGTAGCCGGGCGTGACATGGGGGCCGTGGAAGCGCGCTTCCAGCTTGTCGCCGACCGGCACCAGCTTGACTTTGCAACCCGGCGCCGGCACGCCGACATACCCCGCCTTGACGATGGGGCCGGTGCCGAAGGTGCAGGACGGCGAGGTCTCGGTCATCCCCAGGCCGGTCATGATGCGGATGGTTTCGCCGGCGCGCTGCAGGGCCACGCGGTCGAGATGGTCCCAGCAGGCCTGCGACAGTCCGGCGCCGGCGCAGAAGAACAGTTTCACGCGCGAGAAGAAGTTGGCGGCGAGTGCGTCATCGGTTTCCAGCGCCTCGGCCAGCATCTCCCAGCCGGCCGGGATGTTGAAATACACGGTCGGCGCGATCTCGCGCAAATTGCGCAGCGTGCCTTCGAACTCGCGGCGGGTGGCGCGGCCGTCGTCGATGTACAGCGTGCCGCCGTTGTACAGCACGATGCCGACGTTGTGGCTGCCGCCGAAGGTATGGTTCCAGGGCAGCCAGTCGAGCAGCACCGGTGGTTCCATGCCCAGGAAGGGGAAGGTCTGCAGCAGCATCTGCTGGTTACTGCACAACATGCCGTGCGTGGTGATCACGGCCTTCGGCTTCTTGGTCGAGCCGGAGGTGAACAGGAACTTGGCGATCGTCTGCGGGCCGACGTCGGTGTTGCGGGCGTCGATGCTCGTCGGCTCGGTGGCGAGCAGGGCGGTGAAGCGCGTCGCAGGGCGTCCGGGCACGTCGCCGTGGGCCAGGATCAGTTCCACGCCGTCCGGCAGCACGGCGTCGATGGCGCGCGCATACGCTGCGCCGTCGGAGGCGTAGATGGCGCCGGGCGTCAGCTGCTCGATCAGGTCGCGCAGCTTGGCCGGATCGGTGGCCACCAGCGAGTAGGCCGGTGACAGCGGGGAATAGGGCACGCCGGCGTACATCGCGCCCAGGGCCAACTGGAAGTGTTCGAGGTCGTTCCCGGACAGGATCACCAGCGGGCGCTCGCTGGATAAATCGCGGTCGAGCAGGGCCTGGCCGATGCGGCGGGCGCTCTCCAGCACCTGGGCATACGACAGGCGGATCCATTCGCCGTCCAGTCCGCGGCGCGCCACCAGGGTGCGCTCGGGGTGATTCCGGGCGCCCTCGACCAGGCGGTCGGTGAAGCGCGCGGGCACGGGTTGCAGCGGCGTGACGGCGTCCACGTGCCAGGTGCCATCCACCTGGTACGCTGCGACCTCGGGATGCCCGAGTTCGACTTGACGCCTTTTTACGCTACCGCTGCCGCCTTCCTCAATCGTCGATTGGGTCATGGCGGCCTCCGCTCAGATCGGGAAGTGACGCGGGGTGGTCTGGACCGTGATCCAGCGTAGGTCGGTGAACTCGGCAATCGCCGCCTTGCCGCCGAAGCGCCCGTAGCCGCTGCCCTTCACGCCGCCGAACGGCATCTGCGCCTCGTCGTGCACGGTCGGGCCGTTGATGTGGCAGATGCCCGATTCGATGCGCTGGGCCACCGCCATGGCGCGGCCGATGTCGCGGCTGAACACGGCCGAGGACAGGCCGTATTCGCTGTCGTTGGCGAGGCGGATCGCTTCCTCGTCGCTGTCGAAGCGCAGCACCGAGACGATCGGGCCGAAGGATTCTTCCTGGTAGACCAGCATCTCCGGCGTGACCTTGTCGACGATGGCCGGCTGCATGATGTTGCCCTCGACGCCTTCGCCGGATTGCGTGACCTTGGCGCCGCGCGCGCGCGCGTCCTGCAGCATGGCGTCCACGCGCAGGGCCGCCGCCGGGTCGACCATGCCGGCCAGCGGCGCGTCGGAGCGTGCTGCCTTCAGGGTGGCGGTCTTCACTGCCAGCTTCTCGACGAAGGCATCGGCCACTTTGCTATCGACCAGGATGCGGTCGGCCGACATGCAGATCTGCCCCTGGTTGAAGAAGGCGGAGAAGGCGGCGGCTTCGACGGCGGCGTCGAGGTCGGCGTCGTCCAGCACCACGACCGGGTTCTTGCCGCCCAGTTCCAGCAGCACCGGCTTCAGGTATTTTGCGGCGGTCTGCGCAATGATGCGGCCGACCTTGGTCGAGCCGGTGAAGTTCACGCGGCGCACGGCCGGTGCGGCGATCAGGCGTTCGACGATGGCCGGGGCGTCGTCCGGTGCGTTCGTGATGACGTTGACCACGCCCGGCGGGAAGCCGGCATCGACGAACACCTGGCCGATCAGGCGGTGCAGGGCCGGGCAGAGTTCCGAGGCTTTCAGGATCACGGTATTGCCGCAGGCGAGCGGCATGGCTACCGCGCGCGTGCCGAGGATGATCGGCGCATTCCACGGGGCGATGCCGACCACCACGCCGCAGGCCTGGCGCACGCCCATCGCGAGCGAACCGGGCACGTCGGACGGGATGACTTCGCCGGCGATCTGGGTCGTCATCGACGCCGCTTCGCGCAGCATGTTGGCGGCCAGGGTGACGTTGAACTGGTACCACACCGGCGCGCCGCCGGCTTCCTCGACCGCGGCTTCGACGAACTGGCTGCGCAGGGCTTCCATCTTGTCGGAGGCTTTCAGGAGCAGGGCGCGGCGGGCGCCCGGTTGCATGGCCGACCAGGCAGGGAAGGCGGCTTGGGCAGCGGCGATGGCGGCGTCGACGTCGTCGAGCGTGGCGGCCGGGGCGCGGGTGGCGATTTCGCCGGTGGCGGGATTGTGGCGTTCGAAGCTGGCGCCATTCGAGGCGGGGCGCGACTCGCCGTTGATCAGCAGATCGGTCTGGAACATCAGAGGTCTCCTCTGTTATCGGATAGAAGGCGGCCGCTGCCGAGAGCGTGTGAAAAATCGCCATGGCTGCGTTGCATCGTCTCGCCGTACACTCGTACTGTCTTCGACGATGCGCCTTGCCCTGACGCTTTTTCACACGCTCTCAGAGTGGCTGCCACCATTATTATTGTTTTGCTCTTAATACGCAGCTATATTTATTAGCTACGTTTATAGGTCTGCAAGCCCGGCTTGATGGTCTTGTCGTCCAGGAACTGCTTGAGGCCTTCCTTGCGGCCTTTTTCCGGGTCGCGGTAATTCGACTGGTCGGTCTTGGCGTACAGGTAGTCTTCGCCTTGTTCCCAGGTCAGTTCGCGGGCGCGCTTGAAGCCGATCTTGGCGTAGCGCAGCACCACCGGGTTCTTTTCCAGCAGCTTGCCGGCCAGTTCGATCACGGCCTCGCGCAGCTGCTCCTTCGGCACGCTCTTGTTGACCAGGCCCATGCTGGCCGCTTCCTTGCCGGTGAAGGTGTCGCCGGTCATGATGTAGTGCAGGGCGTTGCGATGACCCATGGTGTCGGCCACGGCCTTGCTGACCAGATTGCCCGGCGGGATGCCCCAGTTGACTTCCGACAGGCCGAACACGGCGTCGTCGGCGGCAATCGCCAGGTCGCAGGCGACCAGCGGAGAAAACGCGCCGCCGAAGCACCAGCCGTTGACCATCGCGATGGTCGCCTTGCTGTACATGCGCAGCAGTTTCCACTGCCACTGCGAGCAGTCGCGGCGGATGCGTTCCTGGGTGATTTCCGGCTTGCCGTCGGTTTCGCGGAAGTATTCCTTCAAGTCCATGCCGGCGGTCCAGGCGTCGCCGGCGCCGGTGAGGACGATGACTTGCGCATCATCGTCCAGCTCGAGGGTTTCGAGCACGTCGATCATCTCGCGATTCAGCGTCGGGCTCATCGCATTGCGCTTCTCCGGACGGTTCAGGGTGATCCAGCCGATACCGTTCTCCACATCCACTTTGACGGTTTGCCAGCGTGCCTCGTATTTGGACATACAATGTCTCCTCGTAGTAAATTTTGTATCAGGCTGCCTGATATGTGGCTTATACTATACGGGCCTGATCGGCTTTACAAGTACCTTTTTATGAACACTGCAAAAAAATTATCGCCCGTCCCGAGGACCACGAAACCGACCAGCCTGGCCTACCTGGTGGGCCGCCTCGACCACATCCTGAAGCAGCGTCTGCGCGACAGCCTGGCGCCCTGCGGGCTGTCGGTGCCGCAGTACACGGCGCTGTCGGTGTTCCGCGCGCACGGTTCGCTCTCGAACGCCCAGCTTGCCGCGCGGACGATGACCTCGCCCCAGTCGGCCAACGAGATGGTCAAGCAGATGGAAGCGAAGGGCTGGATCGCGCGCACGCCCGATCCGGCGCATGGGCGCATCATCCAGATCGGCTTGACGGAGTCCGGGCAGGCGGCGCTGGACGAATGCGATGCGCACGTGGCCGAGCTGGAGCAGTTGATGTTTGCCGACCTGGACGAGGACGCGAAGACGACGTTGCAGGCGCAGTTGCGGGGAGCGGTGCGGGCACTCAGTTTGCAGGGCCTGTAACCAAGCCGCTGCCTGCGGCTGATCCCGTGTGCCGGCTACATTCTCGAGGCGCTCGTCCGTAGGAAACGCTTGCTACCAGGTTCGCAACGATGCCGCTACTAGCAATGTAAGGTTATTTGGGTTACCATGAAATAACCTTAACTCATCTCATCTGGAGCTGCCATGAGTGTCCTAGCCGCTTACCCGCTTGCGTTTCCCGAAGGGTCGACCTTGACTGGCCTGGGACGCGAGGTGCGAGAGAAGCTGGAGGCGGTGTCGAACGAGCCTGTCGTGGCCGTTGTCTTGCCCCGGGGGAGTGGGGCGTCGGCGGGTGCGATCGCGCAAACACTCCAAAACATCGCCCAGCTGGTGCCGTCGCTGATCGAGTCCCAGCAGCAGCAGGCGATCAAGGCGGTGGTCGAGGCCTTGATGCCGAAGGTGATGCCGCTGCCGAACGTGCTGAAAGAGGCCGAGATGCAAGCCCGCGCGCGGGCCGCGGTGCTGGCGAGCGGCGACTGGATGACGGCGAGCCAGATTGCCAACGCAGCCGGCTTCAGTTCTTCCAATCCGAGCGCCCAGCCGAGCAAGTGGAAACGCGAGAAAGCCATCTTCACGATTTCGCACAATGGCGTCGACTATTTTCCAGGTTACGGGCTCGACCCTGCTGCAGGCTACCGGCCATTGAAGACCCTGGCCAACATCATCCAGATCTTCGAACACAGCAAGGATGGATGGGGACTGGCTTACTGGTTCCTGTCGCCAAACAGCTTCCTCGGCGGGCAGAGGCCGCAAGACCTGCTGCGCAGTGCGCCGCAACGGGTTGCCGATGCCGCCGCGGACGAGCTGGAAGGCGTGGCGCATGGCTGATGCCGGCAAAGCCATCGCGCCGCCGCCCATGCTGCATGTGTCCAGGGTCCGCTGGCGCAGCGGGAATGTGCTCCATCGCATCCATCTTGAGGATTATCCGGGCGAGGTATTCAATCCCGGCATCCGCGGCAATGCGCGCTTCAGTGCCATCAAGGACGCCGCCGGCGCGCTCATCCCCACCTTGTATACCGGCGACTCGTTCGAATGCGCCGCCATGGAAACGGTATTCCACGATGTGCCATATGTCGCCGGCGTCAAGACTTACGACAAGGCGAAGTTGACTGGTCAAACGTATAGCCAGCTGCAAGCCGCCCACGACCTCTTTCTCGCTGATTTCAGCAGCAAGGCACTCAGGAAACTCGGTGTACGCCGCGACCAGCTGATCGATACCGAAAAAGACCAGTACCCGATGACCCGCCGATGGGCCGAGGCGATCCACGCGCAGGAGCCGGATATCCAGGGTTTATGCTGGACCTCGCGCCAGGACGACAGCGCCAAGGCCGTCGTCCTGTTCGGCGACCGCATCCCCGCTGGCGTACTGACGCCTGTTTCGACGCCGCTCGGCGTTGCCGCCGACGCGGCGTGCTACGGCGCCTTGCTTGCCCTGGCCGAACACATCGGCGTCTGGATCGTTCCAGGCAGGGCGTAGTCGGCAACCATGCGATTCAAGTCCTGACAACACCCACGCCGGTTGCGCGCGCTGCCGTGTATTCGGGGCGCGCGAACAAACCTGGCTCATCGAGGAAGCGCGTCGCCCACGCGACCGTGTCGTTGCCCCAGAAGACCTGACCGCGCAGCACCAGGCTCGGCACGCCGAACACGCCCGCGGCGATCGCGGCCTGCGTATTCGCGATCAGCTGTTGCTTCACTTCCGGCCGGCCGATCAGCCCAGCCGGCTCGCGCACGCCGAGCCTCTCGGCCAGCGCATCGAATTCGACCTCCGGATCGCGCCCCTCGCTGAAGATGAATCCAAAGGCCTTGCCGATCAGGTCCTCCCGCGCATCAAGCGCCACCATCAGGCGCTGCGCCGCGAGCGGATTGAAGGGATGGCGCGGCGGCATGCGGAAGGGAAGGCCCTGCACGCCGGCCTGCCATACGCAATACTGGTAAGTGTGCAGGCGCTTCGGCGCCGTCTCGGCCGGCCCCTTGGTGCCCCAGTGCTTCAGCATCCCCGCGAGCAGCACCGGCACCGGCTCGATCCGCATGCGTTCGCGCAGCGGCGCCAGCGAATGAAAATGCAGGTAGGCGAAAGGCGAAATCAGATCGTAGTACCAGCGCGCCGTTTCCATGTTCGCCTCAACCCGCCAGCCCGAGATCGGTCGCCGCCTGCTCGCGCAGCAGGTACTTCTGGATCTTGCCGGTCACCGTCATCGGAAATTGCGTCACGAAGCGAATATGGCGCGGAATCTTGTAGTGGGCGATCTGCCCCTTGCAGAAGTCGCGGATCTCGTCGGCCTCCGCTTCCATCCCGGGCCGCAGGATGATGCAGGCGCACAGCTCCTCGCCGAACTTCGCATCCGGCACGCCGACGCACTGCACGTCCAGTACCTTCGGATGCTTGTACAGGAATTCCTCGATCTCGCGCGGATAGATGTTCTCGCCGCCGCGGATCACCATGTCCTTGGCGCGGCCGACGATGGTGGCAAAGCCGTTCTCGTCGATCACGGCCAGGTCGCCGGTATGCATCCAGCGCGCCGCATCGATGGTTTCGCGGGTCTTTTCCTCGTCGCCCCAGTAGCCCAGCATGACCGAGTAGCCGCGCGTGAGCAGTTCTCCCTTCACGCCGCGCGGCACGATGCGGCCGTCGGCGTCGACGATCTTGACTTCCAGGTGCGGGTGCACGCGGCCGATGGTGGCCACCCGCAGCGGCACCGGATCATCGGTCGAACTCTGGAAGCTGACCGGCGAGGTTTCCGTCATGCCGTAGGCAATCGTAATCTCGGACAGGTGCATGCGCTCGATCACACGGCTCATTACCTCGGCCGGGCAGGGCGAGCCGGCCATGATCCCGGTACGCAGGGTCGACAGATCGTATTGGCCGAAGTCCGGATGGTCGAGCAGGGCGATGAACATGGTCGGCACGCCATGCAGCCCGGTGCAGCGCTCGGCCTGCACGGTTTCCAGCACCGACTTCGGCTCGAAACCTTCACCGGGGAAGACCATGGTCGCGCCATGCGTCACGCAGGCCAGGTTCCCCAGCACCATGCCGAAGCAGTGGTACAGCGGCACCGGGATGCAGAGGCGGTCGATGTGCGTGAGCTTCATCGCCTCGCCGATGAAGAAGCCGTTGTTCAGGATATTGTGGTGCGTGAGCGTTGCGCCTTTCGGCGAACCCGTGGTGCCCGAGGTGAACTGGATGTTCACCGGGTCGTCGAATTGCAGCGCCGCGCCCAGCGTCGCCAGGCTCTCCAGTTGCCCGGCGCTGGGCTGCGCCAACAACTCGTCGAAGTTCAGCATGCCCGGCGTCTGCTCGCTGCCCAGGCGGATCACATGGCGCAGTTGCGGCAGCTTGTCGGAGCGCAGCTGCGACGGCGCCGCGTCGCGGATTTCCGGCACCACGTCCTGCACCATGCCGATGTAGTCGCTGGTCTTGAAAGCAGGCGACAAAATCAGGGCAGAACACTGCACTTTGCCCAGCACATACTCCAGTTCCGAGCGCCGGTAGGCCGGGTTGATGTTCACCATGATCAGGCCGGCGCGCGCGGTGGCGAACTGCACCAGTACCCATTCGGCGCAGTTCTGCGACCAGATGCCGACGCGGTCGCCAGGCTGCAGGCCCAGCGCCAGCAGGCCGGCCGCGAGGCGCGTCACGCGTTCGTCGAAGTCGCGGTAGGTCCAGCGCACGCCCTGGTGCGGAACGACGAGCGCGTCGTTGTCGCCGTGGCGGGCTGCGATGTGGGTGAGGAAGTCGCCGATGGTCTGGCCGATCAGGGGCACGTCGTGCGCGCCATGGACGTAGCTTGGCTGGGCTTGCATATTGTCTCCATATCCTTGTTGTTGTCTATGGTGTGCCGCTGCGCTGTGCCGCGCAGTCGGCATGCCCCGCATACGCGGGCGCAGATGCATGACGTCGGCCGCCGCGCCTGCGGGGCAGGGCGGCGGCCTGTCTTGCGTATGCTACAGCTTACACCACCGGCTTGCGCGGTGGGATGGGTGCGTCCTGCGGCAGCAGGCCCTCGGCCAGCAGCGCTTCCCAGAAGGCGGCCGGAATCTGGATATCCATCAGCGCGGCATTGCGCTTCAGGTGCTGCGGGCTGCTGGCGCCGGGAATCGTCGCCGCCACCACCGGATGCGCCAGCCCGAACTGCAGCGCCGCAGCCGGCAAGTCGACGCCGTGCTCGGCGGCCACCTTGCGCAGTCGCTCGCGCTGCGCATGCTGCTCGGGCTTGGCCGGCTGGTAGTCGTAATGCTCGCCGCCGGCCAGGAAGCCGGAATTGAACGGCCCGCCGAGCACGACGCTGGCGCCGCGCTGCGCGCACAGCGGGAAGAACTCCTGCAGCGGCGTGGTTTCCATCAGCGTGTAGCGGCCGGCCAGCAGGAAGATGTCGGGATCGGACTGCCGCAGCGCGCGCATGCAGGGCTCGATGGTGTTCACGCCCATGCCCCAGCCCTTGATCAGGCCTTCCTCGCGCAGCTTGACCAGGCCCTCGAAGGCGCCGTTCCTGCCGGCCGCGATGCCGAAATGGTGTTCGAATTCCGCCTGGGGCAGGGCGTCGGGCGAGAGGTCGTGCACGTAGACGATGTCGACGTGGCCGAGCGCCAGGCGTTGCAGGCTGTCTTCGACGGCGCGGCGCACGCCGTCCGCCGTGTAGTCGAGCACGCGCTTGAAGGGCAGCGAGCCGACGAAGGGCGCAGCGATCTCGCCGCCCGCGTGCGGCACCAGCAGGCGCCCGACCTTGGTCGACAGCGTGTACGCGTCGCGCGGACGGCGGCGCAGGGCCTGGCCGAAACGGTGCTCGGACAGGCCGGCGCCGTAGTGCGGCGCGGTGTCGAAATAGCGGATGCCCGCTTCCCACGCGGCGTCGACGGTGGCCGATGCCGCCTCGTCGCTGGTGGTGTGGTACATGTCGCCCAGCCCGGTGCCACCCAGGCCCAGGCGCGTGATCGGTCGATAGCGCTGGTTCACCATTGGTCCTTTCTCGTTCGGTTAGTCGGTGGGGCGCGGCTTGCCGGTCGCCCCGCTGACTTATGCTACACCGCGCCATCGCAGGGGCGGGCACGGTTGACCGACGACCGCAGCGGCCATGCCATGCGCATGCTTCCCATCCATTAATAGACAAGACTGTCTAGATGCTCTACCATCGACTCCGCCATACCCGCCTTTGCCAGCCATCCCGCGAAACCTCACACGAAAGAAAGCCCTCGCGATGCCGCGCCCGTTCATGCTCATGCTCCTGTTCCTGTGCAGCGCCACGTCCGCCCGCGCGGCCGATAGCTTCACCTTCTCGAACCCGCCCGGGCCGCATGCCGTAGGCGTGAAAGTGGTCCAGCAGTACGACCGCTCGCGTCTCTACAAGACGGCAATCGACCTCTACACCGGCGAGCCGGCGCAGGGCGAAAGGGCGCGTCCGATCCAGGTGCTCGTCTGGTATCCGGCCGCACAGGGCGGGAAGCGCCTGAGCTTCCGCGACTATCTCGACACCAGCATGGGCGAGGACGACTTCACGCGCAGTGCCGCCGAGCGCAGGCGCTTCACCGACCGCCTGATCGAGGAGGGCGGCGGTGCGCGCCGTGCGGCACTGCTGCGCGACCTGGCGCGCCCGATGCTGGCGGTACGCGATGCCCGTGCGAAGCAGGGCAGGTTTCCGGTCGTGGTCTATGCCCCGGGCTTTTCGGCGAGCGCCATCGAGAACGCCGACCTGTGCGAATACCTGGCCAGCCACGGCTACGTCGTGCTGGCCAGTCCCTCGCTGGGCGAGCACCGGCGCGAAACCACGCTGACCGCCGAAGGCCTGGAACCCCAGGCCCGCGACATCTCCTGGCTGATCGGCTTTGCGGATACCCTCGCGCATGCCGATACCGGCAGGCTGGCGGTGGCCGGCTTCAGCTGGGGCGGGCTGGCGAATGTGGTGGCCGCGGCCAGGGACCCGCGCATCAAGGCGCTCGTCAGCCTGGAAGGCTCGGTGCGCTACTTCCCCGAACTCGTCGACGGCGGCAAGGACGCGGTCAGGAACGTCTCGCCGGCGCGCGTGGCCGTGCCGCTGCTGTATGTGGGCGCGCGCCCGGAACCCGACGAAGGGCCGCGCAAGGACCCGGCTCCGTCCTTCATCGACGGGATGCGCTACGCCGACGTGGTGCTGGTCACCCTGGAGTCGATGCGCCATGTCGATTTTTCGTCGCTGAACGGGCGCTTTGCGGCAGACAGCGACTTCGTGAGCCATACGCGCGACGAGGTGGCGACCGCCTATGGCTGGGCCGCACGCTATACGCTGCGCTTCCTCGACGCCCAGCTGAAGGGGGACGCTGCCGGCCGCGCCTTCATCGATAACACGCCGGCTGCGAACGGCGCCGCCGGTAACCTGGTGACGGTCGACATCCGCCGCAAGACGCAGGACCCTGCGCCAGGCTGGGAGAGCTTCGTCGCGCGGCTGAGGGCGCAAGGCTTCGAGCATGCGATTCCGGTGTACACGCAGTTGCAGGCGCAGGGCGCCAGCTTCAAGGTCGAGCGCAACGACTTCATCGGCTGGGCCACCGCCCTGAAACAGCGCGGGCGCTTTGCCCAGGCGCGCGAAATCTTCCGCCTCGGCGACCATCTCTACCCCAGCCTGTGGGGGAAGCTGGACCTCGCCGAGATGCAGGTCAAGACCGGAGAGGTACAAGCCGCCGCGCACACCTACCGAAAGATACTCGTGCTCGAACCGGACAACGCCACGGCACGAGCCTGGCTGCGCAGGCACGAATCGGATGACGCCACGTCGCCTCCTTGAGCGTTCATGGAAGAACAGGCCAGGGAGCTGAACAGCGCGGCTTGAAGCAATATGCGGTGCGGCTTGCTTCCCGTTCGCGCACTCCAACGGCCCGGATCGTGTTTTCTTGCAGGGAGTTGACCGTCGAGCACGCGGTCCACACGGATAGCGGCTGAGTTGTCTTGCCAACAAAACAACGGTAACGTAGACTTCGGTTGTCCTGGAACAAGCCGATGGGCCGAGCCCGCGGGCGCTCGCGCACAATACGACACATGAAACGACTGTTCACCGCATTCCCGGCCCTGGGCCTGTCCCTGCTGGCCGCTTCCTGGAACGCCAATGGCGCCGAGCTGCCCAGGCTGCGGTTTTCCTACGGTGACTGGGAGATCGCCTGCGACAACACGCGCACCTGCCGCGCCGCCGGGTATGACAGTGAAAACAGTAGCGACGCCGGGGACAATGACGGCGCCGGGCAGCGGCGGATGTCGGTGCTGCTGACCCGCAAGGCCGGTCCGGATACCCCCGTCCATGCCGAGCTCCAGATCGGCACCTACGAGGACACCCAGTCCGCCGCGCCGCTCCCCAGGACGCTGTCGCTGACCATGACCATCGACGGCAAGGAGCACGGCAAGGTCGCCGTCACCGCGGACAATCCGACGGTCGACCTCGCGCCCGGCCAGACGCGGGCCTTGCTGGCGGCGCTCACACGGGTGAGCAAGATCGCGTGGACGGACGGCCCGTTTACCTGGCGCCTGTCCGACGCCGGCGCCGCCGCGGTCCTGCTCAAGATGGACGCGTTCCAGGGCCGCGTCGGCACCCCAGGCGCGCTGGTGCGCAAGGGCGCCAGGCTTGAAACCAGCGTCCTGGCCCCCTTGCCGGAACCCGTGGTCCGCGTACCCGCGCTCGACGACAGGGCCATCGACCTACCGGCGCCCCGGCTGGCAGCCTTGCGCCAGGCCCTGAAGGCGCCGGCCGACACCTGCACGGAGCCGGACAATATCGACGGCACGCCCGGCGACATCGCCGTCTGGCGCCTGACCGGCGGCAAGCTGCTGGCGTCCTTGCCGTGCTGGCGGGCGGCGTATAACGAGGGCGCCGCCTATTGGGTCGTCAACGCCAGGCCGCCGTACGCGCCGCGGCTGGTCACGACCGCCGGCAACGGCTATGCGTCCGGGACCATCGGTTCCTCGCTGAAGGGACGCGGGCTGGGCGACTGCTTTTCGTTCGACGAATGGACCTGGGACGGCAAAGGCTTCGTGCATAGCAGCGAGGGCGACACCGGCGATTGCAGGCTGGTCGCGCCGGGTGGCGCCTGGGTGCTGCCGGAACTGGTGAGCGCCGTGCAGCCGGCGCGCTCTACAAACAGGCCCTGAGGGCCGTCACGCTCGATTGGAGAACGACGAATGAGATCGACCCGCAATGCGGCCTTCCTGGCCATGCTGGCTGCCTGCGCCACGACCGGGGCGGCCGCCATCGAGCCTGCCGGTGCGCCTGGCGTGCGCTTCGAGCACGGCGACTGGGAACTGGCCTGCGACAATACCCGTACCTGCCGCGCCGCCGGCTACCACAGCACAAGCGGCAGCGACGATGACGACGCGGAGGCCGCCGGCAACGGCGAGCCGCTGCCGGTGTCCGTCCTGTTCACGCGCAAGGCCGGGCCGAACGAAGCCGTACGCGGCGAATTCCAGATCGGGAACCCTGGCGGCGACCAGGCCACCGACCAGCTGCCGCAGCGAATGACGCTGGCGATGACGATCAACGGGCAGGCGCATGGCAAGGTGCTGATCGAGCAGGGCAAATGGACAGTCGACCTGGCGCCGGCCCAGACGCAGGCGCTGCTGTCATCGCTGACCCGCCGCAGCAGGATCGCGTGGACGGACGGCACCCGCACCTGGCGCCTGTCCGACAAGGGAGCGGCGGCGGTGCTGCTCAAGATGGATGAATTCCAGGGCCGCCTCGGTACGCCCGGCGCCCTGGCGCGCAAGGGCGCGCGCGACGAGAAGACCGTGTTGCCGCCGCTGCCGGCGCCCGTGGTGGTGGCCGCCGCCGTGCCGCGCCAGGATCTCGTCACGTGGCCGAAGGCGCGCCTGGATGCCCTGCGTGCGGCGCTCAAGACGCAGGCCGAGGACTGCCCGGTCCTGACCGAACCCGGCGAGTCGCCAAACGAGATCATCGTGCGGCGCCTGTCGGGTGGCAAGCTGCTGGCTTCCACGCTGTGCTGGCGCGGGGCTTCCAACACGGGCGATGCCTACTGGGTGATCAATGCGAACCCGCCGTACGCGCCCGAACTGGTGACCAGCTACGGCGCGGGCTACGACGCCGGCAAGATCGACGGCTCGCAAAAGGGCCGCGGCATGGGCGACTGCTGGGCCTTCGAACACTGGACCTGGGACGGCAAGCGCTTCGTCCATACGAACCTGGGCAACAGCGGCGCCTGCAATGGCATCGCGCCCGGCGGCGCCTGGTCCTTGCCGACCCTGGTGACGACCGTGCGCAAGCCGGGCGCGTAGCCGCGTCCCCGTGTGCAGATACCCGGCATTCGGACAGCATGGCTGAGCCCGTGTCCGAATGTCAGACCTGACCCCGGCTGTTATTGCCTGCCCGGGTCCTTCATGTTCGGGAACTGGTCGAACTCGATGTTGTAGGATTCGCCGTTGACCTTTTCCACCTTGCGCACGTACACCGTCTGCACCACGTCGCGGGTGGTCGGGTCGATCGAGATCGGGCCCCGCGGGCTGTTGATCTTCATGCCCTTCAACACCGCCATCGCCTTGGTGCCGTCGATCTTGCCGCCGAGTTTGTTGCTGACCTGGTAGATCGCGTTCATGCCGTCGTAGGCGGCAACGGCCATGAAGTTCGGGCGGCCGCCCTGCGGGTTGGTGGCGGCGAAGCTTTTCAGGAAGGCGTCGTTCTCGGGCGACTTGTGCGCGGCCGAGTAGTGGAAGGTGGTGATCACGCCCAGGGTGTTGTCGCCCATGGCCGGCAGTACGTGGTCGTCGGTCAAGTCTCCGGTGGCGATCACCTTGATGCCGGCGGCAGCCAGGCCTCGCTCGCGGTAGCCCTTCATGAAGGCGATGCTCTGCTCGCCGGCCGGCACGAAGACGAACACGGCGTCCGGCTTGGCGTCCTTGATGCGCTGGATGAAGGGTGCGAACTCCGGATTGCGCAGCGGGACGCGGATCGCTTCCACCACCTTGCCGCCGTTCTTCACCAGGCGGTCGCTGAAGGCCTTTTCGGCATCGATGCCGGGGCCGTAGTCGGCCACCACCGTCGCCACATTCTTGATCTTGTTCTTCAGCGCCCAGTCGCCCATCGGCGCCGAGATCTGCGGCAGCGTCATCGAAAAGCGCGCGATGTAGTCGGACTTGGTGGTGATGATCGATGTGGCCGCGTTCATGATGATCATCGGCTTCTTGGCCTGCTGCGCGATCGGCGCCACCGCCAGGGCTTCCGGCGTCAGGCCGAAGCCGGCCAGGAAGTCGACCTTGTCGCGCACCACCAGCTCCTGCGCGAGGCGCTTGGCGATCTCCGGCGACGGGCCGGTGGTGTCCTTGTAGATGATCTGGATCTTCTTGCCGGCGACGCTGTCGCCGTTCTGCGCCATCCAGGCCTTGATCCCGCCCTGCATCTGCTTGCCGTAGTCGGCGAAGGGGCCGGAGAAGGAGGCGATCACGCCGACCTTGATGGTGTCCTGGGCCCAGGCCGCGGGTGGGGCGAAGGTAGTGGCAAAGGCGGTGGCCGCGGCGAGCGCCGCGATGGTCTTCGATTGCATGCTTGTCTCCTGTCGGTTGGTCTGCTTGTCGTCTGCTTGTCGCTTACTTGTCGTCCATGTGCACGCCGGCGATGTCGTCGCCATGTCGCAACCTCATCAAAAAATGACTCAAGCATATTGTTGACAAGGTTCCGTGACAACAATAGTATCGTTTTAGCGTTCGATTAACAACCTCTTGTTCGATAATCGAACGCGTACAATAAACCAACGGAGACAACATGAAGAACATCCTGTCCAGCGCAGCCGCGCTGATGTGCGGCCTGGCCGCCGTTTCTGCCGCCACCTCGGCACAAGCCCAGACCTCGGTCCAGGTCTACGGTATCGTCGACAGCGGCGTCGCCCACATGACCAACGTGAACGCCGCCGGCGACTCGAACACCAAGGTGCCGTCGCTGACCAGCTCCTTCCCCTCGCGCATCGGTTTCAAGGGCAGTGAGGAACTCGGCGGCGGCTTGCAGGCGTTCTTCGTGCTGGAAAGCGGCCTGGCGATGGACAACGGATCGTCCCAGCAGGGCGGGCGCATGTTCGGCCGCGCGGCGCAGGTGGGCCTGAAGGGCGACTGGGGCACGCTGACCCTGGGCCGCCAGAACAACATGACCTACATCTCGGGCCTGAAGACCGACGTCCTCGGCCCGCACCTGTTCGCGATCGGCAGCATCGATCCCTACCTGCCGAACGCGCGCAGCGACAACGCCATCGGCTACATGGGCAACTTCAACGGCTTCGTGGTCGGCGCCACCTACAGCTTCGGGCGCGACGCCTCCGCCGCCGGCGGACCGGCCGCCACCAACTGTGGCGGCGAAGTAGCGGGCAATTCGAAGGCCTGCCGCCAGTACACGGCGCTGCTCGGCTACGAGAACAAGCAGTGGGGCCTGAACGCCTCCTACGACCGCCTGAACGGCAACACGGGCGCGGCCGGCGGCTTGACCAGCCCGAACAACACCGACATCCGCACCACCGTCAACGGCTATCTGATGCTGGGCGCCACCAAGATCGGCGGCGGCGCCATCGACCGCGAAACGAATGCGGCCACCGGCCAGACCGAGTCGCTGCTGTGGTACCTGGGCGTGAGCCACCCGGTCAACAACTTCGTGGTCGACGTCCAGGCTGCGGCGCGCAACACGAAGAACTCCGACGACGACGTCACCATGCTCGTGGCGCGCCTGAGCTACGCGCTGTCGAAGCGCACCGTCCTGTACACGGCGATTGGCCGCATGGACAACGATGGCGCCTCGGCGGTCGCGCTGGACGCTGGCGGTACTGTTGGCGTGGGCAAGACGCAGAATGGTGTCATGGTGGGCTTGCGCCACCATTTCTGATTTCCCGGCCACGGTGCTGTCTGGTGGGTTCGAGAACCCACCCTACGGTATCGGGACGGCGTAGGGTGGGTTCTCGAACCCACCATGACAGCGGCCGCATGTCGAAACGCGGCCCGTGGCGATGTCAGGTTCGAGCACCCACCCGATGGCCGCGTGAGGGTTTGTAGGGTGGGTTCTCGAACCCACCGCAGGGCGTTACGGCAGCAGCACCGAGAGTTCCTGCGCCCCACGCAGCAGCACCGGCAAGAACTCCCCCTGCATCCGCTCGACGCTGACGCGGGCCGCCTGGGCGCCCACGTTCAGCGCCGCGACCACCTGGCCCGAGGCGCCGCGCACCGGCACCGAGATCGAGCGCAGACCCAGTTCCAGTTCCTCGTCGTTGATGGCGTAGCCGTCCTGGCGCACCCCAAGCAGGATCTCGCGCAGGCGCTTTTGCGTGGTGACGGTCTTGTCGGTCATCGCCTTCAGGCGGGTCCTGGCGAAGTAGGCGTTCAGTTCGTCCGGCGGCAAGTGGGCCAGCATCACCCGGCCCAGCGAAGTGCAGTAGGCGGGCAGGCGGCTGCCGGTGTTCAGGGCCACCGACATCACGCGCGTGGTGGCGGCGCGCGCCACGTACAGCACTTCGCCGTCGTCGAGCACGGCCAGCGAACTCGATTCGCCCAGCTCGCGGCTGATGTTGTTCAGGTAGGGCTGGCTCGACACGGTGAGCGGCGTCGACG
>Ga0209023_10003516_pt1 | contig 18648 bp, 16 predicted proteins | sample LakOneMetagenome_FD_187468 | JGI IMG/M metagenome (GOLD analysis project Ga0209023, IMG submission 187468) | Freshwater and sediment microbial communities from Lake Erie, Canada (SPAdes) (version 2) | ecosystem: Environmental > Aquatic > Freshwater > Lentic | place: Lake Erie, Canada...
CTTTGCCGGTGGCCGCAGCCGCCAGCAGCAGATCGGTCTGGCGGCAGAGGAACGCAGGAATTTGCAACACGTCCACCGCGTCGGCGACACGCGCGCACTGATCGATTTCGTGCACGTCCGTCAGCACCGGCAAGCCGAGCGAGGACCGTATCTCCGCGAAAACCGGCAGCGCCTTGTCGAGGCCAAGGCCGCGCGCGCCGGACGCGCTGGTACGGTTCGCTTTGTCGAAGGAACTTTTATAAACCAGCCCGATCTTCAAACGCGCCGCGATCTCTTTCAACGCGGATGCCGTCTCCAGCGCATGCGCCCGGCTTTCCAACTGGCATGGCCCAGCGATCACCGCCAATGGCAGCGCGTTGCCAAACTTGACGGTGCCTGCGGAAACCACCGGCGCAGCAGAAATCTTGGTGTTCAAGGCATATCCTTTTCTGAGACCGCGATGACCATGCCGACCCCGCGATAAGGGATCAAGTCCGCAGGGTCAAATCTTGCCCGATGTTTCGAATATTAGCGTTGCGCCAAAGGCTTCGCCCGGCGGCACGATGAGCCGCCCCAAATGGCGATGCGAGGCGATCCGTCCGCTTTTCAGGATTTGCTCGACCGCGTCAACATCCTGCACGGCAAAGCGCAGACCTTTCAGAGATGCGCCTCTCCCGTCGAGCGCTGGAGTCGTTCCGAACTGATCGTGGAATGAAACGCCTTCCATGATCTCCACCTCGCCGCGTGGTGTCCGCGCGGTGACACCGATCGACGTCGCGTGAAGATCGCGGACGCCGGTAAAGTCCTTGAGGAAAACATGGTGGTCGGTCGGGTTATCTGCGACCAGAACACAAGCGTGCACGCCACTCACGCCATTGTCGTGCCGTTGATAGTCCGGATTCCAGAATGCCGCAGGATTATGCTGCTGGCACACTGCAAATCCTGTATGCGGCGAAAGTGTATCGCGCGCGAACACCAGCGAAAATCCGACCGTCGTGGTGCTGCCGTCCGGCATCATCGCGCCGCGCGAAAACGGCAGCACAAACGATGCGACAATGCCGGAGCGCTCGAAGTCAGCCATGTCCTGATCGATGTCGCGGCTTTCAAGTAGCAGCATGGAAAATCCGTCGCCGCGCGCGATTGCATCGCGGTTGGGAATTCCGAAAATGCGCGCCAGCCCCTCGCCGGCCAGTTTTTCAGGCTCTGCGACCGTCAGCACTTCGATGAAGAAACCCGGAAACTGCACAACATGATTATGTGTGCCCCATGGATGCCGGTTGCGCGCACCAACCTGAAATCCGGCGCGGCGATAGAAATCCACCGCCGCATCGAGGTCACGCACGGCATGGACGATATGATCAAAACCGCGAGGCATGACGTGGTTGCTATTTCACTGAGGAAAACGACGTTGGCGTCAAAAACCGGTTGACGACGTTGGCGATGATCTGGCCGTCCTTCTCGGTTTCCGCGCGCGCCGCGATCCAATCAGGATCGGCCTGAAACGCGCTCCACTTTTCATCGCGCTCGCCCATCGACTCCCATTCCAGCAGATACGTCAGATCCTGATTGGATTCGCCGACCAAGGTTGTGAAGAACCCGGCCTGACGGATGCCGTGCTTTTCCCAGATTTTCAGCGTGATGGTATTGAACCGCTTCAGGAGGTTCGGAAGCTGTCCCGGCACGCAACGATACACGCGCATTTCGTAAATCTTGGTCATTGCTTCCTCTACCCTTTTTGTTGCTTGAACCGGCACGCGGTCGGCGCCGACTATGGTTATGCAGGGTCTTCCGATCCGGCATATACTCGCGTGATCGCGGGGTGATCAAGCGCTCCTCCGCCGAGGGAGCCAAGACGGAGTTTGTCATGCGCGCCATGCTGTTTTGCCAGATCGCTGTCGTAGCGCTTGTGTCGGGCGGCGCGAGCGCGCAGCAAGCGCCGGGAACACCCGGCGTCATCACAGGCGGTGCGAACGGCGTGACTTTTAACGGCAAGCCCGCCGCGCGTCAGGGCGACGCGACGAGCGACGGCAGTGTCATTGTCGAAGGTTCGCCCAACGTCTTCATCAACGGCAAGCCAGCGGCGATCTCCAGCGGCAAGACAGGATGCGGCGGCGTGGTCGTCGGCGGTGCAGGCGGCATCTACATTAACGGCAAACCCGCCGCGCGGACTGGCGACCAGACCTCTGGCTGCAAGTAGCGAGCGCTTACACCAGCCGCGACTGCACCATCGCCGCCTGCACAAATGATGCGAACAGCGGATGCGGCTCGAGCGGACGCGATTTCAATTCAGGATGATATTGTACGCCGATGAACCACGGATGGTCCTCGTATTCGACGATCTCCGGCAACACGCCATCGGGTGACAATCCGGAGAATCGCAATCCATGCTGCTCGAGCCGGTCCTTGTAGGCTGTGTTGACCTCATAGCGATGACGATGCCGCTCTGAAATCTCCAGCGCACCGCCATAGACCTCCGACACCCGGCTGCCCTTCTTGAGCGCCGCCGGATATGCGCCGAGACGCATGGTGCCGCCGAGATCGCCAGCCTTGCTGCGCTTCTCTAGTTCGTTGCCGCGCAGCCATTCGGTCATCAGACCGACCAGCGGCTCCTTGGTCGGGCCGAACTCGGTGGAGTTCGCCTCCTCGATTCCGGCCAGATTCCGCGCGGCCTCGATCACGGCCATCTGCATGCCAAAGCAAATTCCGAAATACGGCACGTCTCGCTCGCGCGCGAACTGCGCCGCGCGAATCTTGCCTTCTGCGCCACGTTGACCGAATCCTCCCGGCACCAGAATGCCGTTGACGTGTTCGAGGAACGGCGCGGGGTCTTCGTTCTCGAACACCTCGGACTCGATCCAGTCGAGATTGACCTTCACCTTGTTGGCGATGCCACCATGCGACAGCGCCTCGATCAGCGATTTGTAGGCGTCCTTCATGCCGGTGTACTTACCGACAATGGCGATGGTCACCTGACCTTCAGGATTGCGGACACGGTCGTTGATGGCGTGCCAGCTTTCGAGCTTCGGACGCTTAACGTCCACGATGCCGAACGCGGCGAGCACTTCGTCGTCCAGCCCGGCTGCGTGATAAGCCTCCGGCACGGCGTAGATGTTGTCCACGTCGCGCGCCTCGATCACGGCGGTCTCGCGCACGTTGCAGAACAGCGCCAGCTTGCGGCGCTCTTCCTTCGGAATGGAGCGATCGGTGCGGCACAGCAGGATGTCGGGCTGAATGCCGATGGAGCGCAGTTCCTTGACCGAGTGCTGGGTCGGCTTTGTCTTGAGTTCTCCAGCGCTTGGAATGTACGGCAGAAGCGTCAGGTGAATGTAGATCACCTCGCCGCGCGGAAGGTCGTTCTTCACCTGCCGAATCGCTTCGAAGAACGGCAGGCCTTCGATGTCGCCCACGGTGCCACCGACTTCGCAGAGAACAAAGTCGTAGCCCTCGTTGCCGCCAAGGATGAATTCCTTGATGGCATTGGTGACGTGGGGAATCACCTGCACCGTCGCGCCGAGATAATCGCCGCGGCGCTCCTTGTTCAGGATGTCCTGATAGATGCGACCGGTGGTTATGTTGTCGGCCTTGGTCGCCGGTCGCCCGGTAAAGCGTTCGTAGTGACCGAGATCGAGATCGGTCTCCGCGCCGTCATCGGTCACGAAGACTTCGCCGTGCTGATACGGCGACATCGTTCCGGGATCGAGGTTGAGATAGGGATCGAGCTTGCGAAGGCGGACTGTGTAGCCTCGTGACTGCAGCACAGCGCCAAGCGCTGCTGAAGCCAAACCCTTGCCGAGCGAGGAGACCACGCCGCCGGTGATGAAAATATACCGCGTCATGGGACTCTACCTTTATCTCCGCCACTGCGATTCGCAAAAACAAACGTCTGCGCCCACAGGTTATTCGCCGCGCTGTGGGTGACTTCGATATGCAAGTTCAGTCAGTGACTTGGAAGGCACTTCTCAGCCTTGCAGACAAGCGGCGCGCGCATGCCTGCACAGCTTTCGTGAGACGCGCAGTTATTTCGACTGCGGAGCCTGCGGTGCAGCCGGGGCCTCAGGCTTCTTGAGCGAGTCGAGCAGACCACCCGGAACTGCCGGGCCACCCGGCTGCGAGATCGGCGCAGGGCTGGTGTTGATGATCGACGCGGGCTTGCGCTCGTAGCTCGCGAGCCACGACAGGAAAAGACTGGTGATAAAAAAGCCCGCAGCCAGAATCGCCGTGGTGCGCGTCAGAAGATTGGTCGTGCCGCGGCTCGACATGAAGCCTCCGCCACCGCCGCCGCCAACACCGAGGCCACCGCCTTCGGAGCGCTGCAACAGCACGACGCCGATCAGCGTCGCGACGATCATAAGATGGATGACAATAATGACAGTCTGCATCGTTACCTTCCGTCACAGACATCACGCACCGGCGGCCGGTCGCGCAGATGTTTGCGGGGGTTGAAGTTGCGCGGTCTGTACACGATCGACGGGGTGATTGCCACCCCGGTAAATCGCGTTTCACTGACGGGATTTAGGGACAGGCAGCCGCAATCGCAAGGAAATCAGCCGCTTTGAGGCTGGCTCCGCCGACCAGCGCCCCGTTGACGTTCGGAACGGCCATGAGTTCTGCGGCATTGGAGGGTTTGACCGATCCGCCGTAAAGAATCCGGACGTTCGCCCCCTCTCCGCTAAAGCGTTCTGTGAGTTTGCCACGAATAAACCCATGAACTTCCTCGACATCCTTCGTCGTCGGGGTTCGGCCGGTGCCGATGGCCCAGACCGGCTCATAGGCAACGACAAGATTCACTGCAGTCGCCCCGTCGGGCACCGATCCGGCCAGCTGGCGGCCCACCACGTCGAGGGTCTGGCCGCCGTCCCGCTCGGCCTGCGTCTCTCCGACACAGACGATGGCGACGAGCTTCGCCCGCCAGGCCGCCTCGGCCTTGGACCGCACAAGCGCATCGGTTTCGTCGTGATCGGCCCGACGCTCGGAATGACCGACAATGATGGCCTTTCCGCCTGTATCCGCCACCATTTCAGCAGAGATATCGCCCGTATGGGCGCCGGATGCCGACGGGTGGCAATCCTGCGCGCCGATGGCGAGCTTCGAGCCGGACACCACCGCCGCGGCCGTAAAGAGCAGCGTAGCGGGTGGGCAGATCAGAAGGTCGGCCTTGCGGCTGAGATCGCCAGCGCCCTGCCAGATGGTGGCCAATTCGGACATCGAAGCCTTAAGGCCGTTCATTTTCCAGTTCCCGGCAATCAGCGGGCGGCGCGTCTCGGTCATTATCGATCTCGTATTGAAAAGGGGTCGGCCTGCGCTACCAGAGGCAGCGCCCGGATGCCAGTTCCCAATAATGTGCCATCCAGAGCAGCTTCAGAGATCGAGAATAACACTCCCTGAAACGGCATCGGTGATGCCGCGTCCCTCACCCTGATCCTCAAGGACTGCTCGGAAGGTATTGAGTGTTTCGATCATCGCGGGGCGTGCAGCGACCAATGCATCCTGACCGGACCAGGTGCCGATAAGGCAAAACGTCTGTTCGCCGGTTTGGATGATGAAGCCACGGTCGAGACCGGGCCATTTGGCCTTCCCGTTTCGGTGAGCATCGAGAAAAGCGGCCTGCTGGCCGGGCTTCACCTTGAACTTGACGACGTTGTAAACCTGCATGATGCCCTCGAAATACGTTAAATAAATCAATCCCGTTCTGGCTCTCGGCCAAATCCCGCCGTCTCGCTCAGCCTGCCGGTTCCAACACTTATAAAACGCGAGCCGAGAAGTCCGGCAAGCATCATTTGGAAAAACTCGCCTCCTGTCGGTCCAAGTTTCGGAGCGAGGCCGGTTCCATCTGGCCGGTCATCTCACCGCGCTGAAGCGCCGCCCTCAGCACGGTTGCTGGGGAACCGTCACCCCTTTATATGTCGGCGAAACAACGCGGTAACGCCTGTCAGGCGCGCCGCCCCTCCTCCTGAAAACAAGTTGGACCCATGCTCCGAGGAATGCGCAAAGCCTCATCGAACTGGCTCGGCAAGACGGTCATGTCCGTCCTGTTCGGCGTGCTGATCATCAGCTTCGGTGTCTGGGGCATCGCCGACATCTTCAAGGGATTCGGACAATCCAGTCTCGCCAAGATCGGCAGCACGGAAATCTCGACCGAGCAATTCCGCAATCTGTTCACCGAGAAGCTGCAGCAGATTGGCCGCCGGTTCGGCCGTCCGTTGACCACGGAGCAGGCCCGCCAGTTCGGCCTCGACCGCCAGGTGCTTCAGGACGTGATCGCGGATGCGACGCTGGACGAGACCGCGCGACGGATGGGCCTTGGCCAGTCCGACGCCGATGTTGCGCGCGCCATCCAGAACGACCCGAACTTTAAGGGTCTGGACGGCAAGTTCGACCACGACCGCTTCCTGCAGACCATTCGCCAGTTCGGTTTTACCGAGCAGCGCTACGTCGCCGAGCAGCGTCGCGTCTCGTTGCGCCGTCAGTTGACCGGGACCGTAATCGCGGGCCTCGAGCCAACGAAGACACAACTCGAAGCGCTGGTGCGCTTCCAGAACGAGCAGCGCGCCGCCGAATACTTCCGGCTGACAGCCGCACAGGCCGGCACCATCGACAAGCCCACGCCGGAAGTGCTGGCGGCCTATTTCGAGGACCGCAAGCAACTCTTCCGCGCGCCGGAATATCGCAAGATTGCGATCTTCGCGCTGACACCGGACGACATCGCCAAGTCGACCAACGTGTCCGATGAGGACGCCAGGAAGATTTTCGAGCAGCGCCGCGACCGCTACGCGACCCCGGAAAAGCGTCAGGTGTTCCAGATCCCGTTCCCGAATGCCGACGAAGCCAAGGCCGCTTACGACCGCATCGTTGCCGGGACATCGTTCGAGGACATCGCCAAGGAGCGCAAGCTGACGACGGCGGACACCGACCTCGGCAACGTGACCAAGGCGTCGATTGGCGACTCCGCTCTCGCCAATGCAGCCTTCGCGCTGACACCCGACCGCGTCAGCGAGCCAGTCAAGGGCACGCTCATCACCGCGCTGTTGAAGGTGACCAAGATCGAGCCCGGTACCAATCCGACTTATGAGAGTGTCGCGCAGACGATCAAGCGCGAACTCGCGCTGGAACGGGCGCGCGCGCAACTCCAAGAGATCCACAACAAGATCGAGGACGAGCGCGGCGGCGGAGCGAACATCGCCGAGGCTGCACAAAAGCTCGGACTGAAGGCCATCACGATCGAGGCCATCGACCGCTCGGGCCGTGGCCCGGATGGAAAGCCGGTCACCGGCCTGCCGCAGGGCATCGACATCATCGCTCCGGCCTTCGCCAGCAACATCGGAGTCGAGAGCGATCCGGTGCAATTCAACGGCGGCGAAGTCTGGTTCGACGTGCTCGGCATCACGCCGTCGCGCGAGCGTCCGCTTGACGAGGTGAAGGATCAACTCGAAACACGCTGGCGCGATGACCAGGTGTCGACGCGGCTGCGTACGAAGTCTGCCGAGATCGCCGAGAAGCTGAACAAGGGGGCGAAGTTCGACGCGGAAGCCTCAGCCGCAGGTGTGAAAGTCGAGAAGGCTTCCCTGTTCAAGCGCGACGCCGATCCGAAGGGCACGCCAGAGCCGCTGGTCGCCGCCGTCTTCCGCACGCCAAAGGACTCGAGCGGACAGGTGCCGGGTGGCAACGCGACCGAATGGATCGTGTACAAGGTCACCGATGTCGTGGTGCCGCCGGTCGATATGGCGTCCGAGGACGTGAGGAAGCTGAAGGAGAACCTTCAGCGTGCCGAGATGGAAGAACAGGTCGCAGCCTATGTCAGCAAGCTGGAGGGCGAGATCGGCGTCACCGTCAACCAGAATGCGTTTAACGTGGCGACCGGTGCTGCTTCGACGCAATGATCTTCCGGGATGCCTGACCGCATCCCGGCGCAAGCCAGCGCAGGCAAAGCTCAAATGGACGACCTGAAAGCCATCATCGGAAAAGTCGCCACCGGCGCTGCGCTCACGCGCGACGAGGCGGCGTCTGCATTCGACCGCGTGATGTCCGGCGAGGCGACGCCGTCACAGATGGGCGCGCTGCTGATGGGCCTGCGCGTCCGCGGCGAAACCGTCGACGAGATCACCGGCGCGGTGTCCGCGATGCGCGCCAAGATGCTGACCGTGAAGGCGCCCGCCGACGCCGTCGATATTGTCGGCACCGGCGGCGACGGTTCGGGTTCGGTCAATGTCTCCACTTGCGCATCGTTTGTTCTGGCAGGCACTGGCGTAACGGTCGCCAAGCATGGCAACCGCGCGCTGTCGTCGAAATCCGGCGCTGCCGACGCGCTCGCCGCCCTCGGCGTCAATATCAACATCACGCCCGATCAAGTGGGCCGGTGCATCGCGGAGGCTGGCATCGGTTTCATGTTCGCTCCGACGCATCATCCGGCGATGAAGAACGTCGGACCCACGCGCGTCGAACTCGCCACCCGCACGATCTTCAATCTGCTCGGGCCGCTGTCCAATCCCGCTGGCGTGAAGCGCCAGATGGTTGGCGTGTTCTCGAAACACTGGGTCGAGCCGCTGGCGCAGGTGCTGAAAAATCTCGGCGCGGAATCGATCTGGGTCGTGCACGGCTCGGACGGTCTGGACGAGATCACCCTCACCGGCCCGACGTCCGTTGCGGCACTCGAGAACGGCACCATCCACACTTTCGAAGTCACACCGGAAGACGGCGGGTTGCCGCGCGCGACCGCTGCGGAACTCAAAGGCGGCGATGCGGAGTTCAACGCAAAGGCACTTCGCGATGTCCTTGAAGGCAAGAAGAACGCCTACCGCAATGTCGCGCTGCTTAACGCTGCTGCGGCGCTTGTTGTCGCGGGTAAGGCGAAAGACCTGAAGGAAGGCGTTGCGCTCGGCACCAAGGCGCTGGACACTGGTGCTGCGCTCGACAGGCTGACGCGCCTTGTCGCCGTCTCCAATGCTTGAGGAGTCAATTCCGTTGGCAGACATCCTCGACAAGATCGAAACCTACAAGCGCGAAGAAATCGCCGCTGCCAAGCGCGCGCTGCCGCTGAGTGAAGTCGAAGCGCGCGCCAAGGCCGCTCCCGCGCCGCGCGGCTTTGCGAACGCCATTCGTGCCAAACACGCGCAAGGCGACTACGCGCTGATCGCCGAGATTAAAAAGGCATCTCCCTCCAAGGGACTGATCCGCGCGGATTTCGATCCGCCTGCGCTTGCGACGGCCTATGAGGCTGGTGGTGCGGCGTGTCTCTCGGTGCTGACCGACACGCCCTCGTTTCAGGGCTCGCTCGCCTTTATGGTCGCGGCGCGCGCGGCCGTCTTGCTGCCGGTGCTGCGCAAGGACTTCATGTACGACACCTATCAGGTGGCCGAAGCGCGCGCGCATGGTGCGGACTGCATTCTCATCATCATGGCGGCGCTTGATGATGCAGTGGCGAAAGACATCGAAGACGCCGCCTTCGCCCATGGCATGGACGTCTTGCTGGAAGTTCATAACCGCGAAGAGCTTGACCGCGCGCTGAAGCTGCGCTCGCCGCTGCTCGGCGTGAACAACCGCAACCTGCGCACCTTCGACGTCACGCTCGCCACCAGCGAAGAGCTTGCGCCGCTGATTCCAAAAGATCGGATCAGCGTCGGTGAGAGCGGCATCTTTGCGCCTGCCGATCTTGCGCGACTCGAAAAGGTCGGCATGAACACGTTCCTCGTCGGTGAAAGCCTGATGCGGCAGGCCGACGTGACGGCAGCAACTCGCACCCTGCTCGCGCGTGATACAGCGCAGCGTGCCACCGGGACACGCTGACTGTGGCAAAAGCAAAAACCAAAGCCGGCAAGGCCCTCACCCATATCGACGCCAAGGGCGAAGCCCGCATGGTTGACGTGTCGGCCAAGCCGGACACAGAGCGCGTGGCGGTGGCCGAAGGCCAAGTCATCATGACGCGCAAGACGCTTGATTTGATAGTGAAAGGTAACGCGACCAAAGGCGATGTGCTCGGCACCGCGCGCGTCGCCGGTATCATGGCGGCCAAGCGCACCTCAGATCTCATTCCGCTCTGTCATCCGCTGGCGTTGTCGAAAGTCATAATCGACATTACGCCTGACACAAAGCTGCCCGGCTGCCGCGTGCGGGCCACCGTGAAAGTCAAAGGCCCGACCGGCGTGGAAATGGAAGCCCTGACCGCCGTGTCGGTCGCGTGTCTCACCATCTACGACATGGTCAAAGCGGTTGAGCGCGGCATCCAGATCGAAGCCATCCGCTTGATCGAGAAAAAAGGCGGAAAGTCCGGCCACTATCTGGCGGACTACTGAGGTTCGAACATGGCGCTGATGCCGGTTGCCGACGCCTATGCCGCCGTCCTTAAGGACGCCGCGCCTCTGCCCGAAGAAACCGTCATTCTCAACGACGCGCATCATCGCACGCTCTCCCGCGACATCGCAGCGCTTCGCACGCAGCCGCCCGCCGCCATGTCGGCGATGGATGGATACGCCGTGCGCTCGGCCGATGCGATGCTCGGTGCACGCCTCAATGTCATTGGCGAAGTCGCCGCCGGACGGCCTTTCGAAAAATCCCTCAGCCCCGGACAGGCAGCGCGCATCTTCACCGGCGGTGTCATACCCGATGGCGCAGATGCGGTCGTCATTCAGGAAGATGTCACGCGCGACGGCGACATAATCATCGTCAACGAAGCCAGCACGCTTGGAAAAAACATTCGCGCCGCAGGCATCGATTTCAAGCAAGGAGACGTGCTGCTGCAGCGTGGCTCGCTTTTAAACGACCGCGCGCTTGCGCTCGCGGCGGGCATGAATCATCCGCAACTGCCCGTGCACCGCCGCCCGAAAGTCGCGATCCTCGCAACCGGCGACGAACTGGTCGCGCCCGGCGCACCGCTCGCGCCAGGCCAGATCGTCTATAGCAACGTGTTTGCGCTCAATGCGCTCGTGCGCAGCGAAGGCGGGGAAGCCATCGATCTTGGCGTCGCACGCGACACGATGGAATCCACGTCGGCAGGCATCCGCCGCGCGCGCGAACTCGGCGCGGAGGTTCTCATCACCACCGGCGGCGCGTCGGTCGGCGATCATGATCTGGTGCAGGCCGCGCTGAAAGCCGAAGGCGTGAATATGGCTTTCTGGAAGATCGCTCTGCGCCCCGGCAAGCCGATGATGCATGGACGGCTCGGGCCGATGCGCGTGCTCGGCCTGCCCGGCAATCCGGTGTCGTCCTACATCTGCGCGTTTCTGTTTCTGGTGCCGCTGATCCGCGCGCTGTCGGGCCGCACGCAAATCGATCACATCTTCGAACATGCCGTGCTCGGGCGCGAACTCGCAGCCAACGACCAGCGACAGGACTACCTGCGCGCGCGGCTTACGACCGGCGCGGATGGCATCCCGGTCGCAGCCTCCATCGGCGCGCAGGACAGTTCGCTGGTGGCCAATCTCGCCGCCGCCGACGCGTTGATTGTCCGGCCGCCCTTTGCTCCGGCTGCACCCGTTGGCGCTCGCTGCACCATCCTGCGGCTGCCCTCATAAATGAACCCGCTTTCCGTTGACGCGAAATTAAGGGTTGTGGAACACATATGGAACAGATAGTGTTCGTTCATGATTTGTTTCGAGTGACTCGCGGTTCCTAATTGGCCTTTCGGCCATTTCGTCCGGAAACGTGACATCGGGATGAATTGCGAAACTCAATGTGGACCGGGGACCGCTTCAGATGCTGACACGCAAACAATACGAGCTTCTGCGCTTCATCAATGAGCGGCTCAAGGAAGCTGGCGTCCCGCCCTCCTTCGACGAAATGAAGGACGCGCTCGACCTGCGCTCCAAGTCCGGCATCCACCGCCTCATCACGGCGCTCGAAGAACGCGGCTTTATTCGCAGGCTCGCCAACCGCGCCCGTGCCATCGAAGTCATCAAGCTCCCGGATACCAACGCCGCAAGTGCAGGCGCACGGCGCGGATTCACGCCGAGCGTCATCGAAGGCAATCTCGGCAAGGTCCGTCACGGTACATCGGCTCCAAGTGCAGAGGACGATACCAATTACCCGGTAGCCGTCCCCGTGATGGGCCGGATCGCGGCAGGCACGCCCATCGAGGCGCTGCAGACCCGCAGCCACACCATCAGCGTGCCGCCAGATATGCTCGGCTCCGGCGAACATTACGCTCTGGAAGTACGCGGCGATTCCATGATGGAAGCCGGTATTCTCGATGGCGACACAGTGTTGATCCAGCGCAATCAAAGCGCCGACACGGGCGACATCGTGGTCGCACTGATCGATGACGAGGAGGCAACGCTGAAACGCTTCCGCCGTCGCGGCGCGTCGATTGCGCTTGAGCCTGCGAATGCGTCCTACGAGGTCCGCATCCTGCCTCCGAACCGCGTTCAGATTCAGGGCAAGTTGATCGGGTTGTTCCGAAAGTACTGAGCGTCGGCGCTAGTCGTCCACCTGTAGATCGCTTTCTGCTGGCGTCGCATCGACGGGCCGTGCGCGGAGATTTGGCTGCGATACAGGCGCTTGAGCATCATCCTCCGCCAGTGCCGGAGACCACGGACGATCGATCCCGCGCGGCTTGATGGCGGTGATTGCGTAACCGTCGGTCATCTTGCGCAAGGTCATCGTCCCTCGCCTGCGCAGCGTCTCCTGATCCAAGATCAGCGCCGCGCAATCGGGTGGCGGCTGCCGCGAGGTCACGATGACGGCGGCACGCGCGCAATCGTCCGCGAAGGCCTCCGGCTTGAATGTCAGCGCGACGGTCGATCCGTCTGCGGCCAACACGACGCATCCTGCATCGTCACACGACACGCCTTCCGTCAGAGAAACGTCTGTCGCCGTGCGGGAGTCGGCAGCGGCGGCCAGCCACTCGCGGGTCAGGAAGACATCCTTGCCCGTGCGCATCAACCGTAGCCTGCCGTCCTTGGCGCGCACGCCAACTGTGTGACCATCGCCCGCCACCAGAATATCCGGCTGCGGCGTCAGCACCGCCCAGATGGTTGCAACGGCGATCACCGCCGCTCCCGCCCAGCGCAGCGGCGTCCGCAATAGTCCCAGCGCGATGATGCCCGCGCTCATCGCAGCCAGCGGTCCTGTGCCGAACGCCGCCATGCGACCGATGGCACCCGGCAACGCCGCGACCCATTGTGAGACCGCGATCATCCAGCCGATGCCGAGATCCATCAGCCGCCAGAACACGCCGTCGAATCCGAACGGCATCGCGACCAGCCCGAGCAATCCGGCAGGCATCACCAGCGCAGACACCACCGGCATCGCCGCGAGGTTGGCCAGCACGCCGTAGGGTGTGATGCGATGAAAGTGAAAGGCCGCATAGGGCATGGTCGCAAATCCCGCGATCAGCGATGCGAGAGCCAGCATCGCGATCTCGCGGCCGCCCCACAGCGCCGCCCGCGCCACGCGCGAATTATCCGGCGTCGCAAACAGATTTGGCATTCCGATCTGGACCAGAGCCACCAACCCCAACGTGGCGGCGAACGACATCTGGAAACTCGGATGCACCAGCGCCTCGGGTGCAACGATCAGCACGATCATCGCCGCGACCGCCAGCGTGCGGAACGTGATGGCGCGGCGGTCCACCATCACCGCGATCAGCACCACGCCCGTCATGAAGAACGAGCGTTGGGTGGCGACCTCCGCGCCCGACAGCAAAAGATAAAACAACGCTGCGATGAAGGCCGCAGCCGCGGCCCATTTCTTGATCGGGAATGTCACGGTCAGCGCCGGAAACATCGCGAGCAGCGCGCGCACGGTGAAGAACACCACACCCGCGACCACGGCCATATGATAGCCGGAGATCGACAGCACATGCCCAAGGCCGGAAATGAACATGGCATCATTGACCGGCGTGGTGATCGCATCGCGCCGTCCTGTCAGCAGCGCGGTCGCGATGGCGCGCGAGTCACCAGTCAGCACGCTGCGGATCCGCGCATCGATCGCGTCGCGCATATTCTGCATCGTTGCGGCGTAGCTCAGATATGCGCCGCCGCTGCGCGGTGCATCGAGCGTCTTGATCGCACCCATCGCGAAGCCCGATGCGCCGATGCCCTGGAAGTACATATCGCGGCCGAAGTCGTAACTGCCGGGGCGCATCGGCGCGAGCGGCGGCTGCAGCCGAGCCTTCAATTCGACAAAGCTGCCGACGGCGGGAGCCGTGCCTTTCCTGACAGACAGCCGCACACGTTCGAGCTTGGTGTGATCGCGCGCCGAGTCCATCTCCTCCACGCGCAATACAAAACGGTCGGTGCGTTCGCGCTCCTCGTGGGTTTCGACAAAACCTTTGATGGTCACGCCGAACATCGGCCGCGCCAGCACGCCATGTGCGATGCGCGCGGTCTTCAACGTTGCGGCTGCGAAGCCTGCCGCGAGCGCGGCGAGCATAATGACGACGGGGAAAATCGGATGCCGCCTTACAAAAAATGCAGCAACGCAAAATGCTGCCGCCGTCGCCGCCGTAACGGACGCTATCGGTTCGCGTTCAGCGGCGAAGTACAATGCGATGCCGGTGCCAAACGCGACCGGTACCCATGGCAGCACGCGACCCGGTCCCGCTTCGGCGCGCGCCCATCCGGCAATCGTGGTGACGAGGCCGACCCAGAAACCTGCATCGGGACGAGCGGCGTCAGCGGCGCGCGATGCTCCGCGCGGCGGCCATGTGGTGGCCCTCCCCGCAGTCTTTCGCTGATCCCGGTCCTGATGGGCCATCGCGCCGCGCCGCCCGCGCGTCCAAAAAGGATGATGCTACCTGACGGTGCATCGGCGCGAACAGCGGAACGGATGCAGAATGAGCGTTTATATCTTCAGCCGTCGGACGCGATCTTGGCGTAGCTGTCGCGCAGGCCGACCGTGCGGTTGAACACCAGCTTGCCCGGCGCGGACTCGCGGTTGCGGCAGAAGTAGCCCTGCCGCTCGAACTGCACCGTGTCCGGCTCGTTCGCGCCCGCCAGCGCAGGCTCGACAATGGCTGAGACAACTTCCAGAGAGTCCGGATTGATCTGCGCCGCGAAGTTCGCGGCATCTGGCTGCGGTGTCGTGAACAGGTTGTTGTAGACCCTCACCTCCGCAGGCACACCGCCCGCCGCGCTGACCCAATGAATAGTGCCTTTGACCTTGCGGCCGTCCGGCGCGTTGCCGCCGCGGGTCGCGGGATCGTAAGTGCAACGCAGTTCAACAATCTCGCCCGCTGCGTTCTTGATCGCCTCGCGGCAGGTGATGAAATAGGCGTAGCGCAGACGCACCTCGCGGCCCGGCGCGAGCCGGAAGAATTTCTTCGGCGGCGCTTCCATGAAGTCGTCGTGCTCGATGTAAATTTCGCGGCTAAACGGAATCTGCCGCGTGCCCTGAGCCGGATCGTCGGGATGATTGACAGCTTCGAGCGTCTCGGTCTGACCTTCCGGATAATTCTCGATCACGACTTTCAGCGGACGCAACACGGCCATGCGACGCGCCGATGTCTTGTTCAGCGTCTCGCGCACCACGAAATCGAACATGCCGATATCGACTGTGCTGTTCGCCTTGGCAACACCAATGCGCTTGACGAACTCGCGCAACGCTTCGGGCGGAATGCCGCGACGTTGCAATCCCGCCAGTGTCGGCATGCGCGGATCGTCCCAGCCGGAGACATGCCCGCCGCGCACCAGTTCGGTCAGCACGCGCTTGGATAGCAGCGTGTAGGTCATGTTGAGCCGCGCGAACTCGTACTGATGCGGATGCGACGGCACCGGAAGATTGTCGAGGCACCAATCGTACAGCGGACGATGGTCTTCGAATTCCAGCGTGCAGATCGAATGGGTGATGTGCTCGATGGCATCCGACTGGCCATGCGCGAAATCGTAGCTTGGATAGATATTCCACGCCGTGCCGGTGCGCGGATGGTGCGCGTGCAGGATGCGATACAGCACCGGGTCGCGCAGATTGACGTTGCCAGACGTCATATCGATCTTCGCGCGCAACACCCGCGCGCCGTTCGGAAATTCGCCCGCGCGCATGCGCGTGAACAGGTCGAGATTTTCGTCCACGGATCGCTCACGAAACGGACTATTCTGACCCGGCTCGGTCAGCGTGCCGCGCGTGAGGCGAATTTCCTCCTGCGACTGGTCGTCAACGTAAGCCTTGCCGGTGCGGATCAGGTGCTGCGCCCAAGCATAAAGCTGCTCGAAATAGTCGGACGCATAATGCAGATGCGTGCCCCAGTCGAAGCCAAGCCAGCGGACGTCGCGCTGGATGGCGTCGATATATTCCTGTTCTTCCTTGGTCGGGTTGGTGTCATCGAACCGCAGATGACACCGCCCGCCGAACTCCTCAGCAATGCCGAAGTTCAGGCAGATCGATTTTGCGTGTCCGAGATGCAGGTATCCATTGGGCTCCGGCGGAAAGCGCGTCACCACGCCCTTGTGCTTGCCGGAGTCGAGGTCCGCAGCGACGATGTCGCGGATGAAATCGCGGCCTGCTTCAGATACCGATTCGTCCGTCATAATGACCCTTCCAATTTGGCTCTATGTGCCAAATCCACGGCCCCGCGCCAAGTGTCCCGGTTGCACGGTTCCTACGCCGGCCACGGCCTTGACCATTCCTTTTGAGACAGCCCGATTCCGGTGTGATAAACGGCCCGCCAACACGCTCACCGAGATCGACCCAATCGAAATGACCGAACCCGTCGTCACCCGCTTCGCTCCCTCTCCGACCGGATTTCTCCACATCGGCGGCGGGCGCACCGCGCTGTTCAACTGGCTCTACGCGAAGAAGCGCGGCGGCAAGATGCTGCTGCGGATCGAGGACACCGATCGCGAGCGCTCCACCGACGCTGCCATCGAGGCGATCCTCGACGGACTGAAATGGCTCGGCATCGAATGGGACGGCGAGACGATCTATCAGTTTCAGCGCGCCGCCCGGCACCGCGAGGTCGCCGAGCAACTGCTCGCGGCGGGCAAGGCGTATCGCTGCTACGCCAGCGCCGAAGAACTCACCCAGATGCGCGAGGCCGCAAAGGCCGAAGGCCGCGCCGTTCGTTATGATGGCCGCTGGCGCGACCGCGATCCTGCCGAGGCGCCTCCCGGTGTGAAGCCTGTGATCCGGCTGAAAGCACCGCAGACCGGCGAGACCGTGATCGAGGATCAGGTTCAGGGCCGCGTCGTCTGGCAGAACGAAAATCTCGACGATCTCGTGCTGCTGCGCTCGGACGGCAATCCGACTTATATGCTCGCCGTGGTGGTGGACGATCACGACATGGGTGTGACCCACGTCATTCGCGGCGACGACCATCTCATCAACGCCGCGCGCCAGAAGCACATCTACGATGCGCTCGGCTGGACCGTGCCCGTGATGGCTCATATTCCGTTGATCCACGGGCCGGACGGATCGAAATTATCCAAGCGTCATGGCGCGCTTGGCGTCGAGGCTTACCGCGCGATGGGCTACCTGCCCGAGGCACTGCGCAACTATCTCGTGCGGCTCGGCTGGAGCCACGGCGATCAGGAGATTTTCTCGACCGAGGAAATGATCGAGGCGTTCGATCTTCCGGCCATTGGCCGTTCCGCCGCCCGCTTCGATTTTGCAAAGCTGGAAAATCTCAACGGCCACTACATCCGCGCAGCCGACGACACGGCCCTGCTGGCGAGTTTCGAGGACGTGTTGCAGTTCGTCCCCGGCGGCGCGGCCATTCGCGAAAAGTTGAACGACACCACCCGCGCCCAGTTGCTGCGGGCCATGCCGGGCCTGAAGGAGCGCGCCAAGACGCTGGTGGAACTGATCGACAGCGCGAACTTCATTTTCGCCGACCGTCCGCTCGAACTTGAACCGAAAGCCGCGGCTGTGCTGACGCCTGAAACGCGGCAATTGATCGGAAGGCTGAAAACCGCACTGGAAGCGGTCGATCCGTGGTCCGCGGAAACGGCTGAGGCCGCCATGCGCAGCTTTGCTGAGCAGAATGGGCTGAAACTCGGAGGCATCGCGCAGCCGTTGCGGGTGGCGCTGACCGGGCGGACCACCTCGCCCGGCATCTTCGATGTGCTGGCTGTTTTGGGTCGCCAGACCTGCCTCGAACGCCTGCAGGATCAGGCTTTAGGACTCTAATCTCGCAGGCCGAAACGACCACGTTTTAGGCACCGCTTGTCTATCTTGCAGTGCACACAGCAATAAGCTACCCATTCGGACCTTACTTCTGGAATAAAGCGTTTACGTCGCCATATGGCCCCGTAAGCGTCGCTCGCCCTGCGAAACACACACCGGGGACTTCACGATGGATGCAAAGACGAATTCCAAAAAAGCTACGCTGACGGTCGAAGGAAAGACTGTCGATTTCCCGGTTCTGAGCGGCTCGGTCGGACCGGATGTCATCGACATCAGCAAGCTTTATGCCCAGACGGGCATGTTCACCTACGACCCCGGCTTCACCTCCACGGGTAGCTGCGATTCCAAGATCACCTACATCGATGGCGACGCGGGCATCTTGATGTATCGCGGCTATCCGATCGAGCAGCTCGCCATGAAAGGCGACTTCCTCGAAACCTGTTACCTGCTGCTGTACGGCGAATTGCCGAATAAGGCGCAGAAGGAAGACTTCGACAGCCGCGTCACGCGGCATACGATGGTGCACGAGCAGATGGCCCGCTTCTTCCAGGGCTTCCGCCGCGACGCCCATCCGATGGCCGTGATGGTCGCTTCCGTCGGCGCCCTCGCCGCCTTCTATCA
>Ga0209023_10003517_pt1 | contig 18645 bp, 20 predicted proteins | sample LakOneMetagenome_FD_187468 | JGI IMG/M metagenome (GOLD analysis project Ga0209023, IMG submission 187468) | Freshwater and sediment microbial communities from Lake Erie, Canada (SPAdes) (version 2) | ecosystem: Environmental > Aquatic > Freshwater > Lentic | place: Lake Erie, Canada...
AACCGCGACCACCTCGACGCCCGCGAATCCACCATCAAGGCCGCGCTGCTGTCGCTGCTCGCCCAGCACCAGATCAGCCTCGGCCACGGGGGCCGGGCCGTCATGCTCGCCCACCCGCGCCAGCTCGGGCACGTGTTCAACCCGCTCACCGTCTACTGGTGCTTCGACAGCGCCGGGGCGCTCGCGGCGACCGTCTACGAGGTGCACAACACCTACGGCCAGCGGCACAGCTACGTGCTGCGCCCCGACGACACCGGCATGGACAAGCGCTTCTACGTGTCGCCGTTCAACGACCTGCGCGGCCGGTACGCCGTCCGCAGCACCCTCAGCCCCGAGGCGGTCACCGTCTCCATCGACCTGTACCGCGACGACGCGCTGGTGTTGGCGGCCAGCGTCGCCGGCGTACCGCAGCCGGCCACCGCGCTTTCCCTGCTGCGGCAGCTACTGCGCACGCCCGCGATGACCCTGCGCGTGTCGACCCTGATCCGCTGGCACGGCCTGCGGCTGTGGCGCCGCCTCCCCATCCAACCCCGTCCTGACCAGCTGCCGGAGGCCCTGCGATGACCACGCTCGAACCGCTCTGCGTACGCCGACCACTGCCCTCCTGGCTCTGCCTGCGGGCCACCCTGGCCCGCCGGGTGGTGGCCCGGATGGTCCACCAACTGCCGCTGCGGATGCGCTACCCGGACGGCAGCACCGCCGGTGGCGGCGGCGCCGACGATCCGGTGATCCAGCTCGTCCGGCCGCGGGCGCTGTTCGGGCGGCTGGCCCACTCACCGAAGATCGGCGTCGGCGAGTCCTACATGGCCGGTGACTGGTACGCCGCCGACGGCGCCGACCTGGCCGCCGTGCTGATGCCGTTCGCCGAACGGGTCGCCACGATTGTGCCCAAGCCGCTGGTGCGGCTGCGCCGGCTCGCCGACCGGCCGGTACCGACCGCGTCGCGCAACACCATCGACGGGGCGCGCGGCAACATCGAAGCCCACTACGACCTCAGCAACGAACTGTTTGCGGCCTTCCTCGACCCGACCCTCAGCTACAGCTCGGCCCTGTTCGACGAGGCGCAGCCGTACGCCGGTCAGGATCTGGCCACCGCCCAGCAGCGCAAGATCGACACGGTGCTGGACCGGGCCGGTGTCACCGCCGGCAGTCGCGTGCTGGAGATCGGTACCGGCTGGGGTTCGCTGGCCATCGCCGCCGCCCGCCGCGGCGCCCACGTCACCACCGTCACGATCTCCCAGAAGCAGTACGACCTGGCCGCCAAGCGGATCACCGAAGCCGGCCTGACCGACCTCGTCGACCTGCGCCTGCAGGACTACCGCGAGGTCGATGGCGAGTACGACGCCGTCGTCAGCGTCGAAATGATCGAAGCCGTCGGGGTCGAGTACTGGCCCACCTACTTCCAGACCGTCGAGAAGCGGCTGGCGCCCGGCGGGCGGGCCGTCATCCAGGCGATCCTGATGGAGCACGACCGGCTGATGCAGACGTGGCGCTCGCACAGCTGGATCCAGAAGTACATCTTCCCGGGCGGCGTCATCCCCTCCCTGGACGCCATCGAAGCCACCGTCGGCGAACACACCGGGCTGCGGCTGACCGGCCGACACCACTTCGGACTCCACTACGCCGAGACGCTGCGCCGCTGGCGGGCCACCTTCAGCACCAACTGGCCGCAGATCAGCGAGCTGGGCTTCGACGAAAGGTTCCGCCGGATGTGGGAGTTCTACCTCGCCTACTGCGAGGCCGGATTCGCCGTGAAATACCTCGACGTCGCACACCTGGAGCTGACCCGATGACCCGACCTCTACGCGGCCAGCGGGCCTGGCTGATCGGCGCCTCCAGCGGCATCGGCGCTGCCCTGGCCACCGAACTGACCCGGCGCGGCTGCCGGGTGGCGATCAGCGCCCGCCGCGCCGACCTGCTCGCCGCCGTCGCCGGCGACACCATGATCCCGGTACCGGTGGATGTCACCGACCGGGCCTGCGTCGACACCGCCGCCGCCGCCGTCCGCGAGCAACTGGGCGAGCCCGACATCGTGGTCTTCTGCTCCGGCTACTGGCAGCAGATGCACGCCGACAAGTGGGACCGGGACGTGTTCGCCGCCCACATCGACGTCAACCTGCTCGGCTTCAACAACGTCATCGGCGCCGTCCTGCCGGCCATGGTCAGCCGCGGCAGCGGCAACCTGGTCGGGGTGGCATCGGTGGCCGGCTACCGCGGCCTGGTCGGCGCGGAAGGGTACGGGGCCACCAAGGCGGCACAGATCAACATGCTGGAGGCGATGCGGGCTTCTCTGCACCCGGCCGGCGTGGCGGTCACCACGGTCTGCCCCGGCTTCGTCCGCACCGAGATGACCGAGGTCAACGACTTCCCGATGCCGTTCATGATCGAACCGGAGGAGGCGGCGCAGGCCATCGCCGACGGGCTCGCCCGCGGCCAACAGGAGATCATCTTCCCGTTGCCGATGGCCGTGGCCTTCAAAACCGCCCGCTTCGTCCCCGTACGGGCCTGGACCGCATTGATGGGACGCCGTCAGAAGTAGTACCTTGGGGCCGCCCCGAAGGGGTGCTGGCATCTAGTCACCAGTGGAGAACCCAGCCGCACCCTCCCACCACCGGTGACCACGGGCTTTAGCCGCGCTGCGGTAGCCTTGCAGCCAGCACGTGCCTTCCAGTCAGGTGATCAACGGGCGTCACGAACCCGGTCATCCCGGACCAGAAGGCACTTCTCCATTTCGGATCATGGCGTTGCGCCGGCCATCATGAAGGGCCAACGCGAGATGCACCACCGGAGGCCCCCGTGACATGCGATTTCAACAATGTCGTCGTCGTGCTGCCGACGTACAACGAGCGGGAGAACCTGCCGCAGATCGTGGCCCAGCTCGACGGCCTGACCTTGCCGTACCTGCGCATCCTCGTTGTCGATGACAACTCCCCTGACGGTACGGGCCAGGTGGCCGACCGACTCGCCAGCGCCTCCGGGGGTCGACTGACCGTGCTGCATCGCACGGAGAAGGATGGTCTCGGGCGAGCGTATGTGGCGGGCTTTCTGCAGGCCCTCTCCGATGGCGCGGAGGTCGTGATCCAAATGGATGCGGACCTGTCCCATCCGGCCAGCGCCATTCCGGTGATGCTGGACATCCTGACCACGACGGATGCTGCAGCAGTCATCGGATCGCGATACGTCGCAGGCGGCGCCGTGGCCGGCGAGTGGGGTTTGCATCGCAAGGCCCTCTCGGCCTGGGCGAATTTCTACGTCAACACGATTCTGCGACTGCGGGTCCGTGACGCAACGGCGGGCTTCAAGGCGTGGCGGGCGAGCACCCTGGAAAAGCTGGATCTCGACTCGATCGTCAGCAGCGGATACGCATTCCAGGTGGAGATGAACTACCGCACGATCAAACAGGGCTTGCACTTCCGAGAGATTCCGATCCTTTTCGAGGAGCGGGCTGAGGGTGTCTCCAAGATGAGCCTCGGCGAACAGATCGAATCAGCCATCCTGCCCTGGCGGCTCTTGTTCAAGTCCACTTCCCGCAAGCCCGAGCCGCAGCGAGTCCCGGGTTAGTACTGCCTCGGCACTGAGAGCTAAATGGCTTGCCGTCGCCCGCACCGATGCGCACGATGCGCCGGTGACAAACCCACTTGCTGACCTGTTCGACCGCGTCGCCGACCGGTACGACGAGAAGGTCCCGTTCTTCAAGACCCTCGGCCGCCAGCTCGCCGCCTTCGCCGAGCTGGCGCCCGATGCGACAGTCCTGGACGTGGGCGTAGGCCGTGGCGCGGTAGCGATCGGCTGCCTGGAACGCCTGGACACCGGCACAGTCACCGCGATCGACGTGTCACCGCAGATGATCGAGCAGGTCAACGCGCTGGGACTGCCGCGACTGAACGCGCAGGTAATGGACGTCAACGCCCTGGACCTGCCCGACGCTTCGTTCGATGCGGTGACCAGCGGCTTCACCCTGCACTTCCTACCGGACAAGATCGGCGCACTGGCCGAGATCCGCCGCGTGCTGCAGCCCGGCGGCAGCGTCTGCTTCTCCACGCCCGGCGACAACCCTGCGGCGGGCAGCTGGCCTGCGGCGTACGGGGAGATCTACGGGACTTTCATGACACGGCTGCCGGACGGCGACAACGGTGGTTTCGCGGCCCCGGACCAAAGCTGGGCGGAGGTCGCCCAAGCAGCGGGATTGACGTTGACGGCCGAGGCGCCCCAGATGATCGACCTCCCGCTGCCGGGCCCCGACGCCTACTGGGACTGGCTGATGTCCCACGGGGCTCGCTGGCTCTACGACGCGCTGCCGGAGGCCGACGCGGCCGAGTTCAAGGCGGCGGTGCTGGACAGCTTCGTCCAGCAGCACCCGACGAAAGGGCACAACCTGCTGCTCGGACCACGCTTTTACCAGATGACAAAGGCACACGGCTGAAAGCCAGAAACATGTTGGGCTTGCACTCGGATGGCTCGGGTATTCGCTGTGGACTGACACCCAGCGAACGACGGGAAAGCACATGAGCGGCAGTGCGACCTCGCCCGCGCGTAGACATCTCGCTGCCGGCCGGCATTCTCTACGTCTGCACCCTGGGTGCAGAGTCAGCGTTTGCGCAGCTTGCCGCGGCGCTGGTCGCTGAGGACCTGCTTGACGACGTTGCGGCCGGGGATGCCGGTCACCCCGCCGCCGCCGTGGGTGGCGCTGCCGGCCTGGTAGAGGCCGACGATCGGGGTGCGCAGATCGGCGTAGCCGGCGGCCGGTCGGCAGTGGAACATCTGGCCGGGCGTGAGTTCGCCGTGGAAGATGTTGCCGCCGACCAGGCCGTACTCCTGCTGCATCTCGTGGGGTCCGATCACCTGCCTACCGATGATCGAATCGGTGAAGCCGGGCGCGACCGCCTCGATCCGGGCGGTGAGGCGGTCGCCGTACGCAGCCAGCTCGTCGTCGTGCGGGGCGTTGGCGTACTCGTGCGGTACCCACTGGGTGAAGGCGCTGACGATGTGTTTTCCCTCCGGCGCCAGGGTCGGGTCGAAGACCGACGGAATGCAGATGTCGGCGAACGGGTAGGTGGCGGGCCGGCCGGCCGCCGCTTCCTGGTAGGCGATCTCCACATCGTCCAGTGACTCGGCCAGCACGATCGTGCCGCCGTAGACCTCCGGGTCGGGCGCGGGGTGGCTGGTCAGTACCGGCAGCCGATCCACCGCGTAGTTGACCTTGACCGTGCCGGAGCGGGTCTGCCAGGCGCCGATGTCGGCGACGAAGTCGTCCGGCAGCTCAGCCGGGTCGATCAGGTCCAGGAACGAAATCTTCGGATGCGCGGTGGTGATCACGACGTCGGCGCGCAGCTCGGTGCCGTCGGCCAGTGCCACCCCGCGCACCCGGCCGTCATCCACCAGGATCTGGTCCACCGCGGCGTTACAAACGATCTTGGCGCCGAAGGACTGGGCCGCCGCGGCCATCGCCTGCGTCACCCCGCCCATGCCGCCGCGTGGGAAACCCCAGGCGGCCGCGTGCCCGTCCACCTCGCCGACGTGGTGGTGCAGCATCACGTACGCGGTGCCGGGGCTGCGCGGACCGGCCCAAGTGCCGATCACGCCGGAGACACTGAGCAGGCCACGCATCGCATCCGACTCGAACCGCGGCTCCACCAGGTCGGCGATGCTGGAGGTGAACAGCCGGGTCAGGTCGAAGGCGGCCCGGGTATCCACGTTGCGGAGCTGCTTGAGCAGCGCCGCCTGCCCCATCAGGTCCGCCGGACGCTTGCTGCCCAGCTTGGGCGGGATCTCGTCCAGCAGTGGGCCGACCAGCTTGCCCAGGCCGGCCAGCCAGTCATTCCAGCGCGTGAACGCCTCGGCGTCCCGGCGGGAGAAGCGGGCGATCTCCTCGTACCGCAGCCGGCCGTCATCGGGCAGCCGCAGGCAGCGGCCGTCGCGGCGCGGTGCCACATACGGGCCCTGCGGGTAGACGTAGTAGCCGTGCTCGGCCAGCCGCAGCTCCCGGATCATCTTCGCCGGCATCAGTGACACCACGTACGACAACGATGTCACCAGGAAATCCGGGCCGAACGGGCGCTCGGAGACCGCCGCCCCGCCGACGATCGGGCGCCGCTCCAGCACGACGACGTTGCGGCCGGCCCTGGCCAGGTAGCCGGCGGCGACCAGCCCGTTGTGGCCAGCGCCGATGATGATCACGTCTGGGGTGCTCATCTATCGAGGGTCGCGTACCGGCCTCGCCGTGTCTCGACTTCGGTGAGGTCCGTGTTTGCGCCAGGCGGAAAGGGGATAGCGTCAACCTCATGGCTATTCGTACTGCTTCCGCCCGCTGGTCGGGCACGCTGACCGAGGGTTCCGGCAACATCCGCACCGGCAAGGGCGGGCTGACCGGGCCGTACTCCTTCAAGTCCCGGTTCGAGGACGGCGAGGGCACCAACCCGGAGGAGCTGATCGGGGCCGCCCACGCGGGCTGCTACTCGATGGCCTTCTCCAAGGCGCTGTCCGACGCGGGTTTCCCGCCGGCTTCGGTGGAGACCACCGCGTCGGTGCACCTGGACAAGACCGACGCCGGCATGACCGTCACCAGGATCGATCTGGAGACGATCGGCGACGTACCGGGGATCGATGACGAGCAGTTCGGCAAGCTGGCCGAGGCGGCCAAGGACGGCTGCCCGATCTCGCGGCTGCTCTCGCCCGGCGCGCAGATCACCCTGAACGCCAAGCTGGCCTAGCTGCTACACCACGGAGGGCCCGCCGATTCCGGCGGACCCGTCCGTCGTGTACCCGCAGCGAGGTTGACGTCACCTCGCGTACGGCTAAGCGAACTTGATCGGCGTCGATCCGGTGGTCTTCTTGCCGGCGTCGGCGGCGCCGACGAAGCAGCCGGCGAAGACGGTGCCGCAGTCGACCTTGTTGTTGGGCTTGTCCTGCTCGTCCACGCCGTCGTATTTCTTGTGCACCACGATCTTGCCCGTGCCGGCGCCGGTCGCATCCGTGGTGATCACCAGGTGGGTCTCGCGGTCACAGGAGATGTGCAGCATCGGCATCGCGCACAGTCCGGCGGTCACCTCCGTGTTGGCCGGGTAGTTGCCGATCGCGACGGTGATGGTGGCGCCGTCGGCCACGGCCGTGGCCGGGTCGATCTTGACGGTGGGGAGCGCGGCGGCGCTGACGCTGGTGGCGCTGAGGGTGAGCGCGCCGACGGTGAGGCCGAGGGTGATCGCAGCCCGGAACGGGGTAATGCGCACGGGAGTGGTCCTCTCACAGGTCGTATATATCGATGAGCATCGTACTAATGCGACAGCCGATGGCAAGGGGTCCGCAAACGGGCCCGCTCCGGTCATGCGGTCACCGGACACGCCCAGCAGCGCAACTGTCGCCGACACGCCTACGACGGCGCAGAATGGGTCTATGCCACTGCAGATGACCCGCTCACGATTCGAGGAGCTGGTCGCCGAAGCCCTCGACGACGTACCGGCCGAGCTGCTGGACCTGATGGACAACGTCGTCGTCCTGGTCGAGGACGACGCACCCGCCGACGACCCCGACCTGCTCGGCCTGTACGAAGGCTTTGCCCTCACCGAACGGGGCTGGGACTACGCCGGCGTCCTACCCGACCGGATCACCATCTACCGGCGGCCCATCCTGCGGGTCTGCGAGGCCGAAGAGCAGGTCATCGACGAGGTGGCGGTGACGGTGGTACATGAGATCGCCCACCACTTCGGCATCGACGACACCCGGCTACACGAACTCGGCTGGGGCTGACCGACCCGACCGACGCGCCGGTAAGCGCGCGAACCGTCGGCAGTACGTGACAGCGGGCGGTACCGTGGCCGGCGAGCGGCCCCGCGCCGACCATCGTTTCAGGAGGAAAACCCATGCGCAGCGCTCTGTTCGCCGCCGAAAACATGGAGAAGGAGTCCGAGCAGCCCGGTCTCCGGCTGCAGAACTCCAAGATGCTGAAAGTCGAGCTGCGCGGCGAGGTCATGGCCCGTACCGGCTCGATGGTCGCCTACCAGGGCCAGATGCAGTTCCAGGCGCTCGGCTCCGGCGGCATGGGCAAGTGGCTGAAGTCGAAGCTGACCGGCGAGGGCGTACCGCTGATGAAGATCACCGGCAACGGTGACGTCTTCATCGCCGACCGCGCCGCCGACATTCACCTGATCGACCTCGAGCCCGGCGACGCCCTGTCGATCAACGGCACCAACGTGCTGGCCTTCGAGTCGACCCTGCAGTACGACATCAAGATGGTCCAGGGCGTCGGCATGATGTCGTCGGCCGGCCTGTTCAACTGCGTCTTCACCGGCCACGGCCGGATCGCGGTCACCACCAAGGGCACCCCGGTGGTGCTCAATGTGGACCAGCCGACCTACGTCGACCCGCAGGCCGCGATCTGCTGGTCGGCCAACCTGCAGACCGGCTACCACCGGGCCGAGCAGCTCGGCATCGGTACGCTGCTGGGCCGCACCACCGGCGAGGCGTTCACGATGAGCTTCGCCGGTCAGGGCTTCGTCGTGGTGCAGCCGTCGGAGGAGATGCCGATCGGCCTCGCCGGCAGCGGCGGCGGCCAGCAGCAGCAGGGCGGCGTGCTGGGCAGCCTGCTCGGCGGCTGAGACAGCTAAGCGCAACGGTCGGGCTCCCGTGTGGGGGCCCGACCGTTTTGTCAATACTGCCGACCCGCGCGCACCCGGTCCAGCCAGGCCGCCGCGTCGGCGAAGTCGGCGTCCGACGTCCCCGCCGGCAGGAACACCCGCGGCGGCTCGGCGCCCGGCTGGCGGTAGCGCGGGTATGAGCCGAGGAACCGCACATCGAAGACGCCCCGACGCAGGCCCTGCAGGGCCTCGCCCAGCCGCGGCTGATCCACATGGCCGGCACAGTCGATGAAGAACACGTACCGGCCGAGGCCCTCGCCGCTGGGGCGCGACTCGATCCGGGTCAGGTTGATCCCCCGGGACGCCAGCTCGTTGAGTACGGCCAGCAGCCCGCCCGGCCGGTCCTGGGCCTGGTAGATCGCCAGCGAGGTGACGTCGTCGCCGGTCGCCGGCAGCGGGGCGGCCGGCCGCCCCACCAGCACGAATCGGGTCACCGCATCGGGCCGGTCGGCGATCTGTTCGGCGAGCGCCACCAGTCGGTGCCGGCTGGCGCTGGCCGGGGTGCAGAGGGCGGCGTCGTAGCGGCCGTCGGCGACCGCCTGCGCGGCGGCGGCGTTGGACAGCGCCTCCACCACCGTCGCGGTCGGCACGTGCTCGCGCAGCCACCGCCGGCACTGCGTTGACGCCTGCGGGTGCGCGGCCACCGCTGCCACCGCCTGAAGATCCACACCCGGTCGTACGGCCAGGGTGAAGCTGATCGGCAGCACCACCTCGCGCGTGATGATCAACGGGTCGCCCTCGGCCAGCTCGTCGAGGGTGACCCCGACCGCTCCGCCGACCGAACTCTCCACCGGCACCATCGCCGCGTCGGCGTCGCTGCCGCGGACGGCGTCCAGCGCTTCCGGGATGGTGGCCACCGGCGTACGTTCGCCGCGTTGCGCGCCGGGCAGGGTCCGCAGCGCCTGCTCGGCGAAGGTGCCCTCAGGGCCGAGGTAGACGAAACGGGTGGGGGGTACGCCAGGCATGCCGCCCAGCCTACTTAGATGGCGGAGAAGAAGGTCAGCGAGCCGACGACCTCGTCACCTTCGCGCAGCGGGACGGCGATGCCGTCAACGGTGACGTCGTAGTCACCGTCGTGCACCCGCAGCAGGCCGCGGGTCTGCCGGCCGGAGGTCAACGCCAGCAGCGGCGGGATCGCGTCGATATCCGCCTCAGGCAGGCCGTTGCGGGCGGCGGTGAAGTCGACCAGGTGCCGGACGCCGTCGAGCAGGTACTGGCCGGGGGTGTCGGCGGGGTCGCCCATGCCGAGCAGGTCATGGCAGCTTTGGGAGGCGGCGACGATCCGACCGTCCACATCGATGACCAGGCACGGCTCCTGCGCGCCGGCAACAACGCCACTCCACCGCTGCAGCCCGGGGCCAAGCGGACAGCTCTCCCCTTCGGTCGCCGCATCGACTGTGGAGGCTCGACGTAGCGGCTGACCGAATGAGTCGGAGAGGGAAAACTCGACGTGCGCCACCTGCACCTCCCACGGCACTCCGGCGTCCTCGTCACGCTAGCCCTTGGGCAGGGTTGCCGACGACCACCGGAGGGCCAGGATTTTCACATTCTCGCTGTCACATTCGCAGCGCTACGGCTCTGGCGATCACGAGCATCCTCAGTGGAGTGGTACGGGCGATTGACCCAGGTGCCGATGTCGCGCGCGACCCGGGCCAGTTTGTCGGCGGTCCGCGGACCGATCCGCTCCCCGCCGGCCAGCAGCATCCGTTCCAGCTCGCGGGAGCTGGTCAGCAGGCAGCCGCGCGGCAGGCCGTGGGTGGAGATCCGTCCGGTGCCCTCGAAGACCAGCACCGGGATGGCCGGCACCTCGTGGCCGGTGGCGGTACTGAGCGCTCGGCTGGCGTGCCGGGCGTCCTTGCGGGCCTGGATGACGTACGGCGGGCGCTTGCCGTTGACCTGCACGACGTCCCCGGCGATCAGGACCGTGTTGCGACCGTGGTCGACCACGGTGATCGCGTAGACCCCGCCGATCCCGATGACCAGGAAGCCGGCCAGCTCCCGGCCGACCGTACGGCCGGGCAGCTCTTCTTCGGCGATCGGCCACTCGATCACATGCCAGCCCGGTCCGAGGTCACCGAGCCGGTTCACCGCCCGGCTGCCGATGGTGGAGACGCGGCGGGCGTCGCGTTCGGCCCGCCGACGGCGGATCCACTCCAGGGGGGACGGGCGGAGACCGTCGACCAGCGGCAGGGGTGCCGGACCGGGTTCGTTGGTCTGGCCCGCGCGCTGGCTGGGGATGCCTGTCATCTGCTGCCTCCGGCGGTAGCGGCGTACATGGCCCTCAGTTGTCGTGCCATCACGGTAAGTGGCCCACCGGGGGCCGCGGCAAGACGTGGACCCCGGCAGAATGATGAATGAGCGACATGAACGGGTGATTCAGTCCCATTTAGCGCCATTCGTGCTGCCGAAGCCCGTACCAGCGTATTGGTCTGCCTCCACCGCCCGACGATCTGCCCTAGTCTGCGGAAATGACCCACCACGTCGACAGTGAGGTCGGTCGCCTCACCACGGTGATGCTGCACCGACCGGGGCCCGAGCTGGCCCGGCTCACCCCCCGCAACAACGACTCGCTGCTGTTCGACGGCATCCCCTGGGTCGGCCGGGCGCAGGAGGAGCACGACGCCTTCGCCGCCGCCCTCCGCAGCCGCGGCGTCGAGGTCCTCTACCTCGGCGAACTCCTCGAAGAAGCCCTCGCCGTACCGCGCGCCCGCGCCGACCTCACCGGCGCCGTACTCGCCGACCCGCGCCTGGGCGACACGCTGCGCGACGACGTCGCCGCCCACCTCGACCAACTCGACCCCGCCGGCCTCCGCGACGTCCTCACCGCCGGCCTGGCCTGGGAGGAACTACGCGCCGCCGGCGGCGGACGCGGCCTGGTCTACACCCTGATGGACCGGCACTCGTTCGTCATCGACCCGCTGCCCAACCTGCTCTTCACCCGCGACTCGTCCGCCTGGGTGAAAGACCACGTCGCCGTCACCTCGCTGGCCATGCCCGCCCGGCGCCGCGAAACCACCATCACCAAAGCCATCTACTCCCACCACCCCCGCTTCGCCGGCACCCCCCTGCTGTACGAGCCGAAGCTCGAACCCGTCGAAGGCGGCGACGTGCTCGTCCTCGCCCCCGGCGTCATCGCCGTCGGCGTCGGCGAACGCACCACCCCCGCCGGCGCCGAACGGCTGGCCCGCCGGGTCTTCACCCGCGACCTGGCCCACACCGTGCTGGCGGTACCCATCGCGCAGGAGCGCGCCACCATGCACCTGGACACGGTCTGCACCATGGTCGACGTCGACGCAGTCGTGATGTACCCGCTGCTGGCCGAGACGATGATCGCCTATCCGATCCGCCGCGGCGACGACGACGGCGAACCGGTCGTCGACAAGCCGGAATCGTTCGTCACCGCCGCCGCCACCGCCATGAAGATCGACCGACTGCGCATCATCGACACCGGCCTGGACCCGGTCACCGCCGAACGCGAACAGTGGGACGACGGCAACAACACCCTCGCCATCGCCCCCCGCGTCTGCGTCGCCTACGAACGCAACATCGAGACCAACGCCCAGCTCGAACGGGCCGGCATCGAGGTCATCCGGATCGCCGGCTCCGAACTCGGCTCCGGTCGCGGCGGCCCCCGCTGCATGTCCTGCCCCATCAGCCGCGAACCGCTGATCTGACACAGCAGCGACCGCCGGCCTCGACATCACGTCGAAACCGGCGGTCGCTGGAGATCACTATTGCGGCCAACTCCAGGAAGCCACGTGGCCGCGGCCGGCGAGCTAGCGCAACGCCAGCTGGCGGCCCAGCAGGCCCTGCTTGGCCCGGCGCTGCTCCGCGGTCAGCGGGGAGCTGTCGGTCAGCGCCGCCTCGTACCGCTTGCTGAACGCCGCGACGGCGTCCTCCCACTGCGCACCCGGCACATCGGTCGGCAGGTCCCAGACCGGCGCGAGCCGGCCGTGCGCGCGGAACATCCCCGCGAACTTGGTGCCCTCACCCAACGTCAGCTCACCGGCCGCCGACAGGCGGGTCAGCGCCAGCAGCGCCGCGTCCTCATCGTCGGTCAGCACCAGCCGTACGTGCGCCTTCGCACCGGCCAGGCACCAGTAGGCGCCGCGCCGCGCCGCCAACTTCACCGTGGGGAAAACGGCCGCGTTGGCCTGCTCCAGCAGCTGCTTGGCCTGCGGCTCCTCGGCCGCGTCGGCGGTCAGCCAGAAGTCGAAACCATCGTGCACGGTGACATCCAGCTCGCCGTCCACCAGCACGTCCGCCAGGCGCGGGCCCTCGCCCGGCAGCGCCGGCACGACGACCGGCTTACCCGTCTCGGTCTCCAGCGCGCTCAGCAACGCCACCGCCAGGTCCCGGTTCACGTCACCGGACTGCTGGTGCCGCTGCAAGCCGATCATGATCTGGCCGTCGGCCCGGACCATCGCCGGTGCCGCACCCGGCAGCACCGTGGTCAGCGCGATCTCGCGCTCGCCGTACTTGGCGGACAGCTCGGCGGACAGGCGCAGCGGCACGGTCGCCGCCGGCACCAGCTCGCGCAGCGCGATCCACTCAGCCTCATCGGCCAGCCCCTCGAACGGGCGGGCCACGAAAATGTCCCGCAGCTTCTGCCGCTGCGGGGCGTCCGCGGACGTACCGCGGTCCTGGTTCTTCCGACGCTTGCTCACGGGCAGACAGCCTAGGTGGTCAACCTGGCTGAGACCATCCCGTCGGGCCGGGGTCACCGACCGGTGGCGCCCGGCCGGTCGGCCGTACCGGTCGACAACAGCGCCCAGACGCTCTGCCCGAGGCCGTCGCGGTCCACGCCCCAGCGGTCGGCGAGCGCCGCCACGATGTTGAGCCCACGGCCGCCGGTGGCGTCGTCGGTGGCCTGCCGCGGGGTGGGGCTGCCCGCACCCGAGCCGCCGTCGGTGACCCGGACCTCGACCACATCGGTGGACTCGCCCGGCGCGAGCCGCCACGCCACCCGGACCACCCCACCCGGCAGCGGGTCGGCATGCCGGACGGCGTTGCCCACGAGTTCGGCGACGACGGCGATGACGTCGGTGAGCAGCGGCGTGTGGATCGCCCCGGACAGCTCGGCGGCCATCCGGTGCCGGGCCAGCCGGGCCCCGCGGGCATGGTGCGGTACGACGAGACACCAGGCACGTTCGGCCAAGGCCATCGTCACGCTCCCGCCTCCTAGGTGCTACCGCGCCCCGCCCCGTCGCTGACCAGGCACCGCACTAGCTTCACCGACGCTCGGCAGGCGTACCTCGGCGACAGTGCCGCCGCCATCGCGCGGGCGCAGGAACACCTGCCCGTGCTGACGTTCGACGATCCGTCGGACCAGGTAGAGGCCGAGGCCGGCGCCCCCACGTCGGCGACGGAACCCGTCGTCCTCAGTGCGACCGATCGACCGCAGCCCCCGGGCGACGGCCGCTGGGCGTTCGTCGCCTTGCCAGAACCGGTCAAAGACCCGCTCTGCGTACTCAGGACGTACCCCGATTCCTTGGTCACTAACCCGGAAAAACACCGTAGCCGCATCGGATCCGGCCGTTAACCAGATCGGCGACCCCACCGGCGAGTACTTGTCAGCATTCGTGGCCAGCTCGGTGAGAATGGTCGGCAGGCTCGCCGGGTCGCCCAGCGCGCTGGGGAGATCCGGCGGCAGTTGGACGACCAGTCGGCGGGCCAGATCCGCGGGCAGCGCGCCGACCGCCACGCGCAAGCCGTCCACGAGGTCGTAGGCGACGCTGGGCGCGGTGGCGGCGGGATCGACCTCACTGGCGGTGGTCAGCAGCCGGTCGACGAGGTGGGCGAGGTCGCTGGCGCGTTCGCTGATCACCCGGGCGGCTTCCCGGCGGTCGGTCTCCGGCAGGCTGTCCCAGTGGTTGGCCAGCGTGTCCGCGTACCCCTTGATGACCGTGATGGGCGTACGCAGCTCGTGGCTGGTCGCGGCGATGAACAGGTCCCGGTCGCGGTCGACCGCCTGGCGCCGCTGCTCGCGCCGACCAGGCGTCTCGCCATTGATGATCTTCTCGTCGTCGACCATGGCGCACAGTGTGCCCGGCGCGGGCGACTCCCGCCAGATCACGCGGCTAATGCGCTGCGAACGTCCGCCGGGCGGTCGGTGATGACACCGTCGACCTCCAGGCTGCGGGCGAGCGCGACATCCTCGGCGGTGTTGACCGTCCACAGGTAGACCCGTTTGCCGGCGGCCCGCAACGCCGGGACCAGCGCCGGCCGCGCCCGCACCAGCTCCACGCTCGGCCCCGCCACCGGCGTACCCACCGGCACCCGACCGGTACGCATCCCCGGTGGGATCAGATCGAGCAGCTGTACGGTCGGCAGCCCCGGCGCCCCGGTCCGCACCCGACGCACCGCCATCGGCGAGAACGACATCACCGTGACCTGGACTGGGTTGCCCGAATCGGGCGTGGCCAGCCCGTGCTCGGCCAGCAACTGCAGCAGCTTGCGCTCCACCTCGGCACCGAACTTGGTTGGATGCTTCGTCTCGATCAGCAACTGCACCGGACGCCCGGCGGCCTGCACCGCGCCGAGCAGCCGGTCCAGCGTCAGCACCCGGGTCAGCTCGGGGTCGTCGGCGTTGGGCGCCCCCTCGTGCCAGGAGCCGAAGTCCAGCTCGTGCAGCTCCGACAGGGTGCGGCGGCTGACCAGCCCGCGGCCGTTGCTGGTGCGGTTGAGCCGCCAGTCGTGCACACAGACGAGGTGCCCGTCGCGGGTGAGCCGCACGTCGCACTCCAGCCCGTCGGCGCCGTCGGCCAGGGCGCGCAGGTACGCCGCGAGGGTGTGCTCGGGCAGCTCCGCGGAGGCGCCGCGATGGGCGAAGACGAGCACTAGATCACGATGGCGGGTCGGTCGTCGTCGGCGACCATCGGCAGGCCGGTGGCCGCCCAGCTCTGCATGCCGCCGACCAGGTTGAACACGTTGTCCCAGCCCTGCTGACCGAGGTAGGCGACGACCTGACCGGAGCGGCCGCCGGAGCGGCAGACCACCACGACGTCGCCGTCGCGCGGTATCTCGGCCAGCCGGGCCGGTATCTCCATCATCGGCAGGTGGTGCGCCTGGGCGATCCGGCCGGCCTGCCACTCGTCCGGCTCGCGGACGTCGAGCAGGTAGGCATCGGCGGGCACGCTGGCGGGAGTCACGCTAGGAATTTGCGACACGCCTACCACCATAGAGCGCAGCGGTTAACTCGACGATACGTAGTTGGGATGGTTAATCAGCCACGTGTCGAGCGTGCCGTCACGGACCGCGTGCAGCATCTCCAGCGACTGGTCACTGATCTGCTCCGCCGACTCCCCGTTGCCGACCTGGGCGGAGTTGAAGGTGCCGGCGTTGGTCCGGACCAGGATCAGGTCGTTCGCGGCGACGCCCTTGAGCGTGAACATGAAATCAACCAGCGGTACGCCACCGGTGTCCAGCACGAACGCCTTGCCGGCGGCCTTGATCACCCGGTCCAGCTTGCCCAGGTCGGAGGCGATGCCCTTGCTGGTGGCTTCCTTGGCGATGGCCTTGACCAGCTGCTGCTGGTGCCGCTGGCGGTCGTAGTCGCCGTTGGGCAGGCCGTAGCGCTGGCGGGAGTAGTCCAGCGCCTCCCAGCCGTCGAAGCGCCGGCAGCCCTTCTTGTAGTGCACCGGCACGCCGCCGCCGAACTTGTTGGCTTCGGTGACGTACATCGGCTTGCCGTTGACCATGCGCATGTGGATCGAGTCGACTGGGTGGTCGACGCAGAGGCTGACCCCGCCGAGCGCCTCGATCACCTTCTTGAAGCCGCCGAAGTCGATGATCGCCGCGCCGTCGAAGGTGATCCCGGTCATCTGCTTGATCGTCTTGGCGACGAGCTGGGCACCGCCCTCGCGGCCGCCGCCGTTCTGGGCGCCGTAGTAGAACGCCTCGGTGATCTTCTGTTTGCCGCCGCCGTAGCCGGTCTTCGGATCGGCGGGCACGTCGACGTACGAGTCCCGCGGAATGGAGACCAGGTAGGCCTGATCGTGGCTCGCCGGAATGTGCAGAATGATGATCGTGTCGGAGCGGATATTGCCGACGTCGCTGGTCGCGCGCTGATCCACCCCGAGCAGCAGAATGTTGAGCGCCCCGGTCAGCGCTTTGCCGTCCGCGCCTTTCTTGGCCGTTTCGGCGTCGCCAATGAGACTGGCCGTGTTGACGCTCTTCGTATAGCGATTGATCAACACCGAACTGGTGATCAACGCACCGCCCGTGATCAGCATCAGCACCGCGCCGAACATCACACACAGCCGCGCCCACAGCGGTGCCCGTTCCCGCCGACGGCGGGTCGGCAGCGGTGGCGGCGGAGTGAGCAGCGGACGCCCATAGGTGGTCCCACCAGGCGAAGCTCCGCCCGAGCGCGGCCCACCGGCTTGGTACGTCGTCCCACGAACGCCGGCGGACGGCCGGCTCCCAGCCGGGTCGATCGGCGCATCGCGGTGGTGGGTCTGGACCCCCATCGCGGCTGCTCTCCTGTCGCACGAACGGATGTGGTCCCCGGCGAACGATCAACCCGGAACCTGCGCGAGCAACTGTACGGATACAGTCCGCGCTGCGGTAGTTCCACACCGTTGTTATGTACGGACTGTGAGCGCGACGGGGGTGAATTCATAGCCGCCACATAAACGACTCGCCCGCTAATGCTCTACCTGACCCACCGTGTGTCTGGTCAGCCGTCCAGCCGATAGTTCGTCATCCGTCTATCGGTCTGGTCACTTCTTGACGGCCGAAGGGTGTGCTTTGACCCAGTCCGCGACCCGGTCGCTGCCGATCGCCTGGTAGAGGCTGAGCGCGTTCTCCCGGTCGGAGACGACCACCGACTGACCGTCGATGTCCTGGCTACCCAGGTGCGGGCTGGTCAGGAAGTGCAGGCTGGAGCCGTCCAGGTTGCGGAACTGAACAGCCATGTCCAGCACCTTCATCTGCTTGTCGACGGTCAGCGCCTTCGTCGCGGCCTTGAGGAAGGCGTTCAGCTTGCTGGGGTTGGTCAAAGTGCCGCTGCTGGCGGCCTTGTTCATCAGCGCCTTGAGGAACTGCTGCTGGTGCCGTACCCGGGCGAAGTCACCGTCGGCGAACTGCTTGCGCTGCCGCACGTAGTCCAACGCCTCGGCGCCGTTCATGTGCTGCTTGCCCTTGTTGAAGTGTCGGAACGGCTTGTGGATCGAGGTGATCTCCTGCTCGACGTTCATGGTCACGCCACCGAGCGCGTCGGTGACCTCCTTGAACCCGCCGAAGTCGATCGCGGCCACGTGGTCCATCCGGATGTCGGTGAGGCACTCGACGGTCTTGACCGCCAACGGCAGCCCACCGAAGGCGAAGGCAGCGTTGATCTTGTTGCGGTTGCCGCCGCAGTCGCCGCCGGCGTTCTGCGGGATCGGCACGTACAGGTCGCGCGGGATCGACACCAGATATGCCGACTTATGGTCCTTCGGGATGTGCATCACGATGATCGTGTCGGCCCGCCACGCGTTCGCCGACTCCACCGTGGAGCCCGGGTCGCGGGAGTCCGAACCCACCAGCAGCATGTTGATCGCACCGTTGGTCGTCGCCAGCGGGCGCCCGCCGGTCAACGCCGCGAACGGGTCGGTCCGGGTGATGTTCTTGTCCAGGCTCTTGCCGTAGAAGGTCACGCCGGCGGCGAAGGCCGCCCCGCCCAGCAGCAGCACCACCCCGAAGACCAGCGCGATCCGGCCCCAGCGGGGGCCGCGCTTGCGGCCCGGCGCGATCGGCGGACGGGCACCGCCGCCACCACCGCCGTAGACGCCGCCACGGCCGCCACCCGGCGGCCGGCCGCCACCAGAGGTGGCGCGAGCCGGGCGGTCACCCGAATTGATCAAGCCACGACCAGCACCGGAACGACCCGGAACCACCGGGGTGCCGGTTCGACCCGTCGTCGTCGGTCGAGGCCATCGTGCGCCACCGGGTCTCGATCATTGCCGGGGCCCCCACCATGTGGTCGGCCTGGGCCAACCTGCCCGACCTGGGCGCCTCGGTGTTCGCCACC
>Ga0209023_10003518_pt1 | contig 18642 bp, 14 predicted proteins | sample LakOneMetagenome_FD_187468 | JGI IMG/M metagenome (GOLD analysis project Ga0209023, IMG submission 187468) | Freshwater and sediment microbial communities from Lake Erie, Canada (SPAdes) (version 2) | ecosystem: Environmental > Aquatic > Freshwater > Lentic | place: Lake Erie, Canada...
GCCCGCCAATGGCGCCGGCGATCCACACGAGGGCCATGAGGCCGCCGGCGAACGCGGCCCACGAGAAGCCGGTCTTGATCTTCGTAGGTTTCATCGCCGCATCGGATGTCGTCTGTTCGACAGTGTCCGATGCATCTTCATTGTCACGAGCGACATTGTTGTCCTCGGCTTCGGCTTCGCCGAACACCTCGAACACGTCGCGTTCGTCTTCATCATCGAAATACATAACGCAAACTCCACGCGCGCCCGGGTACGGTTTGCGGGCGTTAACGCGGCTGGCTGCAACGGCTATGCCAGTGAGGCGAGTAGGGCTCGCGCGCCAAGCGTGATCCAATTCGGTGCAAAGCTTGCGCCGTGTTCGCGCAGGCGTTCGGAAATTAAGGTTGATCCGCGCGCCGAGTGTTTCGCGCATCAATAGGAGGATTAATCGCAATCTATCCGACTGCGCTCACAACGCGCTTACGATGCGCCATCCCGTTTCATGGAGGGGCTCATTGGATCCAGCCCAACAAGCGAAGCGGGACGCAGGTGAGCGAGCACAATGCCGGCGGGGCAAAGATGAAACCGCCGGGTCCGGGACCGACGTTGGCATCGGCCCGCTCGCCGTGGGCGACCCGCGGACGGATCAAACACGGTCCACCTCCGCGGAGCTCTCGTTAAACACGTGCCGGGACGCGCGAAACGCATTCGCTTTTTCCCAACTCCTTTTCGGATGTGTCAGCGCGTCCCGCCCTCCGTTGTCACCGTCGGCATGGCGCCGAACGGATCTCGAGGCATGCAATGATAGACGCCGTCACAAATGCGCGCCGCGCGCGCAAGCAACTCGCCGCCGCCATTAACGCTACCGGCGCCGCGCTCGCGCAAAGCCGCGCTTGCGCGGCTGCTGGACAATGGATGGACGCCACGCGCGCCGCGCAATTGGCCGATCGCCACGCCAAGCTCGCCACGCAATTGGCCGGTCTCGACGCAGCGCTCCGAAAAATCGCGACAGCCCGTCAGTGCGCCCTCGAAGCCATCGCCGCTGCATGCGCCAACGCCGAAGCGAAGCTGCAGCCGCACCTCACGCTTGGGCCGAACACCGATCCCGCCGACATGAGCCGCAATTGGTCAAGCCGCGACCCGCGCGTCCAAGCGCTGTTTAGAAAGGCGATGGAGAAACAGGCTGGTTAATCAGCCGGCGGCGGCGTCGATCAACAGAAACGCCAGCGTCAGTTCTGAATTCATCGGCGCGCGGCCGCGGCCGATGAGTTCAGCGATGCGCGCGCCGTCCTGACGAAGGAATTGCATCGCGTCTTGGTTAGCGCGCCCGTTGCGCGCCAGATAATCGCCGAAGCGCCGCGTGGCCTCCGGCGCTGCATCACGGACGGCGCGACGGCGCGCTTGTGTGCCGGAGCGTGCGCGTTGGGCGATCCGCTCCAATGCAGAAGGCGAGAACACCTCCGTCAGCCGCATGCCAGATTGCTCGATCACGCCAACGATTGGCGGCGACGGCGCTTGGCGCGGTTCGCTCAATTGTCTGCGCAAATGCGCAACCGGGTCTTCCGCATGATCGCGACGCGATGCCGGCGCCTGCGCGCCGCCGTCTTCGACCGACGACAGCAAATCGCGCCAGGTCCAATCGCCTTGCGGCGCGTCCTCACGATCGCCGAATTGCTGATAGTCGTCACGTCCGCCGCGCCGCGCGCGCGGTTGCTCCAGTGGATCAGGCTGATTGCGCCACGAATTGTCGTATTGCGGCGCTTCCGGCTCGCGGCGCACACGCTGGCGCTGACGTGGCGCGGGCGCTGGCTCAGGCGTGGATTCCTCAACCGCTTCACGCGCGCCGATCGCCGCAGCACGCGCTGCTTCCGCCGCTTCGCGCAAGCGCTCCAGCGCAATGGCCGCTTCCTGCTCAACTGTCGCGGATTCACCGCGAATGAGATCAGCCGCGCGCTTGGCGTCTTCGATCGCCCGCACCGTGCTCTCGCGCACCGCGCCCGCCGTCGAGTTAGCCGCCACCGACGCGGCCTCAGCAGAATCCCGCGCCGCATCAGTCAAATGCGTCGCTTTCGCCAACACGTCGAGCGCGTTGGAAAGCGCTGTTTCCAAGCGCAACGCCGAATCCGCGCTCGCTTGCGCGGCAGAGGAGAGGTGCTGCGTACGATCGGTGATCAGCGCCGCGGCGGCGCCGAACGAGGTCAGCCGGTGATCAAGCGCTTGGTCAGCCGCGCGCACTTCCGCTTCGGCTTGCTGTGCAGCGTGCGAGATCGAACTCGTGTGCTTCGAAATGGAGTCGCCAATCGCCTGCGCTTGCCCAGTCAGGTCACGGGAGATGCGCATCAGCTCTTCGCGCTCGCGCTCCATGCCGGTGATCATGGTGTTGGCGCCGGCCTTGGCCTGGTCGGCCATGTTCTCGACCGTCGTGCGTTGGCGCGCGATCTCGCCCTGGACGTCCTGCAGACGAGAGAGCGTGGCTTCGAGCGCGTGATCGAGCGTGGTGATTTCGCTCCGCACCGTCATGGCCAATTGGCGTGCTGCGCCTTCGGCGCTGCGTTCCGGATTCATCAGCCGGTCGGCGGCGTCGGCCAGCCGTCGCGCTTCAGCGCGGGCGCGGGCGCTGTCGCTCGCGGCCATGCCCGAGAACCAAGCCATCATCGCTGGCAGGATCGCAGCCGCTGCAATTGCGCCCATCTCGGGCACGGTCAGGTGACCCATGCGGGCAGGGCCGACAAGCACCACAGCGGCGGCAAGTGCACCGACAATCCAGAGAAGGCCGACGAGCAAAGCCAGCATGCCGATCAGCGCGCCGGGATCGCGCGGCTTCTCGACGTCTGGCATCAGGTCCGACATTTGCTCATCCCGCCTTGTGCGCGCGCCGGCAGCTCCGCGCGTGCTGGCTTAACGCAAACGAAAGAAGTGCGGCCATTCAAGGGCGAACACGCAAACGCACAAGCTAACGTTCAGAAAGCTTTGCCGATTGCGCGCATCAGCGTTGGTCTTGCGCCTGACAGGATTGACCAGAGCAATGGCTATCGGCGCTGGCGTTTTGATGTGGACGATCGATGGTCACGCCGACCCAAGCCAGCGCCGCCGCCAACAGAAAATCCCGGATCGCAACTAAGACCGCTAACATCGCCCTCTACCTCGGTGCAGCAATCGCTATGTGCGCTGTTCGTCGCCGACCGGCAAGCTGCGGTCACAACGCCGTCCACGCGAATTTCGAAGCGATGCTTACGCGCGCGCCTTGACCGGGGTGTGACGGTGGCTATGTTGAGGGCGATGTTACAAGATAACGCCGCTGGCCGGACGGGCCGCCATGCCCACCTAGCCCATGCGGCGGTCATGGGTTTGCACACGCTGTGCTGCGGCTTGCCCCTGCTGGCGCTGGCCCTGACCGCTATCGCAGGGGCGACCTCAGGCGTCGTCTATTTCTCGGAAACCGTCGGCTACGTGCACGCTTTGCTGCACCAGCACGAGCTTTGGATTCTGGTTCTGTCCGGCACTTTGGTGATCGTCGGGGGCATTATGGAAGTGCTTCACCGGCGCATCCACAACCATGGTTTTCCTTGGCTTTTTGCCATGTCGGTGGGCTGTTTCCTGGTCAACGCCACCATCATCGGCCTGCACCGCTTTTTCCTTTAGCGCTTCGGTTTCAGCACGTGCACGGCCAAGCTCCGGAAGCGCCTCACCGCCTCGCTGGCATTTTGCTCACGCCGCAATGCGAGACGTAACCCAATACCGTCAAGCGTCGAGAGCAGCAGCGCTGCTGCGTCCTCCGGCGTGAGCGCGGGATAGACACTGCCCGCGCGCACTGCGGCTGAGATGGCCGCACTCAGACGCGCTTGCGCCTCGACGTCCCGGGCCGCCAGCGCCTTCGCGAGGAGGGGATCGCGCGCCGCTTCCGCCCAGACCTCCGCCATCAAAGCGGCGTCGCCGGCGTCTTCCAGGCCAGCGAACGCACTGCGTGCGAGTTCGGTCAGGCCCTCGATCAAACCCTCTGCTGTGCTCAACCGCTCAAGCGCCGCCTCGGCTTGCGCCCGCGCATCGAGCGCGATCGCTGCGATGATGTCGGCTTTGGTGTCGAAATACCGGTAAAGCGCGCCTGGGCTGATGCGCGCTTCGCCGCAAATATCCTCGATCGTTGTCTGCCTGAAACCACGTGCGTGAAAGCAATAACGCGCGGCTTCCAGGATCTGGGCGCGGCGTCTTGCGGGCAACTCGGGATCGGCAAGCCTAGGCATCGATTCGGCTCCGATCATAGCGCGATTGGTTTATGCTAAATTCACTCTGCGCTGGCAGCGTCGCCGGATGCTTCAACCGCCGCCATCTGCGCTCGCGAGTGCAGCCGAAACACGACGGCGCGAAATGCCCGCCTCGATTGCGCTGGTGCTGCTGACGGGCGGTATCGCTGCGGCGATCATGGGCGGCCCTGGCGCTGTCGGTTGGTCGGCGATCATGGCGTTGTTGTTGATCCTCGACACTGAACTCTACCGCCGACTCGACGCGGGCGAGACGCGCTTGGATCGCGCGACCGTCACGATGTTGGCGGTGTGGTCTTTCTTGAGTTCGGCATTCTACGCGATGCTGCCGGCCGCCCTCTGGCTCGATGGCCAAGCTGCGGGCGCAGCAGCAGCGATGGTGTTGTGGGTCGCCGGCGTTGTTCGCCATTTCAGCCCGGGTCAATCCGGCGCGCTGCCCGTTGCGCTCGCCGGCGCCGCCCCGCCGGCGCTCTCATTGCTTGGCGCGCCGCTCACCATCGCCGCAATGACGCCGCGCTCGGATTGGGATCTCGCGGTGATTGCTGCGGTCGGCGGCGGTGCGTTGATGGCCTACGTCACCCAAGCGCGGCTGAGTGCGGCGGAAGCCGAACGCAAAGTGCGCGGCATGGCTGCCGAAGAAAATATGCAAGATACCTTGGCGCAACTGATGCTCGGTGGCGACAGGATCGCCGTTGCGCTGATCGACGCCAATGATCGCGTGGTCGCCGCGAGCAAGTCCGTGAGCGAGTGGCTCAACCTCAAGCCTGGCGTGAAATTCGAAGACGTGTCGCCGTTGCCGACGGACCGTTGGCGCGATGCTTTCAATCGCGCGCTAGCAGGCGAGCAGGTGCGCTACCAGGAAGAGCCGGTCACCTTACGCGGCGGGCAGCGCTACCTCGATTGGGAAGTGCGGCCGTGGCGCGACCAAAGCGGTGTGATCCGCGGGGTGTTCACGTTGGGGCGCGACGTCTCGGCTGTTGTCGAAGCGCGTCTGCGCGAAGCTGAGCAAAGCGAGCGGCTGCGCATCGCACTTGAGGCGGGCAGCAGCCTCGTCTGGGAAGTGGATTACAAGACGCGCAGCATTTCTTGGTTCGGGGATCGCGAAGCGCTCTACGGCGAGGGCTTCACCTTCGAAGAATTTCACGCCAACACGACGCGCGTTATCCATGCGGACGATCGCGCGCCGCTCTCCGCCTATTTCCAAGACATCGCAGACGGCGACCACGCGAGCATCGAGCATCGCGTCGTGAAGCCGGATGGCGCTATTCGTTGGGCGCAAATTTCGGCGCGGCGCGTGCTGGGCCGGGGCGGCGGAGTGCGTAAGCTGGTGATGTTGTCGAAGGACATCACCGAGCGCAAACGCCAAGAAGTGGCGTTCATCGCGGCGATGCAACGCGCCGAAGCGGCATTGCGCGCTAAGCGCACTTTGTTTCAAGAACTCGCTGAGGACACCACCGACGCTGTCGCCACCATGGCCGACGCCGACGTGAGTGTCGCTGACATGTACGGCCACCTGGAAGCGCTGATCGAGGAAATGGACGCACGCGACACCGTGCTCGCAGACACCGTCGCGTCACTGCGCGCCGCGCGCGAAGCCGCTGACGCCGCCAATATCTCAAAGTCGCAATTCCTGGCGTCGATGAGCCACGAGCTGCGCACGCCGCTCAATGCCATTATCGGCTATTCGGAAATTCTCCTGGAAGAGGCTGAAGCTGACGGCCGTCACACCGACATCGCCGACATCGAACGCGTGCTCAGCGCGGCGCGTCAATTGCTCACGCTGATCAACGACATTCTCGATCTCTCAAAAATCGAAGCCGGCCGCATGGACGTGGCCGCGTCCGATTTCGCCCTTGGTGAGCTCGTCGAGGAAGCGGCGGCGACGGTGCGTCCGACATTGGAGAAGAACGGCAACAAATTGGTCCTGGAGATCGCCGACGGGCTGGGCTCAGCCCACACGGATGCGTTCAGGCTCAATCAGTGCGTTCTCAATCTCTTGTCGAACGCCGCCAAGTTTACGTCCGGCGGGGTCATCACAGTCCGTGCGCGGCGTGACGTTTCGTCGGTTGGCGACTGGATCAATCTCGCCATCTCCGACACCGGCATCGGCATGAGCGAGGAGCAGGTTGCGCGGCTGTTCAGCGCGTTTGTGCAGGCGGACGGCGTGATGACGGCGCGCCGCTTCGGCGGCACCGGCCTTGGTCTCGCGCTTACACGTAAGATGATGCAGATGCTTGGCGGCGATGTCTCCGTCACCAGTGTGGCGGGGCAGGGCTCGACCTTCGCTCTCCGCTTCCCCGCGGTGCTCAAGGGGCACGCCGCGCCGGCGCGCATCGATGCCGGCGCAGCGGCGGGAGAAGGTCGCGAGCGCATCGTGCTGCTGATCGACGATGAAGAGAGCGCGCGCGACCTGACCACGCGCTCGCTGTCGCGCCTTGGGTTCACGGTGCAGACGGCCGCCACCGGCGGAGACGGTGTGATCCAAGCGGCCAAGCTCAAGCCCGCGCTCATCCTCCTTGATATCAATCTGCCGGACATCGGCGGCTGGGACGTGCTCGCGGCGTTACGTTCCGGCGATGCTGGCGACATTCCGGTGATCGTTCATTCTGTGGAAGACAATCGCCAGCGCGCGCTCGCCGCGGGCGCTTGCGAACATCTGCTCAAACCGGCGGACCGCGATGTGTTGGCGGCCGCTGCGCTGCGCTTCGCGCGCGCTCCAGAAACTCCCGCGCCGGTGGAAGCTCCGGCACACTTCAACACGACCAAGACGGCGTGAAAGGCGATCCGATGCGTATTCTTATTGCAGAAGACCATCCCGATAACCGCGAGATGCTGACGCGGCGATTGGAGCGGCGCGGCTATGCGGTTCAATGCGCGGAGAACGGCGCGATCGCGGTTGAGATGGCGACAGCGTCGCCGCCGGACCTGATCCTCATGGATATCTCGATGCCTGTCATGTCGGGCATCGAAGCGACGCGCGCTTTGCGCAAGTCGCCGGGGCCGGAGAGTGCGGTGAAGATCGTGGCGCTCACGGCGCATGCGATGGAAAGTGCGCGGCGCGAGTGCATGGAAGCGGGCTGCGATGACTTCGCCACCAAGCCCGTCGATTTCGCTGGGCTGATTGCGCTGATCGAGAAGCACGCGCCGCCAAACACGGTTAGCGCGCTTTAAGGTTAGCAAAAGATACCATCCGAATTATTCGATCTGCCCTGCGTTATTAGCGTCACCTCAACCAGCCTCGCGTAACTTCAACCACTGGTAACGGCGGTTTTTGGGTTCAGGGGGGCTTATGGCCTCGGCGCAAGGCGATGTCGGCGCGTCGACAACGACGCGTCTTGGCCGCATTCTGCTGGTTGATGACCAGGCGCAGAACCGCGACATGCTGGGCCGTCGCCTGGAGCGTCGCGGTTATGAAGTCGTGCTGCGCGAAAACGCGGTCGGCATCGAAGATCTGATCGAGTCAGGCAATATCGAACTGGTTCTGCTCGATTGGATTATGCCCGAGCGTTCCGGTCACGATGCGCTGCTGGGCATTCGCGCGCGCTACGACGCCGAGCACGTGCCGGTGATCGTTGTCACCGCGCTCGACGACGGCGACATCGTATCCACCGCGCTCGAAGGCGGCGCCAACGACTATATTTCCAAGCCGATTGATCTGCGGGTGCTGACCGCGCGCGTGAAAGCGCAGCTGGATCGCCGCCAAGCGGTGCTCGAACTCGACGCCATCCGCGACAGCCTTGAACGCACGGTTCAAGCGCGCACGCAGGACCTGGTCACAGCCAACGAAACCCTGTCGGCCGAAATCGGCGAGCGCGAAGCCGCTGAAGCGCGCGCGCAATCGCTAGCGCGGCACGATCCGCTGACGGGACTGGCTAATCGCCGCCACTTCCTCGAAGAGCTCGATCGCCGCCTGGGTCTGGTTGGCGAAGAGTGCGCAGCGTTCGCGCTGATGTTCGTCGATCTCGATCGCTTCAAGCCGATCAACGACGTGCATGGCCACGCTATTGGCGACCAATTGCTGCAAGTGATTGCAACGCGCTTGGCGGGCTGCATCCGCGACGACAGTTTCGCGGCGCGTCTGGGTGGTGACGAATTCGCGGTGCTGCTGGAAGATCCGGGCGGGCGCGAAGGTGTCGCGGCGGCCGCGCGACGCGTGCTGCACGAATTGTCCGCGCCCATCCTGGTCAACGGACTGAAACTCACCGTCGGCGCGTCGATCGGTATCGCCATGTGTCCGCAGGACGGGCGCGACGCGGCTGATTTGCTGCAGCGCGGTGACGCCGCCATGTTGCGCGCGAAAGAAGATCGCGGCGCTTACAAGTTCTTCGATTCAACGATCGATGAAGCCCTGAAGTCAAAAGCGGCGCTTGAGACAGAGCTGCGCGCGGCGATCCCAATGGGCGACATCGTTCCGTACTTTCAGCCGGTCGTGCATCTTGATAGCGGCGTACTCGCCGGCTTTGAAGTTCTGGCGCGTTGGCCGCATCGCGAACGCGGGATGATCTCGCCGACGCAATTTATTCCGGTGGCGGAGGAGGCGGGTCTCGTCGACGCCATGTTCTGGGCGCTGCTTGCGCAAGCGTGCCGCAAGGCGCTGGACATGCCGGGTGAGTTCACGCTCGCGGTCAACATTTCACCGAGCCAAATTCGCGACCAATGGTTCCCGGAGAAGGTGCTGCGCACGCTGCGCGAAAGTGGCTTCCCGGCGCATCGGCTCGAAATTGAGGTCACCGAAAGCGCCATGATTGGCGACATTCAGCGCGCGAAGACATCGCTGATGTCGTTGAAGAACCAAGGCGTGAAGGTCGCGCTGGACGACTTCGGCACGGGCTATTCGTCGCTCTTCCTCTTGCGCGCGCTGCCGATCGACAAGCTGAAGATCGACCGCTCGTTCGTGGCGACGCTGACGGCTGATCGCGAGAACGCCACCATCGTGCGCGCGCTCGTTGGCTTGGGTATCGCGCTTGGCTTGCAGGTTACTGCCGAGGGCGTCGAAGACATGGCGACCGCTGACGCATTGCGCGCCATGGGCTGCGGATTCGCGCAGGGCTATTTGTATGGCCACGCGATCGAATTGCCGAACTACGGCGAACTCCGCGCGATCGCCTAAGCCGCGTACGCGAACCAGACGTTGGGCTCGATGTAACGCCCGGCGCCACGCTCCAGATCAATCGACACCGGCGCTAGCGCACCATCGACAGCGTATTCGCCCGTCTGTTCGTAAGTGCGGCCGCTCCACATTTCCCAGAACGCCACCGGCTCTTCGACCACCATCGAGCGATCGGCCGGCTTGATGATCTTGCCGCCGGCCGCGAGGTGACTGCGCAGCCACGGATCGTAGGCGCGCCCCTTGTCGTCGGTCCAACCGAGATAGGAATCGATCGGAATGAAAGGGTGCTTGTGCTTCGCCGACGGGCGCACGGGCGCGATGACGCCATCGAGGCCCTTGCGCTCCGCAAGCTTGCGGAATTCTTCGATCATGATGCGCGCGACGCCCTTGCCGCGGTGAATGCCCGGCACCGAGATCGCCAATGCGCCGAGTGCGTTGCGTTGCTGTGCGCGATCGTTGGCGGCGCTCTCGACGATCCAGTCCCAGCCTTCCGGCGGCAGATTGTTGAAATCGCACGCCAGCGGCACGCAATTGCCGACGGCGACGGGATAACCCGTCGCTTCATCGACCAGGCAAAGCTGGCAGTCGGCCTGCTCCTCGAGCAGTTCTTGATAGAAGGCGAAATGGGCTCTGGTGAAGTTGAGAAAGCCCAGCGCGCCCCACGCGGCCTGTTCGATCGCCATCGCGGCTTTGCGCAATTCCGGACTGTCGGCGCGCGTCTTGACGACGTAACCGCTCATAGGGCCACCCAGCTTTCGTTAACCATAGTCTTTGCGGCAGCTGACCGAATACTCGGTTCTGTCCGCAGGAGCGCTCGTCACTGCCGATTTCACTAATAAAGTGTAAATCTAGAAAGCGCAAGCCAGAAAAGAGTATTTACCAATATTAACGAGGCAAGCGCACGTGTTAACCATGTTCTTCCGAGCCGTGGTTACTGTTTTGCTTTATTGTAGAGTTACTCGCGTATATTCCACGCGCGTAACTCAATATTTGTAGTGCTGACGGTATTATTCGCCCGAAGGTCTGCGTCTCGCAGTTCATTTTGGCTTAATCTCCATGACGCCCTCGAGCGCCAAGACGGCCCATTACAAGAGCGATTTGCGCCGTTTGACGGCGCTGATCGGCGCTGCGCTGGTCGTGTTCGGCCTGCTGCTGGTGGTGATCGTTGGCTACGCGGGCTGGTCGGCCAATCGCGCGGCCGTGCTGCGCGAGCGTCAACTGGTTGAGAACGCGCTCGATCAGAGCGTTAGCCGCGTGCTCGATCAGCAGAAGGCTATCGCCTGGTGGGATGACGCGGTGGTCAACGCCCAACGGCGCCCGCTCAACGTGGAGTGGCTTGAGACCAATATCGGCGTTTATTTCAACGAGACCTACGGCCACGACGAAGTCTTCGTCGTCGATGCGCACAATCAGCCGATCTACGCAAACGTCGCAGGCCATCTGAGCAACCCCTCGCAAGCTTGGGCGCGCCATCGTGCAGTGCTTGATCCGATCGTCGCCGAGGCCCGCAGTGGTGAAGACGGCGCTTTGCGCCAGCGCGATACGGCGTTCGGTGAAAGCCAAGGCAACTATCGCGCGCTGCTTGGCGCGAGTTTCGGCCGTTGGGCCGGGCACATTATGAGTGTCGATGGCGAGCCGGCGGTTGTCGCCGCCATCAGCATCGTGCCGAACATCGACGCCAGCCTCATGCATGGCGAACCGCATTTGCTGGTCAGCGTGGTCAAGATCGACTCGACCTTCATGTCCGACGTCGGCCGCTCGTTGCTGATGCCGGATCTCACCAATGCGCGCGTTGAAAGCCGTCGCTCCGGCGTGATGTCCGAGCCATTCATGGCCGACGACGGCACGCCGGTCGGTTATCTCACGTGGTCACCGCGCCAACCTGGCCAGAGCCTGCTGCTGTTCATTCTGCCGCTCGTTGCGCTTGGCGTGATCGGAGCAGGGGTGCTCACTTGGGTGATGATCATGCGCCTGAAGAACGCTTCAGGTGAACTGGCCGATCGCGAAGCGCTGTCGCGCCACCAGGCCATGCACGACGCACTTTCAGGCCTGCCGAACCGGCAGCATTTCGTCGACCGCTTGCAGGAATGCCTCGATGGCATTGTCCAGTCGCGCAACAATGCGGGCGTGGTCGTGGCTTATATCGACGTCGATCGTTTTAAGGATATCAACGACACGATGGGCCATGCGGCCGGCGACGCGCTGATCATGGCGGTGGCCAAGCGTTTGCGCAGCACAATCGCGCCGGACGATTTCTTGGCTCGCTTCGGCGGCGACGAGTTCGCCGTGCTTCGCCGTGGCACCGACCCATCGGCCGGGCAAGCGCTGGCCGATCGCTTGCGCGACGCCTTCGACGAACATTTCGACGTTTACGGCCAGCACATCCGCATGACCGCGTCGATCGGCTTGGCGCAGGCCCCCGATCATGGCGCATCACCCGAAGAATTGATGCGCGCCGCCGACATCGCGCTCTATCAGGGCAAGAACCAAGGTCGCGATCGGGCCATGTTGTTCTGCGCCGAGATGGCGGCCGAGGTTGAGCAACGGCGCGAAGTCGAACTGGACCTGCAAGCGGCGATTACCAATGGGTCGCTTGAGTTGCACTACCAGCCCATCATGTCCGGCAATGGCGATCGCGTTTCTGGTCTTGAAGCCCTGTTGCGGTGGAAGCACCCAACCAAGGGCAACATTTCTCCAGCCATTTTTGTGCCGATCGCCGAAGAGGCAGGGCTGATGGCGGCGCTGGGCGCGTTCGTGCTCGATCGCGCCATCGCCGATTCAAGGCGCTGGCCCGATCTCGAAGTGGCGATCAACCTGTCACCAGTGCAATTCCGCCACGTCGATCTGCCGGAAATGCTTGAGGCGCTGATCGCCAAGCACGCCGTCGACCCGACCCGTATTGTCCTGGAAGTCACCGAAGGCGTGCTGCTCGAATCCACAGAGCGCAATCGCGAAACCCTCGATGCCGTGCGTGGTCTTGGTTTCCGCATCGCACTCGATGACTTCGGCACCGGCTATTCGTCGTTGCGCTACCTCTGCGATTTCCGCTTTGACAAGATCAAGATCGACCGCGCTTTCGTCACGGGCGTCGAAGAGCGCAAGCGCGCCATGACCATCATTCAATCGGTGGTGACGCTTGGGCGCGGGCTCGGCATGGACATCGTCGCCGAGGGCGTAGAGACCGAACCCGAGGTCTCGGCAATGCGCCTCATGGGCGTAACGCAGCTGCAGGGCTTCTTCTTCTCGGCTGCGGTTCCGGCCGATCAGGTCGCCGATCTCAGAGCGAAGCTTGAGGCGGTTGCCGAACCGGCTGCGGCGCTTTCGGAGCCGCGCGCCGCCCACAGCGCCTGATCCTTCGCCTGTAGTGCAGTGCAGCACGGCGGCCATTCAACCGGCGCCAGAATATCCCCGCGAGTGTCGCATAAGTGCATGCGTGCACAGGTTTTCGCCGTGCGTCGCGCTATGGACAAAATTCGGCAAAGCCGTCATGCCAACCGGGACGCGCCGCCCTGGATCGGGCGGCTCTAGCGGGGTGAGACCGGTCCCTTTCCCGAGTGGGCGAGGGGTCGTCGCGGTGGCTTGAGGGCGCCGTTCCCCGCGCTCACTAGGGGACGACGCCGGATGCGCATTCGCAGAATTCAACTCGCTGGCCTTGCGGCCGTCATCGCTGGCGGAGCGGCAGGTGCAGCGGAAGCAGCGCCACTTGTCATCACCAGTTCGCACGCGCCGGTGACAACTTCCAACGCCAATGGCGGACCGGGCGACGTCACGATCAATTCCGGTGGATCGATACCGATGACAACGGCGGGGACCGCCGGCGTTACGGTCGATTCCAGCAACGCTGTCACCGTCAATACCGGCGGCACGATCTCTTCCAATAACCTGGATAACACCAGCGGCATCCATATCCTGACTGGCAATACGGGGGCCATCAGCAACGCCGGCACGATCTCGCTGATCGAAGATCACGACATCACCGATACCGACAGCGACGGCGATCTCGATGGCGAACTCGCTGTGGGTCTGCATCGCTATGGCATTCTGCTCGACCCTGGCACGCACACCGGCAACATCACCAATTCCGGCGCCATCGTTATCGAAGGCAATCAGTCCGCCGGTATCCGGCTCGATGGATTCCTCACCGGCGATTTGAGCACGACCGCGGGCAGTATCGCCCTCACTGGCGAAGATTCTTACGGCATCCTGATCGGCAGCGGCATTTCTGGAGATGCGATCCTGCGTGGCGCCGTCACCGTGCGGGGAAAGAACAGCGTCGGCCTCGGCGTGAACGGCGACATTGGCGGCGTGTTGCGTATCAACGGAAATTGGAGCGCCACCGGCTATTTGAGCACAACCCCGCCAGCCGATGAGAGCCACCTTGAGGCAGGCGACATCGAGCAGGGCGGCTCGGCCATTTCGATCATGGCTGATGTCGGCCACGGCGTGATCGTCGAAGGCATCGGCGTCGAAAATGACGTCGATGATGACGGGGATGGCGTCACCGAGACCGCAGGCGACACCAATGACAATCAGTCCGCCACCATTCGGATGTTTGGATCGGCGCCGGCGGTGCAGGTCGCGTCCACCGGGGCGGGCGACATTACGCTGAGCGCGTCCACGTACGGGTATGGGTTCGTGAACCGCGGGTCGATTCTGTCGGACGGCGTCTACCAGAATGTGGAGTCCACCGGCGTCAGCATCAGCGGCACCGGCACAACTGCGGTCAACGTTGCAAACGGATTCGACAACGACGGAACCATCGGCGCGACGGGCAATAACGCCAACTCATACGCCTTGCGTATTGGTCAGCACGCCAACGTTCCGCTGGTGTTGAACCGCAGCAACATCGCGGCCGGGATGATCGGCAATGACTCCGACAACGCATACGGCATTTATCTCGACCCACTAGCCAACGTCGCCGCCATCACCAATAGCGGCACTATAGCGGCGTCGGTGCGCGGTCTTAATGGTGACGCCGTAGGCATCTTTGACGGCTCCGGATCCGTCGCCACCATCACCAATACGGGCACCATCCTCGCCGCGATCGTGCCGTTCGTGGGCGATCCCAACGCAAGCGCAGATGCGATCGCGATCGACGTTAGCGCCAACGCTACCGGCGTTACCATCAACCAAAACGCCGACACGGTGTTCACGGATGATGACACCGTCGACAACGACGCAGGAATTCGTCCGGCGGTCGCCATCATTGGCGACGTGCGGTTTGGCGCCGGCGCCGACACGTTCAACGTCAACGCAGGCACGGTTACGGGCAATATCTCGTTCGGCCTCGGCGCCGACGTCTTCAACATCAACAACGGCACCACCTTCGTGGGCCAGATTGACGACCTCGGCGGCGATCTCGCCATCCATGTCAACAATGGCTTGCTGAACCTGCGGGGCGGCAATGCCGAAGTCACCTCTGCGACCTTCGGCGCGGCCAGCCACCTGCGCGTGCTTTTGAGCGGAAACTCGGCCGATCCGCCTGTTCTGGAATCGTCGGGCGCGATCACGTTCAGCCCCGGCGCGTTGCTTTCGATCAATCTGCCGTCCGGTTTGGCTGTGTCGGACTCGCAAGTGTTCTTGGTCGCCAATGGCGGCTTGTTCGGCGGCAGCAATGTCACCGGCCCGATCAGCGGCTCGGGAACGCCTTATCTCTATAATTTGTCGATCGGCCTTACCAACCCAATGGCGGCGGACGGCGCTCCGAACGGGTTGGAAGCAACGTATGCGCTGAAATCGGCAGCGGCCTTGGGGCTCGGCTCCAACGGCGCCAGCGCTTTTGACGCTGTTATCGCGGCACTGCGAACCGACACCAGCGCGGCGAACGCTGTTCTGGCGATCGACAATCAGACCGATTTCCTCAAGGCCTACGGGCAACTGATGCCGAACTATTCGTCGGGCGCCACGGAATTGGCGGCGACAGCGATTCAGCAGATGCAAAGCGCCACCACCAATCGTCTGGCGGCGACGCGCTTGCACGATTTGCGCGATACGTCGGTGTGGGGCCAAGAAATTGGCTACGGTTTGACGCGCGATGCGCCGGACCTTAATTCGCAATCGTTCCGCGGTTCGGGCTTCGGTTTTGCCGGCGGCATCGATGCGCCGCTCGATAACGGCGCGATCTTTGGCTTGTCGGGTTCGTTCCTAACATCTTCCACGGAGGAGCCGGCCCGCCGCGATGGCGACATTTCCGCGACCTTCGGTCAGGTCAACGCCTATCTTGGCACTGCCATGGGCGTATTCGACCTCGACTTCGTCGGTGGCCTTGGCGCCGGCAAAACGAGATCACGGCGCTTCGTCAACATCGGCGCCGATTTCAGCGCTATCGCCGAAGCTGAATGGTGGGCTTTTGAAGTCCACGGTGCAGCGCGGGCTTCAATGCCGCTGAGCATGGGCAATTGGCTCGTGATCACACCGCAAGCCCAGCTTACTTACGTAGGCATCGACGACCAGGCGTACACAGAATCCGGCGGCGGCGACTCGATCGACTACAGCGTCGATAGCGCTTACTCGCAGCGCTTGTGGGGCGACGTCGGCGTTGAGTTCGCCGGTCACATGCGGATGCGTGGCGAATTGGTCATCTCGCCTCGGCTCTACCTGGGGTATCGCGCAAACGTCTTGAACGAAGAGACGCAGCGGACCTTCCAGTTCGTCTCCGGCGGTCCGAGCTTTGACCTCACGGACGAAAGTGTGGGCAACGGCGGACCGTTGGTCGGTCTGGGTGTGGACGCCAGCAACGGGTTCTCGACCTTCTCCCTGACGTACGAGGGCGAGTTCACCGACCAGATCCAGCGCCACAGTCTGAACGCCGCGGTGCGCTTCCGCTTCTAATCTCGGGAGCAAGCTGGCTGGACGGGGGCGAACAATCGCCCTATGTGCAGCGCTTCCTTCGGGAATCGGGTGATTAGCTCAGTCGGTAGAGCAGCTGACTCTTAATCAGCGGGTCGTGGGTTCGAATCCCTCATCACCCACCATCCTTCGCGCGAAGCGCGTAGGGCCTTCGATGGCTTACGCCTAGAGCTTCATTCGTCTGATCGCTATGCTGGCGCCATGAATGAGTTCGCCTGGGCGCTGACTTGCTTTGCGCTGATCCATATCGGCATCTCGGCGACCGGCGTGCGCACGGCGATCGTTGGGCGCATCGGCGAGGGGCCGTATCGCGGGCTATTCTCGCTGGCGTCGTTGGCGCTGCTTGCATGGCTCATCCAGGCGTACGTCGTCATGCGCGCCGATCCGTTCGATCAGTTGAACGAGGGCCTGTGGGCGCCCGCGGACTGGCTGCGGTGGCCGGCCTACGTCTTCATCGTCTTCGGACTGACGCTCGCCTTCACGGGGTTGCTTACGCCTGGGCCGACATTGGCTGGCTTCGAGAAACGCAGTCTCGCACAAGCGGAGCCGGCGCGCGGCGTGTTGCGCATTACGCGACATCCGTTCCTGTGGGGCGTGGCGCTGTGGGGCTTGGGGCACGCGTTGGTGAACGGCGAGCGGTTCGCGCTGATGTTGTTTGGTGTCCTGGCGTTGATGAGCGTGCTCGGCGCACGCTCCATCGACCGCAAGGGCAGGGCGCGTGATCCAGAAGCTTGGGCGCCGTTCGAAGACGCGACGTCCAACTTTCCGTTCGCCGCTATCGTGCAGGGCCGCAATCGCTTTGTGCTGAGCGAGATCGGGTGGCGCGTATTGGCGGGGTTCGCCATTGTCGTGGTGATCGCGGTGTTTCACCAGCGTTTGTTCGGCGTCGCCGTGCTTTCAACCTCGCCTTAAGGCGGGCGCGGGACACTCGGCTCCATGCAGGTTTTCGACCAGGCCCATTTCGATCACATGACCGGCGGCGACCGTGCCCTGCAGCGCGAGGTGGTCGATCTGTTTCGTGCGCAGGTCGAGGGTTGGAGTGCGGCCATGTCGGCCGGTCACGGCTGGCGCGACGCGGTGCATACGCTGAAGGGCTCGGCGCGTGGGATCGGCCTATCGGCGTTGGCCGCAGCGTGCGAGACGGCCGAGGGCGCGCCGGACGCGGACGTTGCCGTAGCGATCATCGGCGTGCGCGCCGCTTTGGCTGATGCGCTGGTCTCGCTGGAGCAATACGCCGCTGCGGCGGCCTAGCGGTTTCGCGCTAGGCTGACCTGCATGGCAGCCGAGATTTTCACCCAACGCTTTGCCGTCGATGCTGCCGACATCGATGAGCTCGGTCACGTCAACAACATCGTCTATCTGCGCTACGCGCAAGACATCGCCACGGCGCATTGGCGCGCGCGTGCCGGCGCTGAGTCAGTTGCGCAATATGTTTGGGTCGTGATGCGTCACGAGGTGGATTATCGCGCACAGCTGACGCTAGGCGATGAAGTGGAAGTGCGCACCTGGGTTGACGATGCGCCGCGCGGCGCCGCTTGGGCGCGCTTTGTTGAAATCTACAAAGTGGGCGTCGAGAAACCCGCCGCACAAATCAAGTCGAACTGGGCGTTGCTTGACGCCGCCACGCGTCGTTTGAAGCGCGTGCCGGCCGAGATTGTTGGACGCTTTCTGGCCAGCTCCGACTAGAACGGCGGATGGTTTGGATCGGGCGGTGCGGCTTGGCCCGAGGCGATGCGCAAGCTGTCGCGCATTTCGCCAAGGCGATCGTAAGCGAGAAACGCGAGCATAAAGAGTTCGCAGAGGAAGCGCCAATAGACGAACACTACCGCGCCGACTGCAGGCACAGCGATAAGCTGCATCGCTGCGGGGCCAATGTTGCCGGCGGCGAGCGAAAGCACGGCGCTGACGAGCGCGCCGATGACGGTGAGAACAATGCCAACCGCGCCGACATAGTAGACGATCTTCACCAGCACCGGGCCAAGCAGCCGATCGAAGCCGACAAAGCGCTGAACAATGGATTGCATCGAACGGTCCCCGCGAATCGCGCGGCGATGTCATCACGCCTTCGCGGCGTCGTCCACGATCAGAGTGACGCCATTCAGCGCCGTTTCAGTGCCCAGAAGCGTCATGGCAAGGGTGACGGGGCTCTCGTCGTGCCGCAGCAGCGGTGAGGGGAGCTTGGCGACGCGCTGCGACGCGCCCGCCGCATCGCCGCCCTGGCGTAGCACGTCGCCGTACCACGGCGCTTTTTTCCAAAGGGGCGTTTCGGCGCCGCCGAGCGCGATGGCGTTTACCCGCACATTCTCCGCTTTCGCTTCCGCGCCCGCCGCGCGGACCAACTCGACCAACCCGGCTTTGGTGTTCTTGTCCGGCGTCAGCGCCGCGGCGGGGGCCGCGATCACCACGGCGCCGCCCAAAGTGTTCTTCGCCATCAACGGAATGAGA